>Ga0137366_10005395_pt1 | contig 10017 bp, 10 predicted proteins | sample SagtaG_8_FD_104938 | JGI IMG/M metagenome (GOLD analysis project Ga0137366, IMG submission 104938) | Vadose zone soil microbial communities from Sagehorn Ranch, Mendocino, California, USA - Sage1_L_60_16 metaG | ecosystem: Environmental > Terrestrial > Soil > Vadose zone | place: USA... | reverse complement strand
GCCAACCACTGCTGGTTCGGCGGCTGCCTCGGGCGTTTGGCCGCTGGCGCCGGTCGCGGTCGCGCCGGTCGCGGTCGCGCTGCTCGCGCGGCGCGCGCGTAGGCGCTCGCCGAGCACAGCTATACCGAGCAGCAGCGCAGCGGCGACGCTGACACCGATCGCAACGTAGACCAACTGCAGATTGCTTGTGATCACCGCTGCGACGAGCAGCATGAGCGCCACGACGACTCCAGCGGCGCTGGCAAGGATCACAAACAAGCCCTCCGCTTACCTGCGCTCGTGTGGCTGAGGGCCATCTGCTGGCCGGTAGCCTCCGCCGTGCGGCGCGGTCTCTGCGGGCGCGGGGAAACCCGGGCCCGAGGACTGCTGGCCGTTGCGCATGTCGGTGTGCTGAATCCCCGCCGCGACCGGCTGCTGCTGACCTGAACCGATGACCTGGAAGGCACCGCTGTCGGTGGCCCCGGCTTCAAGGTCGCGGAGCTGGCCCTCCAGATACGCCTTGAGCCTGCTGCGGTATTCCCGCTCGAAGGCCCGCAGGTCATCAACCCGGCGCTCCAGTTCTTCACGCTGCTGCACAAGCGAGCCCATCGCCTGGCGGTGGCGCTCCTGCGCGTCGCGCTCAAGGCTCTCCGCGCGTGCGCGCGCGTCGCTGGTGATCTGCTCAGCTTGCCTGCGCGCCTTGCCGAGAATCTCATCCGCCTCGCGGCGCGCGCGGCCGAGCGTTTCGTCAGCCTCCCTGCGGGCGTCCGCGATGGCCTGATCCGCCGTCTGCTGTGCGAGCGCGAGGACGCGTGCCGCGGTGTCCATATTGTCCTCGGCGGGCGGCATCCCCATCATGGCCGGCTCTGGCTGTTTGGGCTCAAGCGCAGGCGGCTCGGGCGCCATGAGATCCGGCTTGGGCTCAATGACAGGTGAGGTCAGGGCGGGCACCTTGCCTCGCAGGCACTCAGCCAGCTTCGCCCTAAGCTCCTCGTTCTCCTGGATCAGCCGGTCGAGCTCTGCCTCGACCTCGTCGAGGAAGGTGTCAACCTCTTCCTCGTCGTAACCCGGCCGAAGCCTGGTCGTGCTGAACTGCTTGTTCCGCACATCCGCGGGCGTCAGCGGCATCTCGTCTCCTTGGCGCTTGGAGTGTCCCTAGACCGTATCCCATCAAAGCAACCCGACGACTTTGATCATGGCAAGAACCACGAAGAAAAGCACCGTGAAGCTCAGGTCCAAGGCAACGTTACCGAGTCGGACCGCTGGTAGGTACCGACGTAGCAATCTCAGCGGTGGATCGGTTGTTGTGTATATCGCCTCGGCCAGCACCAAGACGATACCTGTCGGCGACCACGACCTCGAGAACGTCTGGATCCAGCTAAGCACCAAACGGCCGATGAGCAACAACAAGTAGAGCGAGAGTGCGTAGACCAAAATGATCTTCAGGAGTCCCACAGCCCTACCCTGCCCTCACGGCTAACACGGCTCTCACAAAATAGCCACTGTTTACTAACCTCATGTAATTGCGAGGTCGCTCTGCGTCAATTGTCCTGCTAGCTCTGATTATTATCCGGCTAGCTCTGATTGAAGAACCCCCGTTCAGCGATCCTGGCTTTGTCCTCGGCCGTCACCTCTACGTTGGCCGGCGAAAGCAGGAACACCTTGTTCGTCACCCGCTCGATACTCCCGTGCAAGCCAAAGATCAAGCCGGCTGCGAAGTCCACCAGGCGCTTGGCGTCGCTGTCGACCATCTCGGTGAGATTCATGATCACGGGCGTGCCCTCGCGGAAATGCTCACCGATCGTGCGCGCCTCGTTATACGTGCGCGGATGCAGCGTGGTGATCCGCGCAAGATCAGTGGTGTGCTTGCCGGACTCGGGGCGCCAGTCAGCCCCGGCGTAGCCGCCATCCAGGCCGTTCTCGGCCCGGCCCGCGCGGAAGTCCTGCCGGTCGCCGCCGTCGGCCCGGTCAGGCGCCTCGTCATACTCGTCGTACTCCTCGTAGGAGTCGTACTTGTCCTGATATCGGTCATCGTAGCGGTGATCGTCCTCTACGAGGCCGAGGTAGACCGCCATCTTGCGCATCGCGCCGGCCATACGTCAGTCCTCCGTCATACCGCAAGCCGTGCCGTCGCAGCCGTGCCTGGCAGGCGTCACGTGACCCTTCACGTGCGGGACATTACCTGACGAAGACGCGCCTGACGCCGAGCAACGCCGTACCGACGCGCAGGTGTGTCGCGCCCGATGCGATGGCCTCCTCGAGATCCCCACTCATACCGGCCGAGATCACCCCCGCGGCCGGGTACATTGCCCGGATCTCGGCTGCCACCTCCTCGAGCCTGCGGAACGCCTCCCGCGGTCGCGCGCCGAGCGGCGCCACGGCCATCACACCGCCAAGCCGCAGGCCATCCTCTGCGGCCACCTGGCGGGCGAGTTGCGGCGCCTGGTCAGGCCGCACGCCGCCGCGCTGCCCCGTCGGCGCGGCGCCGCCCCGGTCGGCGCGGCCCTCGTCATCAAGGTCGACCTGCACGAGACAGGTCACGACCCGTCCAGCGCGGCGGGCCTCCTTTGCCAGCACGCGTGCCAGCCGCGGCCGGTCGACGGACTGGACGACGTCGGCGTATCCGACCACGCTGCGGCACTTGTTGGTCTGAATCTGGCCAACGAAATGCCAGGTCAGCGCCAGATCGGCGCACTCGGCGGCCTTGGGCGCGGCCTCCTGGTCCCGGTTTTCGCCGATGTCGCTCACCCCGAGCTCGGCGAGCAGCCGGACATCGGACGCGGGCCAGGTCTTGGTGACCGCCACCACGCTGATCTCGCCGACGTCCCGGCCCGCGGCCTCGCAGGCAGTCGCCACGCGCGCGCGCAGCGCGGTCAGGTTCTCCGCCAGCTCGGCGCGGCGGCGGCCAGATCCGGCTGAGGTCACCCGCCTATCATGGCTCCCGCCAGATCAGGGCGCCGAACCGGCCGACCGGGCCGTCCCTCCGATGCGAGCAGAGGTCCGCCGTCTCGGCCGTGCACCGCCGGTCATGCGCGATCTTTCCCACCCCAAGCTTGGCCAGCTGGGCCGCGATGCCCGCCCTGATGTCGAGGCCAGGAGCACCGGATCGCGTCACGCACCTGGTCTGGGGCTGGGCGGCGACGACCCGCGCCGCGAGCTCCTCGGGTACGCAATAGCAGCCCCCGCAGATCGTCGGGCCGATGAGCGCGTGCATCCGCCCAGGCTCCGCCCCTGAGCCGGTCATCGCCTTGACAAGAGCGACGACGACACCCGCTTCCGTCCCCGCGCGGCCGGAATGCGCCGCACCGACAATTCCGGCCGTCGGATCGGCAAGCAGGACCGGTGCGCAGTCCGCGGCCAGAACGCCGAGCATGACACCGGGAAGATCGGTGAACACCGCGTCCGCCTCCATCGCCCGACCGGCCTCGCCGGGCAGGCCCGCCTCGCGGGCCTCGCGGGGCACGCCAGGCTGGCCGTAGCACACGCGGGTGCCATGCACCTGGCGCATCCACACCATCTGGCCGGGCGCCATGCCGCATGCGCTGGCAACGATCTCACGGTTCCGCAGCACCGCGGCTGGGTCGTCACCGATCGAGATTGCGAGGTTCAGCGGGTCGTAGGGTGGCTGGCTGACGCCGCCGTGACGACCGGTGATGACGGTGCGCACGCCGGGGGCGAGGTCACGCCGCCAGGCGACGATGCTGGCCGCCGTGCCCATCGATCACTTGAGGAAGTCGGGGATGTCAAGGTCATCGTCATCCTCGAAGACGACGGGCCGACGACGCGTGGTGGCCGCGTCGAACACGCGCGCGGCGGCAGCCGTTTCCGGCTCGGCAGCCCGGGGAACGAACGGGCGCCCGCCCGGCCGGCCCATCCCGTCGCCAGCCGCCCCGTCCCTGTCGGTCCCGTGGGCGTCAGCGAAAGCCGCCGGCCTGTCGTTGCCCAGGGTCGCCGCGGCGCCGTCCAGCCCAGCGCCGTCCAGCCCAGCGCCGCCCAGCCCAGGGCCATCCAGCGCTGCGCCATCTGGTGCCGCGCCATCCCGCGCGACCGCTGGAGTGCTTGGCGCGTGGGCGTTGGCCTGGATCACCGTCGAGCGCGCCGCGGCCGCGTAGACGGGCAGCGCCGTCACCGACGACCTGCCATCACCCGCGAACCCGGCGGCGATGACGGTGACCCGGACCTCGTCACCGAGGGCGTCGTCGATGACCGCGCCAAAGATGATGTTCGCATCGGGCGCCGCCGAGTTGGCGACGAGTTGCGCCGCCTCGTTGATCTCGAAAAGGCCCAGGTCCGAACCGCCCTGGATGGAAAGAAGCACGCCATGGGCGCCGTCGATGCTGGCTTCGAGCAGCGGGCTGGAGATCGCCATCTCGGCGGCCGCCACTGCCCGGTCATCGCCGCGGGACGAGCCGATCCCCATGAGCGCGGAGCCGGCGCCTGACATGACCGACTTCACGTCCGCGAAGTCCAGGTTGATCAGGCCCGGCGTGGTGATCAGGTCGGTGATGCCCTGCACACCGGACAGCAGCACCTGGTCGGCTGCCTTGAACGCGTCAAGCACGCTGACCTGCCGGTCGGAGATGGACAGCAGCCGGTCGTTCGGGATGACGATCAGCGTGTCGACCTCGCTGCGGAGCCGTTCGATCCCGACCTCCGCCTGCGTGGCGCGGCGCTTGCCCTCGAAACCGAACGGCCGGGTCACCACGCCAATGGTCAGCGCCCCGAGCGAGCGGGCCACGTTCGCGACCACCGGGGCGCCGCCGGTGCCGGTGCCGCCACCCTCACCGGCCGTGACGAACACCATGTCGGCGCCTCTGAGCACCTCTTCGATTTCCTCACGGTGGTCTTCCGCCGCTTTGCAGCCGACCTCCGGATTCGCGCCCGCGCCGAGACCGCGGGTCAGCTCGCGCCCCACGTCGAGCTTCACGTCCGCGTCGCTCATCAGCAGGGCTTGCGCGTCCGTATTGATCGCGATGAACTCAACGCCCTTGAGTCCCTCTTCGATCATCCGGTTGACGGCGTTGACGCCACCCCCGCCGATTCCGACGACCTTGATGACCGCGAGATAGTTCTGCGGTGCTGCCACGAGGAGGGACCTTTCCGCTCGCTTTGGTTACAAGAGCACCGGCCGGGCCGGTTTGGCGATCCACGTGGGCTCGCCGAAACCAACCCTCACCTTCAAGTTGAGATTTAGAGTTATGTCAACCTGATGACTGATACGGACAGTAGGGTTGCTCGGGAGCAGGGTCAACAACCTCGCATGATCCGCTTTGGCGTGTCGCGTGCGGTGCCGCATGTCCGGTTTGTCCGCGCAGGTGCTAGCGCGTCGACGCGACCGCCGGCGAGCTGACATCGTAGAGCTGCGCATGGGTCCGCATCAGTGCGGCCAGGACCCGCGTCTTGGCGGCGCCGCGGCGAGCGCTCCCCCACACAACCGTCACGCCGCCGATAAGGCGGAGCCTGACGTCACCGGGGTCCGGCGCGGTGACCGATGCCAGCCGCCTGGAGAGCCACACAGGCAGTTCGTGAACCACCGCGGCCGCCGCCGCCACCGCCGGGCTGCCACGGATGGGGCTCGACGGCCGCAGCAGCGGAATTCGCGCGGGCTTGCGTGCGACCGACGTGACGACAACCCCGGAACCGTCAATCAGGTCGTATCCGCCGTCGCGTCGAACGGCCAGCGCAGGGGTTCGCTCGGTTACCTGAATCAGGAGGCAGTCCGGCCATCTCACGCTGACCTGGGCCGACCGAACCTGGGTGATGCCATCGACGCGGCGGCCGATAGCGGCGGTGTCCACCCGGATGAGCGGCATCCCCATCGGCACACCCGCGGCGGCGAGCACCTGGGGCCGCGAGACGCGGTGCAGGCCGGTCACGCTCACCGAGCGCACGACAAGGAACCGGGCGCCAAGCAGCGCCCACGCCACGCCGACCACGATTCCAGCCACCGCGAGCAGGACGAAGGCGGTCTTCCACGGATCGCGCCGCGCCCGCCGCGCGCGAGGCGGTTCGCCGCTGGGCTGCTCCGTCATCGGGCCCCGTCCCGCCACCGCGCGCGCAACGCCGCCACGATCAGCGGCCCTAGCTCGGTGACATCGCCCGCGCCCATGGTCAGCACGAGATCCCCCGGCTTCGCGATGCCGGCGACGCGTGCGGGCAGGCTCGCTCGGTCCGGCACGTACTGCCCGCGACCACCGGGCACAGCCTCGGCGACCAGCCGACCCGTCACGCCGGGCTCTGGATCCTCCCGCGCCGCGTAGACCTCAAGCACCAGTGCCTCGTCGGCCAGGCCGAGCGCGGCGCCGAAACCGGGGGCAAATATCCGCGTCCGGCTGTACAGATGCGGCTGAAACACAGCGATGACCCGGCCACCGCCCGGACCAGTCCCCCCGACGATCTCCCGCGCGCTGCGCAGATCGGCAGCGAGTTCGGTCGGGTGGTGTGCATAGGTGTCAAGCACCCGGACACCGTCCGCATCGCCCTTGGGCTCGAGTCGGCGCCGCGCGCCGCGGAACGCGGCGAGGCCGACTGCGGCGCAATCAACACCAAACCCCAGCTCGGCCGAGATGGCGAGGGCGGCGGCGGCGTTGAGCGCGTTGTGACGGCCCGGCACGCCAAGCCTTATTCCGAACGGCTGCCGCTCGCGGGCGCGAAGCTGGAAGCTAACACCCATGCCCTCGGGAGTAACCCCGCTCACCCGGTAGTCGGCATCGGCCGCCTCGCCATAGCTGGCAAGCCGCAGCCCACGCGCTGCGCAGGCTACGGCGAGCGCCCGGGCGCCCGGGTCGTCGGCGCAGGTCACAAGCAGGCCACCGGGCCTGATCCGCCCGGCGAAACGTTCAAATGCGGAGGCGATTTCGGCGAGGCCTGTGTAGTTGTCCAGGTGGTCGGGCTCGATATTGGTCACGATCGCGGCTGCCGGTGACAGCAGCAGGAAGGATCCGTCGCTCTCGTCGGCCTCGGCGACGAACAATTCACCGGTACCGCCATGGGCGCCAAGCCCGGTGGAAACCAGCTCGCCGCCGATGAGGTAGCCGGGGGCGGCGCCGCAATGCTGCAGGGCGGCGGCCAGCATCGAGGTCGTCGTGGTCTTGCCATGTGTGCCGGCGACCGCGACCCCGGTCCGGCCCAGCATGACCGAGGCGAGCGCGGTACCCCGGTGCAGTATGCGCAGCCCCTGGTCGCGCGCTGCCGCGAGCTCCGGGTTGTCCTGCCTGATCGCGGTCGAGATCACAAGTGTGTCGGCGCCGCCGAGATGGCGGGCGCTGTGCCCGACGTGAACATCCGCGCCGAGCGCGGCGAGCCCGCTGAGGACAGCCGAGCGCCGGGCGTCGCAGCCGGAAACCGTGACGCCCATGCCTGCCATGATGCGGGCGATGCCGGACATCCCCGCGCCGCCGATACCGACGAAATGGACGGTGCCAAGCTCGGCGACGGGGACCGGATCAGCCGGCCCGACCAGGCTCATCTCCCGCCCCGCACAACGGCCATCACCTCGTCGGCAAGGGCGAGGTCTGCGTCGCGGCGCCCAAGCGCCGCCGCGGCCTGCGACATCGCCGCGACCATGGCGGGGTCGCGCAGCAGCGGGATCACCGTGTCACGGATCCAGGCGGGGCTGAGCTGCGCGTCCTCGACTAGCAGCCCACCGCCCGCGGCGACGATCGGCGCCGCGTTCAGCCGCTGCTCACCGTTGCCGTGCGGCAGCGGGACGTACGCTGCAGGCAGGCCCACCGCGGTGAGCTCGGCGCACGTGATCGCCCCGCCACGGCAGATCGCGAAGTCGGCGGCGGCGTAGGCCATGTCCATGTGGTCGATGTAGGGCAGCGTCACGTACGGGGCGCCGCCGCCAGACATGGGCGCGCCCACGGTGTTCTTCGGGCCCACGATGTGCAGCACCTGCACGCCGGCGTTGCGTGCGTATTCGGCGGCGCCGAACATCGCGCGGTTCAGCGACCGCGCGCCCTGTGATCCGCCGGTGACCAGCAGCACGGGCAGATCAAGGTGCAGACCGAAATGGGCACGTGCCTTGTCGCCGAGAGCAAGCCGGTCCAGCGAGGATATTTCGTGCCTGAGCGGAATGCCGATGTAGCGCGCGTGCGGCAGCCGGGTGTCCGGGTGGCCGGTGTAGACGTACGTGGTGAACAGGGCACCAAGGCGGTTTGCGACGCCGGGGCGCGGGTTGGCCTCGTGTACGACGATGGGCACGCGCCGCCGCCGCGCCGCGAGATAGGCCGGGGCGGCGACGTAGCCGCCGAAGCCGGCGAGCACATCGGCCCTAACCCGGTCGAGTATCCGCGCCGTCGCGTTGACAGCGCTGGTCAGCCGACCGGGGACGGCAAGCAGGGCCGGCGTGAGCGCCCGCGGCAACGGCACCGCGGGGATGAGCGCGAGCTGGTAGCCGCGCATCGGAACGAGCCTGGTCTCGAGCCCTCGTTCGGTGCCGAGGCACGTCACCTCGGTCGCTTGGTGGTAGCCGACGAGGGCGTCCGCGAGCGCAAGCGCGGGCTCGATGTGGCCGGCCGTGCCGCCGCCGGCGAGGACGACCCTCATGACAGCTCCTATTCCATTGCCCGATCCCACGTTCTTGTCCGTCTCAGGCCAAGCCAGCTTAGGACGCGGCGGGCGGCGCCGGGGCCGCGAGCCGCCAGAGCGTCCGCCGCGCCCGGCTCCCGCTTGGCGAACGCCATCAGCATGCCGATCGCGGTCATCGTTGCGAGCAGGGACGAGTCCCCCGCGGAGACCAGCGGAAGCGGAACCCCGGTAATCGGCAAGACGCCCATCACGGCGCCGACGTTTACCAGCGCTTCCACAACGATCCACGCGGTGGCAGCCGTCGCGGCCAGCCGCATGAACGGATCGCGCACCCGCCGCGCGACTCGAAGGCCCGCGTAGCCGAGCCCGCCGAACAGGCCAAGCACACATACCGTCCCGGCCAGGCCCAGCTCTTCGCCGAGTACGGCGAATATGTAGTCACTGGACGGGTTCGGCAGCATGCCCCATTTCTGCCTGCTCGCGCCGAGCCCGACGCCGAACCACCCGCCCGAGGCGAGCGCGTACTTGCCCTGCAATTCCTGCCACCCTGAGGTCGCGGCGTGCGCCTGTGGGTCCACGAAGCTGGTGATTCTGTCCAGCCGGTACGGCTGGGCGATGATCAGGATCGCCACGACAAGGCAGACGAAGCCGAACAGGCCGACGAAGAGGCGGCCGGGCGTGCCAACCACCCACAGCAGGGCGAGAAAGATGGTGAGTAGCAGGAATGTCGTCCCGAGGTCGTTGCCGAGCATGACGAGCACACCGAGGATCCCGGCGCCCGGCATCAGCGGGACGAGCAGGTTCCGCCACTCGGTGAGCTGGCCGTGCCGCTCGGTTCTTGCCAGCACGTCGGCGCCCCACAGCACGAACGCGAGCTTGGCGAACTCCGATGGCTGGAGCTGGAAGCCGCCGATATTGATCCATCGCGCGGCGCCGTAGGTCTCGACCTGGACGCCAGGGATCGCGGTGAGCACAAGCCCCACCACCGACAGGCACATCAGCGGGTAGGCGGCTCGGCGGAACGCGGGGGGAGGCAACCGGGACGCGCCCCACAGCAGCGGCAGGCTGAGGGCAACGCCGAATATCTGCTTCTGGAACGCGAGGTAAGGCGAGTCGCCGTCGGCGAGCATCTGGACCGAGGACGCGGACAGCACCATGACGAGCCCGAGAGCGACGAGCAGCACGGTGGCCCCGACGATGATGTAGTAAGACGCGAGCGGCCTGTCGAGCAGCCCGCGCACGCCGGCGAGCCACTCCCGGAGGGGGTGCCTCATGGGGCCGCGGCGAGGTTGCGCACGGCCGCGGCGAACGCGTCACCACGCGCGCCGTAGCTGGAGAACATGTCAAGCGATGCGGCGGCGGGCGCGAGCAATACCGTATCCCCAGGCCGCGCAAGCGCCGCGGCTTCGGTCACGACGTGATCCATTGCTCCAGTGTCGGTGCGGTCCACCTCCGTGACAGGGACATTCGGCGCGTGTCGCGCGAGAGCCTCGCGGATACGGTATT
>Ga0137366_10005372_pt1 | contig 10037 bp, 3 predicted proteins | sample SagtaG_8_FD_104938 | JGI IMG/M metagenome (GOLD analysis project Ga0137366, IMG submission 104938) | Vadose zone soil microbial communities from Sagehorn Ranch, Mendocino, California, USA - Sage1_L_60_16 metaG | ecosystem: Environmental > Terrestrial > Soil > Vadose zone | place: USA: California... | reverse complement strand
GATCGCCCGCTTTAGGCCACCAATCCACGATGCGAGTGCGAAGTTTCTGCCGCCGCGAACAAAGAGGTGAACATGATCGGGCATGATCACGTATCGCCCAAGCGCAACATCAAATTTAGCAATCGCGCAATGAGCGTATTGCTGAAGAGCAAGCTGGACACGATTCAGCGAAGGAATACTTTTGCGGTCGCCAGTAGCAAAAGTGACGAAGTAAAGTGGTTGGTTGATGTAAATCAGGCCTAGTCGATGCGGACGATCCTTGATCATTCTCCCGAGTGTAAAGGCAGCGTGACGCCGGTAACAATACTTCTTCTGTAGAGGCAGCCGTGCCGGCTGCAACACGACGAATTTCGCAGGCGACCCGCCTTCGCTAGGCTGCGGCGTGGCAAGCACGCCTGCCGCTACAGACCGTAAGCTCGCCTGTCAGGGGAACTCGCGAGTTTTTCTCGCGAGCTCCCGCCCTAAGGAGATCCGATCAGCGCCTTATCGTAATGGACACGTCGCGTGGCACCCAGCGGTGTCTTGCCACGAGCCACCGGGATGGGTTGCAAGACAATCAACGCAAGTGACCCCCGCCAAATTGGGCACCCCGCTGCAGTTAGCAGTGTTGAAGAAGCAATAGCCCACATGCGGCGTCTGCGATGGACGCGCCCTTGGCGTCGGCGTAGGCCTCGGCGTATTAGTCGGCGTAGGCGTAGCTGTCGCAGTCGCCGTGGCTGTGGCCGTTGGCGTTGCGGTAGCTGTTGCTGTGGCTGTAGCCGTGGCCGTCGGCGTGGGCGTGAACGTAGCCGTAGCCGTTGGTGTAGGCGTGAATGTGGCCGTGGCTGTTGGTGTTGGAGTAAACGTAGCAGTTGCTGTCGGAGTAGCTGTCGCTGTGGAGGTTGGAGTTGCAGTTGCAGTTGCCGTCGCCGTCGCAGTCGGTGTCGCGGTCGGTGTTGCTGTAGGCGTGGCCGTCGGCGTCGGAGTAGGCGTCCCGCACTGGCTGTAGATTTCCATCGTGGGCGTTGCCGCGGTAGGAGCGTACCCGCCTGCCAGCCAGACCCGGTTGGTGCCGTTGGTATCCGTGGGGAAATTACGCCGCGCTGTCGTGAATGGCGCGCCCACTGACCAGGTGTTAGTGCCCGGATTGTAGATATCGACCTCGTTCGATGGATTGGGAGCGGTTCGGCCGCCACCCATGACCCACATCAGCCCATTAAAGGTCAGTGCCCGCGTCTCACCCGTGGCCCTTGGTATATTGGCAATGGTGATAATGGAGTCAGCTACCGGGTTATATCTAAAGGAATCAGTGGTATCAACAAGTAGGCCGCCTTGAACATCGGTCCCACCGCCGGTATAGATGAAGCTACCAATGGTGGTGGTCGGTATGTAGGCGCGCGCCACAGGCAGCATAGTGGCCTTTTGCACCCAGACGTTGGTTGTGGGAGTAAACTCCCAAATCGTGTTAACGGGCGCTGCAGGCGATACGGTGAATCCACCCAGGATGTACAGCTTATTGCTGAACACAGAGAAGCCACCAGGCAGGGTCGTGTTCCCCAACGCACCCGGCCATGGAGCAGCAACGGGACTAATAGTATCCGTGGCGGGATTATACCGGAATATGCGGTCGGTAGTCGTTGTCTGTGTAGCTGCCGAGCCGCCCACGCAGTAGATGTACGGGGTCCCGGCGTCGGTGAGAATACCGCAGGCCATGTTGTTCACCTGGTTATCGGCGTAAGTGGCTGCTTTTGTAGTCCAGGTATTGGTGGCTGGATCATATTCAAAGGGATGGGTGAAATCGCTCCCCACCAAGTCGGAGCTGCGTCCGCCCATAGCGTACAACTTCCCGTTAGCCGGGAAATAAACGCCAACCGCGCGCACCGCGGGCGTCGGGAGGGGCAGACCCGCTGCCCAGCCCGGTGTGCAACTGGGCGTTCCCGTTGCCGTTGCCGTCGCGGTAGGCGTTGGCGATGGGCAGACTCCCTGGATGTAGCTTTGGCCGCCACTGGCCGCGCCACCCGACCCGTTGCAGAAATACTGCGTAAAGGCGGTGTCGTTCTTCTGTACTCCAGCTGTTGCGCTGCTGTTGCCATTGGCCACCGTTCCGTAGATTATGTCGAAGCGGCTCTGCCCCTCATACAACCTCAGCTCGTAGTTGGCCGACAGGGCCGTGTTAGAAAAATACACTGCGCGCCACTCAATGTTGAAGATTCGATTGGGTGCGGTACCCGATACCGAGGTGTAAACACCGCACGTACCCCCTGGGTAACCCGTGCAACCAACCCAGCCCAAATTGTCCGTGCGCTGGTCGTCCCAGTACGGGAACACCGTGTAATTGTGGGTAAGCCACGGCAGGCAGATGTTGGTAAAGTCGGTAGCCATGGTCGTGAACTGAGCAGGGCCGTTAGACGACACATTGATGCTCGTGAAAGGCGTGTCATACAGCGTGAATGGGAAGGGTAATGCGACGGGAGTGACTACATCATCCCCGTGATTGCCGCTGTCTGTCGTGCCTGGTATGATGCTGCCGCCTATCTGACTGACCGTGTACACGCCGCAGGTCGCTGTGGCCGTGGGCGTTGGTGTCGCAGTAGGTGTAGAAGTCGCTGTCGCTGTTGCCGTGGGCGTTGCTGTTGCTGTTGCTGTTGCCGTCGCCGTGGCAGTCGGCGTTGCTGTTGCAGCCACAGTGGCTGTTGGCGACGCTGTAGGAGTGGGCGTCGGCGAGGGGCACGGCGGCGCCAGGAAGTTCCCGGCGTTGACGATTACCTTAGCGAAGTCGCCGCTCCACGTCACGACGGGGTTGTCGCCCACGTAGGCCGTTACTCCCACCGAAGTGTGCCCACCGACCGTTTTGTACGCGATCAGCGGCTGACCCGTATTCCAGGTCGCTGCCAGCACTGCCCCAGGCGACAGTGTAGCGATATTTGTGTCGGTGGCATTAAGCGCGCTAACGCCCGTGCAAAGCGGGGCGAAAGTGCAACTACCCAGTGTGTGAGGAGTGAAGTCGTTAGTGGCCGGGATAACAAAAGGATTGTAGCCGCCGGTGGCGTAGCGGCCAGCGATGGGGTTGAAATTGCCCCACAGGTAGGTATGGCCAACCACCACCCCGCCGCCGTCAATGTAGTCCGCCAGCACGTTACCCATCGCAGTGGCGTCGGCAAAGGGGAAGTTGAGGTAGGGCACAACGATCTGATACGCCTGGAGCTGAGCCAGGGTGGGCGTGCCGGCCCCGCCGTCGAAGAAGTCAACCGTGGCCACCCCGGGCTGGGCGAGCAGGCTGGTCCGGAGCGTGCCCGGCTGAATGACGCCATCCGCGTACACGATCAGAATGTGGAAGCTGCTGGGCGTGCAGGTTGGCGTTGGTGTGGGTGTGGGCGAGGCGCACGCGGCAAGTGTGTAAATGAAGTAAGCACCCGAGGCTACACCCGGAGGTGGATTGGTCCCTGTGGGGTCACACCCTACCTGCGTGAAATTCGTCGTGTTGTCCTTCTGCACTCCTACCGTGAGGGCGCTATCCGTCCCTCCTGCGTGGCTGGTCACCAGGTTGTAGTAAACATCGAACCTACCCGTGAGAGCGGTAGCCTCGTTGAAGATCACCTCATAGTTGAGGTTGGGAGTGGCATTGCCCGGGTAGTAGGCATCGCGCCACTCAATCACGAAGGTGCGGTTGGGAGCAGTGCCATAGGTCGCGTAGAAGACGCCGCAGGTGGGGCACGTGCTCGTGACCGGGTACTGGTCCACCCACATAGGGCCTATGGTGTAGGTAGCGATGGAGTTGGGCAGACACGTGATGCCGAAGCCTGCGTAATCTGTGCCGAAGCCCAGTTCACCGTTCGAGCCAGCCAGGGCGCTGGTGTAGGTGGCGTCATAAATCTTGACCGGGAAGGGGAATGTGACCGGAAGGGAGCAGTCGTCGCAGTTGATGCCCAGGCTGGTGGTGCCCGCCAGATACGAGCCTGTAGTAATCGTGTAGTTGTAGTTCTGCGCCGTCGGGCAGGTCGGCGTCGGAGTAGGTGTAGGCGTAGGTGTGGGCGACGCGCAGGGGGCCAAGGTGTAGGTCTGCATGCTCGCGGCTGGCCGGCCGGCGTTGCACTGCGACTGGGTGTAGGTCGTGCCGTCCAGCTCGACACCGAGGGCCCCGACTGTGGCATTAGCCGAGCCGAAGGTGCCGTAAATGATGTCGAAGCTGTTCAGCACGCCTTCGTGGAAGACGATCTCGTAGTTGGCGTCGCTGTTGGCAAGGCACGTGGTGGCTCCATTGTAGCGGCAGGTGCGCCACTCGATGTAGAAGTTGCGGTTGGGCGCGGTGCCGGTTGTGGTGGTGAAGATGCCGTAGTTGCCCGTCGCGCCGGTGATCTGGTCCACAGCAAAGGGGAAGATGTTGTTGGTCGCGGTGGCATTCGGCAGGCAGCCGGTGTAGAAGAAGTTATCGACGGTGCCGAAGGCCAGGTAGCCGTTGGAGCCGGCCGTGGCCGTGGTGAAGGTGTTGCCGTAAAGGCCGACCGGGAACGGCAGGGTGATGCCCGTGCCGCAGTCGTCGCAGTGGTTGCCGATGTCGGTGATACCTGGCACAATTGTACCGGCGCCGTTGGTGATCGTGTATGAGGGTGAGCAAGTCGCCGTGGGCGTTGGAGTAGGCGTGAACGTTGCTGTGGCCGTAGGCGTAGGTGTGAAAGTGGCCGTAGCCGTCGGCGTCGGCGGCACAGTAGCTGTAGCTGTAGCCGTGGCAGTAGGAGTAGGACTTGGTGAACCAGCTGGACAGGCCCCTGGCTGGGAGAGGACGATGCTGTCGATCCTCCAGCCCGAATTCGTGCCGCTGGTGTCGCTGCCCATGCGCCAGCGCAGCACGACATTCTGCCCTGCCGCGGCAGGCGGCAGGTTCACCGTCGTTGTGATAAAGCCGTTGGAGCTAGCACCCCATGCCTGACGGCCAGCCAGCGGATTCGAGAACGATGAGCTGATCGTACCGGTGTAACCTCCGGTGACGAAACTGCCGCCCGCGGCAATGATATCCTGGAAGGCGCCGCCGCCGATGCTAATCTCCAGCACTCCGCCGTCGAAGAAGGTAGTAGTACCCTCGAACGCGTAATTCTGGCGGAACGTCACCTGCGCAATGTTGCTTGTGATGGCGATGCTCGGCGAATCCAGCCGCTTATCACTGACCACAGCTGGATCATTTACCCACGCCGCATTAGGTGTTGAATCGGCTACTGGCGTCGGCACTCCTGAATTTGAAGTCTGCCAAAAGATCATATCGGGGTCGATCGCATTGGTCGCCACCCAACCAGCAGGCAGCACCGGCGGGGTCACTCCGTCAAAGTTCTCGCTAAAATTGGGAACGTAGGCCCCGAGAACGCTCACGGAGGCGCTGGCACTTCCGCTACTGGTGCCAGGGCAAGCGTTACTGACCGTGTAAGAGGCCATGTTGTTGAGGGTAGAGCCACAGGTATCCGTGGTTGTGGTGCTGATCACATGCGCTCGCGTCGTGGTGCCGCCAGCCAGCGTAGTCGGGCTGTAAACCAGGCTCTGGCTAGGCGGGCTACCGGTGACCGACCAGCCGGCATCGGTATTGGCGGCGTCGATCGACCAGTTAACTCCGGGCGCAGCAGGAAGATTATCTGTGAATGTCAGGCCGGTCGCCGTAAACGAACTATTATTGGTCAGCCTGACCGTGAATCCGATTTGGGAGCCGCTAGCCACGACGGGGGCATCGGCGGTTTTGGTGATGCTGACGTTGGCTAATGACGGTCCGCTGTAAGAGGTTACTTCATCCGCGCCGATGTCAGGCGTGCATGGGTTCCGCAGATCATTGTCAAAGTCGTTGGCGATCCCGCTGATTGGTGTGGCTGCGGCAACGCAGAGGCTCGCGGGAGAGATATGCAAGTTAACCGTCGCGGCATTTCCATCCGGATTAACGAACAGCGGGTCGACGGAGATGCTGTTTGCATCCTGACCCGTTCCCGTCTGCCAATTAGCCAAAGTGCATCCAGCCACACCGGGCGCCGTTCCCACACAACCACCGACGCCATTGGCAAAAAGATCGTTGTAATTGGAGGTGACGCCGGTTAATCCGGTCAGTGCAATGGCAAAATTTGTGGCAGTGCCGGAGGCGTTACTGCGCCCGTTCCAGAAAATGTTGTCCTTGTAATTGCGCGTCCCACCCGTCACGTTGCTAACAAATCCGAAGGTAGTGCTCGCTGAAACCACTCCAGTGCCGCCGACATAAACGCTGTTGTAGTACAAATTGTTCGTGCCAGCGATTTCGAACATTCCGTAAATGGCGTATCCAGCCGTGATCGGGGCGCCGGCGGCATCCACGCCGAGACGGACCATGTTGTTCTTATAGGTGCCGGTTCCGGCTACTGGAAGAATACCGACTAACTGACTGGTAAGATTCGTCGAGGTGATCGAGAACGAATGAACAAAGTTCCGCTCTACCACATTGGCCGTGGCAGCGGGAAAGCTGCAGTACAACCCATAGATTGAATTATTGATTGTGCCCGAGTTGTTGCTCAGAGAATGAATGACATTCTGCGAAATGACATTCGGGCCGCCCGCCGTTCCCGTTCCGGTCAAAACCATCCCGCTGACGACGATTAAGTTAACTCCATTGGAATTACCCGAGATGTTTTGGATAATATTTCCAGTTGCGGAAAGGTTTGCGAGGCTGTTCTGAATAGCATACATGGCATAGGCGCCAATCAGGTTATCGGTGATGGCGCCAGCCCCGCTTCCCCCGATCTGATTGTTATTTAGTGTCGCCGTCGCAGCCGAAGATGTATTAAGCAAAATCCCCCGGAACCCTCCGGTGCCTGTCCCTATGCCGGTGATCGTGATCGCCCCGATTCTGTTGTTCGAAATCGGATTCGAGCTTGAGGTAAAGTCGTAGATCCCGGCAAACGCTCCGGTAGAGCTTTCTATGAATGTGATTGTTGATGACCCATCGAGACTCCCGATTTGGTTGCCAGTAATGGTTCCGACGTCGTACCGGCCCCCTGCCAGGAATATCCCACGAAAGGCTGATCCACTGCCTGTGCCTGTGCTTGCCGTGTTTTGGCTAATCCCCGAAATCACATTCCCCTGAACGCTGGTTACCCCGACCGTGGTGCCAGTGGTGAAGTCCAGTCCGACGAATAAGTTTGTAGATCCACTAATCGCTGTTATTCCGGTGCCGTTAGCCGCGCCGAAGCCCACCGTATTTCCGGTGACCGTTTGGTTAAACCCACTCGTTGACACCAGGATACCAGAATATTTCAGGGCAGTACTCGTGAAGACGCGCGGCGCGGTCTGGTAAACTCTATTGTTGGAGACCGTCGTGGTGGCGGTGTTGGTCTGGAGATCGATACCGGCAACTGACGTCGTCGCATTGAAGAAGTCGAACACATTGTTGTTATCGATGAGATTGCCCGTGTTGTTGTTAGGACTGGCTGATCCAAGCGACATCACTCCTTTGGTAGGCAGGTTGGCACCGGCCGGGCCGATAGCGTTATTCGAAATTGCGTTGTTGCTGTTTGCTCCGCCCGTTGAGGTGCTGATGAGAATGTTGCCGCCCGCAACGGTCGTGCTCGCTGTGGACGAACCCAGTACGGTGCATCTTGTAACGGTGTCGCTTTGCGCGCCGTTAATGAGCCGAATCGTGCTCGTGCCAGCGGTCGCCGAGACGGTTGTATTCGAAATGGTCAGCGAGTTACCGCCCGAACTCAAACCATCAATGGTCACGTTGTCCGCGCCGTTGAGATCAATCAACGGGCTGCCTGCCGCAATCGCGCCGGAGACGGTTCTCACTCCGGTCGGTGTGATCAAAACCAAAGTGTAGCTCGCCCCCCCAACACCGCTCGCGTTCAAAACCGCTGGCGCCGTCTCGGTGGTGGCCCCGCCCTCGCAAAAAAAGATTACGCCCGTGTGGGTTCCGAGGTTAATTGCATCAAATGCGTCTTTCAGCGTTGCGTAGTCGGCGTTATTTCCGCTATTGGTCGCTTCCACTCTGATGTTGCCGGCACCACAGGTGACCTCCGGCAGTTCCAAAAAATATTGATTCTTCGGTCCTGCGCTGGCGAAAGCCGCCGATTCGGCGGGCCGATAGGTAAGATCTTCCGGATCCGGATTCGTCAATACCGGGACTTCTGCCAGTTTCGTAACGTCGTCCTTTTTCGACGATGCACCTTGGAAATCCGGATTCGCCGCTATCGGGACTTGTAATTTAGATTCGGCGAGCCTGAGGCTGGAGGGCAATAAGATCGCCGGCTTAGCCGCGCTGCCCTTGCCGGCCTTTCGCTGCGCCAGCGCAAACGGAATCGCGCAGACGGCGACAAGTGAAAGCAGGATCAACGCGCTCCAAAGAAGATGCGCCTTGATTGAGGGGTTGGTTTGTTTTTTCATAGGACGAGGGCCCTCGTGGATGAAATCGAGGGAAGCAGTCTGGGGGACATGGACATGTGGAGCGCTCGTTTTAGGAAAATGCAGCCAAGCGTGTCAAGACTTTTTCTTAATAATGTTGAAAATTATTCGTTAAGGATGTTAAACACTGCATTACGGGGATGCAGACGACGCGCCGCAGAGCTGGAATATGGTTGGCCTCAGTTTTCTGTAGAGGCAGCCGTGCCGGCTGCGGATATCGTGACACAGCAGGCGACACGCCTGCCACTACAGGACTACCTCGGCTGTGATCGTCCCGGCGCGGCGGGCCGATCCACCTTGGCTGCAGCCTGCGCTTGGTAGCTAAAACCCAGCACCCGCCTTGCGCACTTCGGCGTGACAGGGGGAGCGGGTAGCTACAACCGGTCACCCACCTTCGTCCCGCAGTCGCGGGACTACGGCGTGGCAGGCTGATCACTTCTCAATGATCAGCTGGGAATCAGGGCCGCGGCGCCGGAGTAGGACGAGGCCTCGCCGATGGCCCAGATCTCGGCGTCGGCGTCACTCTCGGCGTGGATGTAGGCGTGGGCGTAGGAGTAGCACTTGGTGCAACAGTTGCAGTTGCAGTAGCCGTTGGCGTAGCTGTAGCTGTAGCTGTTGCTGTTGGACTAGCTGTAGCCGTGGGCGTTGGTGTAGCGCCGCCCGATGGAGATACCCGCACGAAATAAACGTCCTGCTCGTGCTGGCCCCTGGCCGGGTTAAAGTTGAAAGTCGCAGAATACGCCACATCGCCTCCGGTGTTGTCGGAAACGATGGTGATGTAATCGCCTATTTTGTTCTGTTGCGGCCAGCCTTCGAGAGGATTAAAGGAATTGCTCACTTGTACGTTAGGCGCCCAAGTCACGCCGCCGTCGGTGCTGTAAGAATAGAACAACTGTGAATCGGTGTTGTTTGCGGCGTTGCGCGTGTCGAGCCACACAGAGTCGATGCGTCCATTGGGCGCGACTGCGAGTGTGCCGAAGAAGTGATATTTGCTGTGATTAACAGGGTCGTCATTGATCCGGTGCGGCGCGCTAAAGCTTGCTCCGCCGTTTGTGCTGCGTGCGAACATCACATCCGTTCCCGAGCTGAAGCCGGACGGTAGCACAGTCGCCACCATGTAGATGTTATTGTTCGTGGGACCGCCGGAGCGGTCCACGGCCAGAAAAATCTGTCCGGCTAATCCACCTGGATTGACCGGTGCGCCGTACCATAGGCTGCCGCCCATGTTTACTGTCGTTATCTGATCAAAAGTCGGCGTGACGGCCGGATTCTGCGCGTTGGTCGAACGGATACACCAAAAGCTGCTTCCACTGTCCCCGCCGCCGATAAACAGGTTGCCGTTTGAGGCCACGTCGAGTGATCCCCACTGAGGAGAGTTGGGAATACTAATCGGACTCTGCCAGGTCCCTCCGCCATCGGTCGAACGGCTGAATCCGCCGAAGTCGCATGCGAAGAATTCGGTCCAAAACTGGTATTGAAAACCGTGCCCCATGCTGGTGGGAGTCCTATCAAGAGTAAACCACTCCTTATCGCCGCTGTGCGCTGCTCCGTCAGGTGACCGCTCCGTCCACGATTGCCCCCCGTTTGCGGTCCGCCAAATGTCGCCGCAAAATGTGGTCGCTAACATGCTGAGATAAAAGAAGGTCCCGGTCGCATCTTAG
>Ga0137366_10005370_pt1 | contig 10041 bp, 8 predicted proteins | sample SagtaG_8_FD_104938 | JGI IMG/M metagenome (GOLD analysis project Ga0137366, IMG submission 104938) | Vadose zone soil microbial communities from Sagehorn Ranch, Mendocino, California, USA - Sage1_L_60_16 metaG | ecosystem: Environmental > Terrestrial > Soil > Vadose zone | place: USA: California... | reverse complement strand
GCGCGCCGGCCGCGTCCGGTACGGCAGCGGCCGAGAGCCGCGCCAGCGTGAACTCTGCGTTCCGATCCTGGCCGAGCAGGCCGACGGCGTCGGCGCGGCACTGCCGGCAGTGCCTCATCACGTTCGCGCCGCCCTCGCAGGCGCGCTGCACCGCCGCGAGCTCGGCCTCGGTCGGGCCGCGCCGGCCGGTGAGGCCGTAGTGCGTCCCGTGCTCGGGGGCCGAGATGAGCGGCATCACGTTGTGCACGAACGCGCCCAACCCCCTCACCGCCCGCCCCACCTCGGCGAGGTGCCCGTCGTTCACGCCCGGGATGAGGACCGAGTTCACCTTGCACAGGATGCCACGGCCGGCGAGCTCGGCGAGGCCCTCGAGCTGGCGCTCCGACAGGATGCGCGCGCCCTCCTTGCCGCGGACCTTTCGACCCTTCCAGATCACCCACGGGTGGATCCGCTCGCCCACCTCCGGGTCGACCATGTTGACCGTGACGGTCACGTGATCGACGCCGAGGGCCGAGAGGCGCTCGACGTGCTCGGGGAGCGCGAGGCCGTTCGTGGAGAGGCAGAGGCGCAGGTCGGGCGCGGCGCGCCGGACGAGCTCCATCGTCTCGAAGGTCGGCCCGGGGTTCGCGAGCGGGTCGCCCGGACCGGCGATGCCCACCACCGAGAGCTCGGGCACCTCGGCCGCCACCGCCAGCACCTTCCGCAGCGCCTGCCCGGGCGTGAGGCGCTCCGAGACGACGCCGGGCCGGCTCTCCGCGGCGCAGTCGTACTTCCTGTTGCAGTAGTGGCACTGGATGTTGCACGCAGGGGCGACCGCGACGTGCATGCGCGCGAAGTGGTGGTGCGCCTCCTCGCTGTAGCAGGGGTGGTTCGCGACCTTCGCCAGCACCTCCGGCGAGAGGCGCGAGGGCTCGCCACAGCCGCCTCCGAACTTGCAGTTCGCCGCCGGCGGCGGCGCGGCGTTCGTGACGGGGAGCGATGGGCGGACGAGCGGGGTCGTCATGCTCCGCCTCCTTTGCAGCGACCATTCCAGGGGCGCGCCGCGCGCCGGACGCGCCGGTTCGTGGGGCGGCGGCGCGCCCGCTCCCGAGCCCGCGCGCTGGGTTTGCGCCGAGTGTCGGGATCCTCACACTCCGCTGTCGGGTTCCGGACGCGCCGCGGCGGGCGCGAGGCGCCCCGCCGGCCTCGCGCGCGTGGAATCGCTGGAGCGGCTGCGCGGCAGCGTGCGGCGCTCATCCGGTACGGCGCTTGCTGAGGGGAGTGCCGTCGAAACGCAGCGCACTCGAAAGGACGCCATGCGGCAGATCGCGATTTACGGGAAGGGCGGGATCGGCAAGTCGACGACGACGCAGAACACCGTCGCCGGCCTCGCCTCGCTCGGCAAGAAGGTGATGATTGTCGGCTGCGACCCCAAGGCCGACTCGACCCGGCTCATCCTCCACGCCAAGGCCCAGGCGACGGTGATGGACCTCGTGCGCGAGCGCGGGACGGTCGAGGACCTCGAGGTCGCGGACGTGATGAAGAAGGGCTACGGCGACGTGAAGTGCGTCGAGTCCGGCGGTCCCGAGCCGGGAGTCGGCTGCGCCGGCCGCGGCGTCATCACGGCCATCAACTTCCTGGAGGAGAACGGCGCCTACACGCCCGACCTCGACTTCGTCTTCTACGACGTGCTGGGCGACGTCGTCTGCGGCGGGTTCGCCATGCCCATCCGCGAGAACAAGGCGGAGGAGATCTACATCGTCTGCTCCGGCGAGATGATGGCCATGTACGCGGCCAACAACATCGCGAAGGGCATCCTCAAGTACGCCTCGTCGGGCAGGGTCCGGCTGGCCGGCCTCATCTGCAACTCCCGCAACACCGACCGCGAGGCCGATCTCATCGAGGCGCTCGCGAAGAAGCTCGGGACCCAGATGATCCACTTCGTCCCGCGCGACAACGAGGTCCAGCGCGCCGAGCTGCGCCGGATGACGGTCATCGAGTACGCGCCGCAGCACAAGCAGGCCGAGGAGTACCGGACGCTCGCGCGGAAGATCTTGGAGAACAAGATGCTCACCGTCCCGACGCCCCTCTCGATGGACGAGCTCGAGGAGCTGCTCATGGAGTTCGGGATCATGGCGCCCGAGGACGAGGCCACCGTCGGCGTCGCCGCGGTGGGGTAGCAGGCCGCCTTCGACAACGCAGGGAAGAAGGAGTCGCTGGATGGCACACGACGTCAAGAAGGTCGACGGCATCACCAAGGAGTCGACGCAGAAGATGATCGAGGAGGCCCTCGAGGCCTACCCGGAGAAGGGCAAGAAGAAGCGCGCCCCTCACCTGGCTCCCAACGACCCGGCGGGCACCAGCGCCTGCGTCAAGTCGAACCGCAAGACGGTCCCCGGCGTGATGAGCGCGCGAGGCTGCGCCTACGCCGGGGCCAAGGGCGTCGTGTGGGGACCGATCCGCGACATGGTCCACGTCTCCCACGGCCCGGTCGGCTGCGGCTGGTACTCCTGGGGCACCCGGCGCAACCTCATGTCGGGGAAGAACGGCGTCACGAACTTCGGGATGCAGTTCACCTCCGACTTCCAGGAGAAGGACATCGTCTACGGCGGCGACAAGAAGCTCGCCGTCCTCCTCAAGGAGGCGAAGGAGCTCTTCCCGCTCGCGAAGGGCATCTCGGTCCTCTCCGAGTGCCCGGTCGGCCTCATCGGCGACGACATCAACGCGGTCGCGAAGAAGATGACGAAGGAGCTCGACCTTCCCATCGTCCCCTGCAACTGCGAGGGCTTCCGGGGCGTGTCGCAGTCGCTCGGCCACCACATCTCGAACGACACCATCCGCGACTACATCATCGAGACGCGCGAGTTCTCCGAGCCGGAGACGCCCTACGACATCGCGCTCATCGGCGAGTACAACATCGGCGGCGACGCCTGGTCGACGAAGCCGCTCCTCGAGGAGATCGGCCTGAACGTGAAGGCCGTCTGGACCGGCGACGGCGAGATGGAGCGCATCGCCGCGACGCACAAGGTGAAGCTCAACGTCATCCACTGCTACCGGTCCATGAACTACATGTGCAAGGTCATGGAGGAGAAGTACGGGATCCCGTGGATCGAGCTGAACTTCTTCGGGCCGACGAAGATCAGGGAGAGCCTGCGGAAGCTCGCCGAGCGGTTCGACGACCGGATCAAGGAGAACGTCGAGAAGGTCATCGCCAAGTGGGACGTGCAGATGAAGGCGGTCGTCGACGAGTACCGCCCGCGGCTCGAGGGCAAGAAGGTGATGCTGTACGTCGGCGGCCTCCGCCCGCGCCACACCGTGGGCGCGTACGAGGACCTGGGCATGGTGGTGGTGGGCTCCGGGTACGAGTTCGCGCACAACGACGACTACGAGCGCACGATGCCGGAGATGCCCGAGTCGACCGTCATCTACGACGACGCGTCCGAGCACGAGATGGAGCACTTCGTCGAGACGCTGAAGCCCGACCTCATCGGCAGCGGCATCAAGGAGAAGTACGTCTTCCAGAAGATGGGCCTGCCCTTCCGCCAGATGCACAGCTGGGACTACTCGGGCCCCTACCACGGCTACCTGGGCTTCCCCATCTTCGCGCGCGACATCGACATGGCCGTGAACAGCCCGACCTGGAAGCTCGTGAAGTCGCCGTTCTAGCGAACCGAACCCATGCGCGCGCAGGCCCAGCCGAATGAGGCTGGGCCGGAGCGGGCGGGGGGTCCGGGGGGGTGCGAGCTTCGCGCGCGAAGCACGCGCGGAGCGAGTGCCCCCCCGATCGAAAGGAAGAAAGTCATGTCCAACAACCTCGGACTCACCGTGAAGCCGGTCACCACCACCTCTCCCGAGGAGGAGGCGCGGGTCGCCGCCTGGATCGACACCCAGGAGTACCGCGAGAAGAACTTCGCGCGGCAGGCGCTCGTCATCAACCCGGTGCACGCGTGCCAGCCGCTCGGCGCGGAGCTCGTGGCGCACGGCTTCGAGGGCACCCTCCCCTTCGTCCACGGCTCCCAGGGCTGCGCCTCGTACTACCGCTCGACGCTGAACCGCCACTTCCGCGAGCCGGCGCCGGCGGTCTCGGACGCGATGACCGAGGACGGCGCGGTCTTCGGCGGCCAGGCGAACCTGCACGAGGCGCTCGAGAACGCCTACGCGCTCTACAAGCCCAAGATGATGGCGATCTTCACCTCGTGCATGCCGGAGATCATCGGCGACGAGCTGGGCGCGTTCATCAAGAACGCGCGCACGAAGGGCCACATCCCGAAGGACTACCTGCTCCCCTACGCCAACACGCCCAGCTTCAACGGCTCGCACGTGAACGGCTACGACGCGATGCTCGCCGCCATCCTCCAGACCCTCACCGAGGGGAAGAAGGTGGAGGGGCGCTGCACCGGCAAGCTGAACCTCATCCCCGGCTTCGACACCAACACCGGCAACTACCGCGAGTACGGGCGCATCCTGGAAACGTTCGGGATCCCGCACACCATCCTCGCCGACATCTCCGAGTCGTTCGACTCCCCGAACGACGGCACGTACCGCCCGTACCCGGGCGGAACGAAGCTGGACGAGGCCGCGGACTCCATCAACGGCAAGGCGACGATCACGGTCGGCCCATACGCGACCACCAAGACGTACGCGTGGATCAAGGAGAGCTACAGCGGGCGCCACGCCGCGCTCCCCCTGCCCATGGGCATCGCCAAGACCGACGCCCTCCTCATGAAGCTCGCCGAGCTCTTCGAGAAGCCCGTGCCCGACGCGCTCCGGGCGGAGCGCGGCCGCGCCGTCGACGCCGTGACCGACGCGCATCAGTACATGCACGGCAAGAAGTTCGCCGTGTACGGCGATCCCGACCTCCTCCTCGGCTACGTCTCGTTCCTGCTCGAGATGGGCGCGACGCCGTACCACGTCCTCTGCAGCAAGGGCTCGAAGAAGGTCGAGAAGGAGCTGCAGGCGCTCCTCGACGCCTCGCCCTACGGCAAGGCCGGCAAGGTCTACATGAACCGCGACCTGTGGCACCTGCGGTCGCTGCTCGTGACGGACCCGGTGGACGCCGTGATCGGCGACACCCACGGCAAGTTCGCCGCCCGCGACGCGAAGGTCCCGCTCTTCCGCTTCGGCTTCCCCATCTTCGATCGGGTGAACAAGCACCGCGTGCCGCTCATCGGCTACCAGGGCGTCATCAACATGGTGACGGAGATCTGCAACAAGTTCCTCGACGTGAAGGACGAGACCTGTGAGGAGCGCTTCTTCGAGATGATGAGGTAGCCCACGTCCCCCGCCTCTCCTCCCGCGGCGCGGGGGGAGAGGAGGACGAGACCCATGGCCCGGCCCGACTACTACGACGCGCCCGAGTGCGACACCCAGGAGAAGGGCGCTCCCAAGTTCTGCAAGAAGTCGGAGCCGGGCGAGGGCGCCGAGCGGAGCTGCGCCTACGACGGCGCGCGCGTCGTGCTCATGCCCATCACGGACGCCATCCACCTCGTCCACGGCCCCATCGCCTGCGCGGGCAACTCCTGGGACAACCGCGGCGCGCGCTCCTCGGGCTCGCAGCTCTACCGCCGCGGCTTCACCACGGAGATGCTGCAGAACGACGTCATCTTCGGCGGCGAGAAGAAGCTCCGCCAGGCCATCGTCGACCTCGCCCAGCGCTACCGCGGCGAGGCGAAGGCCATGTTCGTCTACGCGACCTGCGTCACCGCCATGACCGGCGACGACGTGGAGTCGGTGTGCCGGTCCGTCGCGGGCGAGGTCTCGATCCCCGTCATCCCCGTCAACACGCCCGGCTTCATCGGCGACAAGAACATCGGGAACCGGCTCGCGGGCGAGATCCTGCTCGAGCACGTCATCGGCACCGCCGAGCCCGAGCACCTCACCGACTACGACGTCAACCTCATCGGCGAGTACAACATCGCCGGCGACCTGTGGGGAATGCTGCCGCTCTTCGAGCGCCTCGGCATCCGCGTGCTCTCCTGCATCAGCGGCGACGCGAAGTTCGAGGAGCTGCGCTACGCGCACCGCGCCAGGCTCAACGTCATCATCTGCTCGAAGAGCCTCACCAACCTCGCCCGGAAGATGAAGAAGCGGTGGGGCATCCCGTACCTCGAGGAGTCGTTCTACGGGATGACCGACACGGCCAAGGCGCTGCGCGACATGGCGCGCGAGCTCGACCTGGCGGCCGGCGGCGAGGGCGCGACGACGATGCGCGATCGGGTCGAGGCGCTCGTCGCCGACGAGGAGGCGCGCTGCCGAGCGCGCATCGCGCCCTACCGCGCCCGGCTCGCGGGCAAGCGCGCCGTCCTCTTCACGGGCGGCGTGAAGACCTGGTCGATGGTGAACGCGCTCCGCGAGCTGGGCGTCGAGATCCTCGCCGCGGGCACACAGAACTCCACGCTCGAGGACTTCCACCGGATGAAGGCGCTCATGCACCGGGACGCCCGCATCATCGAGGACACCTCGACCGCGGGGCTGCTCGCGGTCATGCGCGAGAAGCTCCCCGACCTGATCGTCGCGGGCGGCAAGACGAAGTTCCTCGCGCTCAAGACTCGGACGCCCTTCCTCGACATCAACCACGGCCGCGCCCACCCCTACGCCGGGTACGAGGGGATGGTCACCTTCGCGCGGCAGCTCGACCTCACGGTCAACAACCCGATCTGGCCTGCGCTGAACGCGGAAGCGCCCTGGGACCTCTCCCCGGAGGCGAAGGCGAGCGCGCGCGCCGCCGCCGCGGGCCACGCCCAGACCTTCCTGGCCGAGGACCTGGCCCGGTCGCGCGTCGCGGTCCCGGCCAAGGCGGCGACGGTGAACCCCCAGAAGAACTCGCCAGCGCTCGGCGCCACGCTCGCGTACCTCGGCGTCGACGGGATGCTCGCGCTCCTCCACGGCGCGCAGGGGTGCTCCACCTTCATCCGGCTGCAGCTCTCGCGGCACTTCAAGGAGTCGATCGCGCTCAACTCGACCGCGATGAGCGAGGACGCCGCCATCTTCGGCGGCTGGGAGAACCTCAAGGCGGGGGTGAAGCGCGTCATCGAGAAGTTCCGGCCCGCCGTGGTGGGCGTCATGACCTCCGGTCTCACCGAGACGATGGGCGACGACGTGCGCAGCGCGATCGTCCACTTCTGCAAGGAGAACCCGGCGCTGGCGGCGACGCCGGTCGTCTGGGCCGCGACGCCCGACTACTGCGGCTCGCTGCAGGAGGGGTACGCGGCGGCGGTCGAGGCCATCGTCGGCACGCTCGCCGAGGGCGGAGCGACGGTGCCCGGCCAGGTGAACCTGCTCCCCGGGTCTCACCTCACGCCGGCCGACGTCGAGGAGGTGAAGGGCGTCATCGAGTCCTTCGGGCTCACCGTGCTGACCATCCCCGACATCGCGAACGCGCTCGACGGGCACATCGACGAGGAGGTCTCGCCCCTCTCCACCGGCGGCATCCCGGTCGAGGACGTCCGTCGCGCGGGGCGCAGCGCCGCGACGATCTACGTCGGGGACTCGCTGGCGCGGGCGGCGCGCTCCCTGGAGGAGTCCTTCGGCATCCCGGCGTACGGCTTCGGCTCGCTGACCGGGCTGGCCGAGGTCGACCGGCTCATCTCGACGCTCGAGACGCTCTCCGGGCGTGCTGTCCCGGCCGAGCACCGCCGCTGGCGGAGCCGCCTCGCCGACGCGATGGTGGACAGCCACTACCAGTTCGGCGGCAAGAAGGTCGCCCTCGCGCTCGAGGCGGACCATCTGAAGTCGCTGACGCGCTTCCTCGCGGGGATGGGGTGCACGATCCAGGCGGCCATCGCGGCCACGCGGACGCGCGGGCTCGACGGCCTGCCGTGCGAGAACGTCCTGGTGGGCGACCTCGAGGACCTCGAGGCCGCGGCGAAGGGAGCCGACCTCCTGGTCGCGAACTCGAACGGGCGCCAGGCGGCGGCCCGCCTCGGCCTGAAGGCGCACCTGCGCGCGGGCCTGCCCGTCTTCGACCGCCTCGGCGCGCACCAGAAGCTCTGGGTGGGCTACCGCGGGACCCTGAACCTCGTCTTCGAGGTGGCGAACCTGTTCCAGGCGACCGCCTCGGAGGCGCAGAAGCTGGCGCACAACTGAAGGAGCACGCGATGAGGGTGGCATTCACGAGCAGCGACGGCGCGAAGATCGACCTGCACTTCGGGCAGACCTCGCGCTTTCACGTGTGGGAGGTCGGCCCCGCGGAGGCGCGCTTCGTCGAGACGTTGAGCGCGGTCACGACCGGTGACGAGGAGGACCGGACGAGCGCGCGCGCCAGCGCCGTCGTGGGCTGCGCCATCGTCTGCACGGTCCAGATCGGCGGGCCGGCCGCGGCGAAGCTGGCCGCGGTGCGGGTCCACCCGATGAAGACCGGCGGCGAGTCGCCGATCGCGGAGATGGTCGAGAAGCTGCAGGCGGTGCTGCGCGGGAGCCCCCCGCCCTGGCTGCGCAAGGCGATGGCGCGGACGGACGAGACGATGAACCTCGCGGACGATCGCGTCCGCTGAACCCGAGGAGGATGACGTGGCGCACATCACAGGTCTCACACGCGGCAAGCGGGAGTGGACGCCGCGCTTCGTGAAGTCGATCGACCCCGAGCTCTGCATCGGCTGCGGGCGCTGCATCAAGATCTGCGCGCACGGCGTGCTCGCGCCGGCCGAGGTGGACGAGGAGGAGTCGGCGAAGATGTTCGCCACCGTCTCCACCCCGGACGACTGCATCGGGTGCGAGGCGTGCGGGCGCACGTGCAAGAAGGAAGCGTTCGCGTTCGAGCCCTTGGCCGCTTGATGCGCGGCGGGACGCGGTACGACGAGGTGGCGGACGGGCCGGTGCGCACGCTCGAGCAGCTCGCGCACCTCTCCCGTGCCGAGGACTTCTTCCGCTTCTTCGGGCTCGAGTACGACCCGCGCGTGCTCGCCGTCCACCGGCTGCACGTCCTCAAGCGGTTCGGCATGGACGTGGCCGAGATCGAGGAGCGCCGCCCGCTTCCGGACGAGCAGGAGCGGCTCCGTCTCTACGGCGAGGCGCTGCGGCGCGCCCACGCGCTCTTCGCCGGCTCGAGCGCGCGCGAGCAGCGGGTGTTCAAGGTGCTGCAGGGCGGGCTGTGCCAGCTCGGGACCGTCCGGCGCCCGGGATGATGCGGGCGTGACGGCCGACCTCTCGATCCGGCGCGCCACCTCCAGCGACCTGGACGCGCTGGTTCGCCTCCTCGGGGTGCTCTTCTCCATCGAAGCCGATTTCGCGCCGGACGTCGAGCGGCAGCGGCGCGGCCTCGCGATGCTGCTCGCCACGCCGGAGCGGGCGGCCGTGCTCGTCGCCGAGCGCGCCGGCGCCGTGGCCGGGATGGTGACGGCGCAGCTCGTCGTCTCCACCGCGGAGGGCGGGCCGTCCGCGCTCGTGGAGGACATGGTGGTCGAGGCGAGCGAGCGGCGCCATGGCGTGGGCCGGGCCCTCCTCGCGGCCGCCGAGGCGTGGGCGGCCGAGCGCGGCGCGACGCGGCTGCAGCTCCTCGCCGATCGCGAGAACGCCCCGGCGCTGCGCTTCTACGAGCGGCTCGGATGGCGCTGGACGCAGCTCGTCTGCCTGAGGCTGGGCGGGAGCTGATCGGGCTGCGCCGCAGCGGAGCTGGCCTGGGCATCGAGCGGAGTGCACGACGACGGAGCGCAGTGACCGGTTCACTCTGATGCGCCGGCGTCCCTACTGCCGCTGGCGAAAGTAAATCTACCCGATTGGGGCTTGCGGCGGAACTGCGCCATGTGCGCGCGCCCGAACGTTTGCTCCGCGTGAAGGTTGTTGTGCGCGTTGCACAACAGGCGAATGTTCTCGACGGTCGAGGGGCCGCCGAGCGCCGCCGGGTGGATGTGGTCCAGCTCGAGCCTCCACTTGCTCCCGCAGCGCCGGCCGTCCGCGCCGATCCACGCGCAGGAACCCTCGTCGCGCCTCCAGACCTGCCGCCGAACCTCGGCCGCGATCGGCGCGCGGACCTTGGCAGGCTTCCCGATGGCGGTCGGGCGATCCGCGGGCGACTTCCTCGTCCGCTCGTGGGCGGGCTCGACGGCGCCATTCCGCTTGCCATGC
>Ga0137366_10005369_pt1 | contig 10042 bp, 8 predicted proteins | sample SagtaG_8_FD_104938 | JGI IMG/M metagenome (GOLD analysis project Ga0137366, IMG submission 104938) | Vadose zone soil microbial communities from Sagehorn Ranch, Mendocino, California, USA - Sage1_L_60_16 metaG | ecosystem: Environmental > Terrestrial > Soil > Vadose zone | place: USA: California... | reverse complement strand
CTGACGGCAGCACGGCAGGCCATGGCCTGCCGGGACGAACGCGGCGCGGAACACACCCGCGTGTCACGACGAACCCCAGCCGTGGCTCATACGTCACCCACGGAAACGGCAGTAGACCCCGAAATTTACCGCTTGGGCCTTGTACTCCTCGGTAAAACTACGGCGTGTCGAACCCATTCCCGTGTCTCCCGACGGATCGGGCAGTCAACCGCGGTGTGTCCACCGAAGCGGGTACGGTCCATTCCGATGGCCCTTGACCAACTCGCACCAACGCTACGGCGTCGAGCGTCGGATCAGCGACGTGAGCGGACGAGATGAACTGGCACTACCGCTTGGCTGTAGTAGATCGTCCGCCCATTCATAGCACGTCGCGACCGCGCAGCATCCTCCTCGCCACCGATCGACCGTCGTCACGCGGCCGAGTCAACCGCTCTTGCCGCCTGTCCGCGACGACCCAGCAACTCCTCCCGCTCAGACCAGGTCGATCAGGCAAGCATGTTGGCCCACTCCCGGATGGTCCAATCCGACACCATCCCGCCGCGGACGAACGGGTCGTGGCGTGCATAGTCCTCCGCAGCCTCCCGTGAGACCAGCACCCCGTGGTTTGAAGGGGTTCCGCGCGCCGGTTTAGGAATGGCCTGCCATGACCGCACACCGTCGGTGTGCAGCTGCCTGGACCGGGCCAGATGCGTAGCCAACTCGGCAGGGGCGGTTGCCTGCACCTCCGCCAGCGACCGGAAGGCGGTCGTCATGAAGATCACATAGTACTGCCGGGGTGCCGCAGCGCCGGTCGCCATCGGAGCCTCCGAAGCCAGCACGATTGATTCGGCGTTAGGGAGAGTGCCACCAGCCACCGACAGAACCGCCTCTGCGACGGACCTCACGGAGGAGCACGTCCCCCGGAGCGCGCGGCGGTCGCCGTGGCCTCAACCGAGCGCCTGCTGACCTTGATCTGGTACCCGCACATGCCGCTGCCGGCGCGTCTGACTCCTCCTGTTGGCATGGCTCAGTGGGCACTGTCGGTGACCGAGCTGTGCGCGGTCGCTCAGGGTAGGCGGCGGCTGATCGACGGCGGCCAGCTCGCCCGCCGGCTCGCCCGCCAGCCCGAACGCGGTCTCGGTGCGGTAGGGGTGGCCGGGGTCGCGCCGAGCACGACCACCGCCCGCCCAGGGCATCGCCGACAGCCTCCGCAGCCTGCTCACCGAGCTCGGCGAAGCCCCGGCCAGCCGGAACGCACACCCGGACCTGAGTGAGGTGGTGGCTGGCATCGCCCCACCCGGCGGCGGTGACAGTGCTCACCGCGAACTGCCAAGCCAGCCTGTGCGCGGCATAGTCAGCAAATGGCACACGCCATTGAGATGTTCTTCGACGAGCACGCCGATGCCGCGGTCCGCGCCGTGTGGCAGCGTCTGGCCGCAGCGGGCCTGCCGAGCCTGGCCACCCAGACCCACTGCCGGCACCGGCCGCACGTGTCGCTGACCGTGACCGAATCGCTGGATCAGGCCGACCTGGCTCCAGTGCGGATGACGCTGGCCGGGCACCGCCCGGCCTTGCACCTGACCGTGCTTGGCACGTTCCCCGGCAGCGAAGGCGTGCTGTTCCTCGGCGCCGTGGTGACCGAGGATCTGCTGGCGCTGCACGCCCGGGTGCACCAGGCCCTTACCGGGCAGCCGGTCACGCACTGGCCGGTCTACCTGCCCGGCCGCTGGGTGCCGCACTGCACCCTCGCCCAACAGCTTGGCAGCGACGAGATAGCCACCGCATTTCGGCTGCTGCGCGGCTACCAGCCGGTCACCGCCCGGGTGACCTCCGCCGGCATCACCGACACCGCAACCGGGGCGCTCACCCCGTTGACCAGCTGACCGCAGGCGACGGCCCTGAAGGCAGTCATGGAGGAGTTCCCGCCGCTTGTCCCGGGTGCGCACGCCCTCGCCCGGCAGGCCGCTTTCCCACACTCACCCGCGAAGAAGCAGGCCCTGGCCGCCCGTCGGCCTCTACCGGGCACCGGCCCGGCCAGCCAGCGCCAACCCGATAGCCGTACCATCCGCCGCGCCAGCGGGGTGTACCGGGCGTGCGGGCTGGTCAGTCCGGCCACCTCCTCGGCGAACGTCACCGCCGAACAATCCGCACCCTTGCAGCGGAACCGCCGTACCACCAGGCTGATCACCACCTGGGCGCAGGCGATCGCCGCGTCGACCAACCACCGGACGCACCGGCCATGCACGCCCGCGGAGACCAGCCGGCGGACTTTCCGGCCGGGATCAAGCGGCTGGTGGCCCACCGGTGGGGCTACTCGACGCCCCGCCGGGTCAGTACCCGGGGAACAGCGCGCGCAGCTCGTCCAGCGTCGGGCGGCCGCGGGCGCGGGTGCCCGCCGGGGTGTGGTCCGGGTCCAGCCGGCCGGCGACCAGCCGGAGGAACGCCTCGGCCGGGATCTCCAGCACCCCGGTCGCGTCCTCGGCCGGGTCGGCGGTGCCGGCATCCTGCAGGTCGGCCTCCTCGCCGGAGATGACAAGCCGGTAGTGCCGCTGCGGACCGGTGGTGCGGATGGCCAGCCGGACCGGCCCGGGCAGCTCGATGCCGGCCGGGCGCAGCGCCCACCGGGCCATCGCCGGCGGCAGGTCCAGCAGCAGCGGCACCGCCTCCGGCAGCAGCGTCGCCGGCGGATCGAGGCTGACTCGGATGTCCCAGTTGTGCAGGGTGTGTTCGTGCAGCCGGTAGACCAGCACCTGGGCCAGCGGGGTCGGGCCGAGGAAGAACGGCACCTGCAAGGTCTCCCGGCGAGCCCGGTCGATCCGCTCCACCGCGGTCAGGTGCTGATCGTCGAACTCGACGAACCCGCGCGCCATCTCCTCCGGCGGCAGCGCGTTCCACCGGGCCCAGATCTGCTGCCGATCCGGCTCCGGTCCCTCGCCGAGCCCGGCGCGCAGCCCGGCCAGGCTAATTTCGGCGCCGCTGCCGAGGTGGGAGAAGACCTGGGCGCGGTTCCAGTCCCGGCAGTACGACCGGACGGTCAGCTCATCGCCGGACAGCCGACCGGCAATCGCGCGGAGTTGGTCGTGCGAGCGCCGCAGCGCGGGCAGCGCGTCGACAGTGGGTGGCATTCGGAAATTGTGCCCCAGCGCGCCGCACCGCGCCTGTCGTCGTGCCCGCCCCGGCGAGGGCGGAGGGGCAACCGGGTGGCCGGCTCACCGGTCCGCAGACCGGGCGACCGGGAACTGGTCTGAAACGCCCGCTCATGCCGCGATGACGATCGTTCGACGCTGGTGGGCGAGGTCGGACTCTTGGTCACGACCTCGTCCACCACGGACCGATCGGCGGAGCGGCGCGACAATCGAACCAGCAACCAGGGAGCGTGCCGCGCGTACAGCGCCTCCAGCACGGTACGGTCCCCCCACCGGTCGCCGCCAGCAACTCGGCGTCGGTGCGCCCGTCCCTGTGATCGAACATGGCCAGAGGGTCCCCCCGCAGTCGGTGCCGGCGCACCCTCCTTGTCGTCATCCCACGGCCGATCGGTTCATCCGCTGCCCGGACGGGCGCCGTTTACGCAGTGAGAGCCGGGACCGGGAAGGCCGCGGCGAGTTCGAAGTCGGCGCTCGCGGGCTTCGGAGCGACAGCGGCGACGGGCGCAAGGACGCGCTCGGCCCACGTGCCGTTTCGCTTCAGAGGCAGCGTGTGCACGAGGACCTCGTCGCCGACAGCGAGCCAGCCGACGTCCTCGCCGATTGCGGTGACGATGCCGGAGGCCACCACGCCGAGCGCCATGGGCGGCGGTCCACCGATCTGCCAGGTTCCGATCCGCGCAAGTTCGTCCCAGTTCCCGACTCCGGCCGCGCGGACGTCGATCAAGACGCTCCGGTACGACTGTCGTACCGGGATGTGGAGGAGCTGCTCGCCCAGCGCGGCATCGAGGTCGACCACGTCAGCGGGCCTCGCAGAGCTCATGGCGGACCTCAACGGTCGAGCGAGCAGGGCAATGGCCCGGTGGGGACCCAGGGTGCGCCCGAACCCTCTCACCGAGCAGATCACTGAGTGGGTCGGACACGAGGAGGGTGCACCGGCGGTCACTGCCCGCCACGAATGGATCGCCTTCTTCCCCGCCGCCCACCCCGGCTACCTCACCCTCACCGCACCTCACCGGCCAGGTCGGCGTAGTCGGAGCCCGCGGCCGCGCACGCCTGGACCAACGCGAGCCCATGTGGCCGGTAGGGGCCGGCCGTGGTCGCGACCACCCGGGTGGCGCGAGCGGGCGCGGCAACGGAAGCAGCGTCGGTCAGATCGGCGGCCAGCAGCGGCTAGTTCGACGCCGCTGCGCCCAGTTGCGCCCGCACACGACCGAGCCGGTCCGCGGAGCGGCCAGCCAGCCCGACGCGAACTCCCTGCGGCGCGTGATCGGCAAGGTAGCCGGCAACCAGCCGCCCGACGAAGCCGGGCCCCTTTGACGCGCCGGCCGGTCGGCGCGCCGCCAGGGCAACAACTGGCCACCTGGACTGTCCAGGGGCAGATGCGAGCGCTGCCGGCGCGAACGACGCTCGACGGCCGCGAGCGTCGTGTCGACACTCGCACGCGCGTGGCAGCTTCTGGACGGTCGATGGGTTGTCCGTCGGTTCGTCCGCTGCAGCGATGGGAGGAAACAATGACGGAGACGACCGAGGACCCCACGATCCGCCCCTTCCAGGTCAGCGTTCCCGAAGACGATCTGGTCGACCTCCGCCGTCGGATTTCCTCGGTGCGCTGGCCGAGCAGGGAGCTGGTCGCGGATCGGTCGCAAGGCGTGCAGTTGGCGACGGTGCAGGAGCTGGCGCGCTACTGGGCGACGGAGTACGACTGGCGCCGATGCGAGGCGAGGCTGAACGCGCTGCCGCAGTTCATGACCGAGATCGATGGGGTGGACATCCACTTCGTCCACGTCAGGTCGCCGCACGCCGACGCGTTACCGCTGATCATGACGCACGGCTGGCCCGGCTCGGTCATCGAGCTGCTCGAGACAGTCGGCCCGCTGACCGACCCGACCGCGCACGGCGGTGCCGCCGCGGACGCGTTCGATCTCGTGCTGCCGTCCATCCCCGGCTACGGCTTCTCCGGTGAGCCGACCGAGGTCGGCTGGGGCCCCGGGCGCGTCGCGGAGGCCTGGGCGGAGCTGATGCGCCGCCTCGGCTACCCCCGGTACGTCGCGCAGGGCGGCGATGTGGGCGCCTCGATCACCGACGCGATGGCCCGCCAGGCATCCCAGGGGCTGCTCGGGATCCACACCAACCTGCTCGTGACGGCGCTGGGCGGCGCCATGCCGGCGGACACCGAGCAGGAACGCGCGGCGCTCGACGCGCTCACCACATTCAGGGCGAGCGGCTTTGGCTACTTCCTCGAGCAGGCCACGCGGCCGCAGACGATCGGCTACGCCCTGCTGGATTCACCCGTCGCGCTGGCAGCCTGGATGCTCGACCACGACACCGACAGCTACTACAAGATCTCCCGCGCCTTCGTCGACAAGCAGCCCGCGGACAACCTCACCCGTGACCACATCCTCGACAACGTCACGACGTACTGGCTGACCGGCACCGGGGCCTCGGCGGCCCGGTCGTACTGGGAGAGCGGGAGGGCCCAGGCTCTCGCGGCCGCGGCCGGCCAGGCTCCGCCGCAGGTCACGCTTCCGGTCGGCTACACCACGTTCCCCGGCGAGATCTTCCGGGCACCCCGTAGCTGGGTCGAGAAGGGGTACCCGACCCTCACGTACTTCCACGAGGCTGACAAGGGCGGCCATTTCGCCGCCTGGGAAGAGCCGGAGCTGTTCTCCGACGAAGTCCGAGCGGCTTTCCGGTCACTGCGCTGATCGGCCTGGACGCCTCTTCCCTTGACCGAAGGAGTCGAGATGATCGTGCACCCCGCCCACTGGCGGCGCGGCGGGCTGGCCGCCTACTGCGCGGCCCTGACCGCGCTGACCCTCGCCGTGGCCGGTGCCACCGCTGTCGGCACCGGCCCTGCCGCCGCGGCTTCCTCGCCGGTGGCGACGTTCGCGAGCTGTAGCCCGTTCGGTGGGATCCCCGCGACGTGCGGGACTGTGGATGTTCCGCTGGACCGCGCGCAGCCCGCGGCGGGGACGATCCCGATCTACTTCGAGCTGTATCGGCACACCGACAGCTCGCAGCCTTCGCTCGGTGCGATCGTCCCGTCGATTGGTGGCCCCGGCCTCTCGAACACGATCTTTGATCAGTTTGGGCTCTGGCTGTCGGTCTTCGGGCCGCTGCTCGACCGACGCGACCTGCTCGTGATCGACGACCGTGGCACCGGCAGATCGGCGGCGATCGACTGCCCTGCCCTCCAGCACTTCACAGGCGATCTCACCTCTGCCGTTCGCGCGTGCGGGGCGCAGCTCGGCGCAGCTTCAAGTCGTTACGGCAGCGGCGATGTCGCCGACGACGTCGACGCCGTGCGCGCCGCGCTTGGGATCGACAAGATCGACTACTTGGGCGGCTCGTTCAGCGCCCACAACGTCCGCGCCTACGCCTACCGCCATCCCGAGCAACTGCAGTCTGCGGTGTTCGATTCGCCGTGGCTGTCGCCGGACTACGCGTTCCAGGCGTCGAACGCCCGGTTCTACGCCCAGGTGCAGGCGACGGTGTGTCGCCGCTCCCCGAGTTGCTTCGGCGCGAATCCCGACCCCGACGATGTCCTGGCGTGGCTCGCCCGGCGGCTGCGGGCGCACCCGGTCGACGGCATCGGCTACGACGCGAACGGCGTCCCGCACGCGGTGCACGTCGACGAGTCGACGATCCTCGACATCCTCTCAGCGAAGACTTCGGTCCTCCCGGTGTTCCTGAACCAGGGTGAACTGACCGCGGCGGCGCAAGCGCTTCGGGACGGCGACAGGGTGCCGCTGCTGCGGCTGGCCGCCGAGAGCCCGCAGAACCCAGACGCCGGCGATCCCGGATTCTTCTCCATAGGTGCCTCGGTCGCGAAGTTCTGCTCCGACGCACGTCTCCCGTACGACATGAGCGCGCCCGAGGCGACCCGCCGCGCGCAGCTCGAGGCGGCGTACGCAGCCCTTCCGACCGACGCCTTCGCGCCGTTCTCCGCCGCCGCCTGGCGAGCCGTGAACGGCCGCCTCCCGAAGGGCATAGCGGGCGGCTTCCCGATGGACTGGTGCGTCCCTTGGCCGGCACTGGTGCACCCGAATCCGCCGTTCCCGCCGAACCAGTCGTTCGGGAACACGCCGGCGCTGATCCTCAACTCCGACCTGGACGTCGTCTCACTCGCCGACGCGCGCGCGGCGCTGCCGCTGTTCCCGAACGGCCACCTCGTCGAGGTCGCGAATGCGGGGCACGAGACCGCGTTCTGGAACGAGTGCGCGGCGGGGATCATCCGGACGTTCATCGCCACGCACGCCACCGGTGACACGAGTTGCGCCGGCGACGTGAACACGCCGTTCCACCTCCTGTTCAACCCGCCGTCGAACTTCGTCCCGTACCACGGCGTCGGCCGCTTCCCCGTCGAGGCAGACGACGCGGTGCCCGCGCGGGTCGACCCGAGCGGGATCAACCGCGCCAACCAGCAGGACCGGCGGGTGGCAAGCGTCGCCTGGTCAGCCGTCCTCGACGCCTTCATGCGCGCCCAGCGGATGCCCGGCATGAACGGGAACGGCCGCGGCCTGCGCGGCGGCAGCTACACCGTCACCAGCAGCCAGACCACGACCACGATCGACTACCAGGCGGTCCGGTTCAGCAGCGACGTCACCGTCACCGGCCACGCCACCCGCGACCTGCTGACCAACACGATCGACGCGCAGGTGACCGTCCAGCAGACAGAAGACCAGAGCGGGGGCACGCTGAGCTTCCACGGCGTCCTCTACATCCCGAGCAAGCCCGACGGGCAAGTGCGGGGAACGATCGACGGCCGGCAGGTCGCACTCCTCGTACCGATGAACTGAACCGCGGTGCTGGCGTTGCCCGGTCCGCGGGCGACGCCAGCACGTCACAGGAGGATGCCATGAGCAGCACTGTCGAGGCCGGCGCCGAGATCCGCCCCTTCCAGGTCAGCGTCCCCGACGAGGAGCTTGCCGAGCTGCGGCGGCGTATCACGGCCGCGCGGTGGCCTGAACGCGAGACCGTCGCGGATCGGTCGCAGGGTGTGCAACTCGCGACGATGCGGGAACTCGCTCGCCATTGGGCGACGGACTACGACTGGCGCAGGGTGGAGGCGAGACTGCAGGCCCTTCCGCAGTTCATCACCGAGATCGATGGGGTCGACATCCACATCATCCATGTCCGCTCGAAGCATGACGGCGCGTTGCCGCTCATCGTCACGCACGGGTGGCCCGGCTCGATCATCGAGCAGCTCAAGATCATCGACCCGCTCGCCAACCCAACGGCGCACGGCGCGAGCGCGGAGGACGCCTTCCATCTCGTGATCCCGTCGCTGCCGGGTCACGGGTTCTCCGGCAAGCCGATCACGACCGGCTGGGATCCGATCCGCGTCGCGCGCCTGGGTCGTGCTGATGAATCGGCTCGGATACACGCGCTTCGTGGCGCAGGGCGGCGACTGGGGGAACGCCGTCACCGAACAGATGGCTCTCCTGAAGCCGCCGGGACTGCTCGGCATCCACACCAACATGCCGGCCACCATTCCGGCGGACATCGCGAAGGCGCTCCAGTTCGGCGACCCTCCGCCGGCCGGCCTGTCCGCCGACGAGAAGAACGCGTGGGATCAACTCGACTTCTTCTACAAGCACGGTGTCGCCTACTCCCAGGAGATGGGGAACCGGCCGCAAACGCTGTATGCGCTCGAGGACTCGCCCGTCGGTATGGCCGCCTGGATGCTCGACCACGACGACCGCAGCCTGGCGCTCATCGCGCGCGTCTTCGACGGTCAGTCCGAGGGCCTGACGCGCGACGACGTCCTCGACAACGCCACGCTCTACTGGTTGACGCGCACGGCTGTCTCGTCGGCTCGTCTCTATTGGGAGAGCAAGCTCGCCTTCTTCGCCCCCAAAGGTGTCGAGCTCCCGGTCGGGGTCAGCGTCTTTCCCGACGAGATCTATGCAGCCCCGCGCAGCTGGGCAGAAAGCGCTTATCCCAACCTGATCCATTTCAACCGGCTCCCCAAAGGCGGCCACTTCGCCGCCTGGGACCAGCCGCAGCTGTTCTCCGAAGAGGTCCGGGCCGCGTTCAGGTTGCTGCGCTGACACGGGCCCAGGACTGCGGCACAGGTGTGCCCGCATATCCACACTGAAGGAGGTTTCCTCATGACTGCGACAGTCGAGCCGGCCCCACCAACCGACGGCACGCCGACGATCGTGCTCGTGCACGGCGCCTTCGCCGATGGCTCCAGCTGGAACGGCGTCATCGAGCGGCTCCAGCCGCAGGGGTATGTCGTCCTCGCCCCGGCCAACCCGCTGCGCGGTGTGGTCGCCGATTCCGCCTACCTCGCCAGTGTGGTCAGCCAGATCGACGGTACGGTGCTGCTGGTCCGGCACTCGTGCGGCGGCGCGGTGATCACAAACGCCGCCACCAATGCCCGCAACGTGGTCGGCCTGGTCTACGTGGCGGCGTTCGCGCCGGATGTGGACGAACGACTCGGCGACGTCGCGGCCACCTCGAAGGACAGCCTCCTCGGAACTGCCCAGGTCCAGCGCGCGTATCCGACGGGACCCGGCGGGCAGACGGCGCCCGAGTTCCTGGTCGATCCCGCGCGCTTTCGGGAGGTCTTCGCCGCCGACCTGCCGGCGGAGCGTGCCGCAGTCATGGCCGCCACCCAGCGCCCCGTCGCCGCCGCGGCGTTCAGCGACCGGTCCGGACCGCCGGCCTGGAAATCGTTGCCATCGTGGGCGGTGGTCGCCACCGCCGACAAGGCCGCCGGCAGCGACATCGTCCGTTCAATGGCCCGGCGGGCGGGCGCCGACACCGTCGAGGCCGAGGGCTCGCACGTGGTCATGGTCTCGCAACCGCAGGCGGTGCTTGAACTCATCGTCACGGCGGCTCGTGCTGTCACTCCCTCGGACGGGTAGGCGACCATGAGCACGGACGGTCAGAGGAGCACGGGGGAGACG
>Ga0137366_10005363_pt1 | contig 10049 bp, 9 predicted proteins | sample SagtaG_8_FD_104938 | JGI IMG/M metagenome (GOLD analysis project Ga0137366, IMG submission 104938) | Vadose zone soil microbial communities from Sagehorn Ranch, Mendocino, California, USA - Sage1_L_60_16 metaG | ecosystem: Environmental > Terrestrial > Soil > Vadose zone | place: USA: California... | reverse complement strand
GGTGGTCGAGATCGAGCAGGAGGCGCGAAAGCGCGAAACGCTGCAGCTCCTGGAGGAAGGCCGTGTCCTGCGCGGCGTGGTCAAGAATCTGACGGACTACGGCGCGTTCGTGGACTTGGGCGGCTTGGACGGGCTCCTCCACGTCACCGACATGTCGTGGGGAAGGGTGAACCACCCCTCGGATCTGGTGAAGGTCGGCGACGAGATCGACGTGGTGGTCCTGAAGTTCGACCGGGAGACGGAACGGGTCTCGCTCGGAACCAAGCAGCTGACCGAAGATCCGTGGGCCCACGTCCCCAGCAAATATCCGGCGGGGTCGCGGGTCAGCGGCCGGGTGACGAACGTGACCGATTACGGCGCCTTCGTCGAGCTCGAGGAGGGGGTCGAAGGCCTCGTCCACGTGTCCGAGATGTCGTGGTCGAAGAAGGTCAAGAACCCTTCCAAGCTCGTCTCGCCGGGCGACTCGGTCGAGGCGATCGTTTCCGACGTCAACCCCGATGCGCGCCGCATCTCGCTCTCTCTCAAGGACACGCTGCCGGATCCGTGGGAATCGGTGGTCCAGAAGTACGCGATCGGAAGCCGCGTCCACGGAAAAGTGCGCAATCTGACGGACTTCGGCGCGTTCGTCGAGATCGAGGAAGGCGTCGATGGGCTCGTCCACGTGTCGGACATGTCCTGGACCAAGCGCATCAAGCACCCCTCCGAGGTCCTGAAGAAGGGGGACGAGGTCGAGGCGATCATCACCTCGATCGACGAAGAGAATCGCCGCATTTCGCTCTCCATCAAGGAATTCCAGCCGAATGACTTCCAGACCTTCCGGGAGCGCCACCAGCCTGGCGATGTCGTCGACGGCACGGTCAGCCGCGTCGCCGACTTCGGCGTGTTCGTCCAGATCGAGGGGCTCGTGGAAGGGCTGATGCACGTCTCCGAGACGCCGCTCCCGCGCGGCGAGAAGCCCCAGGAGCATTATCGCGAAGGGGAGCCGGTCCGCGTGCGGATTCTTCGGATCGACGAGACCGAGATGAAGATCGGTCTTTCCGGGGTGGACGAAGCGGGCCAGCCGCTGCCGGCAGCCGTGCCCTCCGAAGCGGCCGCCGAGCCCGTTCCCGTGGCCGCCGGATCCGCGCCGTCCGAGACGCCGGATGTCGCCGCCGAAGCCGCCGGAGAGGAACCCGTCCCCAAGAAGCGGCGCACGCGCAAGAAAGCGGAAGAGCCGCCTTCGAAGCCCGAGTCTGAGCCCTAATTCCTTCACCCGGTCCGGTTTGGAGATTTTGCGATGACGAAGGCCGAACTGATCGAGCGCGTCGCGGTCGCGACGGACGTGACCAAGAAACAGGCCGAGGCGATCGTCGACACGATCTTCGAAGCGATCATCCGGTCCCTCAAGGGAGGACAGAAGATCGAGCTCCGCGGATTCGGTTCTTTCCGCCTGCGTGAGCGCGGAGCGCGCATCGGCCGAAATCCGAAGACGGGGGTGAAAGTCTCCGTTCCCGCGAAAAAGATTCCCTATTTCAAGCCGGGCAAGGAGTTGAAGGAGCTCATCAACCGGTAGTCTTCGCCGGTTCCGATGATGCCGGAAGTCCTCTTCGCCCCCTGGCGTTACGAGTACCTCGTGGCGGAGAAATCAAGTGGCTGCATTTTCTGTCGCGCTGCCGCCTCCGGGAACGCGGAGGAGTCGCTCGTCGTGTACCGGGGCCGGAGGGTATTCGTGCTCCTCAACCGGTATCCCTACACGAATGGCCATCTGATGGTCGCGCCCTACGAGCATCTCGCCCGTCTCTCGGACTCCGAAACCGAGACCTTGAACGAGCTCATCTCGACCGTGGCACGCGGGGAGAAGATCCTGATCGACAGCTATCACACGGACGGTTTGAACATCGGCGTCAACCTGGGCTCCGCCGCCGGCGCGGGAGTCGAGGACCATTACCACGTCCACCTCGTGCCCCGCTGGAGCGGCGACACGAACTTCATGACCGTCGCCGGCGGCGTCAGGGTCGTGCCGGAAGAGCTGTCGGTGACGCGAGAACGCCTCGCGCCCCTCTTCGAGGCCGCTTCTTGAGCGCGGAAGCGAGGCGGCGCGCGCCCCCGGGACTTGCGGCCGTCCTCGCCTGGGCCTTTCCCGGGCTCGGTCATCTCTACCTGGGACGCCGCAAGACCGCGTTCGCCTACGCGGCGATCGTGACCGTGACGTTCCTCTTGGGCCTGTCTTTTCAGGGACGGCTCTACACGATCGATTCCTCCCAGCCGCTGACGATCCTCGCGACGTTCGCCGTCTCGGGGGTAGGACTCCTGAACATCGGCGCGCGTTTTCTCTCGGACAACCCGGGAGGCGCAATCCTGGCCTCGACCTACGAATACGGCTGCGCCTACCTTCTCACCGCCGGGCTGATGAACCTCCTTCTCATGCTGGATGCGTGGGACATCGCGAGCGGGAGGAAGTGATGGCCGCCATCCTCCCGACCGACCACTTCCTGATCATGGCGGTGTACGCGCTCCTCGTCTCGGGCTTTTTCGCCCTCCTGTGGCGCGACGCGTCGCGCGATCGTCTGCGTCTGTTCGGCATACTCCTCGCCGCCCTCCTCCTCGGGGGAGTCGCCGTGGCGTGGCTGATGTATCCCTTCCCGAAATAGCCGGACGAATCGGCCCGCGGAGCGTTTCGAGAAACGGATGTGCGGAATCGTCGGATGGGTTTCCTCCGAAAGAGTCGATCTCCGGGCGATCGACCGGGCGGTCGAAACCCTCCATCGTCGCGGACCGGACGGGAGCCACCGGTGGATGTCGGCGGATGGCCGGGCCGTTTTCGGACATCGGCGTCTCGCGATCCTCGATCTCTCCGCGGCGGGTGACGAGCCCTCCGTCTCAGCGGATGGGCTCTCGGTGTTCGTGCACAACGGAGAGATCTACAACTTCCGGTCGCTCCGCAAGGATCTGGAGAAGAGCGGCGAAAGGTTCGAGTCCACCGGGGACGGAGAGGTGGCGCACCGGCTCCTCCGTGCCGACGGGGCTCGGGCGCTCGGACTCCTCGACGGCATGTTCGCGCTCGCGCTCTGGAACGATCGCGACCGGCGGCTGCTGCTCGCGCGCGATCGGATCGGGATCAAGCCTCTCTACTACGCCCCGTTGCCGGGGGGATTCGCCTTCGCGTCCGAGCCGAAGGCCATCCTGGCGCTTCCCGGCGTCTCCGCGCGCCTCGACCCCGACGCGCTTTCCGACTATCTGTCTTACGGCTACATCCCGTTCGAGCGTTCGATGTTCGCCGGGATCCGCAAGCTGCCGGCCGCACAGTGCCTTCAGTGGGATGCCGCCACCGGGCGAATCGAGATGGCCCCCTACTGGACTCTTGAGCCCTCCGAAGTGCGGGACGACCCGGACGAATTGCGCGAAAAGATCGACGAAGCGGTCCGATCTCACATGATCTCCGACGTCCCGGTCGGCGCCTTCCTCTCCGGTGGCCTCGATTCCTCCTCGGTCGTCTCCCGCGCCGTTGCCTGCACGGATCGTCCTCTGCCGACCTTCACCGTCGCGTACCGGGATGGACAGCAGGACGACATCTGCTACGCGCGAATGGCGGCGGAGGCGTTTGACACGGAGCATCGGGAAGAGCTGCTCGACGTCGGCGACCTCGCGACCGCGCTCGATCGAGCCGCCGAGGTGTTCGACGAGCCGATTCGCGACGCGACCTCGCTGGCCGTGCTCGAGCTGTCGCGGCTGGCGCGCGCCTCGGTGAAGGTCGTTCTGACCGGCGACGGCGGGGACGAGATCTTCGGCGGATACGGCTGGTATGAGACCGCCATGCGGTACGAAAGGACGCGCGCCCGGTTCGGACCTTTCGCCGGGGTTCTCTCGCTGGCGGACCGCGTCGTCCGGCCGCTCGCATCGAGCGCGCTCGCGTCGAGAGCGGCGGGCTCGGCGAGGCTCCTCGCCGCCGATTTCGCGGATCGCTATTTCGCGGTCCGGGGATTCTTCCCTGCGGCCGAGCAGAAGCGGGTGCTCGGAACCGAGCCCCTCGATCCGGCGTGGATCTTCCGCAGGTTCGACCGGCCCGAGCTGCCGCTCGTCCAGCGGCTCCTCTTTCTCGACCTGAAGACCTACCTGCCCGACAACAACCTGATGCTGGTCGATCGGTCGACGATGGCGTACGGGCTCGAAGCGCGCGTCCCATTGCTCGATCGGAGGCTCGTCGAGTACGCCTTCGGGCTGCCGCCCGCCCGGATCGTACGCCCCGGCGCGACCAAGATCGCCTTCCAGGAGGCCATCAAGCCGTGGCTGCCCGAGGCGATCCTTTCGCGTCCCAAGTGGGGTTTCACCCCTCCCTTCAAGAGCTGGGTGAGCGGCCCCAACCGGGAGGCCGCGTTCACGATGCTCGAGCGCGGCACTCTCGCCGCCGACGGCGTTCTCGATCCCCGCGGCGTCCGTTCACTCGTCCAGGCCGGGACGCAGCGGCGGCACGGAAAGCTCTGGCTGCTGCTTAATCTCGAGGCCTGGTACCGCCGCTGGATCCGTGGAGAGGTGAGGCGCGAGGCGGCGGATCGGAGCGCGATCACGGCGGTTCACTAGGCCCCGGCCCCGGCGCCCGAGAAACCCCGCACGCTCCCGATCACCTCGTCGACGCCCGCGTCGGTGAGGCCGGGAAACATGGGCAACGAGAGCTCGTCATCGGCGAGAGCCTCCGCGCGCGGGAGACGGGGAGCCGGCGCCTGGCCGGCCATGGCGGGTTGGAGGTGGTTCGGGATTGGATAGTGAAGCCCCGTCTCGATCCCGTCCTCCTTCAAGTGAAGGGCCAGCCGATCGCGGGCGCCCCGATCGGCGAGACGCAGAGGATAGAGGTGGTACGCCATGCGCGTCCCCGGGCGCTCGAGAGGAATCCGGACGCCGGAGAGACCGCGGAAGGCTTCGTCGTAACGGGCGGCGATCGCGCGGCGGCGGGCCACGTAATCCTCGAGCTCGGCGAGCTGGCGACGGCCGATGGCCGCCTGCACCTCGTTGAAGCGGAGGTTGTATCCGATGGCGACGTGCGTGTGCTTGTCGCTTCGGCCGTGGTCGCGCAGGAGCCGGACCTTCGCCGCGAGAGGAGCGTCGTCGGTCGTCACCATTCCGCCGTCGCCCAAGACCGTCAGGTTCTTCGAGGGATAGAACGAGAAGCATCCCGCGCGTCCGAAGGAGCCCACCTTGCGGCCTCCCTGCATCGCTCCATGCGCCTGGCAGCAATCCTCGACGATCCAGAGGTTCTTCCGGCGCGCGAGGTCGGTGAGCGCCGGAAGGTCTGCGACCCCGCCGTAGAGATGGACCGGAAGAATCCCGACCGTGCGCCGAGAGACTTTTCTCTCCGCGTCCTCCGGATCGATGCAGCCGTACTCGTCGACGTCCGCGAGCACGGGAACGGCGCCGGCATGGAGAATCCCTTCCACCGTCGGAAACGCAGTCATCGACGGAGCGAGCACTTCATCCCCGTGCCGGATTCCGATCGCGAGGAGGGCGAGCTGGATCGCGGCGGTGCCCGTCGAAACCGCAACGGCTTCGCGGACGCCGATGTAATCGGCGAACTCCTTTTCGAAGGCGCGGGTCTCGCTGGCGAGAATGTACCGACCCGAATCGAGGACCGCGAGCACGGCCTGCTTCATCTCCTCCGTGACCGTCGGTCTCGAGAGCGGAATCATCGCGGGGCAACGGAGACCGGCGCCCGACCCAGCCGCGACGCGCGCTGCTCGAAGGGGAGGCGGACCTCCCTCCCGGTCTCGATCGATTCGTAGATCGCGGCGATGACTTCGAGCGACTTCCTCCCCTCTCGCCCGTCGACCGCGGGCGGCCGGCCCGCGCGGATCGAGTCCACGACGTCGCGCAGGAGCTCGTGGTGGCCGAACCCGTACACGTCGGGAGGATTCGTCCGATACTGCTCGAGGATCATCTCGTCCTCGGGCCGTGAGTCCGAAAACCGCCAGACGATCATCTCGTTCAGAGCGAAGCCGCCGACCTCGACGGTTCCGTTCTCGCCCAGGATCGAGAGCGAGCCCTCGAGATCTGCCGGCCGGGCGGCCGTCGTCGCTTCGATGACGCCGAGCGCGCCGTTCTCGAACTTCAAGAGCGCGACCCCGGTGTCTTCCGCTTCGATGTCGACGAGTCGGGTCGCCGCGAACGCGCTCACCGACAGGACGTCCCCCATCAGCGAAACGAGCAGGTCGACGTGGTGGGAGGCCTGGTTGGCGAAAACCCCCCCGTCCATCGCCCACGTGCCGCGCCATGCCGCCTGCGAGTAGTAATCCTGCCGCCGGCACCAGCGGACTCTCGCGGCGCCCAAGACGAGCTTCCCGAAGCGGCCGGAGTCGAGGGCCTCGCGCAACTTCACGACCGGGAGGTTGTAGCGATTCTGCTTGACCACGAAGAGCCTCGCGCCCGCCCTCTCGCAGGCCGCGACCATCGCGTCCGCGTCGGCTACGCGGAGTGCCATCGGTTTCTCCACCACGATGTTTCCAACCCCGAGGCGGACGAGTTCGAGCGTGATCCCGGCGTGGGCTCCGGAAGGCGTGCACACCGCGACGAGATCCGGTCGCTCCTTCTCGACCATGCTCGCGAGGTCGGAGTAGGGACGTCCCCCATGGGCCGAGGCGAATCTCTCGGCGACGGCGGCAACGGAATCCACCATGGCGACGATCTCCACGTCGGGAAAGCTCGCCAGGATCCGGGCGTGGCGTTGCGCGATCCGCCCGCACCCGACGACCGCGGCGCGAAGCGGAATTGGAAACGCCACGGGCCCTCCGGCGGCCACGGGAGGAGAGTTCAAGGGAGCCGGAGCTTTGCGGCCATTCCGGCGTCCGAGCATAGCAAACGGTCCGCGAACCACGGAGGAACGGGAAGTTGGTTTAATCTCGACCGGCTTGAATCTTCTCTTTTCCGCGGGCGAGGCTTCCGGAGACCTGCACGGGGCTCGCCTTCTGCGGGCGATCGTGTCGCTCCGGCCCGACTCCCGGGCGTTCGGGATGGGAGGCGCCCGCCTCGCCGCCGCAGGCCTGGAGCCGATCATCCGTTCGGAAGAGCTCTCGGTCGTCGGAATCTTCGAGGTCTTCGAGAAGCTCCCACCGCTCTTTCGGGCGCTGACTGCTCTTTCTCGCGAGGCGCGCCGGCGGCGACCGGGCGCGGCCGTCCTGATCGACTTTCCGGACTTCCACGCGTTTCTGGCGCGGACGCTCGAGCGCGAAGGGATCCCGCTCGTCTACTACGTCAGCCCGCAGGTGTGGGCCTGGCGAAAGGGGCGAGCGAGGGCGATCGCACGGCGTGCGCGGCGCATCATCACGCTCTTTCCCTTCGAAGTCGAAATCTACCGCCGTCTGGGCGCCGACGCCGTCTGGGCGGGACACCCGCTGGTGGACGACGTGCGCGAAGGACTGGCCGAACCGTCGCCCCTTCCGCAGAAGACCCGCCGGCGCCTGCTTCTCCTTCCCGGCAGCCGTACGGCGGAGATTCGACGACACTGGGCGCCGATGGCGGAGGCGGCTTCGAACCTCGCGCGCCGGCTCGACCTGGAGTTGATCGCCCTGCGGGCGCCGGGCGTTCCCGAAGCGCTCCTGCCCGGAGCGGGAGAGCGGGGAATCCAGGTCGTCTCGTCCGGAAAGCACGCGCTCCTCTCATCGGCCGACCTTGCGTTCGTCGCCTCGGGCACGGCGACTCTCGAAGGGGCCCTCTGCGGAACTCCGATGATCGTGGTGTACCGGACCTCGAGGGCCAGTTTTGCGATCGGCAGGCGGCTCGTCAAGGTCCGCTGGATTTCGCTCGTCAACATTCTCGCGGGCGAAGAGGTCGTGCCCGAGCTCCTCCAGGCCGACGTCGAAGCTGCGACTCTCGAGAAAGAGGGGGAGGAACTGCTCGAGTCGCCCGAGCGCCTTCTGCGGATGCGCTTCGAGCTCGAGCGGGTCGCCCGGCAACTGGGCCCTCCGGGAGCAAGCGATCGTGCGGCGCAAGCGCTCCTGGAGTCAATCGGCGCGCCCTCGTCCGCGGGACGAGTCACAGGAGGCCATGGAGTCGAACGGCTCGCGTAAACCGCTCCCGCGCCTGCTCGTCTACTTCGGCCGGTATCGGGGGCGGGCGCTCGCCGCCCTGGCGACGATGGCGGCGGTGTCCGCGCTGACGGTCGTTTTCCTCTTTCTCCTGAACAAGCTGATCGACGATGCGCTGGGGGCCGGCGCCTCCAGTTCGATCGCGGGACTCGGAAAGCATCCGCGCGCGGCCGCTCCGCTGATCGCGTGGCTCGACCACGGGTACGCGCTGGCGCGCGCCGCCGCGGAACACGCCGGTCTTTCCGCACGCTTTGCGGTCCCTCTGCTCCTCCTCGCCACGCTTGTCGCGAAGAACGCCTGCTCCTATTTCTCGGAGTTCGCGTTGAACGGAATTGGCATCGCCATGGTCCGGGATCTTCGCAACGACGCGTATCGGCAGCTCCTCGGGAAATCGGCGCGCTTCTACTCGCAGGCCTCCACCGGAGATCTGCTCTCCCGGATGCTCTCCGACGTCGAGCAGATCCAGAGCGCGTTCGGCACCCGACTCGCCGACTTCATGCAGGGCGTCTTGACGATCGTACTGGTGCTCGTCTACGCCTTCTCGCTGAACGCCGGCCTCGCCTTCGGGGTCTTCGTGATCGCGCCGATCGTGCTCCTGCCCATCGTCGAGAACAACCGGCGACTGGGAAAGGCCGCCTTCTCCTCGCGCGAGCGAATCGGAGGGATCGGCGCTCTTCTCTCCGAGACGCTGCGCGGCCACCGGGTCATCAAGACCTACGGGATGGAGGACTTCGAGGCGGATCGTTTCGGAGAGGCGAACGACCGGTACTTCCGGGTCACGCGCCGGACGATCCGTCTCCAGGCCCTGAATTCTCCGATTATGGAGGTGCTGGCCGGCATCGGCCTGGTCGGCCTCTTCGGGTACGCGGGCGGGCAGATCGAGCAGGGTCGGATGACCGTGGGCGGCCTGATCTCGTTTCTCGCGGCGATCATGATGCTCTACAAGCCGCTGAAGGACGTCACGAAGACCAACATGGCGTTCCAGATCGCCCTGTCGTCGGCGCGGAGGGTTTTCGAGCTCATCGACTTCGAGAGCGAGATCACCGACAAGCCGGATGCCGTCCCCCTCGGCACGTTCTCGCGCGCGATCCGATACGAAGACGTTTCGTTCCGGTACGGCGATGAGTGGGTTCTGCGGAACCTCGAGCTCACGATCCGAAGGGGAGAGACCGTCGCCATCGTCGGGCCATCCGGCGCGGGAAAGACGACTCTCGTCAACCTCCTTCCGCGGCTCTACGATCCGACCGAGGGACGAATCACGCTCGACGGCGTGGACCTGCGGGATGCGACGCTCGCGTCGCTGCGGCGTCAGATCGGGATCGTCACGCAGGACACGATCCTCTTCGACACCACGGCCCGGGAAAACGTCGCGTATGGCCGCCCCGACGCCCCGGAAGACGCGGTCCGGGCGGCCACGGCAGCCGCATTCGCCGACGGATTCGTGCAGCGGCTGCCCGAGGGATACGAAACCCGCCTCGGCGAAGACGCCGGGCGACTCTCGGGGGGGCAGAAGCAGCGGCTCGCCATCGCGCGCGCCCTCTACAAGGACGCGCCCATTCTCATCCTGGACGAGGCGACTTCCCAGCTCGGCTCGGAATCGGAAGCGCTCGTGGGGCGCGCCCTCGCCAACCTGATGGAGGGCCGGACCACCCTCGTGATCGCGCACCGCCTGTCGACCGTTCGTCGCGCGGATCGAATCCTCGTGCTCGACCGCGGACGCCTCGTCGAGTCGGGCACACACGAGGAGCTCTTGACTCGAAACGGGCTCTACCGCAGGCTGCACGACATGCAGTTCTTCGTGGAGAAAGAGGAGGCCGCGGAGGCGCGCCCGTGACAATTCGAAGCATGACCGGCTTCGGCCGAGCGAAGGGGAGCCTCGGGGAAGAGTGGACCGCCGAGGTCGTCGCGCGAAGCGTGAATCACCGCTTCCTCGACGTGACCGTCAGGGTCCGGGAGAACGAGCTGGATCTGGAGCCGGTCCTGCGCCGGGTCTTTTCCCGG
>Ga0137366_10005361_pt1 | contig 10052 bp, 5 predicted proteins | sample SagtaG_8_FD_104938 | JGI IMG/M metagenome (GOLD analysis project Ga0137366, IMG submission 104938) | Vadose zone soil microbial communities from Sagehorn Ranch, Mendocino, California, USA - Sage1_L_60_16 metaG | ecosystem: Environmental > Terrestrial > Soil > Vadose zone | place: USA: California... | reverse complement strand
TGCTACAGCTCACCTAGCGCAGCTGTTAGACGGCAACATGCCTGCATTTTTCGGCCTTCCTTTGACGAAGCGGAGCTCGACGATAAAGGAACATCGGTTGCTTTGAATCAAAGTCAGCGATTTCAACATTCCAGGATAGTAGCTGGAAACCATCGGGAAACGTTAGTGGCCAACAGGCATTGTCACTTATCAGAGCGGCCTGCCGTTCTCGATTCTCGATAGCACATCGGGCGGCGCATTTGGAGCGACCGGGATTGGAACTGGCACCTTAATCTGTCGGCCGGTGGCCGAGCAGGTAGTGAGTTCACTCACGCCGGGCTGCACGCCAGGTACCGTCACCACGGTGCAACAGATATACACCACGGGTTCCATCGGCAGCCGGCTCGACCATTTCCTTAATCCGAACTTCGTCAGCCAGGCGCCACTGGTTCCTAACGGCGCTACGGGGGCAAGTGGCTATGGGGACCTTCCCAGAAATTCATTCCGTGGACCGATGCAACAGAACTGGGACTTCTCGCTCATCAAGAGCTTTCACATAAGAGAGAGTCATGCGTTCCAAGCTCGCATGGATGTCTTCAACCTGTGGAACCATCCGATATTCCGGTTCCCATCGACTGTGCAGATTGCGACGCCGGCCTCTTTCGGACAAATCACTGAGACGGCGGTGCCGGCTCGCTTGATTCAGTTCGGGCTCAGCTACAAACACTGATGGTCCTTCCATCGCGTCGGTGTGCGATGGAACTTTGCGCCGGGCGGTCTCACGGTCGCCCGGCAATTTTTCTTCTCCGAGAAGAGATGTTGGTTATATTTTCCGCGAATCTAATCTTCCTTGGCCTGAACTGCGTGCAATCAAATGTGAGAGCTGCGCTACGGGGGCATCCTCAGCGTGTCAGAACCGCGAGCGGTAGCGACCGGATCCTACGCGCAACTCAGCATAAACACTTATTTCGTAGGTTACTGTTTGATCCGGTCGCTACCGCTCGCGGTTCTGACACGATTCGTGGCGACTTTCATATTTAATTACACCCGCCTGAACTTGGAAGTATTCGGAAATCTACTTGCCTTAACTTTGATGAAGTATCATTATTCGACACGCCTCGCTTTTCGCCGGTAGTCGCCGAGGAGCAACACCAGAATGTCGCGTATATGGTCCCGCTCATTCGCCATCATATTTCTATTACTTGGGACCACGTCCGTCTGCGCTCAGCGTGATCGCGATACGTACAATCCCGGCAACCAGTCTTTTGAAGTTTCGGGCCAGGTTAATATTGCGGGCACCAATAATACCGCGCGGGATGTTCCGGTGCGGTTGGAAAGATTCAGCGGTGGCGTGATCGATCAGATCACCACCGATGCCCGCGGGCGCTTTCGCTTCGGCAATCTCCAGCGTGGCTACTACAAAGTGATTATCAACGCGCCGGGGTTCGCTCCCGCCCAGCAAGATGCCGATCTCACGCTGCTCTTCAAAACATATCTGGTCTTCAATCTGGCCAGCACTGATTCGACGAACCCGACTGGGCTTGGCGCTTCGCTCGATGTGATCGATGCGCGCATTCCGGCTAATGCACGCGAAGAGTTTGCGCGCGGCCGCGAAGCACTCGCTAAGAAGAATCAGCAGGATGCCACGGCTCATTTCCGCAAAGCGGTATCTATCTATCCGGAATTCTTCGAAGCAGAGCTACTACTCGGAGTTGGGTTGATGGATCTGCGCCAGTGGCTCGGAGCCGAGACCGCGTTCCAGCGCGCCCTCGAGATCAAGTCAGACAATGCGACCGCGTTGCTCTTCTTAGGCGAGGTCTATTGGCGACAGCGGCGCTACGACGAAGCCGAGCACACCTTGCTCGATGGGCTCAAACTCGATGAAAGGAATTGGCACGGACACTTCACGCTGTCGCGTCTCTACTGGGACAAAGGTGAGGCGCTCAGAGCAGGTCCTGCAATTGGCCGCACTTTGCAACTAAAACCTGATTTTGCTGAAGCGCATCTGCTGGCGGGAAACATTCTGCTGAAACTCGGCCAGCAACAGCGCGCGCAGGTCGAATACGAAGAATACCTGCGCCTGGCGCCCAAGGGTGAATACGCCGCCCAAGCTCGCCGTCTGATCGACAAGCTTAAAATACTGAGTGAGAGCAAGAAATAAAGGGCTCTATCGCATCGCAAAGCCCGGTTGCCGAATCACGATCATCACGCCGCATTACAGCAATCCCGATTGGCCCACCGAGCCGACGCACCGCAATCATTTCAACAGCTATTCCTTCAATTACTTCATCGAAGACCGTCAGCTTTTTCCGTTCTACACGGAGGTAAAACTGAAACCAATCCGCACTTATGTTTCGCTTGCGAATCTGTGGCGGGCCATTGGTCTGGAATTCATCGTTAATCTCGATCAGCGTTGGCCGCAATTGAGATTCACGCGCAAGTTCTGGGAGTTCTATTTGTCCTCAGTCTGCCGTGGCAAGCAACTTCAATTTGAATTTGAAGTGATCAAACAGCCACTGTGAATTATAATTGACCGAACTAGATTTTGCGTTGAACCGCTGGAATTGATTTTTGGGTTCGTAAGTGATACACAGTCGTCAATAGTGATTAGTGCATTGATTGTTATTCGCGCTGGCCTCAGAGAAATTGTGGACCGAACAATACCCATTTGCGCCTTTGTATTAGCTGTTACCTTGTCGTGCGCCTTTGTTGCGAAAGCGCAAAGCCCAACGGTCGACGTGGAAGGTCGTTTGCGAGCGCACGGACGTGGCCAGGTGGTCGGATTGCGAGTTCGACTTACGCGGCAAAACGGCGGCCGTCAGTTTAGCGAAACCTACACAGAGTCAGACGGGCGCTTTTTTTTCAGGCAAGTTATCAGTGGTGACTATATCGTAGAAATACTTGAGTCACCGGACTTCTTGCCTGCTACAGCTACTGTTTCCATCCAAGCTTCACCGTCGATAAATCGGTCAGTGGTGTCCGTATTGATCGACCTTATGCCCAAGCCGTCCTCAACCGGCGGAGCGGCGGTGCTAATGGCGGATGTCGACACAAAGGTTCCCGGTGCGGCGGCAAAACATTATGCGGCTGCACTAAAGGCCCTAGACACTAAGGACCAGACAAAAGCGATCTCTGAATTGAAGTCCGCCATCGAGATTTATCCAAACTACTACGCGGCTCGCCTTGAACTTGGGCGTGAATTGCGTTCGTTGAAACGTTTCCAGGAGGCAGCGGAGACTCTACGGTCGCTGAGCGAACTTGCTCCGAACCGCGCAGAAGCGCATCTCGAATATGCTTTAGTCTTACTCGGCCTTGTAAAACGAGACGAATCGATCAGCGAATTGCGGAAAGCAATTCAGCTCGACGAGAAGAGCTGGGCGGCGCATTATTTCCTCGGTCTTGCAGTTTTCGATTCGGATGGTGACGCGGCCGGAAAAGAATTCCAGCGAGCGCTTGAACTTAACGAAAAAAAAGCCGCCCATGCGCACGTTGCGCTCGCTCGCCTCGCCCTCCACCACGGCGCGCAACAAATTGCTTTAAAGCATCTTGACGCCTATCTATCGCTCGAACCCCATGCATCGGACGCCGAAACAGTTCGCAAATTTGCCGAACGATTACGCACGGCGAAGTAGTAGAAGTCATATGGGACCGATTGAGCGTGTCGAGGCCCCAAGTTTTCTCGCTCCATTCCCGTTCTTGGTCCAATCGTCCAAAATTACGTAGAAATTCCAAAATCCCGGAATTATCGATGCTATCGTCGGTGAAGAGATCGGCATTTTCCGCCGCATTCAGCCTACTCTCTAGCTAGCATGGGAGTTGCATATCAGCGTACCGCGTCGACAGTATTTCGCTGAATTCTCTTGCTAAACAAAGAAACAAGTGGAGGACATATGAAAAGGTTCGGGTTCTTTTTTGCGATTGCCTTGTTCGGTGTCTGCTCGCTGGGCAGCGTAGCCTACGGACAAGGAACGACCGGGACGATCACCGGAACAGTTACGGATCAGTCCGGTGCCTCAGTCACGGGTGCGAAAGTTACAGCGGTTAACCCCGCAACCACTTTCTCGCGTGAGACCACTTCGGCCGGAAATGGAGCTTATCGCTTAGACGCTCTGCCGGTTGGCGTTTATACGGTAAGTGCGGAAGCTACGGGCTTCAAGAAATCAATCATCAATCAGGTCACGCTCAATGTGAACGACGTTTTGGCCGTAGATGTTAAGTTGGAAGTAGGTCAAATCTCAGAAACGGTAACTGTGACTGAAGCGCCGTCCGCAGTTCAGACGGCAACGTCTGTTATGGGAAAAGTCATAGACACCAAAATGGTTAGTGAGCTGGGCTTGCTTGCGGGTGCCGGCGGACGAAATCCATTGAATTTGGCTCTGGCGCAAACCGGAGTAGTGGCTGCGGGCCAGGTTGGCCCTTTTTCAGTCAACGGACAAAGGGCACAGTCAAATAATTTCATGCTGGACGGCGGCGATAGCAACGATCTGGCGATCAACGTGCCTGATGCAGTCACTGGCTTTAGCCCGGATGCTCTGCAAGAGTTCAGAATTCTGAGCAGCACTTACTCGGCTGACTTTGGCCGCAATTCCGGCTCAATTGTTAATGTGATTAGCAAGTCAGGAACCAACGATTTCCACGGTAATATGTATGAATACTTTCGTAATCGCGTTCTTAACGCCACCCCGTTCTTTAATAACTCGTCGCCCACCTTCAACGGCTTGCGCAACCCGCAATTTAATGTGAACGAGTTCGGCGGAACGATTGGCGGGCCTCTTTACCTGCCGCGCTTTGGTGAAGGTGGCAAGTCAGTCTATAGCGGCAAGAACCGCACTTTCTTCTTCTTCAGCTATGAAGGTTTTCGCCGGCGCCAGGGTGTTGTTTCCTCGGCTTCCGTTCCTTCGCTGGCACAAAGGAACGCCATTAACGCATTCGCAGGAACTCCTCAACAGATCAAGAACCTGCTGAATGAGATTCCGGCGGCCAATTCGGGAAACAACACATTGTTGTCGACGGCCGGCAACCGTTTGGATCGCAATCAGTACTTCGTCAGAGGTGATAGTAAACTGACGGAAAAGAACAATGTGTTCGTATCGTTTTTTAGAGAGAATCAGGTATTTACCGATCCGTTTGCCTTTGGCGGCTCGACCATTCCGGGATTTGGCACTAGCGGCGTCCTCTCGTTCACCAATTTGGTAGTCGCTGACACCCATGTATTCAGTTCCAAGTCACTGAACGAAGTCCGTTTCTCGTTCCATCGCCGGGACACGCTGAGTGTCGTGCCTGTGAACAGAACAACGCCTGCGGACCTGGGGATTAGCGGAATCGTTGCCGCTGATCCGGCGGCCGTGGGGCCACCACGCGTGGGCATATCCGGTTTTTCAAACTGGGGCAACACCATACAGGGACCCCAAGGTCGTAAGGATGACACGATTCAATTCGTAGATAACTTCTCGCACACCATCAATGCGAAGCATTCTGCGAAATTCGGTGGAGAGTACCGCAAGTATAAGCAGAGTCAAACCTTTGACTTCATCAACAACGGTTTGTACGACTTCACTGGAGACGTCACGAACGCCTTAGGCCTGCCCCTCGTTCCAGGGTTGAATGCCGCTTTGAGCGACTTCGCACGCGGCTTGGCTGTCGATTTTGTTGAGAACAGTGCCGGCCGACCGCAATACAATACCTTCTCGTACGATTTCTACGCACTAGATGATTGGAAGGTCAGAAATTATTTGACCCTCAATCTGGGAGTCCGGTATGAGTATGATGAACCCCTGTATGACACAAACAACAAAGTGCTCGCGTTTCGGCCGGGACAGCAGTCAACCGTATTTCCCACGGCGCCGCGAGGTATGGTCTATCCAGGCGATGCGGGAATCACTCGTTCAACCTACAAACCTGATCGAAACAATTTCGGTCCGCGTATCGGGTTCGCCTGGGATGTTCTTCATAATGGAAAGTTGAGTTTACGAGGTGGTTGGGGTCTGTATTACGACACCGTCATTTCCGAGACCACACTTCAGTTTTTGACCTCGCCCCCGTTCGCCATTCAGCCCTTTGTGCTGTTCACGACAGTTAACAATCCGTGGTCAAATTCGTTGGTACACAACATTCCGCAACCGTTTCCGTTTGGGGGGGCCAGCAAAACGTTCGACTTTACGAATATCGCTCCCATCAGCTTGACGGTTAACGAACCGAACTTCGTGACGCCTTATTCGTATCAGTACAACCTGAATACGCAGTGGGAATTCAGGAAGGGTTACACTCTGGAACTGGGTTATGTCGGATCGGCGGGCCATCATCAGTTGACTCGTCAGGAAATCAATCCGGCAATTCCTGGACCCGGAGCAACCACAGGCAATACTGATGCGCGCCGAGTCTTCAATCAAGGGAATCCTCAGAATGCTGCCTTCGGTGGATCGGTGTTTAGTGGTATTACCAACCAGGAGACCTCTTCAAACTCGGTCTATAATAGTCTGCAGGGAACCATTTCGCACCGTTTCAATAAAGGTTTCTACTTCGCGGATGCGTACACCTGGGGGCATTGCATCGATGGTTCATCTGGTCTGCGCTCAAACAATAATGCGTTTGACATGCATAGGGACCGCGGAAACTGCAACCAGGACATCCGGCATCGCGATGCCCTGAGCGCCATCTACGAACTTCCCTGGTTTAAGGACCAAAAGGGAGCTTTGCACAAACTGCTTGGCGGATACGAGATCACGGGCATATTCCAAGCCCAAACCGGCATTCCCTTTGATATTACAGAAGGTACTGACAGATCGCTTACTGGCGCCGGCGACAACCGTCCCGACGTAGTAGGTGGCACCGTTACGTTTCTCAATCCGCGAAACACGGACAGTACCAACGGAGGTAACAACCGGTTTTTCAACGGTACCGGCGGCGGGACGCCGACGGCTGCAACTAATCCCTTTTTCCGCAGGGTAGGCTCGGGTACCACATTCGCTCTAGGAGCGGGTAGGTTTGGAAGTTTGGGACGGAATGTTTTTCACGGTCCCGGCTTGTGGACTCTTGATCTGTCCCTGATCAAACGTACACACATTACTGAGAAGACGAACGTTGAATTCAGGGCTGAGTTCTTCAATATCTTGAATCATGCCAATTTCGGCAACCCGAACGGCGCCATAAACTCAGCTAACTTTGGTCTGATTAGCACGACCGGCGATCCGCGCTTGATTCAGTTTGCTATGAAGTTTAACTTCTAGGCGAATGCCAAGTAGGATCTAAACCTAGAGCGGGCACTTGCGGTACCAACCGCGGTGCCCGTTTGGCTTTAGTAGACTCTTTCGATAGGCAGCGCATTTGCTCAAGCTCCTTCCAAGCCGGCATCAGTCGATGCCCGCCTGCGACAGTCATTCAAATTAGCTGGCATCAAGAGGTGTTCATGCCTGCGCTCTACGACGACCCAATGCGCATAAACCAGGACCGCGACGATTTAGAGCGGGATCAGAAGGCGACAGTTGATCGATCGCGCAGTGCGGTTGTATCGCGAGGGTTTGGATTATGGCAAGCTGACTTGAGCATCGGCAAAGCGACCAAAATCACCGAGCGTGTGAGGTTCATCATCTCGATGGACATGATTAATGCGTTCAACCATGTCAACTTTGCCGATCCCTCGACCAGTTTAACTAGTCCGAGTTCGTTTGGTGTGATCACCAGCCAACGCATTGACGACGGGGCAAGTCAAGGAATCGGTCAGCGCCGCATTCAATTCGGCGGACGCATCGAGTTCTAACTTCCGCCTACATGGCAGGGCTTAACCCGGGCGTTGCTTCATTGGAGCAACGCCCGTTTTCACAGCTACAACGCGCGCGGGTTGAATACAAAGAGTATCTTCATCTGGCGCCGAAAGGTGAATAGGCCGCTGAAGCTCGCGAGCTGATACAGAAGCTTCAAAGGATGGCGGTCGAGAACAAGAAATGAAACTACGATTCCCTTGCGAGGTTTGCCTCCAAATCCCTTCAAGTCTTCCCCCAACAAGCCGTCCACGAACTTGGATAAGAATTCAGAAAACTGAAATCCAGGCGGGCGAGGCAAACACCTTCCTAGAAAACAAATGGAGAGGCGCAGGGCTTGATTCGGATTCACAAGACGAGGATCATTTCCGGCGAATGAATTTGCTCAACAGCGAGCTTGCTTCTGGCCCCGCTGGGCGCGGGGGATTCGATCGCGCGGTGCGGTTGTATCGCCGTAAATTCCTTGACCATCATTAACGACGCCTATTCTCCGCGTTTTTTTTCCAAGAATTTGAAGATCGTCCGTAAAATTGAATAGTCGGGATCGGTTCTTTTGACTCTCGTATAGCAAAAGCCAAGAGAATCGGATCGTTAACTCATCTACTGGAATTGGCGCGGAGATTGCCTCACGAAAATCGCCTGCATCTATCATTTGTCTGTCTTTCTTTTGAGCTTCGTCTTAGAATTGTTCTGAAAGCTGCTTAAAGCCTGCGAACCGGATTCGCGAAACGTTCTGAATTCTTTGCTTTTCTTCCGACAACCAATCCAGATGGAGGACAGTATGAAGAGGACAATCTCTCTTAGCAGAAAACCTGCACGTTCCGTTGTTACTTTCCTTGGCGCCTTAGCAATGGCCGGCCTGATAATCTGCGGCATGCAGTGTCGCGCTCTGACGCAGAGTTCTCAGTCGACGGTAAGCGGCACCGTAAGGGACCCAAACGGCGCGGTTGTTCAGGGGACGACAATCACCTTGACGGACGTCGCGACTAAGACTGCGGCGAACGCGGCCACAAACGATGAGGGCTTCTATCTTTTCACGAACGTCCTTGCCGGCATGTATAACGTCACCGCTGAGCGACAGGGGTTTAAGAAAAACCTGATTCCCAACGTGAAGGTAGATGTCGGCATACCGGCGACTGTGAACGTCATTCTGGAAACTGGTGAGATTTCGGAAACCGTTACTACCACGGCCTCGGACGCGCAAGCGGTGATTAATACAGAGAATTCCGAACTCGCTACGGTAGTGATGGAAAAGCAGATCAACGATCTGCCGCTCAACGGGCGAAACCCCGTGCAGCTAGCCTCGCTGCAAGCAGGCGTCGCGACCAACACCGGCAGCACCAGAGACTCAAACATCAACGGCATGCGCGGCAGCTATAACAACATAACCTGGGATGGCGTTAACATCATGGAGAACTACTTAAGAGGTAGTCAGTCCAGCGGTCTGTTTGCTCAGGCAGGGCCCAGCGTTGCAGGCGTAGGGGAATTTACTATTACTACCCAGAATGCCAGCGCCGCCGATGGCACCGGAGCAGCTCAGGTTAAGCTGGTCACGCCACGTGGAGGCAGTCAATATCACGGCAGCCTCTTTGAATACGCTCGCAACTCAGCATTCAATGCCAACACCTTCCTCAACAACGCCGCCGGTCAGAATAAACCGTATCTGAATCAACACCAGTTTGGCGGTACGGTAAGCGGGCCGTTTGCTCTGCCGCGCTTTGGCGAGGGTGGTGCTCATTTCACTCAGAAACACAAACTCTTCTTTTATTTCTATTATGAGGCGACGAAGGAAGGGTCGCAGGCACTCAAAACACGGACCGTGCTTGACGCTCCGGCGCGCGTGGGTAACTTCACTTATAAGCGCCTGGACAACGGCCAATCGCAGACGATCAATGTGCTCTCTTTGACGGGCCGGAGTATTGATCCGAGAATCCAAAAACTTATCGATTTGACGCCGCTGCCAAATGATCGGGGCGCGAACGTTGGCGATCGTATCAATACTTTCGGTTTTAGTTTCAATACACCCTCAGGCAGTAGCGATAAGCTTTTTGGCTATCGCATCAATTACGACCTGTCGCAAAAGCACAGGTTCGATGTGGTATACAGCAAGGACGAGTTCAACTTTCTGAACGATACTTTCAACGACACCGGAGAGCCGTTCCCTGGCCTTCCTGGCAAGGGTCAATTCCCACGGCGCCGTCATGGCGCCGCCGCCTGGAATTGGGCCCCTACTCAGAATATCACCAACGAGTTGCGCGCCGGATATTACGAGCAGAACTCACTCTTCATCGGCCCGGATATTCAGTATGAAGGCGG
>Ga0137366_10005357_pt1 | contig 10057 bp, 7 predicted proteins | sample SagtaG_8_FD_104938 | JGI IMG/M metagenome (GOLD analysis project Ga0137366, IMG submission 104938) | Vadose zone soil microbial communities from Sagehorn Ranch, Mendocino, California, USA - Sage1_L_60_16 metaG | ecosystem: Environmental > Terrestrial > Soil > Vadose zone | place: USA: California... | reverse complement strand
CGAAAGCCTGCCTTATGGGAAAGGAGAAGCAGATGAAACACCCCCAACAGATCGTTACTGTTGGAGCAAAAACCACCTTTGCCGATGTCTGGAAGTGGGGGCAGGAACTCGAACGCATACATGCCCGTATTGCCCCGCGTTTCGCTCGCTCAGGACCTCGTCGGCGAGCCTTGTCGTACCTCAAAGGCATCGTGAGTTCCGTCAAACGGAAAAATGGGTGGCAACTCGCCGAACACGCCGGAGAAAGCCGCCCTGATGGGATGCAACGCCTGCTCAACAGCGCGGTCTGGGATGCAGACCTGGTGCGCGATGATCTGCGGGCCTACATTCTGGAGCGCCTGGGTGATCCGCAAGCGGTCCTGGTGATCGACGAAACGAGTTTTCGCAAGCGAGGCAAAAAGTCGGCAGGGGTGGCCCGGCAGCATTGCGGCACGACCGGCCACCTGGAAAATTGCCAGGTCGGAGTGTTCCTCGCTTACGCCAGCCCGAAAGGTCACACCCTCCTGGATCGCGAATTGTATCTGCCCATGCGTTGGATCAAGGATCGGAAACGATGCCAGGAGGCAGGGATTCCTGAGGCCATACGCTTTCAGACGAAATGCGAGCAGGCTCGACAGATGATTGAGCGCCTGTGGCTCGCGAAGATCCCGTTCGCCTGGGTGGTGGCCGATACGGTCTATGGTGGTAATGAAGAGCTGCGCACCTGGCTGGAAGCACACGGCTACTCCTTTGTGCTGGCGGTGGCCTGTGATGAGCCGGTGGAGATCCAGACCCCGGAGGGTCTCAAACGCATGACGGTGGCTGAGGCCGAAGCATCCTTCTGCCGAGAGGAGGATTGGCAGCGGCTCTCGATGAGTCAGGGGACCAAGGGGCCACGGCTGTTTGATTGGGCCGTGATGCCGATGCTGCATCGGTGTGCAGATGATGGGAGACACTTTTTGTTGATCCGCCGATGCGTTGACGATCCGAGCGAGAAGGCGTACTACTTCGTCTTTGCGCCACTGGGTACCACCCTGGTCGAGATGGTCCAGGCGATCGGGCAGCGATGGAAAATCGAGGAATGTTTCGAGACCGGCAAAGCGATCGGTTTGGAGGATTACGAAGTGCGGAGCTTCACCGCCTGGTATCGACACATCACTCTGGTCATGCTCGTGCTAGCCTGCCTGGCAGGGATCTGCGCTGCGGCCCGGATGCCGCCTGCGGAGTCTTCTCCGCAGGCAGGAACATCATTCCCCTGCCCCTTGCTTCCTCTCACCATGCTCGAAGTGCGTCATTTGCTCGCCTGCCTACTCTGGCCCCTGCCTCGCAGCCCAACGCTGCTGCTCTCCTGGTCCTGGTGGCGGCGCCGTCATCAGTGTCGGGCCAGTTATTTTCATACGAAACACCGCTGTGCGGCAGGGTAACCGTCGTTTGGCTCGGTCAGACCATCATCTTTGCTCTGCTGTTTCCGATTCCAGGGAATCTCCCTGGAGTTTCCCTCGATCTCACTCACGAGGGATCTCATCGTTGTTGCTCATTAAGGAGGCTGTTTCATGACCAGTCTGTCGTTCATTGAATGTTGTCAGCTGCTCGCTGTTGATCCCAAAACGCTCCGCCAGTGGTTGACTCAAGCCCAGATGTCCCTGCACGCCCATCCGTCTGATGCACGGATCAAATGCTTGACCAGTGAGCAAGTCTTTGTCCTGGCGAATCTGCACGACCGCCTACTTCAGACGTCGGTGCCTGCTGCCTTTGCCTGTCCCACGCCATCGGAGGCGGAAAGCCAGAAGCCTCCGATGGCTGCTGCCGACGCCGATCTGAGAGCCAGGCTTACGCACATGGAGGCTCAGATGGCAACCCTGCAAGCCCAGATTACCGACCTCACGCTCCAACTGCTCAGCGAGCGGGAGCAGCGCGTGGAACAGCGCCTGTTGGCTCTGGAAGCTGAACTCTCCTCCGCCAGAGATCATCCGCTGGTTTCCTGCTTAGATGGTACGTCCCCAGCCCTTCACCAGCCAGTCGTGGCTACGTTGGCGTGCCATCCGACAGAAAAACGCTGCCGGCTCATCCCGCTGATTGAATATGGAGCGAAGGGGCACTATGTGCTCATCAGTCCAGAGGAGGGAGAATTGTCCATTGTGCCAGATTCCCCGGAATGGTTCGCCTGGTTGGCCTCGCTTTCGTCGTTTCGGTTTGTGGGCCAGGCAGGCTCCTTTAGCGCGCGTCGAGGCTACAATCAGCGTCCTAATCGGTGTTGGTATGCGCAGCGAGGGATTCATCAGAAGAATTACAGCAAATATCTCGGCGTCAGTGAACATCTCACGACGGCTCGGTTAGAGCAAGTCGCGGCACAGTTCCAATCGTATCTGACCCTGCGTTAAATACTTGAGCACATCCTTCTCTCTTGCCTCCCCTCGTCGAAAAGAAGTGCGGCTGTAGTGAGTTCAATGATCAGCCCAACGATCAGCCCAACAATCAGCCCGCCGGTCATCGCAAAGACCATCACTGGCTCATGATCTTCCCGCGGCTCTCCACGCAGACCGAAGCCGATGACTATAACAGCGAGCATGGTGAAAAACAGTCCTCCAACCAATGCGAAAAGTAGCCCGGCCACCAACCCAAAAAGCAGCCAGCCCACTCCCCCAGCAGCGAGCGAGCCAACCAACGCAAAAAGCAGTCCAGCTACTCCCCATAACAGCCAAGTCACCAGCCAGCCGACCAGCTTATGTGCATCCTCGTCCAATTGCCTTCTAAATGCCCTCACCTCATATAACTCCCTTATCAATCCAAAGAGGACCCCACAGACCAGCCCGACAAGCAACCCCCCTATCAATCCAAAGAGGACCCCGCAGACCAGCCCGAAGAGTAGTCGGACACTCCAGCGGTAGAAAACTTTCTGTTTTTGAGGAAGCCAATCTGATTGAAGTCGCTTGAGGATGAAGATAGTTTGATTGTGCGCTCGCATCTGTCGTGCTAACTCACTGAGCCAGGTAACAGTAATGGAGAGTGGATAGCACTTCGTGTCTCCTTTACGGCTGACCATACGCTGCACATAGTCGCCCCAAATCTGCTCTCGTAATGAGGCTTCTTGCTGGGAAAGGGTTCGTACCGACGTGCCATGATAGGTGAGCATGAGGACCTGCAGCATGAGCGGGGTGGTAGCCAACTCCTGTAAGATGGCATTGGTCTTCAAGGCTGCCTGCAGCCCGGCTAGTGGCTTGCCCAGACTCGCTAGATAGGTATCCACCTGATCGAGTACGAGCGGCTGCACCATCACAGCGGTGTGCAGAGCCAGCCGCTCGTACTTGGTCGCGGCATCGTATTCACCGGTTCTGCTACAGACGACGAGCGGGCGCAGATGTTCATGGTGATAGGCATTGATGGCAGCGATACAGGTGGGCCGGGCGGTCTCTTCCATTTCATCCAGGCCATCAAGCAACGGAAGCATCTGCTCCGCCCCTACCCACTGCTGGCTGAGACGACGCGGGACATCGTAGAGGCGAGCTACCTCCTGTATGAGCCACTCGTCCAGAGCACTTTTGTGCTCAGCCCAGGAAGAGAGTGGAAGGAGGATCGGCAAGGGCTGAGTCGCGTCTTGCTCGGCTTGTTCGACTAGAGAGCGGGCCAGTTCCAACAACAGTGTGGACTTGCCCGCACCCGGCTCCCCCAGGATGAGCAATTCATGCTGCGCCAGTTCATAGGCCTGGACAATGGAGGTATGCGGAGGAAGTGGGTGCTCCGGCTGATCGGGTAGGCGCAACGAGAGACTGACCGCATTTTGGACGGCAGCCGGTCTCGAAGCTAAACCCAATTCCAGCTGAATCACTCCTTGCAGCGACTGGGCGCGGATCTGCTCGTACCGCACACGGAGACGCCGCAGCATATGGATTCGATCTTGCTCAGAGAGGGGATGCACGATTGCTATTTGCTTCTCGCGACCGCCGAGCCAGGAAAGCAGCGTGAGCGCTACTAAGAGGCCCAGGCTGGACCACACCGGAAGCGGGTAGGTTTGCGCAAGATGGATGATATAGAGTTTCGCGAGCGGTGTATCCATTGTAGTCGTGTTGAGGTTGGCAATGGTACCGGTGAAGATATTAATAACTAACGTTCCCCATACAAAGAGCAGGGCGCGCAAAAGCCTGCGGCAGATCCGTACCCTCCAGTGGAGGGGTGCTGAGGGAACCTCGGGGGATGTTCCACGTTCTAACACGACGTTTACTCCATGCTTTTAGATATATTGCGTATAGTATAGAATGAAACTGATCTTGTGGCAACATCAGGGACAAGCCCGAGATTGAGATAAGACTTCCTACGCAGTGCATATGAAGGAGCTCCTAGTTAAGGAAACTACCATCTACCAAAAAAGAGGAAGGACTGGGACGGTCCCTTACCAGAGGTTATTTCTTTAATATGCATCGCTAAAGAGATGTATAAACCCTAATCTCTTCTCTGATAGAGAGCAAGATATTCACTGTAGTGTTTGTGGAAATCTTGATTAGCCTTTTCATCGAACTGGACCCCTAGCACTTGAGATGCAAGCTGCTCATATTCAGCGATCTGATATAGCCGCTTCCGCAAGTGAAAGACATGCCGGAGAGATCGTCTCCTCCACCAATCTTTTATCCATTCTACTGGTTTGGTGAGCAATTCCTTCGAGTACTTTGAAGGATCAGCAGGATTTGAGAGGGGATTTAATACTTGAGGGACAAAACCTAAGACCGTTTCTAGAAATGAATCCTCATTTAGTTGATAGTGAGCTTTGACTGATTCCGTCACTTTGCTTAACTCACGCTTCACTTCGATGCGCTCTTGCAATGTCCTGGCTTTTGCTAGCTTTACTTGCAAAGATTGGAAGTCTTGCCGTATACCTGCAAATTCGCTTCTAAAATCATCTATTGCCGTCGGCAAATCAGGCGAGGAACGATATAGATCAAAAAAGATCGATAGACTAGGAGGGAGAAATAAAGGGACTTCGGCTTCATCTTCATAAACCAGCTCAATCTTTTCTTTGAAGGATTCAGCAATAACTTGGTATATCTTTTCTGCTACTGATAATCGAATGTGGTCAGCAAATGCATCAAGCTGTGGGATACGACGGCTAGAGGGGTATAGAGGAATCCCCGCATGTTCTGAAATGCGCCAATAAACAAATGTGCGTAAATGAGAGGCTCCCTCGAAAGCGGCTCCACTGTAATAGTGGTTAACCAAGTCTAACATGTGATTTCCAAGAACAAAAAAAGGTCTGATGGTAAGGTCATTTCGCTGAGAGTCGAGCCACCAATGTGATAAAGTTGTCTCATATTCGCGCTCTAAACCAATGAGGACTTCGTTCTTGCTTCTTGATTCATCCTTTCCCTGAAGAAAGTCATCAACAACATCTGAGATAAATTTAGCAAGCCCTTGCCTTGAAAATGTAACTCGTCGTTGATCTAAGTCTAATTTAGAAAGATAGATGTCAAACTCTTTCCGTATCTGCGGAATGTAGGGAATTGTTTCTATCTCTCTCAGGATTCCCTTTTTTATTAATATCTGCCTAAGCTTGAGGGCTCGTGCGTCTGGAGGAAGTTCTGATTTCAATACATAGATACGATCATGTAAGGCAAGACCATCAAGCAACATAGACAGATTAAAGAGGCGTTCAGTATTGCTAGGAGACCATGAATTTTGCCCATCAAAAGTCAAATGATAGTCCGTATCCCAAACCCTCCTGACCAAGTTTTCAAAGGCTTCTCCCTCTGGATAACCTTGAAGCAGGCGGGCGGACTCGCACAACATGGTCTGGTCTAGCAGAACATCATTAGGCGAGAATATATTATCCATAGTTAACGACCTCTGCTGTATCTGCCAAGTTCCATCTTCCTTCTTGAGAAGAAGGACTCTAGCCGTTATAGCCAAATTCCGAACATCGTTTGAGGAGAGCAAGTTGCCACGGATCTGCCATTGGGTCGCCTCCTTCTGCTTGCATTGATGCTGTTCATACTATATACGATGTAGTGAAGAGACGACAAACAAACGCGTTGATGAAGCGATACCTGATGTTCATGAAAAGCTTCGCGGGGTGTTTCAGTTCCAGTCCTAGCTTCTCGGTCTCCCCACTAGCCCGGTCTTAGACCTGGTTGCCTTGCCCCACTACCAGAAACCAACCCCGCCGACAACCAGGTCACGCCCGCGGTCTACGCACTTGTACCTCGACTGCCCCAGCTTCAAAAACCAACCCCACCGCAGTCGATCAAAGTGCGTAGACGTGTTCCCCCACTCCGCTCAAGATCTTTCCGCCCGCTTGGGAGCCACCGAAATAGCATTGGTCGGGATCAGTACCGAAGCACCGTTCTGAGGGAGTGCCTGTAATTGCTGAATTTGGGCAGAAACCACATCGGCTTTCAGTTTCAGGCCCAGCTTCGTAAAGCGCTCATACATCTGCTGGAGCCGTGGCAGATCTTTAGGAGTAGCACAGAAGCGTTCACAGAGAAAGCACTTCACATCGCTCTCACAGTGCAGTTTTGGGTTGCGTCGGCAAAAGCCAACGGGAAGCTGAATCCAACTGACAGAATCACCCTCGGCAAAGAGCGTGTACTCTTCTTGGATGAAGAAACTTGGAACCCAGCTCTGTCCCCCATCTTGCATCTGAGCAATTGCCTCGCTGAATGACTTCTCCACCGTCTGATCGAGTATGCGAGCATATTCTAGTGTCATATTGAGGGTTGCATGTCCCATCAGCTTCTGAAGAGCAGACTCGCGAACTCCATAATTCAAGAGCGCGACAGCAAATGTGTGACGAAACCGATGTGGAGTAATATTCTTGAGTTCAAGTTTACGGCCAAGCTGATTGATCAAAATCCCGGCTTGCCCGCCGCCTTTCCATGCCCGACCAAATCTGGTGAAGAGAAAATCATTTCTTTTCTCCCAACCGGTCTCTTGCCAGTCACGCAGAGCCTGCAGACATTGTGGTGTCAGCGGAATGAGGCGGTCCTTGAGACCTTTGCCCTCATGAATATGCAATTTCCATCTCCCTGCTATCTCAACGATATCAGATGCTTTTAATGCCGCCAGTTCTGCTGCCCGAATCCCCGTATGGAGGAAAACGAGGACAAGCGTGCGCTCAATGAGGGATGCCTTGGTATTGCAGTATTCTAAAATGGTGTGGACCTCATGATCTGAAAGATACCGAGGAATCATCTCGGGTTGACGAGGGACATCCTGCACCTGGAAAGGACTACGAAGTGGTGCCGTCTCAAGCGGTTCCCCTACAGCGAAATCGAAGAAGCGACAAAGGCTTTCGTACAGACTGTGATGGTACCGCTTTCCATAGCATCCTGCCTCGTGTTGTTGCTTCAAATGCTGAAGATAGGCAAGAGCAACCGAGCGTGTAACTTGATCGAGGCGGTGAATCTGTGGATAGGTGGCTTGCAACCAGATAAAAAAAGCAAGGACTGCGATCCGTCGCATCTCCATCGTCGCCACTTTGTACTTCACTTCACACCACTTCAGATAGGTCACAATAGCCTCTCGAAAGGTCGTTTGCTGGAGCGAAGCAAGCTGCCTTTCATGATGGAAAAGCAAGGTCGCCTTTGGAATGATCCCCCATGCCACCAGGTACTTTTCTAGCCGGAAGAGCTTAGGACGCGGTGGCCCTCCAACCCTTTTGTCCTCAAGCTGTTGGTGCCACTGCCGATAACTTTCTCGGAACGTCTCAAAATCTTCTCGTGTGATCTCTTCAAGTGGCTTGCCTACAGTGACGAGAAGCCAGAGAAGCAAGGTGAGTTCATACGAATCATTGCGATGTTGATATCCCATCTGCTCGGCTGTTGCCCGGATCCGTCGCCGATACGGTTCGCTTGCCTCAGACCATTGCCGACCAAGAACGATCCTGAGTCGAGAAAGCAAGGAAAAGCTGGGGCGCATGTAGCCCCGAAAGAACAGGAAGGACAAGAACACATTGAAATGGTCCCATACCTTTCTTCGTTGAGCTTCATACACTCGGAGGATATCATCCTCACTCCATTGCAATGGGGGCTTGCCGATGTCCTGGCACATCACCAGAGGAACGTTATGCAATCGTGCTAAACGTACAGGATGCTCAGCCCCTTTCCTCGCCTCCAAAAATTGATGATATTCAGTTATCAGGGCATCATCTGTTTGGGCAGAGCCACGTCCAAGGATCATTGAGCACCTCCAGTCAAAGAGAGGTGAAGGCCGTTTCCAGGCTGAAGTGCTATTTGAGCTTTTGCGAATTCTGCTTCGACAAAGCGGTCTGTAAGATGCAAATAGGGTTCAAGAGAATGGGCATTTCTATGACCAACAAGCCGACGGATTGCTGGTTCAGACATTCCCTGCATGGCTAAGGATGTGATGCCGGTATGCCGAAACAGATGGGCATGCAGCGAGAGACCACATTGTCCAGCATAGTAGTTGATAGCGTGCTGCAATGCGTTGACCGACAATGGTCGGCCACGCGCTTTTCCTTTGAACCCGATGAAAATCTCATCTACCTCTGGAAAAAGATCGCGCCGCTCTTCATCTAAGTATTTGTTGAGCGCAGCGAAGGTGTAGCGATCCATGTAGACGATCCGCTCCAGGTTGCCTTTGCCATGACGGATACGAATGCTCCGATTGCTGCACTCGATATCTTCAAAGGCGATAGAGAGTGCCTCACTGATGCGTAGGCAACTGATCCACAGGAGTAAAATGAGTGTGCGATCGCGCCAAGAAGGAAGAACTTCAAAGAAGACTCGGAGATCACCCTCGGCGATGATATCTGGCAAGCGAAAGGGCTGTTTCTGGTACAGGCTCGTGTTTCTGTTTCGGGCTTCTCGGCTCCGTTGCAGAGGAGCGACTGGGTTGATTGGGAACCGTTCTGAGTCGATTAAGCTTAACTCAGTAAAAAGTGAAGAGATAGCGGCCAAGCGGCGATTAATGGTCAAACTGGAAAGCCCCGCCTGTTTCTGCAATTCCATGAAGCGCAGACACATCTTCCGATCCACTTGGTCAAGCGGAACCTGGAGTGTCTGAAAAAACACCTTCAGGTCGTGAGCATAATTGATCCAGGTATGTGCTGATTGACTGAGCTTGACCTTGCTAAGGAAGTGATCAATGAGTGGGACATTCGTGGAGACATCGACCATCGTACTGTGTTGTTAATAACAGGTTATAATTGAGCAGGTTTAGCACCTTAATAGTGACCCGCTCAAAACGGTTCTAGCACTCAATGGTGACCCACCAGCAGTAACAACATAAAAATGACCCACCCCCAAGCAGGTGGTACCCTTGTGTGGAGTGACAACGACAACGTCAACCACACGGGAGGAAGCCATGCTTAGGAGCAGAACTGTGAATACCATACACGAACTACTCGCGCAAGGAAAGTCCATTCGTCATATCGCGGCGACACTCGAATTGTCGCGCAACACGGTGCGCAAATATCTCCATGGAACGGCGGCCCCAGAAGCCACCCCACGCGCTCGACGCAAACGAGGGTCGAAACTGGATGCCTTCAAGCAGCAGATTGCACAGTGGATGAAGGAGGATCACCTCTACAATTGTGCGACCATGCTTCCTCGCTTACGCTCAATGGGCTACACGGGAAGCGGCACGTTACTGCGCGAGTTTGTCCATGACCTGCGACCCCCAACGCAAGGGCATCATCCGGTGCGCCGCTATGAAACGGAGCCTGGAGAGCAGCTCCAATTTGATTGGGCCGAATTCCGCTACGAGCTGGAAGGTGTCCCAAAGAAACTGTATGGATTTACCGCGGTGTTGAGCTATTCGCGCATGCGGTATGTCATCTTCGTCAAACGCTGTGATGCAGCAACGCTCATTCGCTGCTTGATGGAAGGCTTTGAGTACATGGGAGGGTTACCCAAGGCGGCCTTGACGGATCGGATGAAAACGGTGCTGCTGGATATGGATGGCAAAACGCCCATCTGGCATCCGCGCTTTGCCGATTTCATGGCCTCGATCGGCGTCTCGCCACGGGTTTGCAAGTCTTACACGCCCCAAACGAAAGGCAAGGTGGAGCGCAGTGTCGGTGTCATCAAGTACAACTTCTGGCCGGGCGTCCACTTCACCGACCTTGACGACT
>Ga0137366_10005356_pt1 | contig 10057 bp, 5 predicted proteins | sample SagtaG_8_FD_104938 | JGI IMG/M metagenome (GOLD analysis project Ga0137366, IMG submission 104938) | Vadose zone soil microbial communities from Sagehorn Ranch, Mendocino, California, USA - Sage1_L_60_16 metaG | ecosystem: Environmental > Terrestrial > Soil > Vadose zone | place: USA: California... | reverse complement strand
GTTTTATTGCTTACCTCATTGTCTTCTACAATGTCTTGATCTTTTAGACCAAGTCTTTTCAGAAATCTTTGTGAAGGTGTCATAACTGTATAATTTGAAGTTGTATAAATATGTTGGTTACCGGTAACAGGCCACCGGTAACATCTTTACCAGGTACGATCTTTCATAAACTTATCGAGCTCTTGCCTTGTCATGGGGAGTTTGTCAGGGTTTTCATCGATCCATTTCAAAAAATCTTTTTTTATCTCGTCCGTCCATTGCGAATCAATTTGTCCTGGTGTATATTTTCCTTCACGCAAGCGCTGGTGGCCAAATGCATCTCTTAATGAAATGAATTCTGCATTTAACACTACTTCTTCTACAAGGTATGCGGGAACAAACACAACTCCTCCTTTTTTGGCCAGAGCTACATCACCCGGTAATACAGTTGCTCTGCCAATCCGTATCGGTACGTTTATGCCTCCCAGCATCATTTGTTGTATGTAAGATGGATCATATCCTTTTATCCACGCATTAAAACCTTTGATCTCTTCAAGACCCTCCATGTCACGCACTGAACCGTAAAAAATTACACCCCTGTGCGATTTAGCATAGATCGCATTACCAAGATTATCCCCGATCAATGTACCATCTGCACCCTTGCCATAACTATCGGCAACATATATATCGCCATCTTTCAACACATCAATTGGCCATGAATTAGTATTTCCAATTCGCCCTTCTGCTTTGCCTTTGTCTTTTATTATTTTATCATAGTCAGGTCTCATTGGGAGATATTGTGCCGTGACTACTCTTCCTACCATGACAGAATCGGCATCCAATATCATCCAATCTCCTTCAAATTGGTTCTGAAAACCTTTATTGCGCAAAATGCCCCAGGCCTCTTCAAGGTGAACTTTCTTCAGGCGTTGCAATAATTTGTCCTGAACCTTTGGCCTTCCGTCAGTCGATCGTTCACCTTTCCAATCAGGAGTCAATGCTTTTATTTGGTCACTTGTTAAAGTGACTTGTTGAGCTGATAAAGAAACGACGGCAAAGAATAATAACAGGAGCTGACAAATTTTTTTCATATAGCGATTGTTTTGGTTAGAGTTTGTTTTTCAAAGTATCGTTATCAAGTTCGATCATTTTTTACTACCGTGCGTTACATTCTGCATTTTTTCTACTGAAGATTTACAATTTCTTCAAACTCATCAAACAGCTTAGCGCTTAATTTTTCAAATATGCTAAAATGCTTTTTATAAATAGTGTGGTTCTGTTTATTTGGCTTATAAGTATCAGGTAATACAACAGCTCGTGCTGCTTCGTCAAGATTTTTATAGATGCCCATTTCTGTTGCACTTAACAAAAATGCGCCCAGGCTCACACTATTTGTATTCTTACTTATGCTAACCGGCTTGTTGAAAATATCCGCGATCATCTGTGTACAGTAAGGGATAGAGGCAAAGCTGCCATTCACAGAAATGCTGTTGATATTACGATGCTCTTCGAGTGTCTTCCCAATGCTATAAATTTCATATAAGATGCCCTCGATGGTGGCCCTGATAAAATGCTTACGCTCGTGATTAATATTTAATCCAAAATAAACTCCCCTCGTGTTGGCGTTCCATATAGGCGCTCTTTCCCCTAACAAATAAGGCAGAAACAATAAACCTTCCGACCCCACAGGAATTTTTATCGCATCATTGATAAGATCCTCCATACAATTTTCTATATCAAAAGCATTTTTAAAGTCGCCAAATTGTTTGGCGAACCATTCAAAAATAACTCCACCATTATTAGTGGGCCCTCCGGAAACATAATAATTCTCTGCAAGGATATAATTAAAGAATCTTTGTTTTTTATCCTGTAATACCTGTTTACCAACCACTCTCATTGCCCCGCTGTCTTCAATAGTAATAGTTGCTTTTCCTTTGTTCCAAACGCCTGCGCCTAATGTAGCGAGGCACCCATCACTGGAGCCGATGAGTATTTTTGTTTTTGCAGGTAAACCAAGAGAAGTCTGGTATTGTTTCAGCAGTTTACCCGTTGAATAAAAAACCGGCACAAGTTCGGGCAGCTTGTCGGGTGTAATACCTGCATATTTCAGTGAGTCAGAATTCCAATCTTTATTGTGAATATTTAATAACCCGGTAGCTGATGCAAGACTGTAATCGATCACATACTCGCCGGTGAGTTGTTGTATGATGTAACTTTTGATAGACAGAAATTTATAGGTCTGTTTAAATCTTTCTTTGTCATGGTCTTTTAACCAGTTTATTTTGATTAAAGGGGACATGGGATGAATCGGTGTGCCTGTTGCATTATAAATAGTTTTTCCTAATGTAGAATTTCGCAAAGCGTGAGCCTCTTTTTTTCCCCTGTTGTCTGCCCATGTAATCGCATTCCCCAATGGAGCGCCATTTTTATCAATGGCCAGTACACTATGCATTGAAGCGCTGAAACAAATGCAAATGACTTTATTTTTTTGAGGATGGATTTTTTCACCAAGAAAATTTTTTAATACATAAAGCATCGTAATAAAAATTTGTTCAGGATCCTGCTCACTGTAATCAGGATGCGGATGGAAAGTGGGATATGAACCCTTGGCAGAATCAATCACATTTCCATCTAAATCAAATGCAAAAATTCTTACAGCATTTGTTCCTAATTCAATACTTAGTATGCAATCCATATAGCAGAGTTTATTTAGTTCTTCGAAATATTTCTTTTTTTGAATTCGCTGGGTGAATAGCCAGTTAATTTTTTAAACGTGGTGGAAAAATGCTGTGACGAATAAAAGCCTGTCTCATAGGCTATATCGGTAACATTCAGGTCTTGCCTCTTTAATAATTTAATGGCTTCAGAGATTCGTATCGTAATCAAATAATTTAAGGGTGAAAATCCTGTATAGTTTTTTACCTTCTCGGCAAATGATGTAGTGCCCAGACCTACCATTGCTGACATTTCTTCCACTGTCCATTGCTGAGATAAGTTTTGACGCAGCGTTTCCTCCAACTTGAGAAATGCCTGGGGAAAGTCCCTGTAAGGATTATTCTGGTGAATTAATTTACGTGCTATTAAAAGAAATAATTCATCGACGAGCTGATTAACACGGGTGCGATATCCAATTTGCTGGCTCAGTAATTCGTGGCGCAATTCCTGAAGTATTGTTCCGGCCTCTTTCAATTTCGAAAGAACAAGGCTGCTATTCAATAAAAAAACTTTTCCGATGGCAAGACATTCATTTTTTGAAAGACTACTCCATGGCCCAGGTACCAGTTTCCCTGTCGGTTCCAATTTTTCAATTTTTATATTAATCCATGAAAGAGTTCCAATATCAAGAAAATCTTTGCGGCCACCGATTTTCTGACCGGGCAATATCATGGCAACGTCGAAAGGAAATAAGACATGATTTTGTTTATTGATGATCCACTCAAATTTTCCATCAATAATATAGTAGATGCGAATGTTGCCTATTGTGGTTTCAGGAAAAGAATTTAACTGAATAGAGTTATTTTTTTTTAGCGCAAACTCAACAATGTTCGGAAACAATTGCAGTTCTATGGAAGTTTCTTGTTGCAGTAGAAATTGGTTCATGCAAGCATCAATGATTTAAATGTACAAACTGTTGAATAAATAAAAGTTTGCAAACACAAAAGATTTATAACAGAACATGTTTTGTATAAAAATCAACGCCGTGGTTTATTGGAAGTTTTTTGTCGTGAAGTTCAAATACTTTGCAATAATTTCGACGGAGCCCTGAATGAACTGATTTTAATTCACCAAAATAACTTGCTATATGAAAGAGAAATTAAAGCCGGGGCACTGCCCTGTCACCTTAAAGCTGCTGTTTTCATTTTTATCATTCCTGTTTTTTTCTGCAGTTAATTCTCAAACTATATCTGGCAAGGTATCGGACGAAATCGGAAAAGGCATTGGCCTGGTGAGTGTGCTTGTAAAAGGTACAAAGACGGGAGTTACAACAAATGCGTCGGGTGAATACAAAATAACTTCGTCACCTGGCGCCACTCTTATATTTAGTTCAGTAGGATATATAAAGCAGGAAGTTTCCATTTCAGGACGAAGCACCGTCGATGTTACTCTTGTTGCTGACAATCAGAATCTTGGTGAGGTAGTAGTGACTGCATTAGGTATTACGAAACAGGCAAGAGGATTGGGATATTCAGCTACCAATATAAAGACTTCCGACTTAACAATTAACAGAACATCAAATCCAATAAACGCACTGCAAGGGAAAGTAGCGGGTCTTAATATTTCATCAATGACCACAGGCCCCGGAGGCACTTCTAAAATTCGTATTCGTGGTCAATCATCGCTCGGAGGAGGAAGCACCCCGCTAATTGTCGTAAATGGTGTGCCTATTGACAGAGGTAATTTTAATGGAAGTACCGTTGGTGTCACCGGTGGCGGCGTTTATTCAGATGGAGGTGATGCATTCTCCAGTATAAATCCGGACGATATTGAAAGTATGACGATATTGAAAGGTGCTCCTGCTGCCGCATTATATGGCTCCCGTGCTAAAGATGGAGTAATCATGATCACTACCAAGACAAAAGGCAAAGGCAGGGGAATCGGTGTAACATATAATCTTAATTATACCGATGAAACTCCTTTAGATTATACAGACTATCAAAAAGAGTACGGGCAAGGAGAAAACGGAGTTCGTCCAACTACTCCTAATCCTACATCAGGTGAATGGTCATTTGGTGAAAAAATTCAACCAGGAATGACCCACACCTTGTTCAACACTCCGGGAATTCCTTATGTAGCGCAAGGCAGTCGTATAAAAGAATTTTACAGGCATGGTTCAAATTTATCAAATACCGTTACGCTGGAAACTAGTGGTGAAAAAGGAGGGTTGCATCTCTCATTAAACAATACAGACAACTTGGGCATCATTCCAAATAATAAGTTTAATCGTAAAATGATGAACCTGGGTTACAGTTACAATTTATCAGAGAAATTTAGTTTTTCAGGAAATGTAAACTATTCACGGGAGTTTAATAGGAATCCGCCAAACATAGGCAATCAGGACAATACTATTCCAACTACACTTATGGCTTTATCTACCACAATGCCGTTGAGTGTTTTGGAAGCGAATAAATACAAACCCGCTGTCGGGAACGAATATCCTTACGCGGAATATATTTATTCCCGCTTTATGAATCGCACCAACCCTTATTGGATTTTAGCCGAACAGTTTCATAATATAAAAAGAGATAGAATATTCGGAAATGTAACGACAAAGTACAACATTCTGCCATGGCTTTTTATTCAGGGTCGTTTCGGCCAGGATTATTGGTCACGTGATGAAGACGTAAATAATTTTCCTTCCGGTCAGGCATCGAGAGCTGCTGCACAAGCTCCTTTTATAAATGGAATATATACCCAGGAATCAAGACGTTTCAGAGAAACAAATCTCGATTTCTTAATTAATGCCAATAGACAATTTGGAAATTTTGATGTTACACTTACAGGTGGAGGTAATCAATTACGTCAGCGTACAGATGTTGATAATGTACAGGTAACAGACTTTGTTATAAGAAGACTTTATACCGTACAAAACGGACGTGCAAAAAATCCGGTTTATGCCTATGACAAGAGAGGAGTAAATTCTTTATACGGATCCGGTGAAGTATCATGGAAGCGTACTTTGTATTTAAACGGTACTGCAAGGAATGACTGGTTCTCTACTTTATCGGATGCGAACAGAAGCATCCTATATCCGTCTGTATCCGGGGCTTATGTTTTTTCTGAAACATTAAAAAGTTTCCCATGGTTAAATTTCGGAAAACTAAGAATAGGTTATGCCGAAGTTGGTAGCGATGGAGATGTTGGATTTGCTTCGAATGTGTTGTACTACACCATTAATTCTAATTTAATTAATACGCCAGCCGGTGCGCAGGCAACCCTGGCAAGCAGCGGAGCGGTAGTACCTAATGCCGATCTTAAACCCAGCCGCACTAAGGAAACCGAATTAGGTTTGGAATTAAAAATGTTCAACAGCCGGGTAAATCTTGATTTGGCTGTATATAAAAAGTTGACGATTGATCAAATCGTATCCGTTCAGATCTCAGACGCCTCCGGTTTTACTAACAGACAAATTAATAGTGGCAAAAGCGAAAACAAGGGTTTTGAGACAATGTTGAATCTTGTCCCTATAAAAAATAAAGATTTTACATGGGAGTTTACGGCTAATACTGCTTATAATAAAACAAAGGCGCTTAGCATAATAACAGACACAAAAGGTGAACGCATTACTGTAGGCACTCACGTATTTAATGGTGAAGTAAGAATTGTTGTTGGTGAGGAAATGGAACAAATTGCTGGTTACGGTTATGCACGGGATGCCAAGGGCCAAAAGATCATTCAATCTAACGGATTGCCACTACGTACACCCGACTTAGTATTATTTGGGAGTGCTTTGCCCAAATGGACAGGTGGCTTTTTGAATTCATTTACCTACCAGGGAATTAGTTTATCATTTTTTATAGATTATAAGCTAGGAAATAAAGTCCTCTCGGGGACAAATTTCAATGCAGTAAGGCATGGTTTGCATAAAATGACATTGGAAGGAAGACCAGATTCAATAATAGCCAATGGTGTTACCTCAGGCGGTTCGGCAAATACTAAAAAAGCAGGGGTTCAAACTTATTGGGAACATTTGAGATCTCAACAAATTGTTGAACCAATTATCTACAACGGTGGTTATTGGAAATTTCGTCAAATTAGTTTGGGATATGATTTTACAAGATTTGTTCCCGCCAAATGGCCGATAAAAGGCATAAAGATTGACTTTATAGCAAACAATGTATTTATAATAAAGAAGTGGATTGACAATATTGATCCGGAGTCATTTGGATATGCAGCCGACAGCCAGGCCGGGCTTGAATCTCCAAGTCTTCCCACCACAAGATCAATAGGTGTAAACGTAAATATCAAATTCTAATAAGACTGATTATGAAAAAAATATTCAAATATATTTTACCCACTGTTTTACTATTTTCTGCGGCTTCCTGTGACAAGGGCCTAAAGGAACTGAATATTAACAGAGTTAATCCTACTTCTGTTGATCCTGCGGCGTTATTAAATAATGCTGTTATCAACTTGTCTTATTCGACACGAAGCGTAATTTTTGATATGGGCATTGTTCAGCAATTAGTATCTCCAAACGGCGGCGTGTTAGCAGGAGCAAACTTTAATCAGGATAGCCGTGATAACGGTACAGGTGGTGCCATGTGGCAGCTTTATTATCAAAATGTGATAAAGTATACTCACGATATAATTGTAAGCACAAAAACTGTAGCAGGCAGAAGTAATCTTTATAATATGGCCCGCATCATTCAGGCATTCGCATTTATGGTTCTTACTGACGAATACGGAGCAATTCCTTATACCGAAGCCGGAGCTGGTTATACCGATTTGTTGCTTTTTCCCAAGTACGACCAGCAACAAGACATCTATCCTAAACTTATCCAGGAATTTACCGAAGCGACTGCTGCGTTAACTACCACTAGCGCCGCAGGAACAGAAACTCAGGATATATTATATGCTGGCGACATTGTTAAGTGGAAAAAATTTGGGTATTCTTTGCTGCTGAGGGCAGGTATGAGATTAAGTAAAGTGGATGTCGCAAAAGCGCAATCAACCGTTCAGGCAGCATTTACAGGAGGAGTCATTACGAATAATGCCGATAATGCTTACATAAGACATGACGCTAATTTCACTCAACCTATTGGTAATATGCTAAATGGAAGTGAGGCTGCAAACTTTTATCTCGTTAAAGCGTTTGTTGATACATTAAAATCAAATAGTGATCCTAGATTACCTTCTATTGCGATCAGGTATAAAGGCGCCACTAATGGTAACGGACAAACAGTTGCTGTAGGCACTACTAACCCTGCAGATCAAATTGGAATGCCTATGGGATATGATAACGGCACCATCGGAGCGAGAGCCACGGCTGATGGCTTAGCCAGCTTTTATGATTATAGCCAGGTTGATAGAAGAAGGATGGTTAAAACAACTGCTCCTATTTTTCTTGTTACAGCCGCTCAAACAAATTTGTTATTGGCAGAAGCAAGATTCAGAGGATGGATAGCTACAGGCACCGCTGCGCAATATTTTGCTGATGGTATAAAAGCTCACATGGATCAGATGGCAACTTATGATGCTGGCTCTGCAGTGGCTGGCAGTGCAAGAGATGCATATGTCACATTGCATCCTCTTTTACCAGGAATAGAATTGCAACAAATAAATACGCAATACTGGATCGCCTCTTTCTTAAATGGACCTGAGGCTTTTGCCAATTTTAGAAGAACTGGATATCCGGCATTGACTCCTAATCCGTATGGCCAGCCAAATAATCCTGATGTACCGAACGGCACTTTTATCAGGAGGCTCACATATCCAACCTCTGAATTGTCGGTAAATACTGAAAATGTAAATGCAGCTATTGCTTCACAAGGCCCTGATAAATTAAGCACCCGACTTTGGTGGGATAAATAATGGACAGATGTACCTCAATCAGAAATTGAAAGAAACTGGGAGGCAGTGCCTGAGCAAAACCCAGGCGATTAATGTAAGAAGCAGCAATCGTTAGTATAATCACAAACAGGAGGATGTTTTCTTCATCCTCTTTTCTTTTCAACTCAGTTATAATTCTTACAATTGGCAGCAAGGAATTTTTAAACATTTCATCATATTCAATAAAACTAAAAAATCTTTTTCCATTTTGAAATAATAGCTATAAAACTGAATGTATGTCATCTGGTAAAAAATTAAGAAGTTATGATTGGTTTGGGAAATCGGATAAAATGGGATTTGTACATCGCTCCTGGTTACGTAACCAGGGATACCCTGATGATTATTTTAAAGATAAGCCTGTAATTGGCATTTGCAATACATGGAGTGAATTGACACCTTGCAACGGACACCTTCGTGATTTCGCAGAGATAGTTAAAAGAGGAGTGGCTGAGGCCGGTGGTTTTCCTTTGGAATTTCCGGTTACATCGTTGGGAGAAACGATCATGCGGCCGACGAGTATGTTATTCCGAAATCTTGCAAGCATGGATGTGGAAGAAAATATTCGTGCTAACCCAATTGATGGTGTAGTATTACTAACCGGCTGCGATAAAACAACTCCCTCAACAGTAATGGGAGCTTGCAGTGTTGACTTACCCACCATTGTTGTTCCCGGTGGACCGATGCTCAACGGACGTTTCAAGGGAGAATGTCTTGGTTCAGGTTCTTTTAGCTGGATGGTGAAAGAAAAAAAACTGGTAGAAAATTATTCCGAAGAGGATATTTATGAAGCAGAGATAGGATCAGCTCGCAGTCAGGGGCATTGCATGTCAATGGGCACGGCCTCAACAATGGCCTGTATGGTAGAAGCATTGGGGTTAACATTACCTGGTGCTGCAGCTATTCCAGCAGTCGATTCACGAAAAAAAGTTTTAGCGCAATTATCAGGCAGAAGAATTGTAGAAATGGTGAGAGAACATCTGAATATTTCCAAAATACTTACGAGAAAAGCATTCGAAAATTCAATAGTCGTTAATGCTGCTGTAGGAGGATCAACAAACTTAATTATACACCTGCTGGCAATTGCAGGAAGAGTAGGTGTTGAATTGAATCTCGAAGATTTTGACAAAATTGGAAGCAAAATTCCCTTGTTGGTGAATTTAAAACCATCCGGCAAATACCTGATGGAAGATTTTTATTATGCAGGTGGATTGCCCGTGGTAATAAAAGAACTAAAGAAATATCTGCATAACGATGCCATCACGGTGAACGGAAAATCAATTGGAGAAAACAATGCTGACCATGTCTGCTATAACCAGGACGTAATTGCTAGCATTGATCAACCTCTTCAGGAAAATGCGGGTATCGCTGTGTTAAAAGGAAATCTTTGCAAAGACGGAGCTATCATTAAACCAGCTGCCGCAACAAAAGAGTTGATGAAGCATCGTGGTCGTGCCGTAGTATTTGAAACTATGGAAGATTATCACCAGCGCATTGATGATCCCGAATTGGATATTGATGAAAATTCTGT
>Ga0137366_10005354_pt1 | contig 10058 bp, 8 predicted proteins | sample SagtaG_8_FD_104938 | JGI IMG/M metagenome (GOLD analysis project Ga0137366, IMG submission 104938) | Vadose zone soil microbial communities from Sagehorn Ranch, Mendocino, California, USA - Sage1_L_60_16 metaG | ecosystem: Environmental > Terrestrial > Soil > Vadose zone | place: USA: California... | reverse complement strand
CTGGTAGGCGGCCACGGCCTCAGGCTTGGTCGCCAGCAGCAGCAGCACGAACCACGGCGTGCCGAAGGCCAGACGTGCCGCCACGATCACCCAACTCTGGCGCGCCTCCAATTCCCTGCGGACCCGATGCTCGTCTCGAAGGAAGGCCGAGAGCGTCCTCAGCGTGCGACCAAGATCGCTTCCACCCACCTCTCGAGCCACCCGGAGTGCCTCGACCACGCGATCGGCGGCCGGATCCGCCAGTTCCTCCTTCAACTGGTCGAGCGCCTCGCCGAAGCGTCCCGTCGCGTAGTACGCCGCTGTGAAGTGGACGAACGACTCGCGCAGCGCATCGGGACCCCGTTCCGCGAGCACCGACACGGCGTCGGGAAGGGACATGCCGGCCCGCACGGCGGAGACAAGGTGATCGATCGCGTCCGGCCAGACCTCACGGCGCTCGCGCACACGCCGCCCGTGCCGCGCCTTGAGCACCGCTACTGGCAGATACCCCGTCAAGACAGCGAAGGCGAGGGCGAGCCAAGCGGCATGTGCGATGGCCAGCAGCGCCAGGCCGGTTACGATTGCCACCCCGAGGCAGAACGCGAGCAGTTCGCCGAGGGACACGCTGCCCACGCCCGCACGGGTCATCCAGTCGCGCACACGCCTGCGGCGCCGCGCTTGCGAGCCTGGACGCTCCGCGCCCGTGACGCCAAGCACGAGCAGCAGCACCCCAGCCACCAGCAGGCTCGGGACCGCCACGATCACCGGATCGCTCATTGAGCCGCCCTTCTCATGCGCAGAGCACCTCTCCAAGGTCGATGCCGGCGGCGAGGAAGCGCTCCTCGTGCGGCGGATAGCGCCCTGTCCACAGCAGCTCGCCTGCGACCTGGCAGAACAGCGGCTGCGACTCGATCTCTCCACCGTCGACCCGGCCCGGTACCGCGATCACCTCTTCGACCTGACGGCGCCCATCGCGGCCGCACCGCAGGAACACGATCAGATCGATGGCCGCCGCCACCGTCGGGACGATGAACCGATGCGTGATGTTCTCGCCGGCCAGCAACGGCAGCGTGGCCAGCTTGTCGAGCGCCTCTCGCGCGGAGTTGGCGTGCAGCGAGGTCATTCCGGCGATGCCGCTGTTCAACGCGATCAGCAGGTCGAGCGTCTCCTCCTGCCGCACCTCGCCCACGATCAGGCGGTTCGGGCGCATCCGGAGCGCCTCCTTGACGAGCCGGCGCTGCCGAATCTCGCCTTGGCCTTCGAGGTTGGGCTGCCGGGTCTGCATCGCCACGACGTCCGGTAGATCGATCTGGAGCTCGAAAACCTCCTCGCAGGTCACCAGCCGCTCGCGCGGCGGAATCGCGCTGGCCAGGCAGTTCAGAAGGGTCGTCTTGCCGACTTGCGTAGCGCCCGCGGCGACCAGATTGATGCCCGCGACCACGGAGGCCTCCAGGAACCGCGCGCACTGCGGCGTCATCGTGCCGAGGCGGACGAGCTCGTCGAGGCGGTTCGCCCGCACCACGAATTTCCGGACGTTGACCGCCCAGTGCCGCCGGGTGACGTCTGGGATCACCACGTGCAGCCGCGAGCCATCGGCCAGCGACGCGTCCACGAACGGACTCGACAGATCGACTCGGCGACCGCTGGCCCGCAACATCAGCTCGACGAGATCGTGGACCTGCTCCTCGCTCAGCACCGTACCCGTCAGGATCGGCCGTCCGGCCTTGGCCACGAACACCTTGTCGGGCTGGTTGATCCAGATCTCCTCAATTTCGGGATCGTCGAAGTACCCCTGCAATGGGCCGAGCCCGATCACACGATCGGCGACGGCTTTGGCCATCGCCGCGGGCTCGACGAGTGCCGGCATGCTGGCCGTCAGGGTGCGCTCCGCGTAGTCGGCGACCACGTCGTCGATGAGCGAGCGGACGGCGGCGACGGCGTCACCGCCTGGATCCATCTCCCTTCGCCGGACCAACTCGCGGACCTCGTCCTCGATGATCCGCTCCGCCACCGCGGACTCGTCCCGGTCGCCCGGATGCGCCGCACGTAGCGGCCGGCGCCGGTGCGCCTCGTCGTCCCAGCGCGCCACCGAGCTAACCATGGCGCCCTCACCACCCCAGATTTCGAGAGGTCATGGTCGGCCCGCTTGGACGCCCGTTCCAGACCACGCCCCGGCGCCTGCGGCCGCGACGGCGGAATCGGCGGCCCTGTGGAACGGTCTGCGGCGCGCCCACGACCGATGCGGCAAGTGCCACGATCGCCTGCCGCACCCCTGTACCAGGCCGGACCTCACGCAGCGCCTTTCCCAGCATGAGCGCCGCATCGACGGCCGCACGGTCGTAGGGCACGAAGATGGACGGCTCCAGGCCGAGATAGCGACCGAGCGCCGCCTTGATCTGCACGGGAGCGTCACCGCCGAACAGCCCTCCCCGGACCTGGTTCACCACGATCCGGATGCGGCTCGGCTCAACGCCGAGCTCACGGAGCTGCTGGTAGCCGCGGACGAAGTCGTGCAGGCCAACCGGATCCGCCCGTGCCACCGCGATCACCTGATCCGCCCGTTGCAACGCCAGCCTGGTCACCGCGTTTCGACGGAAGCGGACGTGGTCGTACAGCAGTTCCTCTTCCTCCTCGAGGCAGAAGCCTACATCGACAATGGTGAGCTGGAAGCTCAGCCGGAACAGATCGAGCAGGGCCTCCCAGGTGCCCGGTCGTATTTCCGTCCACAGGTCGGCGCGAGGCAGACCAGAGAGCACGCGAGGACCGGCAGCGCCGGCGCGGCGGGTCGCCTGCCAGATCCTGGGGGCGTCCAGCTCGCCTCGACTGGCGAGCCGGGCCGCCCAGGCAAGGCCAGGACCGTCCTCGATAAAGCCGAGGGTCTGCGAGATCGAGCCGCCGTAGGTGTCGGCGTCCACGAGCAGGGTCTCGCCGGCCAACGGCAGTGCTTCGAAGGCAAGGTTGACCGCGACCGTGGTACGGCCGGGAGCACCCTTGGGTCCCCACACCGCGACCAACGCGTTCCGCTGCTCCGTCGCGTCCGCCGCTGCGTCGTCGTCATGCTCGCCCACTCCCGTCCGCGGCCGTGCCGCCTCCGCGCCGACGGATTCCGGATCGTCAGCGTCGCGGGCCGGCGAGGCCCCAGTCCCGGCCGGCGAGGCCCCAGTCCGCGCCGGACGCGATGGAGAGGCCGGCCAGCGCAGCCGGCCCGCGATCCCCGATCCGGCAGGATGGTCGGAGCGCCCCACTCGATCGTCGGCATCCGCGCCGGGGGGCCGGTGACGCCGCCCAGTCAGGGCCGCTCGGGCCAACTCCATCAGGGTTCCAGGCCGAGCCGTCGACTGAGCGACGTGGTCGATGCCCAGCTGGCGAACCCGCCGTTCGGCGTCCTCGTCGCCGGCTGGGACCACAGCCACGATGGCGAGACCGGCTGATGCCAGCCTCACCACCGCCTCCCGATCGAGCCAGCGCATCGCCGACGCGACCAGCGCCAGCTCGGCCTTGCCGGCCGCAGCCACGGCCAGCAGATCGCCGACGTCATAGCAGCGCTGAATGACGATGGCGCGCACACTACCGTCCTGGCACGCCTGAACCAGCGCCGATTCCCACGGGGCGCCGACGCCGGCCGTCACGATTCGAAGTCTCATGGAGATCCCTCGGACCGACCAGGCTCGCTCGACGCCTCCGGAGACCCATCGTCCGGCACAGCACCCCGCACGGCGGGCAAGCTCGGAAGCGCCGGCGCCTTGACGACGAAGACGCGCCCGCCGGCGATCGCGGCGGCGACCGATGCGGTGCGGTCCCCCGGCAGGCGAACCTGGACGCCGCTCTCGCGATGCCCTGTGGCAAGACCCCCGGATTCCTCGAGGACCCGCACGACCTCCGCGGAATCGACCAGAACCTGAGCCGCGCCCTTCCGAAGGCCGTCCGAGTAGGCGCCGAGGATCTGCACGTGGTCGCCGGGACGCAGGCCCTGCAGCATGTCGCCGTGATCGATGTTGATGGCCAGCTCGACCATGTTTCCCTGCTCACGCAGGGCAACCACGTCATCGGCCGGGACCAGCATGTGCTGTCGGAGCGGCGCGCTGAGCATCTTGCCGGTGACGGAAACGCCCCTGTCTGGCCGGAGGTAATGGCCGAGCTCGGCCGCCGGCAGCCGGGCCTGGACGAGCGCGAGATCGCCGCTCGACAGCGGCACACCCGAAGGGAGGTCCCGGGCAGCCGCATAGATGGGAACGAGGTGCTGGGCCCGCTGGAGGACCACCGTCCCCCCGAACACGGCGCCGAAGACGAGCAGGAGTCCGAGCACGGAACGCAGGTTGACCCAGCTCGCGGTTTCGAGCCGGCAGGCTGCCGACGTGGCGGGGGGAGCCACGGGGGCAGGGTCTGAGCTATTCAGCGAGAACGCCCCCTCGTTCGTGTCCAGTAGGGGTCGCGCAAAGATGCCGCGAACGGCGGTTGCCGAGCAAATCAGCAGATATGGACATTTAGCTCACTGCCATTCGATGTTGAAGCATCGGACGGGTTCAACGCAGAGCAAGAGGATGCTCCTAGAAGCTATTGAAGGCAAACGGAATCTTTGTTAGTGTGGACAAGTCTTGGAAGTCGTCCATGGCTTCGGGGTGCCCGCCCTTCAGACTCCGATGCCGAACCATCCCCAGGAGGCGGTATGCCAACGCCGGGCGTCGAGCCGCGCTTCTATACGCTCGAAGACGTCGCGACGATCCTCAATGTGAGGATCGCGCAGGTCTACGCCTTGGTACGCAGTGGTGAGCTCCCGGCAATCAAGCTCGGAGGGCGCGGGGTGTGGCGGGTCGACCGCCAGCAGCTCGAGGACTACATCGAGCGAATGCACGAGAAGACACGCCAGTGGGCGATCGAGCATCCACTCACCGGGAGTCCGGGAGAAGAGTGACGACCGCGATCGCTGCCAGCGCCAAGAGCCGCCGTCCGGTGAGCGCCGTCTGACGACGAGCCTCCCCAAGGCTGTGCTCGGCAATCTCGAGATGGTCGTTGCCGACGACCTCGATCGTTCCCGCGGTCTCGTTGCCATCGGCCAGCTCCAGGCGCACCGGTTCCCGGCGACGCGCAAGTTCGCGCAGCGCGAGAATGAAGCGGTACCGCGGCGGGGATGGAAGCAGGCGGAGTGCTTCCTGCTCGATCGGGAGGCTCACGGAGACCGCCGGACCAAGTCGGACCAGATATTGAGCGCGGATGGCCCTGTCTCTGACGACGAAGAAGTCCGGATAGCTGGCAACCAGCGTGCCACGAAACCACCGAGGGCCGGCCTGCACAGCAACTTCGCTGCCCACCCGCCGAGCCAGCGCCTCCCAGAGCAGAGTCTCCGCCGCCTGAGCGCGTAGCGCCGCCACGGTCTGCTGCTCCGCCTCACGACGGAGGCTCGCCTCGAACTCAGCCTCGAGTTCCTCGAAGAGGCGACGAATGGCTGGTGACGGTTCTGGCTCGCTCATCGGGCGGAGCCTAGCCACATGGGACCGTACCGCACAAACCGGCCGGTCCCGGGCATCGATCGAGGCTCTCGAGCGGTCCCCACGATCCCCACTCAAACGATCTCATCCGCCTGCAGCGCCGCGCGGCCTCCGCGTCCGCTCGGACGTCCTGTCCACAGGCGCAGCCGACGAAGTTGACCGCCTCCTGAGGCAATGGTAAGTAAACGAAAGCAAATCAACGCTAACGTTGCCTTTCTCGAGTCATCCCGTCACTCGACCGTAAGGAAGTGAGCCATGCCGGCGCCACCGTTCACCAGCAGTCCGAATGTTCTGCCAGCATCGGAACCCGATCCGTCGCCCCCGCCACCCGGCCGCACTCTTCGCGTCGTCGTTCGCGTGCTGCTCTGGACGCTGATCGGGATCGCCGCACTGCATGGTGTCCTTCCGCCACCAGCCGCGCCCAGAGGGTCTGGGCCCCTCGGTGCGCCGGCCCACTCGTCGCCCGGTCCTCGGGGACCAGCCTCTCAGGCGTCGGCGAAGGAGCAGGCCGCCATGGCCACGGCAGCGGCGTTCCTGCGCGAATACCTCACGGTGGACGGTCGACGAGCGGAGGGACCGGGGCGGTTCAAGCGCTACCTCGCCCGGGGTGTCGAGATGGATGACGGAGTCGTCCCTCAGCCCGGCATCTCGCAATCCATGGACCTGGTCGTGCCCGCCGGCGTGCAACCAGCACAGGGCGGCATGGAGGTCACCGTCGTCGCTCATCTCCTCCGCAGCCGCGACGGCCCCGTCGAGGATGGCGGAACGGTTGCCTTCGTCGTCCCGATGGTCACGGGCTCCAGCGGGACGGCCGTCGGCGGGATACCGCGGCCAGCGGCGCTTCCCGTCGATCCGGGCCTGACGTCGAGGCCTCTGACGCTGCCGACGGCGCTGGCTCGCGCCACGGCCGTCGCCGCGGGACAGGCAGTTGCCGCTGTGCTGAATGGAGACCGAGCCGCGCTGGCGCGGCTCGGCGGCGGCGCCGCTCCGTTGGTCCATCCATTCCCGGACGGCTGGCGGCCCGTCGAAATCGCCACGATCCGGCCGGCGGGGCCGCCCGAGACGCCGACCGCTCAGGTGCTGGTCCGAGCCAGACCGCCGGTGCCTGGAATCGAGTATGTCGTGCCGGTACGAGTACTCCTCCGGTCGGGAGCGGGCATGCCCACCGTCCGGGAAGTCGACGCCGGTGGCACGCGATGACTCCTGCAGATGCAGCGGCCTCACCGCTGCCAGAGCGGTCCCATGCGCTCCCACCGGGAGGACTGTCTCGGCTCGGGCTGACGATCGCTCAGCGGCTGATCGCGCGGCCCCGAGCCGTCGAAGGGCAGGCTCGGGCCGAGGGGCAGGTCCGGGCCCAAGCGCGGGCGCGGCCGCGGTCGGGGTGGCATGCGTATCGCCCGGCCGTCGGCGCCTTGATGCCGAGTTGGGCGGCCGAGTTCGCCCTCACGATCGAGCGCCCGCTCATGTCATCAGGCGTCCCTTCCGCGACACTAGCGTTGCTGCTCGTCCGTGCGGCGGGCCCTTGGCAAGCGATGGCGTGTGCGCTGGGCGGCGCCATGCGGGAGGTCGAGGCGATCGCCGGCGTCGGCCCGCCGCTCCCGCGGCTGGCCCTGGTCCAATCGCATTCGGAGCCCGGCTTCGATGCGATGGGCCGCCGGGCTGTCCAGACGCACCTGCGCGCCGCGAGCCAGCGTGGCCAAGCGGTTGGATATCGCCGGACACACAGCCGCCAACCAGGCGTCGTTGCGTGGCAGCCGGGTGCTGGGGTGGTGCTGACCTGCACGGGGCCCGTCGGGGTATCGGCGCAGGCGGTGGTTGCGATCGCCGGGCACGGCGCTCTGCCGCGACTCCAGCCGCCTCCTGGCGGAGCCACGGTCGTCCGCGCGTGGCGATGCCATCGATCCTGGAAACCGCGCGGTCGCTTCACAGAGCCCGACACCGAGTGGGCGTTCACGGCTGGAGTCGTGCTGGCGTCGCCCTCAGGCAGCGGGTTGGGCCGAGTCGCTCGGCGCTATGCCGTGCTCGCCCGAGACGCCGGTTGGACCGCAACAGTCCTCACCGGCGGCGCGGCCCTCCAGCTCGCCAGAGGCGGGGACCCTCGCTATCCGGCACCGAGCGCCACCGCTCGGCATGCCTCCCGTGAATCCGTCACCGAACTGCTGATCTGCTGCCTCACAGCCGCCGCTGACCAGACCGGCCATCTCGCCCCGCCAAGCAGCTAGTCCGCGAGCTCATCTGGATATCCCTGTGGACAACCCAAAGCACTCGCTTGTCAGAGCTACCATAGTCAAACAGAGGGAAACAAAGGCTACCAAAGGTTAGAAGTGAGGTGTGCTGCATGCCAACAAGCTTGGGACTCGCGTCGCTCACGGCGGCGGCTGGGGAGGAATCTCGTCTGCCGGACGCCGAGGCTTCAGATGGAGTCGAACCGCCAGCCATACAGCCCGGCCCGCCGCCTGGGACCGGGCCCGGGGTGGCGCCATCAGAGGGGGTCGGCCATGCGGCGACCGGCGAGCGGCAGCGGCGAGTCCTGGAGGCGATCGAGGCGCAGCGGACGGCGGCCAGGCTCGCGGCCAGAGAGCATCTTCCCTCGCCGGCGGAGGTCGCCAAGGAGATAGCCCTGGCGCTGTTCGAGGTCGAGGCCGGACGTCGGAGCGCGGCGCAACTGGAGCGGGTGTTCTCGCCGGAGCTGTGGGACGTGCTCGAGCACCGGGTGCAGCGGCATGGCGGCCCTCTCCCCAGGAGCGGCGACCTTCTCCGCGTGCATTTCCAGGAGCTGGTCCCGGGCCTGGCGAATACCGTCGCCGTCGTTCAGCGGGGTCCGAGAGTCCAGCCGGTGGCCATGCGACTGGACGCATGCAGCGGCCGCTGGCTCGTCACCGAGTTGAGGTACTGATGGCGCCCGGGCTGCCTGGCGGCTCAGCCTTGGGCGCCGGGAGCTCCGTGGCAGGCCTTGAACTTCTTGCCGGACCCGCACCAGCATGGCTGGTTGCGACCGATCTTCTGCCGGCGGGTCTGCCCCTGAGCGGCGCGCGCCTCCTCCTCGGTGGAGGCCGAGGAGAGCCGGACGCCGCTGTCGGAGCTGGACTGGCGCTGCTCCTCCGCCTGCTCCGCCACCTCGACCGAGGCGTTGAACACGTAGGCCACGGCCTCTCGCTTGATGGTTTCCTGAAGCCCCTGGAACATGTCGAAGGCCTCGCGCTGGTACTCGACGAGCGGGTCCCGCTGGCCGATGGCACGAAGGCCGATGCCCTCCTGCAGGTAGTCCATCTCGTACAGGTGTTCGCGCCAGTGCCGATCCAGCACGGTGAGCAGCACGGCACGCTCGAGCTCGGCCAGCAGCTCCGGGCCGAGCTCGGCCTCCCTCTCCTTGTAGGCGCGCTCGGCGTCCTCCAGCAGCAGGGCCTGGAGCTCGGCGTGGTCGACGGTGCTCAGGTCGACCTCGTCCCTTTCCACGGCGACGGGATAGATCGTGCTCAGCGTCGTGAACAGGCCGTCGAGATCCCACTCCTCTGGGTAGACACCGAGGGGCGCGTACTGCTCGAAGACGTTGGACACCACGTCCGTGAGGAAGGTGTGCGTCTGCTCACTGAGGTCCTCGCCTTCCAGGATCCGGCGACGCGTGTCGTAGATGACCTCGCGCTGCCGGTTCATGACCTCGTCGTACTTGAGGACGTTCTTGCGCCGCTCGAAGTTCTGCGACTCCACCTGCCGCTGCGCGTTGGCGATCGCGCGCGTCACCAGCCGGTGCGTGATCGGCACGTCCTCGGGCAGGCTCAGCCTGTCCATCAGGCTGCCAACCGTCTTGGTGGCGAACATCCGCATAAGGTCGTCCTCGAGGGACAGGAAGAACCTCGATTCGCCGGGGTCGCCCTGCCGGCCGGAACGACCACGGAGCTGGTTGTCGATCCGCCGCGACTCGTGCCGCTCGGTCCCCAGCACGCAGAGCCCGCCGAGCTGCACGACCTTGTCGTGCTCGGCGGCGACCTCCCCGGTCTTGATGTCGACCTCGGACTGGAGCGCCTGACTCCACGCCTCAGGGTCCATATCGTCCGGATCCAGGCCGTTTACCCGCATGGACTCTTCCGCCAGGTACTCCACGTTGCCCCCGAGCATGATGTCCACACCACGCCCGGCCATGTTGGTGGCGACCGTCACCGCGCCCAGCCGCCCCGCCTGCGCGATGATGTGCGCCTCACGCTCGTGATTCTTGGCGTTGAGCACGCTGTGCTTGATGCCTCGCCGCTCCAGCATGCGCGACAACCGTTCCGACTTCTCGATCGAGACGGTTCCGATCAGGATCGGCTGGCCAGCCTCGTGCCGCTCCGCGACGTCCTCCACCAGCGCCGTGAACTTCGCCTGCTCGGTCTTGTAGATCACATCCGCATGGTCCTGGCGGATCATCGGCCGATTCGTCGGGACCTCGACCACACCCAGCTTGTAGATGTGGTTGAACTCCGCCTCCTCGGTCTTGGCCGTACCCGTCATCCCAGCCAGCCTGTCGTACAGCCGGAAGTAGTTCTGCAGGGTGATGGTGGCGTAGGTCTGGTTCTCCTCTTTGATCCGCACGCCTTCCTTGGCCTCGATCGCCTG
>Ga0137366_10005348_pt1 | contig 10064 bp, 7 predicted proteins | sample SagtaG_8_FD_104938 | JGI IMG/M metagenome (GOLD analysis project Ga0137366, IMG submission 104938) | Vadose zone soil microbial communities from Sagehorn Ranch, Mendocino, California, USA - Sage1_L_60_16 metaG | ecosystem: Environmental > Terrestrial > Soil > Vadose zone | place: USA: California... | reverse complement strand
TTTGCGGGCCAGGGCCCTAAAGTGAGAATGACCAAATGCGCCGTACCGGAGAAAAACGCAGGAGCAATCCTGATAAACGAAGAAGAAATCGAGCTGCCGCGACGTCCAATCGGGCCGAAAAGAAGGTATATGAGCCGTCCGCTGCCGAACGTTCCATTCCTCAATCACGTGAGTTAGGCAAATTGCTCACAGGAATCGGCACGCCACCTCCTGTTCCATTCACTCCGGATCCATTCCAGCTGGAGGCACTCGCCGCTGTCGAGTTCGAAGACGTACTTGTTACCGCGCCAACCGGCAGCGGCAAGACTTGGATCGCACGCGAGGAGGTCAGGCGACTGATCAGGAGTGGTCGTCGTGCCTGGTATACCAGCCCTCTCAAAGCACTGACAAACTCGAAGTATCAGGAATTCAGTGACGAATTCGGCGCGGAGAATGTAGGAATACTTACAGGAGATCGAAAGGAACACTCGGATGCACCGCTCATTGTAGGCACAACTGAAATCTACCGAAACCAACTCTTCGACTCCCTTCGCGGCGGCAACGAAGTTAGCGCGGATCTTGTTGTACTCGACGAAGCCCATTATCTCGCCGATGAAGACCGCGGTCACGTGTGGGAAGAAGCAATTATCCTAACGCCACCCCGGATCCGACTACTCCTGCTCTCGGCGACGATCGGCAACGCGGAAGAGTTTGCTTCCTGGCTACACGAGGTACGAGGAGTGCGTTGTACTGTTATTCCCGGACCTGGAAAACGTCCGGTTCCTTTGCGCGCGGCCTTCTTACTGCCAGACAAGCGTTTGTTGCCTCTGATAAATGAAGGTGGAAAATTGAATCCGGAGATTTCTCAGTTGGCCGATCGTGCCAGGAACGAACGAGATCGATCGCGATCAGGACGAAGACGTTTTTATTGAATACAGTGCCTTATGGAGCTGTGATCTGTCGAACCGTTCTGTCCTAAGCCGACCAATAATTTCAAACGCCTCGATAGGTGGGTTTGTTTGTTTCTAAAGCCCAAATTATGAAGCTCAACATGCCAGAGTTGCCGCCGGCAGCACTGCTTGCGGCACTCGATTCTTACAGACTCTTGCCTGCAATAGTCTTTATGCCCACTCGGCGTCGCTGTGATCAAGCGGCATCCGAAGCTGCCCTCACTCGCCGGGATTCAAGTGACCAGCGGCGTGAAGCACGACGCGATTTCATGCGACGCTTCGTCGAGCAGCATCCGGAAGTTAAGGCCCATCGTCATTGGGACACAATTGTCCGTGGTGGTGTCGCCTCACATCATGCCGGCCACATCCCAGCCTGGAAGTTAGTGATCGAAAAGCTAATGAGCGCCGGCATGCTTGATGCGATATTTGCGACAGCGACCGTAGCCGCTGGCGTGGATTTTCCCGCTCGCACAGTTGTACTAACAGGAGCCGACGCCCGGACAAGCGGAGGCTGGCGACAGTTGACTGCCTCAGAACTTCAGCAAATGACCGGACGTGCCGGACGTCGCGGCAGAGACAATGTTGGTTTTGTTGTTGCCGCTCCCGGTTTGCATCAGGATCCACAACGAATCGCTGAGCTCTTGAAGGCCTCGCCGGATCCGCTTGTAAGCCAGTTTCGGGCGACGTACACAACGCTCCTGAATCTGCTTGATGCCTATGGAAGCTTCGCGGAAGTGCGCGAAATTGCGGAGCGGAGCTTTGCGCATCGCGAAGCCGCGCGGCAAATCGCCCAGCTCGAAAGGAGCCGGACTACGAGCGAGCAGATCATTGAAACGAAACTCGAAGCGGCCGGTTGCGATTTGCGACTATCGGCGGCGCTCGGCCTCGAGCGCTTGGTGAGCGCTCGCACCAGGCTTCAGGAAACGAAACCGCAGACGCGCGCCGAAGCCCTATACCAATGGCTGGCCCAGGCGGTGAAGCCTGGGCGCGTAGTCGGAGTTGGCCGCAGCGGCCGTCGCCTCGTCATGATCACAGAGAAGCGCGAGGGAAATGTAAGAGGCATCCGTGAAGATGGCAGGAGCGCAGCTTTCGCGCTGGAAAGAGTTGGCCGCGTTTACGCCCCAGTCTATCGCTTGCAGGAAGAAGCTATTGAAGCCGCATTTGAAGACGTACACCTGCGCGGTAAGGAGTTGGTTATTCCTGAACCGCGCCTCGGTGATGCGCAAGCGGAGGAGGTTGATGCACTAAACATGATCGACGACGTGATAGAGAAGTTGTTGCCGTCGCGCCTTAGCCCTGAAGACACACTAAGATGTAGTCAGTTGCTCTGGGAATTGCTGGAGCCTGCGGAAGATCATGAACGTGCCACGCGCCGAATCGTCGCATTGCGCGATGAAGTTTGGGAACCCTTCGAGCGGCGAGCGAAAGTGCTCGGGGTTTTTGGCTACCTGGATTACGAAGCTGAAAAGGTTACCGATCGCGGACGGTGGCTCGCCGATCTCCACGTCGATCGGCCCCTGCTTGTCGGCGAGGCACTCGAGAGCGGTCTATTCAATTCATTAGAGCCGAAACAAATGGCCGGAATCATGGCAGCCCTTACCGCTGACGAAGATCGCGACTACGGTGAATTGGAGTTGGGCGACGAAACCGTAACTTCGCTGGCGCGATTTGAAGATATCGGATTCAAGGTGTCGGAGGAGGAGTGGAAACACGGAATTGAGCCCGCACCCGAGCTAAACTTTTCCGCGGCGGGAGCTGCAGTGCGCTGGGCCACTCGGACCGCGTGGTCCACCATTGTGCGCGAGACGCGCGCTGAAGAAGGAGATCTTTTTCGCATGCTCTCGCGCACAGGCGAGGCATTGCTGCAGTTGGCTGGATTGCGACGGAGTCATCCACAAGCCGCGCAAATGGCCGCCTCAGTTGCCGAAGTGGTCTTGCGCGAGCCGATCAGGTAAGTCCCTTCACCCAGAGTCTATGAAACAACCGTTTTATTGCGTCAAGATCGACATTCCGGTCTTACGCGGGACCGCCTGCTGAGTTAAGATTACGACCCGTCGACAGCTAAGGCTTTTATCACTGAAAGAAGAAAGGGAATTATTATGTCTACTCCTGCCACGCAACAACCAACCCCGCAACTTTTTTTCCAAACCATCAATGCGTATCAACGAACTGAGACGTTGAAAGCAGCCATAGAGCTGGACGTGTTCACTGCCATCGGCGAGGGAAATGCGACCGCTTCCGATATTGCAAAAAAATGCGCCACGTCGGTACGAGGAATGCGGATATTGTGTGACTATCTCTGCATCATGGGGTTTCTTTCCAAACAGGACCAACGCTATAGCCTTACTCCCGACGCGGCTATGTTTCTTGACAAGCGTTCACCAGCGTACCTCGGTGGCACGACGGAGTTCTTGTGTTCGCCAATGCTAACTGACGGTTCAAAGAACATTGCCGAAGCCGTGCGAAAGGGAGGCACGGCGATGCCGGATGAGGGAACCGTAAGCCCCGAACACCCAGTCTGGGTCAAGTTCGCCCGGGCCATGGGACCAATGATGGCAATGCCGTCGCAACTGATCCCCAAGCTGGTGGACCCACAAGCTGATCAGAAGTTGAAGATCTTGGACATCGCTGCTGGTCACGGTTTGTTCGGTATAGGCTTCGCCAGGAATAATCCGCAGGCTGAAATCGTGGCGCTTGATTGGGCGCCGGTGCTGGCAGTGGCGAAAGAAAACGCAAGGCAAGCCGGAGTGGCTGAGCGTTACAGCACCATCGAGGGCGACGCGTTTGATGTCGACTTCGGTAGTGGATATGACCTGGTGCTCCTGACGAACTTCCTGCACCACTTCGATCCGCCAACGTGCGAAACATTGTTACGGAAAGTACGAACCGCGCTCGTCGAACGGGGGAAGGCCGTCACCCTGGAGTTTGTTCCTAATGATGACCGGGTTACGCCTCCCGATACAGCGACATTCAGCATGGTGATGCTAATCAGCACGCCCGCAGGTGATGCTTACACGTTCGCCGAATTGGAAAAGATGTTCAATAACGCCGGCTTCACGCGCAGCACGATCCATCCGCTGCCTCCGACGATTCAGCAGGTAGTCGTCTCGGAGAATTAGAAAAGTCCGACTTTTAGGAAGCTGCCACTCCATTTACCTTGATTAGAACCGTTTTCGCCGAAGGCCTGTCAGCGAAAGTCAACGATAAACCGAGGAAGTTTATCGAATTTGGAAAGAAAGGGTGACGACATGCGCTCTTCGCTCCTCATACTCCTCTGTCTTATGACTCCTGTCATTCAAACCAAACCACCAGGAACGACAACACGCGAGCCCATCTATCTGCTGAGACCCTCGCATGTTTTTGATGGGGAATCATCGCAGCTTCATGACGACTGGGTTGTGCTCGTCCGTGGCGAACGCATCGAAGCAGCGGGTCCAGCAATCGGTATCAAGCCGCCGGCTGATGCGAAACTAATTGACCTGCCGGGGTTCACGCTGCTGCCGGGACTAATCGAAGCGCATTCACATATCCTGCTGCATCCTTACACTGAAACGGTCTGGAATGATCAGGTAGCTCATGAATCTTTGAGTTTGCGGGTGGCGCGCGCAACCAATCATCTACGCAATACTTTGTCAGCAGGATTCACGACGATCCGCGATCTCGGCACCGAAGGCGCAGGCTATGCTGATGTGGGACTCAAACAGGCAGTGCAACAAGGGATTATTCCCGGGCCGCGCATGTTGGTGGTGACGCGTGCAATCGTGGCCACAGGTAGCTACGGTCCGAAAGGTTACGCTTCCGAGTGGCGCGTGCCTCAGGGTGCCGAAGAAGCGGACGGTATAGATAGTCTTATTCGAGTGGTACGCGATCAGATCGGACATGGCGCCGATTGGATCAAGATATATGCAGATTATCGTTGGGGTACTCAAGGCGCGGTGCCGACATTTTCGCTCGAGGAACTAAGACTCGCCGTGGAGACCGCGCGCAGCGCCAACATTCCAGTGTCAGCTCACGCAACCACGACGGAAGGGATGCGTCGTGCCGTGCTGGCGGGTGTTGAAACGATTGAGCACGGCGATGGTGGCACACCGGAAATTTTTCGGCTGATGAAAGAACGCGGTGTTGCACTGTGTCCCACTCTCTCGATCGCCGGAGCCAACTCCGAGCGAAAGAAGGGTGTGTTCAAAGCAGCACTCGATGCCGGAGTCACAATTGCCAGTGGCAGCGACGTAGGCGTTTTCGCTCACGGCGACAACGCACGTGAGTTGGAGACTATGGTTAGTTTCGGGATGCCGATTGTAGACGCACTGCGGTCAGCCACGTCAATCAACGCGCGCGTCCTGCATATGGCAGACAAGATTGGTCAAGTTAAAGGCGGACTACTGGCGGACGTCATCGCCGTCGAAGGTGATCCAACCCGCGACATCTCGGCCTTGCGCCGCGTACGCTTCGTGATGAAGGGCGGGATGATCTATAAAGAGCCCTGAGCGGAGTTACCTCCGGCTGGTCTTGGTTTAGATATCAACCGGGCGACCGTCTCCAACAATTCTTCGCTGCGAAAAGGTTTTGCGACGTAAGCGCTGAGACCCGCTTCGAGAGCACGCTCGCGGTCTGACTCGGAATAGGCAGTTACCGCCACGAGAGGAATCTGCGCGGTCTGGGCGTCGGCCTTGAGGGCACGAAAGACCCCCCAGCCGTCTAAAATCGGCATGGACAGATCAATCATAATCAAATCGGGCCTGTGCTCTTTCACCATTCCGAGGCACTCAAGACCGTTTTTCGCCTCTCGGACGTGATAATCGGCTGCTGTCAGGAGCAGGCAAAGAAGCTCGCGATTATCGTCGTAGTCTTCAGCAATGAGAATGGAGGCTGACATTTCACAGTCGATCCTGCCGCTAACTTACTCCTTAGAGTCTGTCGGAAAAGGTTTTCTCTCGGGTCTAACTCGGCGTACGCTGCGGTTCGGCGCCGGAATTTCGCCCAAAAGGGACGTCCATGGCAGAGACGCCGCGTATGCAGAGCGGGAGCCTAGTCCATTTCTGACAGACTTCTAAGGCCCGAAGATTACCAAACGGTGCCTATGGTGAGAAACCATTTCTTGACTAGCTGAATACCAGCCGTCCATAATCGACTGTAGAGGCCTTTCGGCCCCCTGTGAAGCAACCCTGGGTTAATACCTGCCTGAAGACCTTGAGGTTTCATAAACACAACAACATTAGATGGAGGAGCGACCCGTGGTCAACGGACAATTGGAAGATAGCTTGAGGCACGAGATCGAGAGTTATATCGAGGGCCGCCTCGGCGCGATAAAACAGGAGATTGCCTCTCTCCAGAGTCAGCTCAATGAATCGCTGACGCAGTTGCTGGATCGCCAGAGTGACGTGCAAATGGATGGAAGCGTCGCAGCTTCCATTTCCGAACACCTGCGCGCCGCCCACGAACGCGGCGTTGATCTCGCTGCTTCTGAGTCGTCGCGGGCGAAGGCCTCTAGCGACATGGCCATTGTAAAAGCGGCCATCACTGAGATTAATGATCAGCATTCGCAGGCTGACATATTAAAGACACTGGTGAGCCGGGCGACATCGTTTGCTCCTCGCGTGGCATTCTTCGTGGTCAAAGGCGACGTGGCTTTGGGCTGGCGTGGCCGCGGCTTCGAGGGAACCGTGGGCGACGACGCCATTCCACAGATTTCGCTTTCGCTAAGTGCCGACACAGTTATTGGGGGCGCCGTCAAATCTTTGGCCACCTGGAGTGGCGGGCCCGGCTCTCATGCGGAAGATCATTTGTTGTTGAACCGGCTCGGCGAAGAATCGGCACAAAGAATAGTGGCAATTCCTCTCACAGCCCGCGGCCGCGCCGTCGCTGTGCTCTACGCTGATTCCGCCGGGCTCGATTCTGAATCAATCAATCTCGAAGCACTCGAAACGCTTGTGAAAGTTTCGGGAATGGCTGTGGAACTCTTGTCTCTCTCTCGGGCCACACCGAAGAAAGCGATCGCGGAAACCGCACCGCGACAAGGAATAATAGAGGAGCATGCATCAGCTTACACCCCCACAAGTGAATACCACGAGCAGGTGGCCACGCCTCCGGCTTATGGTGATAGTTCAGTAACTGAAGATACTCTTCGGCCCGAAACATTCGTGCAGGAAGCCGAACCGATTGCTCCTGTAGCAGCGGAACCAGTTAAGGCTGAAGCTGAACCGTCGCCAGCTGCGATTGAAGAAGGAGTCGTTGCCTCGCAGGCTGCACCGGCACCGGTTTCCGACGAAACCCCGTCCGCCCCCCTTGGCGCGCGTCGTCGCTACGGCATGGAGGCTGAATTGCCGGTTGAGGTGTCAAGCGATGACGAACGCCGGCTTCATAACGACGCACGTCGTTTTGCCCGCCTCTTAATTTCTGAAATCAAGCTCTACAACGAACAGAAGGTTGCGGAAGGCCGTTCTGAGCATGATCTCTACGACCGGCTGCGGGAATACATTGATCGATCGCGTGAAATGTATGACAAACGTGTCAAGCCTGAAGTTGCCACTCGCTACGATTATTTTCACGGCGAACTGGTTAACACTCTGGCGGAAGGCGATGTTTCAAAGCTCGGTTCGAACTATCCGGGAGCAACCGTTACGGCGTAAGAAGACACTAAAAAGCTGCTCGGGTTTTAGGATAATTCAAGATGAGCAAGTTGGGCCGTAAGTTGGGTGAGCATCGCTTCGTTCTGATTTTGATCGGACTAGCTATCGTTGTCCTCGCGTCGCTTCCCACTTTTCTTGCGGCAAGCTGTCTGACTCGGCAGCAGACTTCGGCAGAACAAAAAGCTCTCGATACCCTGCGCACCATGACGCGTGGCGATGTGCTGCCGTCTGAAGAAGTGGTGGCGGGAATTGAATCTCAGTTTCCTCGCTCCAAAGCGGGCGCCCTCGCTCGTATCCTGCATGCCAGAATCAAACTAAGTGCGAAAGACTATCCTGGAGCGGCGACGCTGCTCGATGCCAGGGTGATTCGCGAGCAGACTTCGCTTGCCGATTACGCGCTTTTTCTGCGCGCGGGCGCGATGGATCAGGCCGGACGCAACGCGGAAGCACAGGCACTTTATCAGGAGCTAATTCACGATTATCCAGGTTCGCTGCTTGCTCGTGAAGCCGCCCTTCGAGTGGCCGATCTGCTAACGCGGAGCGGCGCGGCGGCGGCGGTGCCGCTCGCTTTGAAGAGTCTGGATCAAAAGGACGATGCTACCGCCCTGCTCGTAACTGCCAAAGCTTGCGAGCAAACGTCCGAGCAAAATCGAGCCCTGGCGGCGTATCGACGGATCTACTTTTTTGCTCCAGCCGCAGCAGAAAGCGCAGACGCACTGGCAGCGCTGCCGCGGCTTGGCTCGAATGCATCTCCCGCCAGCGCCGAAGAAGCGATAACGCGTGCCGAACGATTGTTTGCCGCCAGGAAATTCAATGATTCGTTGGCGGCTTACGGCGAGGCGTTGGCAAAGTTTCCTGCGCTGGCCACACCCCAAAATCAGCTCCAACGTGGCATTGCCGCCTACAGTGTCCGCAAAACTGGCGACGCAGTTGCCACGCTCAACAGCATACCTTCTTCCAGCGGGGAGATCCGGGCCGAGGCTCTTTATTATCTCGCTCAAACTTACGGAAGAGCGCGCCAGTGGGATCAGGCCCGGGCCACCGCCGAAGTGTTGCGGCGTTCTTTTCCCACGAGCAACTTCACCCCACGGACCTTCGTCGCCCTTGGTCAGATAGCTGACGACGCGAAAGACTCTGCAGACGCCTCTTACTTCTTTCGCACAGCAGTGAATTCCTATGCCGGGTCCGGAGAAGTCGCGCAGGCACAGTTTGATCTGGCCTGGGCTGCCCATGAGGCGAAGAACTATTCGGAATCGTCCCGCTTGTTGTCTGAACATCTCGCTTACTACGCAGATAAGAATACCGACAACCGTGGTCGCGCTGGTTACTGGGCCGCACGCGACTCCGAACGCGCTGGAAAGCTTGCAGAGGCACGGGCTCTGTATGAGGGAATGCAAGCGCGCTACGATGCCAACTGGTATGGCTACCTTGCCAAGGAACGACTGGATGTCCTGAGTCGAAGTACTCCGTCTAAGACATTTCCTGAGGATTCCGTAATCGCTCGCGCGGTGGCGAATCTGACGACGGTGACCGTCGCTGAGGAAACTGCCGGTAGCGATGAAGAAGCGCGCATAATCAAAGCCGACCAGTTATCAAATATCGGTCTCATCGAGTGGGCTCTGAAGGAACTAGCTCAGGCAGGGCAAACGGCGCCGGACAGTCCAAAGGTTAATCTGGCAACGGCCCGCATCTACCATTCACAGGAAGATAACGTGCGAGCGCTGAACACACTCAAGCGCAGTTACCCTGACTATTCGCAGATGAAGCCGGAAGAGTTGACTCGCGAAGAGTGGGACGTCTTTTATCCACTGGCTTACTGGGACATCATCGTGCAGGAGTCACGCGCTCGAAATCTTAATCCCTACCAGGTTGCCGGCTTGATTCGACAAGAGACTGTTTTCAGTTCACGCGCGCATTCGAAGGCAAATGCATACGGGCTAATGCAAATACTTGTGCCCACGGGCAGGCTCACTGCAAAGAAATACGGAGTGAACAAAGTTGTGACGGCCGAATCACTCTACGAGCCGCGCCTCAATATTCAACTCGGCACATCATACCTTCGCGATCAGATCGACAAATTTGGACGCATTGAATACGTAGCGGCAGCCTACAATGCGGGACCGATGCGGGCCGTTCAGTGGAGCGCATCACTGCCCTCAGAGATTGACGAATGGTCCGAGGCAGTGCCCTTTAAGGAAACGCGAGCTTATGTACAGGGTGTGGTCAGAAATCGATTGCAGTACCTTCGACTCTATGATGCGAACGGAAATTTTCGTCCTGAAGTAGGCACGCGCGCCGTGTCAGCGCCTCCCCTCCCCGGTGCCGAGCCCGCAAATTCGACTGTGCACAAAAAACGCGTCAGTGGAGAGCAAGAGGAAGAGTAGTGGTGGTTTCGCTGCGCATGAGATGCCCGATGTCACTGCCGTCACATAAGATTGAGTTCGATGAGAAATACCTTTGGCGTTAGCAGTCTGTCGCCCGCTTCGCGAGCTCTGAATCTCTTTGG
>Ga0137366_10005344_pt1 | contig 10072 bp, 9 predicted proteins | sample SagtaG_8_FD_104938 | JGI IMG/M metagenome (GOLD analysis project Ga0137366, IMG submission 104938) | Vadose zone soil microbial communities from Sagehorn Ranch, Mendocino, California, USA - Sage1_L_60_16 metaG | ecosystem: Environmental > Terrestrial > Soil > Vadose zone | place: USA: California... | reverse complement strand
TGCGGCTGGAAAGTAAGCAAGGAAGCTCATGAGCACTCCAGCACTGGCCATCCAGCTCAGCGACGCCGAAATGCGGCTTCTGCAGGCATTGGTGTATCAGGAATGCGGAATGTATTTCGATGCACGGCGCACTCACTTTCTTCAAGACCGATTACAGCGGCGGCTGCGCGAATGCCGCATGGATTCCTTCTATAACTACTACCGCCTGCTGATCAGCGCGGAGGGCAAAGCAGAACTGACGCTCCTGCTGGAAAATCTGACGGTAAACGAGACCAGCTTTTTCCGTAACAAAGCGCAATTGGACTTGTTTCACAAGAGCATTCTGGATGATGTCATTCGTGAAAAGCAGGCCGCTGGCGACCACTACATACGCATATGGAGCGCAGGCTGCTCGACCGGCCAGGAACCGTATACGGTGGCGATGTTGGTTGCCGACGCTCTTGCGTATCACCAACTCCGCATGCCGAACCCGGGAGCCACAAGTTGGCCGAAGCCATTAGTTCCGCCGCCGTGGAAGGTGGAAATTCCGGCGAGCGACATCAACTACACGGTATTACGCGCGGGACAGGAAGGCATCTACAACGAACACCAAATGTCGTCAGTGGATTACAGCTATCGTCTCCGCTACTTCGACAAGGTCGGCGAGCGCTACGCCATCAAGAAAAGCATCAAGGAGATCGTCCACTTCGATTTTCACAATCTAAAGACGGAATTCGTACCGCAGCGCAACGATGTCATTTTCTGCCGCAACGTCATGATGTACTTCGATGAAGCCGAACAACGCAGACTGGTTGAAAAGTTCCATCGTTGCCTGTGCCCAGGCGGATACCTGCTAGTTGGGCATGCCGAGAGTCTGCTCGGCCTGACCGACAAGTTTACGATGGTGTATCGCGACAGCGGCACCGCGTATCGGAGCAATGAGGTGTCGCAATGACCCATGCATCCGATGATCGAGGCGCCGAAATGCGCGAGCTGTTCTTCGAGACGACGCAGGAACTGCTGCAGTCACTCAATGACGATGCTCTGCGGCTAGAAAAAGCGCCACAAGATAAAGAGGTCGTGCGCAGTATTCGACGCACCGTGCATACCCTTAAGGGAGATGCCGCGGCTTGCGGCTTTCGCGAGCTGAGCGATCTTGCTCATTTGATGGAGGACGCGCTTGCGGTCGAAAACATTTCTGCGTCCGTTTCTCTAGCTGAGCTGGCTTTCACATCAGCCGACGTGTTTGCCGCCATGTTGGTCGCGTACCGTCAGCAAATCGCACTTCCCGATTCCACGCCTCTAAAGAAGATGGTCCAAAACCTGGCGGGGCGTGCAAGCGAGAGCTCTGTGGCGCCAAGGCCATCGGGACGCGAGGTCGCATGGACAGAATACGAATTTCGGCTTGCAGACACCGCCCGCGCTGAGGGTAAGCGAATCCTTCATGTCACCGCCCAGGTTGATCCTCTGTGCGCAATGCCGATTGCGGCGCGGCAACTCTTGACCAAGGCGCTGGAATCAGTGGCGGAAATTCTTGGTGCGCGTCCTGAAGCCGGAACAGCAGCTCAGGTCAAAGTGCTTGATCTGCTCGTGGCAACAGCGCGGACGGAAGCTGAAATTACCGCCAAGTGCCAGATTCCAACAGTCATTGCGCGGACGGAGTGTTGGGAACTGACGACATCTGCGCCGCAGGGTGAGACGCCGAAGCATCTCGCTCCAGAGCCATCTGCTTTGGGAGAAAAGGAGCATGAAGCTGCCGCTCCCGAAAATGGGAATGGTGGAGGACACAGCAAGCCCGCTGCTGAAAACGTATTGCGCGTGGACGCGGAACGAATTGACAACGTGCTGAACCTGGTTGGCGAGCTGATCATCGCCAAGTCCATGATGCAGCAATCACTGTTCGAATTTGCGCGACGCTATCCGAAAGATGCGCTACGGGCACGCTTCGCCGACGCTATGGGTTTCCAATCACGGGTGCTCGGCGACCTGCAGCGTTCGGTCATGAAAATACGGATGGTGCCGGTCGAGCAACTATTCCGCCGATTCCCGCGCATGATACGGGACGCGGCCAAGAAGTGTAACAAGCAGGTCCAATTGGTGCTCAGCGGGCAGGACACGGACCTGGATAAAGGGCTGCTGGATGCAATCGCCGAGCCTCTCACTCACATTGTGCGTAACGCGGTCAGTCATGGTCTCGAGAGTCCGCGCGAACGCGAGTTGGCAGGCAAGAACCCGACCGGAACGATCCGGCTGGATGCCTATCATCAGGCAAATCAATTGATTGTTGAAGTCAGCGATGATGGCGCCGGTATTGACGCCAATCGACTCAAAGCCAAGGCGCTCAAGATTGATCTGATCAACGTAGAAGAGGCTGAGCGCATGTCATCGGCGGAAGCACTCGACTTGATCTTCAGGCCTGGCTTCAGCACGGCGGAAGAAATCACGGAAATTTCGGGACGTGGCGTTGGACTGGATGTGGTGCGGAGTGTGTTGCACAGGCTGAAGGGCACGGTGGAGCTGGAGACGCAACTGGGCCACGGGACGAAATTCCGCCTGAAGTTGCCTTTAACTCTGGCCATCATCAAGGCATTGCTATTCCGAATCGAGCAGCGGCTGTATGCGATTCCGCTGAATGCGGTGGCGGAAATCGCCCGTGCCAACGAATCAGAGATTCACCACGTTGATACGACCGAGGTGCTGCAGCTTCGGAACCAGGTGCTTCCTCTGGCTCGCCTGGGGCAGGGCCAACGTGATGGCACCGACGGCCGCAAAGGCAAGTTTTTTGTTCTGGTCACAATGTTGGGAGAGCACAAACTGGGGCTGGTCGTTGACGCGCTCGAAGGCGAGGAGGAGTTGGTAATCAAGGCATTGGACGATCAGACAATCGCGACGGACCTAGTCAGTGGCGCGTCGATTCTTGGGGATGGCCGGGTCGTACTCATCATGAACCTGCCAGCGGTGATGGAGCGATTTGCTCGCGATGGCACGAATGTCGGCCACTTTGCCATGTTGTCTCGAGAGTCCGGCACGAGTGCGGCCAGCGAGGTGCGCCAATGAGCGCGCAACCGGTACGAGTACTAGTGGTTGACGACTCTGCGCTCATGCGCAAGCTCATCCCACAGATCCTGGAGACCGACAATTCGATTCAAGTTGTCGGCACCGCCATGGATGGAAATTTCGGCCTTAAAAAGATTGAGGAGTTGCGGCCGCAAGTGATCACACTTGATCTTGAAATGCCCGGCATGGGCGGGCTCGACATGCTGAAGGAGATCATGCGGCGACATCGTCTGCCAGTGATCGTGGTCAGCTCGCACAGCACGGAGGGAGCGTCCATCACGTTGCGAGCGCTTTCTCTCGGCGCATTCGATTTTGTCGCGAAGCCAACAGACGTTTCTTCCCGCATGCAGGAAAGCGCGCGGGAACTGATTGCGAAGATCAAGGCGGCAGCGCAGAGCCGCGGAATTCAGATTGCTGGGCCCGGCGAAATTCCTATGCCGGCGCCACGCCCCAAAACCAAAGCGGGAGAGAAGAGACAGCCCAGCCGAATTGTAGCGATCGGAATCTCGACTGGTGGACCGCAGTCGCTGCAATATCTTCTGGCGCAATTGCCGCACGATTTCCCCGGCAGCATAGTGGTGGTGCAGCACATGCCCGAGGGCTTCACGGAAATGTTTGCGCGGCGGCTGGACGAATGCTGTGCGCTGAATGTAAAAGAAGCCCAATCCGGCGACCTGTTGCTGGCTGGCCGGGTTCTGATCTGCCCGGGAAGTCGGCACCTAAAGGTTAAACGGCTGCCGCTGGGAGATATCGCAATCTTAAGTGACGATCCGCGAGTAAACGGACATCGTCCGTCTGCCGATGTACTTTTCAAGAGTGTAGCGGAAGAGTTTGGCGACCGTGCCTTAGGCGTCATCATGACCGGAATGGGAGAGGACGGCGCCACCGGATTAGGGATGATTAAGGCCGCCGGCGGGATGACGATTGCTCAAGGTGAGCAATCGTGCGTTGTGTTTGGCATGCCGAAGGCGGCGATCGAACGCGGATATGCCATGCGCGTGGTTCAGCTGGAGGCCATGGCGAACACGCTACAAGCGCAGTGTTCAACGGCACGAAACGAAAAAGGGATCGGCGCCGGACAGAATTGATCTTGGGTTGGGGCAGCCCATCCCGATAGTACGGTTAGAAACAGAGCAACAGGAGGAAGTTATGGAGCAGTTTGTATCAATCAAGAGGAGCAAGGACGGGCAGCCGGTCCGCTATCTGATAGTGGACGATTCCGTCTTCGCGCGCAAAAATCTGGGCCGCATCATTGAAACTTTCGGCGGACAGGTCGCGGGCGAAGCCGGGGACGGACTGACAGCCATCACCGAATACGAACGAATCAAGCCAGACATCGTGCTCATGGACATCACCATGCCGCAGATGGAGGGCATTGAGGCGGCGGAAAAGATCGTGCAGCAGAATCCGGACGCGCGAGTGGTCATGGTGTCTTCCGTCGGATATCAGGAAAACATCGTAGCTGCCTTGCAGCGCGGAGCACGGCATTTTGTGCAGAAGCCGGTCAAGCCGGAAGTGCTGTATGAGGTCATCAAGTACGTGCTCGGAGAAGACGGAGCTTTGGCAAGCGCAGCCGGCGCAGGGGCCTAGTCTATGAAGATGGAATTGATCCAGCCGTTTATCAACGCGGCTGATGCCGTGTTGTCACAGGGCTTGAAGTCCCCGATGGTGGTTGGGAATCTCGCTATGGAGCGGGAGGCCTATCGCCGCAAGGGCGTTGCCGCCGTGATTCAACTGACCGGCGACATTGAAGGCCGTGTCATTTTTGACCTTGCGCCAAAAACTGCCGCAGAAGTTGCGAGTCATTTTGCCGGGACTGAGCTGCCCGAAACGGACGATTTGGTGCGCGAAGCCGTCTGCGAACTCGCCAACCAGGTCATTGGTAACGCCGTAGCCACGTTGAACGATCAGGGCTTTCATTTCCGCGTACATCCCCCCGAGCTTCACACATCTGACGATGGTCCCACCAGCACGGAAGACACAGAGGCGCTGGTGCTGTGCTTTGAGACTGCCAGCGGCAACGTGTTCATGAACATTGCGCTGCGATACGCCCATAAAGCGGCGGCCGCGGGAGCGTGAGGAATCAGCTATTAGCTCTTGGCCATTAGCTTAGGCCCAATTCTGCAAGGCCTCTGCCCTCCTGAACTAAACATGCCCATCTGACCGTGGTTGTTCCGCTAACGCGAGGGTTAAACGCAAGTTTTCTCAACTTCGCAGAATGCTCGAAAACTCGCATTTGCTTCGCTCGAAATGATAGGTTTGGCGAAGCGGAGGACGGTCGCTGAAACTTTCTATGGTCCCGCGACCAGGAAGACTGGATTCTGTCTTGGCAACACAGCACCGGTTCCGCTCTGAGTAGTGTTCGTTACTCCGGATGGGTTAACCACTGTAAACGTTCCAGAGCCCGGCGAGGAAATGACAAAATTTCCGTTGTTTCCGATGTCTGTCATTCCCGTAACAAAAATGCTCATTCCAGCATGCAGGACTGTGCCTGCGGGGGTGTAAGTGAAAGTTGTCGTAGCCGGTATGGTCGATGATGTAGCAGCAGTCTGCGTGGCCCCGGAAATGCTCACTTGCAATGTTGGAAACGCGCTTAGGGGTGCGGCCAGCGTGACTCCTGTGTAGGTATCGGCGGGATTTGAGTTCGACGGAAACGTATCAATCACCGCGACATTCTGGGCGTCGCACTGCGAAACATAAACTTTGAAGTTGGATGTGCTGCCGCCACCTGAGGCAGCGGCGAACAAGCGGAAGCGGGCGCTTCCCGGAGCCCAAAAAGCCGCCGGCGGTGATGTACCACCACAACCATCAGCATTGCTTGCGTCCACGGGCACGCTGGATGCGATTGGAATCACTGTGCTAACGGAATTGGTGCCAACGTTAATTACGTCCACCTGCGTGTTGATACACGGGAAAGCTCCGGAAGAGTCGGTGCAGCTGGTGAGCTGAAATGCGGCCACATAAGCGCGCGATCCGTCCCCGATGCCGGTCACCGAAACGGGGTGGTAAGCCGGACTTGCGCCCTGGCTCAGATTAATCGGCGCAGTTACGGGATTCACCGGCGCGGAGGCATTGACTTCCGAAATATCGAATATCGAGAGGGTGTTAGCGATGGGATTGGTCACGTAAAGCCGCTGCGTTTTCGAGTCCAGAAAGATGAAGTTTGCACCAACGCCAGCAGATGCCGTCGCCGTATTTGGCATGACCGTGTCCGAGAGCGTGTTAATGGCGGATACCACGCCGTTCGCATCGAGCACGTAGATTCTCGCGCTATCGGAACGTGCAACGACCCAGACCTGAGGCGCGAAAATCGGCACAGGAGTTCCCAGGCTGTCGTCCAGGACATTGATGACCGTGACGTTGTTGCTGTTCTTGCTGCCTACGTACAGCTTCTGATTGGTGCTGCCGGCATTTGGCATTTCCGCCAACGCAACCGGGTTGGCGCCGACTGGAACGCTCGTGGTCACAACATTGGAAGTTGCATTGATCACGGAAACCATGCTGGTGCCAAAGTCGGCGACGTACAGGTTGCCGTTCTCGGCGCTATGCACGAATACCGGTTGCGCGCCCTGCGGCAGACTGATGGTAGAAGTTACAGTTGGATTCGACGGCGCGTTTTCGGTGACCGTGTCGTCGCTAAAATTGGCGATGTACATCTTGGAAGCGTTGGGAATAAGTGCGGCGTGCGTCGGTCGAAGGCCCGTTTGAAGCACTCCAAGACTGGTGTCTCCCGACACATCAATGCGGCTGGCCGAGCCGGCATCTATCCCGCCGTTTGTGCTCACTGCAGCGACAAAGTGGACTGCTGCCGGATCCGGAGGCGTTCCGGGAATGACCTGCGCCACCGGGCGATAGACGTCGCCGCAACTCGACTCGATAAAACCGAGAGCAGAGACGAAGACGACCCAGATCAACCGTCGGGCCACACCAGGACTGTCAGCATGAGAAAAAAAAAGTGCCATTAGGAAGTCTGTATTCTAAAGGCTGAGCGTAATCCGCGCCACCGACGCCCTTACCTCAGCGGCTAAAAAAGCTGCAATTGAAGGCCGGACTGTTCGGCACGAGTAACTCATGCCCCTCGGTGCAGAGAATTGACGCCAAGAACGTAGGAAGCGTCGCGAGTGCTGCGGGGTTGTAGGCGGAATTATTTTCGTTTGCGCTGACTCGCTGCGGCGGCGGCTGGTGCTGTTGCCGCTGGCTTTTTCTTGCCTTCCATCTCGGCGAGGCTCTGTTTCAGTGCGGCCATGAGGTCAACAACGGGAGCAAGCTTCTTCGGCTTCTCCACTTCGGCGATGGTGCCGCCCTCGAGTTTGGTCTGGATCAGGTTCTTGAGATTTTCCTGGAAGTCGTCTTTATACTTCTCCGGTTCCCACTCCGCCGCTAGAGCTTCAATCAACTGATGCGCGACTTTGACTTCGGCATCTTTCAGTTCCACATCAGGCGCGCCAAATCCTTCCACCTTGCGAACTTCCTCTTCGTAGTACATAGTGTGCAGCATCATTCCGCCCTCATGGGGGCGCAAGAACACTGTGTACTCACGGTTGTGCATAGTGAGCTTGGCAATGGCCACATATTCACTTTCTTCGAGGGCCTTAGTGAGAAGAGCATAGGGACGCCGGCCCGCCTCCTCTGGGACCATGTAATAAGAGGATTCGAAGTACACTGGATCTACGTCGCTGGATTTCACGAATTCGAGAATCTCCATTGTCTTCGCGGTCTGCGGCTCGATCTTCTTGATTTCCTCTGGCTCGATGATGACGTATTCGTTTTTGCGGAACTCGTAACCTTTGACGATTTCGCTGCGGTCGAGCACCTGATTATCTAGCGGGCAGATGAGCTGCTGCTTCACGCGATGGTGGTCGGTGCGATGAAGCTGATTGAAGGAAATACCCGAGCTGCGGGCGCCGGAATGCAGGCGCACCGGCATTGAGATCAAGCCAAAGGTAAGATATCCAGACCAGACGGAGGCCGCCATAGTGTAGTTCCTCGTTTAATTTGCCAGAGCAAGAGAATCGGCGTTTCGCACTTAGCACATAGCATTTTGGCCACAACGAGGATGTCTATGGGCCAAGTGCCAATCGCTAAGTGCCAAGCGCTAACTCCGTAGCAGTTTAGACTACGTCCGGGTTTTTGATGCATATGAAATATGTGGGTTACCGAATCCGAAAGCGAGAGGGCTGGTGTGCGGTTTAAAGCACGGCTATATGTGGTGTTTACCCGCATGGTTCCGGGCATTAGTGATCAACCACACGGTGCTACACGCCATCTTTCCTCTTGATAATGCATGACTTAGCTGACTTTTTCGCGTTCTCTGCCACGACACTATCGGCGAAATTCCGCTTTTTCGCGCTTCTGACTGCCATTTTCGCGGTTTTGGGCATGTAGTACGAGGCGTCACGACTGGTGGGGCGTTGGCTGGGGCTGCCATCTGCTTCGGGCTTCTATGGGGTGGGGGAATCGGCGGCTTCCTTCTTCTGCTCACGGTTTTTTTGCTGACCTGGGCTTGTACAAGACTGGGTCGGCCTCGCAAGGTCAGTCTTGGTACAGCCGAGCCGGGCGGAAGAGATGCTTTGCAGGTTTTCGCCAACTTGGGTACAGCTGCAGCTTTGGCGGTGGCATTCGCCCTGGTTTGGCCGGATCGGCGGCTCCTGCTCGCGATGGCGGCAGCGCTCGCCGAGGCTGCGGCGGACACAGTTTCCAGTGAGATCGGGCAGGCCTTCGGCGGCAGCCCACGTCTGGTCACGAATTGGAGGAAGCTCGCGCCGGGGACAAATGGGGCGATTACATTGGCCGGAACATTGGCGGGCGTTGCTGGCGCGGTTACAGTCGGCCTCGTGGGTGCCCTTATGGGCCTGTTCGCATGGCGGGCATTCCCGATCTGCACTGGCGCCGGAGTGGCAGGTATGCTTGCGGACAGTTTCCTGGGTGCGACGCTCGAACGACGAGGGCTACTGGGAAACAACGGGGTGAATTTCATTTCGACGGCGATGTCGGCGGCTTTGGCGGTTCTACTTTCGTTGAGTTCATAGCAAATTGAGGGCAACACTATGGATGTCGTGGGAGGGGATGTCCGGAAGGACATTGGCCAATAGCGTAGGAACGGCTGACCTTTTCAATCGTCCCACTGGGACTTACTTCGCATCCGAGATTGCCGGCGCTGAAGCGCCGGGCTACTGGCAACCGTCCCTACGCACGAGTCGCTTTTCAGAGCAGGTGATTTGCGCGTTAGCAAAATCGTGGAGCGCAGGTTTGAGGCGAATGATCTCATCACTAAAAGGGAATCAACATGACTGATCCACGTTTTCCGATCGGAAAATTTCACTTCGAAGGCCCACTAACTGCAGATCAACGAGCAAATTTCATCGTAGAAATTGAGCAAGCTCCGACCGCACTGCGCGCGGCCGTGAAAGATCTCAGCGCCGAGCAACTCGAGACTCCTTATCGCGATGGCGGATGGACAGTGCGGCAGGTCGTGCATCATCTTCCCGACAGTCACATGAATGCCTATGTGCGATACAAGCTGGCGTTGACTGAAGAGGAGCCCACGATCAAGCCATATGCCGAAGACCGCTGGGCGCAGCTTGCCGACACCAACTCAACTCCGATTGAAGTCTCGCTGGCGCTACTTGAATCGTTGCACACACGCTGGGTGCGGCTGCTGCGATCACTCGAGCCTACAGACTGGAAGAAGAATTTCCGTCATCCCGAACTCGGCCTCGTGTCTCTTGAGAAAAATCTCGGAATTTACGCCTGGCACGGCAAACACCATGTGGCGCACGTGACCGAGCTGAGAAAGAGAATGGGCTGGTAGAACCAATTCACGACGGAGGCACAGAGAACAAAAAGAAATAGGCAAAACTCCCGCATCGGAACGCCTGCTTGGTATGGAATAAGGGTATAGCCGAAGCAGTTCCCCGTTCTCTCTAATTGGTTTTTCTCCGTGCCTCCGTGTGAAATGCCTCAGCTTCTCATTCCCAATCTCCACAGCAGGTAGCTCGCGCTCTCCCGCATGATGGCCACCGCTCGCTGCCACGCT
>Ga0137366_10005341_pt1 | contig 10074 bp, 10 predicted proteins | sample SagtaG_8_FD_104938 | JGI IMG/M metagenome (GOLD analysis project Ga0137366, IMG submission 104938) | Vadose zone soil microbial communities from Sagehorn Ranch, Mendocino, California, USA - Sage1_L_60_16 metaG | ecosystem: Environmental > Terrestrial > Soil > Vadose zone | place: USA... | reverse complement strand
GGCACCATCAAGGCGAAAGGCCTGGCTTCGCGGTGCTTGCGTTGTCGCAGCCGCTGTACAGCCTCTGCATGCAGTGCATCGCATGCCAGGTGGTATCCTCCCAATCCCTTGACTGCCAGGATAGCGCCTGCCGCGAGGCATTGGGTCGCAAGCGCGATTGGCTCTGCATTTTCGAGATTGTATGCCCCTCTCTGCGCTGTCCAGTCCTCAAAGCGCAATTGGGGACCGCAAACAGGACATGCGTTGGGCTGCGCATGAAAGCGCCGGTTAAGCGGATCATCGTATTCACGCTGGCAGGCAGGGCACATGGGGAAGACACGCATAGTGGTCTTGTCGCGATCATAGGGCACATCCTGGATAATCGTGAAGCGCGGCCCGCAGTTGGTGCAGTTGATAAACGGGTAGTGGTAGCGCCGGTCAGCGGGATCGAAAAGTTCGCGCAGGCAATCGTCGCAGATAAAGGTATCGGGTGAGATCAATGCGTGGCGCTCGCTCCCTTCCTGGCTGCTAACAATCACGAAGGTTGTCTCGTGGCACGGCGGAATGTGTTCAGATGCGATGGTATCGATACGCGACAGCGGGGGGGCCTCTTCGTGGAACGCCTGCAGGAAACCATCAAGCGCCTGGGGTGTGCCCTCGACCTCAATCGTTACGCCTATGTTGTCGTTGCGCACAAAGCCGGTCAAGCCCCAACGCAGGGCCTGACCATATATAAAGGGGCGGAAGCCCACACCCTGTACGATACCCTGTACAACGACGCGCCGCCGCTCCATTGTTGAATCTACCAGTTCTACCATTACAAAGTTCCTTCCAGGACTGCACCTGGCACGGTTACACTCCTGTGACCCCTTGTGTTTCTTCGAATAGCGTTCTCATCAAAGGAGACCTCGATAGCCTTGATAGAACAGGCATCCTGGTGATTGATCTGCAATGCCATGTCCCCACAGCGTGGGCAGACTACCTCTTCGGCAGGCTGGCAACTCTCGAAGCGATGCAAGCATGCGAAGCACTGGAAGGTCGCAGGCAACCAGAAAATCTCCAGCGCAGCGTCCTCGGCTGGCGTACCCATCGTGAGCACGGCGAAATGCTGGCGCGCAGCTTCTTCGGTGAAATGCCCGCATGCCCCCAGCATCAGTTCCACTGTAATGACGCGCGATCCACCGGCCTGCTGCATCTGTTCGAGGATCGTCCGTACCGCGCCCTGCATAGCAGCTACTTCGTGCATAAAACGGTCTCCTTCTTGTTATTCTAGTCGCGTGCCTTGCCGGGCCAGATTGAGCCCCCAGCATTGTAACTCGGTCGCAGCCGCGTCAACAAGTGCATCCAGGTGCGCGGCTACTGCCTCGGAAAGCTCCCAGCCAAGCTCTAAAGCTGCCGGCTGCATGCCCCACACCACGACTTCGTCAGGCTCTGTCCCGCGCAATTTCGTCACCGCCAACAGGTCGGCTAACGCGATCTCGTGGGGCGAGGTGCGCATGCCAAAGAAGGCGGGCAGTTCGTTACCTGCCGCCCGCAGCAGCGTTCCAGGGGGACCATCGGTGAGCGCTGCATCAAGGATGAGCACCCGTGCTGCACCTTCCAGGTAGCACAGCAGCTCCAGCCCGAGCGTTCCCCCATCCACCAGTTGCAACGCATCCGGCAACGTATAGCGTGTCTGCAGGCGCTCCAGCGCGCGAATACCAAGCCCCTCGTCGCGCCGTAGCAGGTTACCCAGCCCCAGCACGATACTATCACCGCCGCTGCCAGCATGCGACAGAGCATCAGGCATTGTCCTGTCCCGCCTTCCTGGAAAACCTCGCCCAGAATGGCCTTCTCCTCTTGGCTGGCGTCTCCTCAGCTTCTATAGCCTCGATCTGATGACGAGTCAGTGACTTCCAGCCAGTCACGATGCTTGATACGAGACCGCTGTGTTCCTCGATATCGATCAGGATGCACGAGTACACGTGGTGAATCGTAAAGGCCAGGAACAGCCACATGATGATGTCGTGAACCAATCTCACCGGTTGTGCCCCGAAGGTCACAATGATCCAGCCAAATGCAGTCGGCCAGAACGTGCCTTGATCAAAGGGGAGCGAAAACAGCGCAAAGCCCGTGATAATCTGGAGCAAAAACAGTGCGAACACCACGAGGTAGGTTATCCCCGCCAGTGGGTTGTGTCCTACCTCGGCCGGCGGCTCGCGCCGTAGGAACACGTAATAACCCAGCATTCGCCGGGCATCGCGCCGCCGCGCAGCAGTGACTGGCAGAAACTGGTGCCAGCGAGCATATGTGTTGCCAACGAACGCCCAGTAGATGCGGAAGAGCACGCTGGCCGTGAACACGAATGCTGTCACAAAGTGAATGAAGCGCACGCTCCCCATCAGGTACTGGTTGGATGCCGGGCCGGTTGTCCCTAGAAAGGGGGTGGCGATGTAGATGCCTGTAACCGTGAGTACCCCAATGGAGATCACGGTTACCCAGTGGGTAATGCGCACTGGCAACTGCCAGACATACACATCCTGCCTGGGCTCGGCCTGGGCGACAGTCGTTGCACCGTGCTCATCTGCTGGTTGTGATGCTTGCAAAGTGATACCTCCCTACAGGATGCGAATGTTGGCGTACTCACGACCCTTGGGATCCATCACATGAACCGCACAGGCCAGGCATGGGTCAAAGGAGTGGACCGTGCGCAGGATTTCGACCGGCTGTTCAGGGTTCACCACCGGTGTGCCAATCAGCGCCGCCTCGTAGGCTCCAGGCTTTCCTTGCGCATCCCTGGGACCCGCGTTCCAGGTTGAGGGAACAACCGCCTGGTAGTTCGCGATCTGCCCATTCTTGACATGCACCCAGTGCGCAAGCGAGCCGCGCGGTGCCTCGTGGAAACCAAAACCGAAGCCTTCACTAGGCCATGTGCTGGGATCCCAGTGGGCTGTATCGTGAATCGTCACATCGCCGCGCCCAATATTTTCTTCGAGTTGAGAGAGCCAGGTCGGCAGTTGGTTGATCATCACCTGGGCCTCGATAGCGCGGGCTGCGACGCGTCCCAACGTCGAGAACAGTGCCGTGGTGTCAACTTTCAACTGGGCAAGCGCGCTGTCAACCAATGGCTTGACGTAGGGTTTCCCCTGCGTATAAGCCAGCAACATGCGCGCCAGTGGACCAACCTCTACGGCATTCCCATCGTAGCGTGGCGACTTCAGCCAGCTATATTTTCCGCCGGTGTTGAGAAACTCGTATGGTGGCTGCGGGCCTGTGTAATTGGGTTGCGTCTCACCTTTCCAGGGATGCAGGCCTACACCGTCACCTTCATTGTACGTGTACCAGGAATGCGTGACGTATTCAGCCACCTGCTGCTGGTCAATCGGCTGGACGGTCGAGAGGTCCTTTCCCAGGATCAACCCACCAGGGAAGAAGAAGGTATCAGTTACGTTCTGTACATCGCTTGCATAGTCCCCATAGGCCATATAGTTGCCCAGCCCTGCACCGTGCCCTGCCCAGTCCTTGTAGAAGGAGGCGATGGCGAGTACATCGGGCAGATAGACTTGCGAAACAAAGTCCTGCCCGCGCTGGAACAACTGGGTAATCAAGGAGAGTCGATCCGCATTGACAGTAGCCTCGTTGTCAAGATTGAGCGCGGTCGCCATGCCTCCGACCAGGTAGGATTGCGGATGGGGGTTCTTGCCGCCCAGGACCGCGTGAATGCGGATGAAATCCCGCTGCCAGTCGAGTGCCTCGAGGTAATGAGCGACTGCGAGCAGATTCGCTTCCGGCGGCAGTTTGTAGGCCGGATGCCCCCAGTAGCCGTTGGCGAACAGGCCCAGCTGACCGGAGTTCACAAACGCCTGCAAGCGATCTTGCACGCCTTTAAAGTAGGTGCGGCTCGACTTGGGATAGGTCGAGATGGATTGCGCCAGCGTGGATGTTGCGCCGGGATCGGCCTTGAGCGCCAACGTGATATCCACCCAGTCCAGCGCATGCAAGTGGTAGAAGTGGACCACATGATCCTGCACGAGCTGTGAACCAGCGATCAGATTACGGATCAGCCGTGCATTGTCCGGAATGGTGATGCCCAGGGCGTTCTCGACAGAACGCACAGAGGCAAGCGCATGGACGGTGGTGCAGACGCCGCAGATACGCTGGGCGAAGACCCAGGCGTCACGTGGATCACGATTGCGCAGGATCATCTCGATGCCACGGAACATCGTCCCCGAACTCCATGCATCGGTCACCTGCCCACCCTGTACTTCGACCTCGATACGTAGATGCCCCTCGATGCGGGTGATGGGGTCAATAGCTATGCGTGTCATGCCGGTGCTCCTTCCTGTTTACTCCTCTGTGGCTTCGTTGGTGGCGGCCAGGTTCGGTGCCTGGGGAGGCTCTGCACGGGTACGCGAGAGATCATGCTCCCGTTTTTTCGCCTTTTGATTCCTGATGACTGAGCCAACAGCATGCACAGTCGTGAGGGCTGCCACGGCACCAATGACGCCCAGGCCAATTTCTTCAGCGGTCGCTTCAACGCCAAAGCCGCCTACGTTCGGCAACGCCTGATAGAAAGGCGTCATGGTGTCCCAGAAGCCGGGTTGCGCGCAGCCGACACAGCCATGCCCGACGCCGATGGGCCAGTTCGTGCCATCGTTCCACTGGATGCGCGGGCAGTTATAGTCGGTCGCGGGCCCTTTGCACCCCATCTTGTAGAGGCACCAGCCCTGCCGGTGACCTTCATCACCCCACTCCTGCACAAACTGGCCGGAATCGTAGTGCGCACGGCGCGGGCAATCATCGTGAATGCGGTCGCCGTGGGCAAACAGCGGTCGCCCCAGGTTATCAGTCGCTGGCAGCTCTTTGAAGGTCAAATAGTGCACAAGTGTCGCGGCCAGGTTCGCGCCGTTCATGGGGCAAGCGCTTAAATTAATCAGCCGCAGGCCCGGAATAGCCTGGCTAACACCTACCGCACCCGTCACACCACCTGCCGCCGCAGGAATGCCGCCAAACGAGGCGCAGGTTCCCACTGCGATGGTCGCATAGGCGTTTGTGCAAACCTCCTGGGCGATGTCGATGGCGCTGCGCCCGCCAATGGTGCAGTAGACGCCATTCTCTGCGAGCGGGATAGACCCCTCGACAACGGCGATGTAGTTGCCACGCTCGGAGGCAATTGTGTCTTGCAGAGATTTTTCAGCCGCTTTGCCAGATGGTGCCATGACGAGTTCGTGATAATTCCAGGAAAGCAGATCCAGCACGATATCGGTAAACGTGGGGTGGCCGGCACGCAGCGCAGATTCGGAGTTGCCCGCGCAATCCTGGAACTCCAGCCAGACGAGCGCTGGCCGCCTGGTTTGTTCGAGTGCCTTGACAATCTGCGTGGTATATCGTGCAGGCAAGGCCAGCGCGCCAGTCATAACGGAGCAAAAGCGCAAAAAATCGCGACGGGAGATATTGCGTCGCTCGAGTGCTGCCCAGACGCCATCCTTGAGCACCTCTTCTTGGTGATCCAGATCCATGCTCTCCGTCCTTTCTCGATACAGTAATAGGCCGATTCACAGGGGATAATGTATTGAAGATAAGTATAGCACAAAAGTGCTCCGTGCCTTAAATGCAGTTAAGTAAAAGGCGGCGATGCGCACGGGACGACTCGTCCTGGATCCTGTGGCAAGCCTGGTGTAGATCATGCAGACGGCCCTTCTTTGTAGAGGAACATGCGTCTCCTGCTCATTACACCTGGGCTTCTTGACGCCAGCGCACTCCCGCACGCTGCAGAATCCGCCGGATCTGGCTGCGCTGTACCTGGATTCCTGCTGCATGAGCCACCTCCGTCAATGCGTCCAGGCTCCACTGTAGAGAAGTGTGTCCATCTTGGTGGCCTGGAGCTGAGTAGCGGGCCAGGGCTATAATCCGATGGCGTTCGATTTCGGTCAGACGCGCCTTGCGCCCTGGTCGGGGGCGATCCCCCAATCCCTCGAAGCCTTCCTCATTGAAGCGATGCAGGACACGTCGTACTGTTTGCGCACTGCAACACAGATGGGAGGCAATGGCATGCACCCGCTCCCCATCCCAACTCCTGGTGACGATGCGAGCGCGAAGGACCCAGTCAAATGGACCGTGACGACTGCTCGCAAGCCGGCGCACCTGGCGCTCCTCCTGCTCATCAAGCGGCTGGCGAGCTTGCTGGATTTTCGGCATCTTCCCACTTCTCCTTTTTAATCACCATTTGAGAAATGCTTTCTCTTTGCACTTGTGAAAGAGAATTCGAACTGGCGCACACTGCCGGGGCCCGGAGTTGCGCCTAAATACGCCCAGCATAGCCTTCATTTCTGAGTCCGGGCTGAGGCGTGGCTGATGGATACCTGAAATTCATATCATACCGGCTACGATCTTTTTTCAGCTACTCATGTGTTTCAAGGCTTCAGATAAGTACAACTGAAGCATTTTGTGTTTATGGAACAACTGCCGTAATCGCCCGCGTATCCGCAATAGTGATGGCCTGCGTCTCGGTAGCATCAATAATGCGGAAGGTATGGGTTACGTGAGCGACCTTCCCGAGCATCGCACCCGCCCCGCAGTACCGTTCCTCCGAAAGCTGAATGGCCCGTGCTACCGCTTCTGGTTGAATGTGGTGCCCGGTGACAATATGCACAACGTTGATCTCGACAAACACCATCGGGTGATCTTCTACCCGTACACCCACGACATGCACAGCATAACCGGTCACCTGCTGGCGCTTCTTGCGCAGAATCGAGATGACATCCATCCCGGTACAGCCAGCCAGGCCAACTAACAGCAACTCCATCGGGCGAAAGCCCGCGTTGTGTCCACCGCCGTGTTCTGCTGCATCAAGGGTGACATGATGACCGGAACCAGTCTCGGTGTCGAAACGCATCCCTGTCTCCAGTCTCACGGTGGCACTCATCTGCTCAGCCATTCATTTGCTCCTTTTATGCGTTCATTCGAATATTCATTCAATACCATTAATATAGAAGGATGAGATCACTAAACTATCACAGCAGAGGCTGAAAACCTCACAGCGAGGTCACATTTCTTTTGCTTCCGCTAGCTGCCGCTATGATCATGACATGCCACCTCTTCCCTAGGATAATCTTAGAGTAGCTCTCGAAAAATTTGGCCAATGAATAACGGCGCCGTTACTCATTGGCCCGATTGTTGCTTTTCCTCGTACTGCTTTTGAACACATCCACCCTCCAACACAAGAAAATTCACTCCCGTTAAAACAACAGGGCTCATCTAGGATGCGATACCAGTACTACCCCATGAACACAAAGGTGGTCCCGACGCTATTGGGAATAAATGCATCCGGCATCATTTGAGCAATCCGTTGCGTGGCGCGCCATCCTGTGCAATGGGCAGGCACAACGACCGCCGGCTTGATCTGCTGTAATGCCTCAACCGTTTGAGGGATGATTGGCTCGAAGAGCGTCCCACTGAGATGGAATCCTCCTACCAAGGCATAGATTTGCTCAATGCCTGTGTGCGTACGCGCTTGCCGGAGAATGTTAATTACGCCTGCATGTCCGCAACCGGTCGCTACCACCAGCCCTTTATTGCGAACATTGATGACAATCGCCTGATCATCATAGACCCACGGATCAGGTTGCCAGGTTCCATCGATCTCCGCCTGCTGATTCTTCAATCCCTGCTCAAAATCAGTGGTCCGCTCGATTTGTCCCGTTACAAGCAGTTTGCCATTGATCACAAACGATGGGCCGCGTTCTACCAGGAGCTCTATTCCCTCTCGTTCAAGGTCATGCAATGAAGGAGGTGGTAAATCCAGGATGCTCGTATCGTTGTAGATGATACGGCGCTTGAGGAAAGCATCTGGATGAAGTAGGATAGGCATGCGCCGTTTGCCAAGTGTGTCGAGGAAGCCGTCCAATCCATGCGTATGGTCAGTATGACCATGGCTCAGGACAATCGCCTGAATGGTACTGAGATCGAAACCCAGCACCTCCAGGTTGTGCAATGCTCCATCGGGCGTCACTCCGGTATCAAAAAGAATCGTCTCGCGCCTTCCCTGGTCAATAACGGTGATCAGCAACGAGACGCCATGCTCTGCACGTAACTGAGGACGCGTGAAGCCATAGTGCGGCAGCGGGAAACGTCGAGCCACTGGCGTTGAGGATATCAAGAGATCAAGCGAATTATCCATGATGGTGGTTATTTCAACTCCATCGACAGCGGGCAAAGTGAGCAATGGTGGCATGATAGAAGCTCCTCTCTGAAAAATCCAGTAAGCATACTCCTACTTGCATTTTTGTGGGCAGGAACGAAGAGATGCTCAGGAGTAGACAATGAAAAGTATATGGTCAAACTCACAGAAAGAGAACGAAAGAACCTGTGTTCAGTGGATTTACCTGTGCAGTCGGAATCGCGGCAAACTGATTGTATCGGTGACCTCCTCAAAAACTACGCTCACAGGTTGATCTACGTGCAGCTCCGCTGGAGCACTATCCACGATGCTACTCAGCATGCGTGGTCCTTCCTCCAATTGCACGATCGCAACAGTATATGGAACATCCGGCATAAACTCAGGAGATCTGTTCTGGTGAATGATGGTGTAGGAGTAAATCACACCCTGCCCGCTGACCTCTTTCCAGCGCAGTCCTTCGAAGCCGCATTGCATACAGTACAGGCGTGGATAGAACTGGTATCGCTGGCAGCGCTCACAGTATTGCAGCAGTAACTTCTCCTGCTGGCATCCCTCCCAAAACGGGCGGTTCTCTTCTGTGATCACAGGCAATGGTTTGGGGTGACTGGGCTCTGGCATGTGATTGCTCCATTCTGCTAGCTTCATTACTACCTATCATATCATTTCCTGAGCCGGTGGTATAATCGGATCACATGCACTGCTTGTTCCTTCTCAACTACATAGCAAAGGAGCACATACCTTATGCCAGTTTACAATGGACGCATTGCCATCGTTGGCATCGCCGAATCCGACTCTGGCCGAGTTCCCAACATGACCGAATTACGTTTGCAGGCCGCTATCCTCCAGCGCGCGCTGGAGAATAGCGGCCTGCGCAAAAGCGAGATCGATGGCGTGTTCAGTAGTTCAGACACCCTGATTGAGCCAACAGTGATGCTCAGCGAATATGTGCAGGTCTTCCCGCGTTACATCGATACGACCTCCATCGGCGGTGCTTCCTTCGAGGCGCACCTCAATCACGCAGTAGCAGCTCTCCGCACAGGGAAGTGCGAAGTGGCACTGATCACCTACGCCAGCACTGAGCTCTCCAGCCACGGGCGCACGCTGGGCACAGGAGAATGGTCAACTGCCGTTCCCGAAGCGACCTATGAAGCTCCCTATGGCAATACGCTCGTCGGCGCGTATGCCATGGCTGCACGCCGCCACATGCACCAGTATGGCACCACCTCTGAACAACTGGCCGAAATTGCCGTGGTGACACGCCAGCATGCTGGTCTCAATCCCCCTGCTATGTATTGCAAACCTATCACCATACAGGATGTGCTGGACTCGTGCATGATCGCCGATCCGTTGCACTTGCTCGATTGCTGTGTGGTGAGCGATGGTGGAGGCGCTGTGCTGGTCACGACCGAAGAACGAGTCAGGGACCTGAAGCAAATGCCGGTATTCGTGCTGGGAAGCAGCGAGAGCCATACCCACACACACCTCGCAGATGCCCGATCTGACGGTGACAGCCGCCGCAGTGACTGGGCCACGAGCATTCGCCGAGGCGGGAGTGCGGCCAGACCAAATCGATGTAGCAATGATCTACGATTCGTTCACGATCACGGTCCTCCTGCTGTTAGAAGACCTGGGATTTTGCACGAAAGGGGAAGGTGGAGCATTTGTGCAGGAGGGGCGTATTGCCCTGGGTGGGCAATTGCCAATCAATACGGATGGAGGGGGTCTCTCAGCAAACCATCCTGGCATGCGTGGCATTTTCCTCCTCATTGAGGCGACCCGTCAACTCCGTGGGCAGTGCGGTCCCCGTCAAGTGAAAGATGCAAAGCTGGCGGTAGCTCATGGCAGTGGCGGCTTGCTTTCCTCGCAGGCCACCACGATTTTGGGACGGTAAAACTCGTTCATGACCATTGCACCTGCAAGACGGGCACAGGAAATGC
>Ga0137366_10005340_pt1 | contig 10078 bp, 11 predicted proteins | sample SagtaG_8_FD_104938 | JGI IMG/M metagenome (GOLD analysis project Ga0137366, IMG submission 104938) | Vadose zone soil microbial communities from Sagehorn Ranch, Mendocino, California, USA - Sage1_L_60_16 metaG | ecosystem: Environmental > Terrestrial > Soil > Vadose zone | place: USA... | reverse complement strand
TGTTGCCTGAGCCTGAACAACGGTTTGGTTTGCAATTACTTGTATAGCTTTCAGGTTATTTTGTTCTGTCAGAAACTTTTGGAACGCTACTACCTTTGATTCTACTTGGTTAGCAAATGCTTGTGAATTTAGAGTCAGTTATGAATACTGTCTCGACAACAATATCCCTTGCTGATAGCGTATTACTGATAGTCTGAGCTATCACAGCTTTTGCAGTAGGGGCGGCGTCAGTTCTATTCGTGTTCACTGACTTCAGGCGTAAAAATCTATTACATACATTAACAATGATATTCTCAATAACTGCCGCTCTATTCATAAGTCCATATTGAAGACAATAGTAACCGCTATCAGTCAGACGAAGAATAGATAGTCGTATCCATCTAAACTTGAAAATAAGTTCAACAAAGGCGAAACCTCAGATGAGGGCATATTTGATTTGTACGTTAGTTTTCAGATCTTGCTGGTATTGCCGTAGAGAGATATTGGCAAAATATACTAACAAGAGTACTGAAAAATATTTGTGAAGATTGTAAAGCTAATTCCATGAGCAACTTCCTCATAAATTATATTGATCATACCGTGATCGTTGTAATTAGGTTCGACTTCCCCCCAAATGTTCGTCGAGCGTTTTGTCAGGATCACATCGTATGAATCTATGAATTTAAACCCACCCGAAGCAAAAAGACAATGATATTAAGAGCCAGTGTGTGCCGTATAGTTGGATGGACAAAAATGCAAATAGTTCAAGTATCAGATATTCATATTGGCGAAAGTTATTTCAAACAAGATGTCTTTGATATTCTAGTTGATGAGATTAACAATAAATTAAAGCCCGATGCGATCGTAGTTACAGGCGATCTCACTGATGAGGGGTTGCTATACCAGTTTGAACATGCCTATGCGGAAATTAGCAGGTTTAACTGCTCTAACATAATAGTTTTAGCCGGAAATCATGATTATCGTCATACGGGCTATCTACTTCTCAAGAAATTATTTCCCTCACCGAAAGATATCTACGAGTTTGATGATGATGTAGTACTGCTGACTATTAGCACGGCTCGTCCTGACAGAGACGAAGGAGAGGTTGGATATAGGCAGAATTTGTGGATGGAAAAGGCCATGAGTAAATATGACCACAAAACAAAGATTGTTGCAATGCACCACCATTTGATAGGAATTCCTGATACAGGTACCGACAAGAACGTTGTTTTTGATGCTGGTGACACTTTAAGGGCATGTTTTCAATCTAAAGTCAATTTAGTTCTTTGTGGTCATAAACATAGACCCTGGGTTTGGAGACTAGGTGCTTTGGATATTGCATATGCTGGAACAGCGTCGTCATCCCGATTTAGAGGATTTTTTGAATGCTCTTACAATATTATAGACATTAAGAACGGAAAGTCTAATGTTGACATAAAGATAGTGGGAGGCAAACGGTTTCCCCTTTCGGATCTAGTCGAAAAATATATACCATATTTTGAAAGCTGATAATTCCTGCCATTTATCAAACTGGTTTAGCCCATATAAAAAATGAAGCCCACCTGGATATACCTGTGATTATGAATAAATCGTGAGTAAAGATGGGCGCTTACAAGGTAAAGAAAAATTAGGTGCTATAAAGACCCCACAATATCTTTTCGGAATCTTGCAAGCGCAGGATAACGCTCATAAAGTTTTATCCTATTTATTGACAGGCCCTTCTGTCGTTCATAAGGTGAAACGAAATTATTCTCTTGATGGTATGTTGTAGCACCAATTTCGAAAACTAGCTTTGTACCATTCTCAAACAGGCGCTGTCCGAACTCTATATCCTCATAGCCATAATTGCCATTGAATTCCTCATCCCATAGTCCGATATTGATAGCATCGTCACGCCAGTATGCTACATTACCGCCATGAAAACAATTGCTTGGAAACGGGTGACTCCTTAGTTGCTCAAGTTCAGGAATTCTCTTGTCTCTACGACTGCCTACTAGTGTATTTGAAATACTACATATTGCTGGGAGTGATGATATCAAATGGAAGTTGCGAACAATATCTTCAGGTTGAATTGTGCTTGCTTCCACAAATTTTCGAAGCCCGATCGTCGCAATATTGGCTGATTTATGAAACCAGTCCATGTGTGATTCTAGGTATCGACGAGGACATATCATGTCCGAGTCGAGAGAGACAATAACGTCGCCCTTTGCGACCTGTATCCCAGCATTTCTAGAGCTTGCTGGCCCAAAGCCGTTATTAGAAAGAGTTACTAATTTGATATCCAGGTCTCCTTTGTAATGATCAGCGATCAATTTTGCATCGGTATGATTAGCATCAGCCGCGATAATGACCTCAAATCGATCTTTTGGGTAGGTTTGTTGGGTCAGGCTTGCAATAGTCCTAGCAAGTAGATCACATCCCTTGTGAAAGGGAATAGCTATGCTTGCAAATAATTCGTGCTTAACTGGTTCTTTTTTAACCTTATGTTCTATATCAGCGTAGTCATTAAATAATCTCAATTATAGCTAGCTCGCCAGATGCAATTTTGTCATCCGGTCTCAATACGTATAAACTTTTACGTTTGATGATCATGTTATGTTTAATGTCCATTTATAGGGATAAAGACTTGTGGCACAAAGAATACGGCACATAGTTTAGGACTTCTTCACAAAGCAGGAAACTTAGCCATGCGTATGTCACGGCATGCCTAATCAAAAGAACGGATATAGTGCTATATGTACCCACATAGTACTATCTTTGAAAATCATTTCTGCCCCAACTTAGAAGATGGCCGCCAAGCTCAAGCTATCGATTTAATTTTCTATGAGCCTGAAATGACCGTTTGTATTTTATTAATCGTGTATGTGCTGAATTTTCATGCTATTACCGTGATGTGAATAACCGATCTTCTCGTAGAACGGAATATTCTCATCTGAACAATCGAGTACTGTTCTTACGCATCGCATTATTGCTGCTTGTTCGGTGGCGTAGTTTACAAGCCTGAATCCAATGCCTTTCCTCTGATACCCAGCCCTCACTGCTACATCTTCGATATGTGCTACTCGTCCTCCACAGAAAATGAATTTTGGTTCGACAAGGAGCGTCGTTGTTCCTATTATCAAACCTTGGTTTCTGCCATCTTCAACAACGGCAACAAATATTCTGTGAAGTGGATTTGATTTTATCTCCTTAAGTATTGCGTTCGCGGCAGGTTTACTGAGACCTCCAACTGGAGCTAAATTCTCTAGCACTTCTAACAATCCACCGCTTTCTATATCGTTTTCTTCTATTTCACGTATTGTATAATTTATAGATGATTTAGACATTACTACTCTCAGCCTAAGACTATCCATTCGTTGTTACGTCAAGATTTTTCAACTTCTCTATCATATAAGAAAGGCAGTTGAAGAAGTTTACTATGGCATCAAAGAGCCTCCTAATATCATCACTAATAGAACAAGGCATTTCATTGTCATTGTCCCCATGGATTACCGAGGTTGCCTCAATGAGTTTCGTATTTTCCAAATTTGACGTCCTAATATGGTATATAAATCCGATTTTATCCATCCTATTTTCGAGGAAAAAACGATTAAGATTAAGATTAAGATTAAGATTAAGATTAAGATTAAGATTAAGATTAAGATACGCCTTGTACCCCCCTCATTGGTGTTAAATTTGATTGAGTTAGGATATCAGTAACACCTGCTTTTCGAGGTGGTCGGGTCATTACGCCGACCATCATAATAATATAGCTCATCCACGTTTACATTAATGTATCATTTTGCAACCGAATCAGGAACCCACTATCAAGGTTGAACCCACTATCAAGGTTGAACCCACTATCAAGGTTGAGCAAAGGGACTCGGGTAATAATAGACTACTTCTTGTGGATGATGAGCCGGACATTATTTTCACATTTAAGAAAGGGTTAGAAGCAAATGGTTTTGTAGTAGACGCGTTCATCGATCCAGTTTTGGCGCTATCAAATTTCAAGCCTGGGGTATACGGTCTTCTACTGCTAGATGTCAAGATGCCACAGATTAACGGATTTGAACTATATGAAAAAATCAAAAAGATAGACAGCAAAGTTAAAGCATGCTTTATTACAGCACATGAAGTTTATTATGAATCGCTGAGAGAAATATTCCCCACAATGGATTTAGACTGTTATGTTAAGCCTATCGAAATAGAGGATCTAGTTAACCACATAAAGGCAGAACTTGCGAGCAAATAATAGTCTCGATTTTGTAACAGAATTCTGTTTTGCAAAAAAATCATGCTTTACAAATTCTTTTATAGAAGGCCCTTGAGGTGCTATTATAGGAACGGCCAGTCGCTAATAACTATTGCGTGAAACAATACTCTGAGCAGTAGTATTTTTCACCATAGCAATCAAGTTGTAGATTAGAGATTGATTGTGCGTACTGTAACTGTGCTTTCGTGAGCCCTTATAAGATCTTATTCTAAATGTCATTCGTTGTATCGTACAGTTACTAGACTCATTTTGGCCGACAATTAAAAGTGGTAAAACGTTCTTCGGTTTAGCCGCTATGTCTCATCACTTGTATATCAAATTCATAGTAACTCCATTTGCATTATCGAATACAATTGACTGTTGGTTGTTGTTCCATAAAAACAGATTTGTAATTGAACTTACTTCATCTGAATTTCCTGTAAATGGATTTGTACCGCTAATGTCTGAGCCTAGGCTTGTTTCATAAAGGGAATTCTGGTCTAGATTTGATCCTGTAATTTGTTTTAGATCTAATATTACAGCATGTTGGATTTGGCCGTTGTCTGAAATTTGAGCTACTACGATATTTTGTTGTGAGCTACTTGGAAGATTTGCTGTAATGTGACCTCCTATCACCCTATATGGTTCTACATCTGCGAGTGGAAATAACGCGCCACTTGACATTGAAGATTTAGCTAGCTTTACTGTTACTATGTCTGTTAACGGCTGCATGGGAGTTGAAATAGTATTCTGCTTGATTATGTTGTTTACCTCATTATTTTTGATTATGTTGTTTACCTCATTATTTATCCTGACTGATTGTTTTATTGTTTGTTCATTTGTTATGCGTGTTCCTGGGCTATTGTTGACATTAATATTGGCATTATTTTGCGCTCCTTGATTCACTGTGGTTTTGGAGTTTTGAGTTACGGTAGATGGCGATGATGATGTGCCGGAATATGTAGAAGATGATGAGGTTGGGCTATTAATTACGTTAGATTTCACATTGGCATTATTACTAATACTAGACTTGCTATTCACATTACTGTTTGGACTATTTGTGACATTGATATTGCTATTGCTCTGCCCTGCTTGGCTAAGGTTTACCTTGGAATTTTGTTTTATGGATGATGGATTCTCGGATTTGGATTTGTGAAACGACGATAATGGTGTGTTCGCTAAATTAGAACTGACATCAGCATTATTACTTACAGCAGATTTACTATTTGCATGACTGCCTGAACTGTTTGTGAGACTAATATTCGAGTCGGATTGCCCTGCTTGGCTAAGGTTTACCTTGGAATTTTGTTTTATGGATGATGGATTCTCGGATTTGGATTTGTGAAACGACGATAATGGTGTTTTCGCTAAATTAGAACTGACATCAGCATTATTACTTACAGCAGATTTAGTGTTTGTACGACTGAACGGACTACTTGTCAAATTGATATTGCTATTGGTCAGGCCATTTTGGTTTAGATTTATTCCAGAGTTTTGATTGATCCTATTTTTTTTTCCGGTATCTGATGAGCTGACACCTGATAATGAACCTGCAGTATATCCATCACAATAACCCCTACTATGACCACTCGGACAACTGGTTCCAGGTGCATTCTGGCCATCTGAATAACCCACACTATAACAAGATGGATACCCTGGTTGGTCGCAATGTGTCGGAATGCCGCTGTTACTGCTACTGCCCCGACTATCACCTGTTGGAGAAGGTGACGTTGATGATGGTAGTGATGAAGATGATGAGTTGGTGGATGCTTGACCGGAGCTTGATTTATTTCCACTGGTTTTCTTTGCTAATAATCCATCTTGTGTCTGGGAAATAATGAATATGGACGAGATGATTGTGACAGCCACAAACATGGTGAGCAGGCTTGCCGTTACAGCTATTCTTTTATTATCTATCAAAAGACTTATCCTATTTTCAATATTTTTTCTATCTATATATCCATTTTCGAATTCGTCTCTTGAGCATTAGAATAGAAGATGAAATGTATTACTATAGTTACATAGATCAACTTACTACTTTTATGAATAAGAAGAGTCGTTCAACAACAATACGGAAATCGTACCTACGGAAGAGGTCGAGGAATCACATGTCGAATTTATCGACATGTGATGCAATGACCTTGAGTACTGGAAAATTGTCGGCGCGTGATGGGGGGTTCTTTTTTATTTTAATGGTCTAATGAGATTACTTATAGAAGAATGTGATTATAGTTCTCATATAATCTATGAGCATTAAAGTATGGAATAAAAATCCACAATTCAAATATACCTAATGACAATAACATAAAATGAAGTATTGAGACTCTATGCTTCCATGATCATTGGTTTGGTATTACTTTCTATGATATTGCAGTTAACAGTCTCAAACATGCAGGGGTCGGTGGCTATGGCCCAGAAGAAAAACTACCAACAAAAGGTTAGTCAACATAATGAGTGTAAAGGTAATAGTACGCGATGCACGAATGTGGGTTCAAACGATATTCCAATATCTACCAGTTCACCCAATGATAAGCAGAAAGGTGATAATACCAGGCAAGCAAATTCCAATAATCATAATTCTCAAACTGATACGCCTTTACTGCTTCCTTTCCCTTGAATAAATGCGTTCGATAGACCACTCTTTCGAAGTGTCCTTTTAACGGGGCAGAGGGATGACTTAACAACAAGTCATAGTATTAGGTAGAATATGATAATTTACCTGGGTCATTCGATAATTGAGTATCATTGATCTTGCTTGACTTTGACAAACGAGAGAAGGCGCATAGAAGCGCGCGGCTTCCATTGCTACCGAGTGAACATATTATTCTGACGAAACCTGTAGACGGTTCTTGAAATTATTTTGGATATTGTACTTATACCCATCGCGAGTAGTATATCAAAGGTAATATGACAATGCCGAGATTAACGCGATATAATACCTCGTCTGAGAAGTGGTCCAGTACCATTTTATGGAGGTACATTGAAATGTTTTTGTATGAGATGTGGAATAATAGATAACCAGGCTGCGTGCGACAGACGTGGTTCCAGAGCGGATATGGTGGATTATGATTAACATTTTCAGACGTTGGAAACCAAAGGGGCAGATGTATAGTCTAAAGTGTTTTCAGTGCGGCTCTGGTTTTCTTTCTAGCTTCAACCTTGAAGCACCTATTTGCGGGAAGTGCATGCAAAGAGCTAAATCCTTAGATTCAACTGTTGACTTTGAAAAGGGATGTAGTAAATGTGGTAAGAAAGGTGTGATTTATGGAAAAGAGATGTGCCATTCTTGTTATTTTGGGTTCCAAAAAGGGGAATTTTCATGATTGGTAAACTTGCCTAGACTGTGTCATTTCAAATAGCCCGTCAGGTATTAGTATTGAACGAATTTCTTACTAAGTGGACGTATCATTTGTGCGAATCATTGGTATATGTGATACAGACCGTTAAGCATCAGAATTGTGAAAAATGGTGGAAAAAATAAACCAATACTAATAATAATACTTAACAGGGGGAGTAGTAGAGTACTCTAAAGAAGGAGATCACTCAAATAGAAGTACTTTTTACAATGCTAAATAGAGTAAAAAATCTATGATTTCCAAACATCATCAATTTGAAAAACTGTGTGATGACATTTTTGGATTAAGTCAACACATACGATTCGTAGGTATTATAACTCGAATGGGAAAGCTCGTCGCTGGAGGGATGAGACAAGGGATGCAATCGATGGAACATAGAGAGGATTCATCGAAATTGTATTTGGAATTTGCACTCAGAAATGAGATGCGTAAAGATTTTGACGCAGAATTTGGGAGGACCATCTACAGTTTTTCAGAAAGAGAGAGAATAAAGCTTGCATCTTTTCCATTCAATGGGTACCTACTACGCATTTCTATGGAGAAGGAAGTACCTCATTTTGAATTAATCGAAGATATATTGAAAATCCTAAATAGTGTTCGTTGACACCATGAATCATCTCTACTACAATATATACACTGTGCTCATCTGCATCTGCATGTTGAGGGAGTTTATGTGCCTTTACATCAATGCATAAGATGCGGATTATTATATAACTGTGGAGAGCAGATCTGTACAAAGCCGTTTCAGCATGGCAGATGCCCTTTGTGCGATTCATGATAGTGGGTAGTGAGTGAAAATTTTCAAAGATTGCATGTCTCTCTTGTTAATGGTGTATATACTTCACATACCTCTTAAGCAATAATGAGGTACTCCCTAAATTTCTCGTCGTCTATACCTGCTATTATAGCAATTAACAATTGATGGATGCACTTAATCTATCAAAAAACTAGAATCCACTTTGCTAAAACTCTTCCCTTTACTTTTTAAAGCCTTTTATAAATTGCTGCAGCTTTTTCAAGGTTTCCGGATGAAGGTGATGTTCGATGCCTTCTGCGTCAAGGTTAGCAGTATTTTCATCAACTCCAATCATTTTAAAAAATTCAGCTAACAGGTGGTGTTTCTCGCGAATATTTTCAGCAACAGCAATTCCCTCATTTGTTAGATTAATTCCTCGGTATTTCTCGTACCGCAGATATTTGCTTTCATCGAGTCGCTGGAGCATTTTAGTTACACTTGGAGAGCTAACATTGAGAGATTCAGAAATGTCAACAGCGGTAGCATAGCCCTTCTGGTTTATGAGTTCATAAATGACCTCTAAGTAATCCTCCATTCTGTCTGTGTGTTGATCTTGAGCCGCGTCTCTTTTTGTGTTGTGAGCATCTCGAATGACTTTGAGACGGTCATCATTTTCGGACCCTGATCTGGCTTTCAACTTAACTAGTTAACATCGATTATGAATCGAGTTACACATTTATCTCTTGTGCTAGGGTGGATATTGAACACCATACAGCGATATATGTAGATCTGCCTAAGCGATAAGATGAAGTAGATCTAGCTAATCATATCAGAGGAGGCAAAATGTTCTATGTGCGCGGCTACCATAAGTCAGCTAAGAATGACAAAGGATGTTCCTTCAGAAGACTGCACGAAAGACTCCAGACAATTTTGGTTAGAGAGATGATTCAACATCCTAGAAATCTGGCAATCGTGGAACTTTTCCTCCTCCAAACACCTCGATCTAGATATGAGTTTATTTTTGCTCTCTTCCGGTCTTCCAAGTTTGAGAGTACTTGATTCATAAAGGCAGATAATGATTATCATCTGTTGCCTTGATATATCAGAGAAGTAACAGCGGAGCTATGGTAGCTATGCTGTTTTGTTGAGTCAGTATTTAGCCGCTATCACTAGTCTCAATCGGGTTATTGTTGCCATTAGTTAAATTGGGATTTACGCTAGAACCAGCTGCTGTTGCATTGCTTGCTGGCATCGTCTGCATATAACAATTCACAACTTCGTTCTGAGTGAGTGTATTTAGACCGTCGGCTCCATGGGATATGCAGGTAAAAAGGCTCTTCAAGTCTGTTTTAGATGTCGTGATGGTTTTTGGTGTGTCTCCAATATTATTTTGGCTGTTGATGCTTTTTCTTCCATGGCTCCATGCTAAAACTGGGTTGTTACTGAAACTAGCTGCTGTTATAAGCACTAATGCTATTGTTGATATCATTACAATGACAACGGTATCCGATGTTTTTGTATACATCGCTTTCTTTACCCAAGATATATTTTATATGAACTGAGGTCAAGAATATTATAACTAAGCTTATGATTTCTCTACATCTGGTTTGTATTGAATAATTATAGTATTAGATGGAGCAATCAGTTCTAAAATGAATCTATTAGAATGATTAATTATTGTCATGCTACGAGTTCACCTTTCGTGAATGAAAGGGACGAACAAGTGCAGCATCAAATATTGCAATCTTTTAGAATCTGGAGGATAACCATCGC
>Ga0137366_10005338_pt1 | contig 10079 bp, 7 predicted proteins | sample SagtaG_8_FD_104938 | JGI IMG/M metagenome (GOLD analysis project Ga0137366, IMG submission 104938) | Vadose zone soil microbial communities from Sagehorn Ranch, Mendocino, California, USA - Sage1_L_60_16 metaG | ecosystem: Environmental > Terrestrial > Soil > Vadose zone | place: USA: California... | reverse complement strand
TCACCTATCAGGACGTCGCTCGTCTTCTGGCTAAGCGCCATCCAGATAAGCTATTGATCACGGGTGAAGATCGCTTCCTTGGCTACAGTTTGCGCCGCGGAGCGCGTGCTGCGCTCATCGGCATGGGAGCGATTTGCTGTGCGATGCAGGCCGAGTTGATTGACTGCCATTTGCGCGGTGATCCCGGGCGTTTCTTATTCCTCTCCGACCAAGCTGATTTGCTGGCTGAGAGTATCTTTATCACGCCTATCGAAGGATACATCACACGGTTGCTCTGGTCTCTCGTACATCTGGGTATCATACCTCTCGCTGCCGCCCACGATCCCTGGGGTCCTCAACTTCCGGCCGGCGAGTTTGAGGCGGTTGGGCGGACACTGGCAGCACTAGAACAAGCCGATTTGAGAAATGAAGATTGAGCGCGTGATGCAGCAATTGGAAATTGACGCCGGAGAGTTCAGATCGCTGATCGCCGATTACGAAAAGTTTGCCGAGGGGCTGCCACAGTCGCCGGAAGACTACATCCGCGAGTCTTACAACTTGAATCTCAGCAGCGAGTACGGTGGCTTGCCCATCAAGAACCCATTCGGCAAGGGTTCTGGCCAACTTTCCCTGAATGCCTCGCAGGTCAAACAGGACGCGCAGTCTGGCCTCGGATTTGTCGTACTCAAAACTTTCATTGCTCAGGACCCAAGCGGGGCACAGTCCATGAGTGACTGGGCCATTCCGGAAGCCCGCATGCTCACTGAAAGAATCAAAGGCACAGACGGTCAAAACGGGTGGACAGTCACCTGGAAAGGACGCGGCTGGTACGACACTTTCGATGCCTACCTCGCTTTCTTTGCTGAATCATTAGAGCTAGCCAGGGAGTACGAAATGATTGTGGCTCCCTCTTGCAAGTATCACCTCCCGGCTTATGAAGAGAGTGAATGGAAGTATGCGGAGTACGAATATACGACCAGGCACCTGCTCGATGTTTGGCAGGAGCATGGGCCGGTTGGTGCGATGCCCATCGAGAAGGATTTCAGCCCGACACTGGCCGGCTCCGATCTGGCATCGCAAATGAGCACCGTACTTGGATGGTTACAAACGGTTGGCGGACTTATTAGGAGAGCCGCCCACCCCCGCCAGGTCAGCGTCGGGTTGAAGATTTTCAATGCTGTATTTGAAGACGCCTTTCAACTGGAGATGTTGCGCGCTGTCAATGAGCAATGCGTGGGAGATAACATTCCGGATTTTATCGTGTATGCAAATCGACTCTTCGATCCTAACCGTGAGTTCGACGGCGAACGTGGCGTCGCCTATGGTGGACCGGACTTGAGCATGCGCAACCTTTCGGTCCTGGCGCGCCTGCGAAGCCTCGAGCAGTCTGGACAGATTCCGGTATGTCGCATTCCAATCAGTGCAACTGGCAATATCGAATCAGGACGAATGGCTGTTGAATATCTCCTCCGCGGGGCGTGTAGCTTTCAACTGCACACCTATTTTCAATTACCGAGCAGTGAGTATCGCATGAAGCGCACGGGGAAGACGGCTTGCGCGCTGCATGAACTTTATTTCAATCCAGAGCGCGGTCTGATCGCCTGGTTGCTCCATCTGCGGCGGGCGTTAGATTGGCCCACCGAGTGGGATGTCAGACGCATGGCAGACTATTGCGTCGACCCGGCCAATCGCTTATGGCTGGATTACGAGCCCGCGCTGCCTTGATACGCGCGATGCAAGATGAACTGGAAATTCGCTTGCTCACCGAGAACCACATCAGCGCCGGCGTGCGGCTTAGTAAATTGGCCGGTTGGAACCAGACGGAGAGCGATTGGAGCAGATTACTCAAGCATGATCCGCGGGGCGGCTTCATTGCGTGCCTCAACAATCGTGTTGTTGGCACAACCACCAGCACGGTCTACGGCAAAGACCTGGCCTGGATTGGCATGGTGCTGGTTGACCCCGACTGCAGACGGCGAGGCATTGCCACTCAACTGATGCAGGCAATGCTCCGTAGCTTGCGCTCGCGTGGCGTGAAGACAATTAAACTGGATGCTACGCCTGCGGGACGGACGGTTTATGCGGCTCTGCGGTTTGTGGAAGAAGCGCGCATCGAAAGATGGATGGGGAGGGCTCGCCGTGTTGGCAAAATGGACTGCCAGATCTGGAGTGGACCGTTGAGGGCCAAAGCGATGGCGCTCGACCGCCTGGCATTTGGAGCGGAGCGCTCGACATTGCTCAGTTCTTTAGTCGCTGATTCATCCGTCCCGCCGCTCACGATTTGCGCGTCGGACGGTGAGCTACGCGGATATGCTCTGGCCCGTCAAGGAGCGGTCGCTTGTTATGTTGGACCCATGGTGGCGAAAGATCGGAATGCGGCAGCATCATTGCTCGATGGAATGTTGGATCAACTCGACGGTCGCGATGTCTTCATTGACATCAACCCGGGATTTGAAGTTGGCGCCCGGATCATGACCGCGCGAGGATTCGTGAAGCAACGAGATTTCATAAGAATGCGTCTTGGTCTGGAAAGTAACGCCGGGACATCCTCGTGGGTGTTTGCCATCGCTGGACCAGAAGTTGGTTGAGCACCCAGCCAAAGGTGAACAGGAAGTGCTAACAATGGGCTTTGCGGAAGATGGTCTCGTCAAAAGCTTTCGTGCAGATACACTCGTTGTGCTCATCTATGCGACGCGGGAACAGATGGGTCAAGCCGCGGCCGCTGCCGTAGCTGATGAAGTACTCCGCTTAATCGCGGGGCACGGGCGCGCCGTTGGTATCTTCGCTTCGGCACCCTCACAGAATGAATTTCTCGCAGCTTTAGTTGAGAGTTCCGACATTGATTGGACCCGCGTGATTGGCTTTCACCTTGACGAATATTTGGGAATGAACGATCAGGCGCCGCAATCCTTCCGGCGGTTTCTGATTGATCGACTCGTCAGTAAAGTGTCGATGGGCAAATTCTTTGGGTTGCCTGGGGAATCAACTGATCCTGAAAGAGAGTGTTCGCTTTACGCTGCCCTGTTGGAAAGCAATCCTCCTGATTTTGCGGTGCTGGGAATTGGGGAGAATGGGCACCTGGCTTTCATTGATCCTCCTTTTTGCGACTTCAACGATTCGCTTCCCGTCAAGATTGTTGAGCTGGATGATGTCTGCCGTGCACAGCAGGTGCACGATGGAGCTTTCTTATCTCTTGAGGATGTTCCGCGCCGTGCCCTCTCGCTCACGATTCCAACAATTATGAAGTGCCCGCGAGTCTTCGCGATTGTGCCTGGGCAGGCGAAGCAGCAGGCAATACTAAAGACCATTGAAGGTCCCATAGAAACTGCGTGCCCGGCATCGATTCTTCGTCGTCACATGGAGGCGCATCTCTTTCTTGATCGCCACTCGGCGGCCCTCTTATCGCGGTGATTGCAAGCTATGCGTTCAGCGATTCAAACCGTTGATTACATTGTGCTGATTTGTTACCTGCTGCTGATGGCTGGCGTCGGCGGTTACTTCATGAAGTACATGCGAGTGGGCTCAGACTTTTTGAAAGGAGGCAATCGTATTGAATGGTGGGTAGCAGGGATGGCCTCCTTCATGTCCGGCTTTTCCGTTTGGACATTTACAGGCGGGGCCGGTTTCGCTTATCGGCAGGGAGTGATTGGCGTCTTCCTGATGGGGCTAGCCGTACCGGCCTTTGTCTTTGGCTTCTTCCTCTTTGCGGAGCGGTGGCGGCGCTCGCGCGTGACGACCGTTGTTGAGTACATACGCAGTCGCTTTGGCGAAGGCACGCATAAGATGTTTTCCTGGATGACGGGGCCGAGTCAGCTGATGTTCGCTGCCGTCCGGCTGTTCGCGTTATCGAGCTTTATGTCGGTGGCTCTCGGTCTCCGGGTCGAGTATTTGATCGTCATTTGCGGTCTAGTCATCCTTGCCTACACAGTCCTCGGTGGCTATTGGGCGGTTTGCTTCACGGATATGTTTCAGTTCATGTTCCTGTTCCCCGTGGCCTGTCTCCTGGCGATCCTCTCGCTGTCGAACGTCGGCGGGTGGGGCGGCTTCGTACATAAAACACCGGTCGGGTTTTTCAATCCGTTCATAGGCGAGTACGGCTGGCTTTTCCTGCTGTCATATACCGTCTCGCAGACCGCTGGCTACAATAATTTCGCAAATGCGCAGCGTTACTTTTGCGCCCCTACCGAGAGAGACGCGAAGAAGATTGCCGTGCTCTGCATCGTGCTCTTCACCATCGGGAGCTTCATCTTTTATTTGCCTCCCCTGGTTGCGCGCGTGGCCATGCCGGAGTTAGGCAATATGGCCAACGGGCTGAAGCAGCCATCGGAGGCAGCCTATATCGCGATGGGACTGCGAGTGCTGCCGCCTGGATTGGTCGGCGTCTTATTGGCTGCGATGCTCGCGTCCTCCATGGCTAACCTCTCGGCGGCTAATCACGTCGTCACTGGGATCTTCGCCAAAGATCTCTACCAGGGCTATCTGCGCCCGGAGGCGAGCGACCGGCACATGCTGGTAGCGAGCCGCGTGGCTTCGCTCTTTGTTGGCGTATTCATGATTGGGGTAGCGCTCATCTTCGCGCAGGGTGCGAACGGCATCTTCACGCTCCTTTTTATCCTCGAATCGATTTTTCTAATTCCTCTGGGTTTGCCTCTCTTATACGGAATGCTCGTGAAGCGTGGGCCGTGGTGGTCGGCCATCTGCGCTTATGTTGTCGGAGCCACGACCTCGCTTTTTGTGAACTTCTATCTGAATCGGTACCGCGGCATGAACCTGAATGAGACTTATCTGATTGGCATTCCGGCCATCACGACAACCATCGCTTTCTTAGTTCCGGTGCTGACGGTCCGAGCGACCAACACATTTGCCGAGCGCGTTTCGCTCTTCTTCGCCCGGCTGGCGACACCCATAGATCCGGCAACAGAGCTGGGAGACACCGGCGTTTCCGGACGAGGTCAACTTGCCCTCGTGGGCAGAGTCACGACGGGAATCGGGCTTGCGTGTTTTTTAATGCTGCTGGTTTCTGCGTCCGGTCAAGATCGCATAATCGTCTTCGTTTACGCCCTGGTGACCACGCTCATCGGCCTCGCCTTCGTGGCTGCCGGGCGAGCTCCAAAGCGTGCGAGCGAAAACGAAGCCGCCCTGGCAGCCGCGGCGGAGGATTAACTCAATCAATGTCGAAGAGTCGCAAGAGATCTCCTGGAAAGATTCTGCATGAGCAAAGAAGATTTTAGCGCGTTCAAAACAGTTAGGGCCACGAACCCTCGCACGTCAAATTTGTCTGTGCGGGCGCTAGTTCTATTTGCTTTCATTGTCGCGGTCACAGAAATGGCAGGGCGTTTGGACTATCGATTGGCGAGTGAAAACTATTCTCTTGCACGTTCTTTTAGCGCAGCTGAGACCTTACCCTCGGGCATTGGCACAATCTGGGCCGTCAATGACAGCGAGAAGATTGACAAAGATGATCTGCCGAACCCTCAAAAGGTCTCTAACTCTGTTTGGGATGGCCACAGAATTAAGATTTTCGGCGCCCGCAACGAGATCATAGCCTTTCAACTGATCTGCGAAGCCAATGCTCGGGGCATCAACAAACTTTCTGTCGCTCTTGCCAACCTAAAGCAGAAGAATGGGACAGCGGAGATTGTTTACGCTCCCCCAGTTTCAGACCCTACACAATATGCCGGCAGACCGATCCAACTCTTTTCCGAAAATTATATGCACGTTTCCGCTCCGACGGAGGCGAGATGGATTTACAAGCCAGGTACGCCGTCGGCGCCGAAAAATCCGACAGGCTGGAAGCCCGTGCAACTCGTACCGGAAAACGCCAAGCCGGGGAAGGGAGGATTCCCACTCAAAGTCGAGCCGTCGCAGAGCCAGGCCGTGTGGATTGAAGTTTATACCTCGCGCAAACTGCCCGCGGGAATCTACCAGGGTAACGTGCGCGTCGAAGCTGATGGCGACCGTCGCGAGGTTCCTATCGAGCTGGAATTGTTTGACTTCACTCTCGCGGACGAGAACAGCATGTCGGCGATGGTCTATTACGAAGGTTCTCAGACCGACTTATATCAAGGGCGCAATCTCGACGCCGTCTATCATCGCTTCGCACATCGTCAGAGAATCGAACTGGTAAATGCTTACGACGAGCAGTCTGGATTAAAGGCCCGCGGCAGATTTAGTGGCGATGATTTTACGCCGGCTCAAGGTTATGAAGGGCCAGGCGAGAACGTCGGCAACAAAATCATTCCTGCATCGTTCTATGGGCCAGGCGACGGTTACGATGAACGTGCGAGCGCATGGCGGAAGTCGGATGCCTGGATGAACTTCTTGCGGCTAACCTTTCCCGACGCGATTACCTTTCTCTACGTGCCTGATGAGCCCAGAGCGGCGGATTATGAGCGCATTCGTAAACTGGCAGGTAACGTCCATTCAAATCCCGGCCCAGGGAAGCAACTCCCGATCTTCGTTACCAAGGGTTATGTCAAGGAGTTGGATGGAGCGATAGACATCTGGTGCTCAGGCCCGCAAGCCTTTGACGTTCAGCGCGCGCTTGAGGAACGAGCGCGCGGCCATGACTACTGGGTCTACAACGGCGGCCGTCCTTTCGGTGGCGCCATTGTCGTCGATGCTCCGGCGACGGATGCGCGGGCTACCATCTGGGGCTGCTTCAAGCACGGCATCAAGGTCTATTTCTACTGGCACGGGAATCACTGGCAACACAATCATCAGAAGCAGGGCGACCGCATCCAAAACGTTTGGGCCAATCCGATCACCTTCGACAATCGCGGTCAGCCGAATAAGCCGCTGACCAGCCAAAGCTTTGCCAACGGCGATGGCGTATTGATGTATCCAGGTGAGGAGAAGCTACACCCGGAAGAGGACAGAGGTATTGCCGGACCTTGTTCGACGATTCAACTGGCAAACTTTCGTCGGGGCCTGCAGGATCACCAGTATCTGACGCTGGCGCGCAAGCTTGGCCTTAATGCGTTGGTCAACGAGGTGCTCGAGTCTGTCGTGCCGCGGATGTTTTCTGATGTTCAGGCAAACTCGCGGGTCGGCTTCAGCGAGACAGGAAACATATACGAGGCTGCCAGATATAAGCTTGCTAAAGCAATTGGCGGCAAGCAGTCGGAACGGCAACTCCGCAGCCGGTTAATGGAGTAATAGACATCGGAGCGTGCGATTTTGAAGCTGGCATTTTCAACCTTGGGATGTCCTGAATGGAATTTAGAGCAGATCACCGAAGCGGCGCGCAACTTAGGCTATCAAGGCATTGAGTTGCGCGCCCTCGGCGGCAGCATCAAGCTTCTTGAGCGACCGGAGCTTCAAGCCAGCGCGATTGAGCAGACTCGGGCATTCCTGCAAGATCAAAATCTTTCGATTTGCTGCGTGGACACTTCGTGCTCCTTCGATGCAGTTGATGAGAGGATTCGGCAGGAGAATGTGGAAATAGCATTACATCACTGCGAGCTTGCCGCCGCACTCGGAGCGCCGCTTGTTCGAGTCTTTCCCAATGAGATACCTGCGGGGGCGACGCGCGAAGAGACGCGTGACCTCATTGCCGCGTCGTTGCGAGAGTTAGCGAAGCGCGCGCCATCGGGCGTCCGCGTTGGCCTCGAAACGCATGGCGACTTCGCATGTGGGTATGCAGCAGCGGAGATTATTAGGCTCGTCGATCAATGGAACATAGGACTCATCTGGGATGTGGCTAACGCACTCGCCGCCGGAGACTCAATTGAGGAGTCGGCGCGCGCAGTCGCGCCCTACCTCATGCACGTCCACCTTCGCGATGCGCGTGCCGTTGCAGGACGCGAGCACTGGCTGCCGGTGTTGGCCGGGCGCGGCGCGGTCTCGTTTGCGGAGACTATTGATGCGCTTCAAGGATTGGCTTATGAGGGATATATCAGTTTTGAGTGGGAGAAGTACTGGCACCCGGAGATCGAGGAACCTGAGGTGGCGTTCGAGGACTTCGCCACCGCCATGAAACTGGCCTTCCGGCACGATATGGGCAGAGAAAGTCAAAAGCTGCAAGTGTGAGGCTGAAGGTTTTGAAAGACGCAAAGCTAAACAAAGATAGAGTGGGTCTGCCCAATCTATCCGACTTAGGTCCTCGTCACACAATGCGACCACGTCTGCTGTTACTTGCCAGCGACGTGCTCTTTTCTCATTTTTTTCCCGAGTCCGTTCTCGCCCGCCTGAATCAGATAGCAGACTGGTCGCGCCATGCCGAGTGTGAAGATTCGCCGGAGTTGCGCGCACGGATGGCGCAGTCGGACGCGCTGATGACAACCTGGCATTCGCCCTTCCTGCACGCGGAGATGTTTGACAAAGGTTCGCGTGTACGCCTGATCGCACATTGCGGTGGTGAGGTGAAGTCGCGCATATCGGAAAAAGTCTTTGATCGGATTACCGTGACAAACGCGGCAGAGCCGATGGCCCGGCCGGTTGCAGAGATGGCCCTCGCGCTGATCTTGACTCTCGTCCGCAGACTCCCGCAGTACGCGGCGGAGATGCGTGCCGGAGTTATCAGGACTAACGAGTACGTGAGTGAAGGTGAGACGTTGCGGGGTCGAAGAGTGGGCTTCGTAGGTTTCGGTCGTATCGGACAATGCTTAGCACGACTGATCGAGCCGCTGGGCGCCGAACTCAGCGTTGCTGACCCCTATTGCTCGGCCAAAGTAGTCGCCGCCAGGCAAGGAAAGTTAGTGGGCTTGGATGAACTCCTGCAGTCATGTTCAGTGGTGGTCCTGGCCGCGGCCTTGACGCCGGAAACGCGGAATCTTTTGGACCAACGACGGCTCGCGCTTATGCCGCGGGGAGCCTACCTGATTAATGTCGCCCGCGGCGGTCTAATCGATACGGAAGCGCTCGTTACTGAGTTGAGGGCGGGCAGAATTACAGCAGCGCTTGACGTGACCGATCCGCTGGAACCACTGCGAGCCGATCATGAATTGCGTCGCCTGCCAAACGTTCTCCTGACGCCACACATTGCCGCAGGCGGTCTCGAAACGCGACGTGCCATCGGCGAGGTCGCGGTCGCAGAGGTCGAGCGGTTCTTTAAAGGGGAACCGCTCCAAAACCTCGTCACGCGCCAGATGCTGGCAACCATGACTTGAGAACATGAGGCAGTTAGGCAGGGGAACAGAGGACCCTTCGCACGCATGATGACACAGCCACGAATTGAAGCGAATCAAATTGTGATCGAAGGAATTACCCTTCATCGCGTAAGCATTCCGCTTTGCGAACCCTTCCGCATCAGCAACGGAAAAGTTACCGACAAAGATGCGGTGTTGGTCGAAGTCAGGACGGAGCCGGGCATCATAGGTTGGGGCGAAGCGTCCCCGATGTCAGGTTCGTTCTACTCTGATGACAACCCCGAGAGCACATGGGGAGCGCTCACTACGCAGTTGATCCCGTCGCTACTTCATGACGGCGCGTGTAATGCCGCAACTTACTTCCAACGTTTGCGCACTTTGCCGGGCGATGCTTTTGCGAAGGCAGGACTGGAAGGAGCGGTGTGGGACGCTTACGCCCATTCGGTGGGCGCGCCGCTGTGCGAATTACTTGGCGCGCGGTCGCGCCCTATCCCGTCCGGGGTCGCTATTGGAATTTACGAGCAAACTTCAGAATTGCTTGAGCGCGTTGCCCTTTACATCGATCAGGGATATCGCCGCGTCAAGATTAAGATTCAGCCCGGCTGGGACGACGAGCCGGTGGCAGCCGTTCGCGCGCGGTTCCCTGACGTCTCGCTGATGGTTGATGCGAATGGGGCGTACGCGATTTCTGACGCACCGGTCTTTCGTCGGCTGGACTCTTACGGCCTGACCATGATCGAACAACCTCTCGCTCGTGAAGCTCACGTTGAGGCGGGAGAGCTGCAAAAAGAATTGCACACGCCGCTTTGCGCCGATGAGTCTGCCGAATCGCTCGAAGCGCTTGAGCAACTGATTGCGCTCGAAGCGGCACGCATTATCAACATCAAGATCCAGCGCGTTGGTGGCTTGAGCGAGGCATTACGGATGCTTGGTCACGCGCGAGCGGCCGGACTCGGATGTTGGGTCGGAACGATGCCTGAACTCGGGATCGCTTCAGCTCAGGGGCTGCAT
>Ga0137366_10005337_pt1 | contig 10081 bp, 10 predicted proteins | sample SagtaG_8_FD_104938 | JGI IMG/M metagenome (GOLD analysis project Ga0137366, IMG submission 104938) | Vadose zone soil microbial communities from Sagehorn Ranch, Mendocino, California, USA - Sage1_L_60_16 metaG | ecosystem: Environmental > Terrestrial > Soil > Vadose zone | place: USA... | reverse complement strand
TCCTCCAGACGGCGTGCTGTGGACCTGTCCGGTCAGCAGAACCCACAATTTGAATCGGGCTGCGAGACTGTTCAGGTGGGCGAGCTGTCGATTGAGTTCTCGATTGCGAGCAAAGATCTTCTCTGACCCTCCACTGTCCGCGCGGTAGAGTCCAGTGATCGAGTCGACCACTATCAACGCCGGAGTCTTGGTGAGCACGTTTTCCAGATTCTCGATGATTCCAACTTGGTCTTTGAAATCCTCGGGTCGAAACAGCACAATCTTTTCGGCAAACTGAGGGCCTCCAATCATACGTTCTAGCCGGTGAGCGGAGAACGATTGGTCAGCATCCACGTAGAAGACCCGGAAGTCCTTTCTTGCCATTTCCAGAGCACACTGCATAGAAAGTACGGTCTTGCCAGTCGATGCTTCGCCGTACAGGAGGGTTATCTGTCGAAGCGGGAAACCGCCTCCCAGCAACATATCAAGTCCCCGAACGCCTGTGCTGAGAGATTCCAATCTTGAATTCGCAATATTTCGTTGCGAGGTAAGAAGCTTAGCCGGCACTGATTTTAGATGTCTAAACCAGTCGCCCTCGACCTAGAACAAGGTCACACGTTACTGCTGAAGGGACCGGCGTGGATCAGGGCGAAGGGAGGAGACGCGCAGTGCTTGGGCGCTCGAATCCAATCCGACGATTGGACCATGATAGAGGGGTCGCGACAGGAACCCATCTACGCTGCAGATGATACTCTTCTGGAGATCAGACGGGGTGCTGGAAGTTCATTGTCTGTGGTTGGAGAGTCAACTGTGCCCGTGGCTTGGAAAGAGGCAGCGCAAGTTCTTCAACGGCAGCGAGGGGTCTGCGTCATCATTGGAGAGGTGGATTCTGGCAAGTCCAGCCTCTGCACATTCCTCGCCAACAAATGTCTGGAAGATACGGGGAAAGTTGGAGTAGTTGACGCTGATGTTGGCCAGGCCGACATCGGGCCTCCAACCACCATTAGCTCGTCTGTTGTACAGGCGCCGATTATTGGCCTTCACAAAGTAGCAGCGGAAATTTCGTTCTTCATAGGCGACACTAGCCCGTCCTTCGTTCCAGACAAAGTTGTCGCCCTGGCCACACGCCTGAAGAGGCGCATGACGAGGTCAGCGGACACAGTGCTTGTCAATACGGACGGGTGGCTCACAGAGTTCAACGCCCTACGCCACAAGCAGCTCCTGCTTGAAGAGATTCAACCTGACTTGGTCATTCGGCTGAGTCGATCAGACGAGGTCATTGATCCTCTTCTTGACAGAGTGAAGTTCGCGTCGCTGAAGCTGCCAACTTCTCCCTTTGCACGGATTCGATCCAAGGAGGAGAGGAAGAAAGCTCGGGAAGCAGGGTACCGGCGGTTCCTTCAAGGGTCTCACAAGTTAGGAATCAGTCAAGAGACAAGAGTGAGACTGTTTGACCAATTGCAACAGACAGTCTTCCCGGAGGATCGACGCCTCAGAGGGCTTGTTGCCGGTCTCTTGAATCAGAACGAGGAACTCCTCAGCATTGGGAGGATCAGTCAGGTCGGAAATGGGAGAGTTATCGTTGAGACGAAGACGATTGAGAAGCCGACCATTCTCGAGATCGGAAACATTGCTTTATCGTCAAGGTACGATGAAGTTGGCTATGGCACTCTACATTGAGTAGGATTCAGGGATCGAGTAAACGTAGATTGTATGTTCGTTGTAGTTCTCTTTCCGTGAGGGCTTCCATCCGTTGATCATGAAGTCGTGACTCACGATTCGCGAACCGGGCTTCGCCTCGGCTCTCAGCTTCGGTTTCAACCGTTCGTTCGCATAGGTCGTTAGGTAGAGAGTGATCAGGGTAGCTTCTTTGAGGTCGGCTTGAAAGAGGTCGCGGTTGTATACGTGGACTTTGTTGGTTAGGTTGAGTTTCTCAACCTCGCCGGAGGCGGTTTTGAAGAGGTCTTCTCTTATCTCGTAGCCGAATGCTGCTTTGACTCCGAAGTCTTTCACCGCGGTCGCTAGAATGCGGCCGTCGCCGCATCCGAGATCTACGACTACGTCGTCCTTTGTAGCCTTGGCTACCTCTAGCATTTTGCGGACAACGTCATGCGGTGACGAGACGAATGGTGCGCAGCTCATCTTGTATCAAACTCTCTATTCTGTTGCGAGTGGCTTGATGAATCAAACTATTTAAACAACTCTTCCGAAAAATCGCGAGAGACTCCTCGATCTGGCCTATTGTAATGATCAATGATACCAGAATTCATGAACTCTCAAAGGCAGAATTGAAGGAGCCGGTCCTGATCCAGGGACTGCCCGGGCTGGGCTACGTTGGAAAGGTCGCGGTGGACTATTTTATCGAGAAGCTGAAACCAAAAAAGTTCGCAGAACTATATTCCAGCTATCTACTATTCCCGGACGGGAACCTAGGCATCAATATTTCCGAAGACGGTACATATTCACTTCCCAAATACGAATTCTACTCCTTTGGTGAAAAGGAGCCTAACGCGATATTCCTGACTGGGGACGCGCAGCCGAGCGTAACAGGCCAGTACGAAGTCGCCAGCATAGTTCTCGACTTTGCCCAACGATTCAATTCAAAGATGGTTCTCACGATGGGAGGCTACGGCACTAGGTCGGGGAATGACGTGGGAGCGGTATACGCTGTTGTCGGGGATTCGGTTGTTGGAGAACGGCTGAAGAAGATGGGCGCCAAGCTCGCAAAGGGAGGAGCTGTTACTGGAGCCGCAGGGGTAATCTTGGGCATCGGTCGGCAGAGAGGGTTACAGTGCGCGGGTCTCCTGGGGGCTACAACAGGAGTGTATCCCGATCTGGAGGCGGCTCGAGCAGTGATTCAGATGTTGACAGGACTAGTTGGAATGCCGGTCGAGCTGAAGGATTTGGACACGGAGATTGAGGATATGCGGAAGAAGATGGAAAAGTTCCGTCGAACCGAACTCGAAGAGGTCAAAGAGGGTGAGGAGAAGACGGAAGAAGGAAAAGACCGCTACATTACGTAGACGCGATGCTCAGATAGTATATGGCCTTGCAGGAAGCTAGCATAGAGAGAGAAGGTAGGGTCCACAAAGTGAGCCTACTTCAAATGGACAATGCCGTCCTCGCTTTCTGCTACGACGGAACAATGAAATTCGGAACCCTTGCCGTGTCGACGCCTGGTCTAACCGAGGGTGTAGTGGGCACATCGTCTGTTCTCCTGGGAGGGAAATATCTCATCGCGGCTCGGGCCCTCGCGGAGAGATCTGCTGCGATTTTCAAGAAGATGAGCCTCGTCTCCCTCAACACGACACTCTCCGAGGGAGAAGCTCTTAGAGTCTACTCGGCGCTTCTGGACAAAGCCAAAAGTCCCTGATCGGAACGATCCTTCAAAAAAAATTAGAGATGGAATAAGAACCCAAGGGCGATTGTGACTGCCCATGGCTGTGAAAGTGAGTGCAGCCATTGCGTCGTCGAAGCTTTCAGTGTTCATCTTATTGTCACTGTCAATCTCATCATTGAGAGGACTGTCGCGATCTTGGGAGAGATTCTCGGCTTCTTTCCAGACATTAACCATCATCAGAATGATCGGTGGCTGCCTGTCAATGGTAATTTCGATGTAACAGAATAGACCGTAACGATTCGTCCAAGATTCTTTAATAGGATGAGGGCTCGATCACAAGTTGGCCGTCGCGTGGCCTCTAGTTGCGACCCAACGTTCTAGAAAATGGTGGAGACTAGCGCCAACTGTTCAGCTTAGTTGCGGCCGGCTCTTTAGTTTCGTTTCCGTTGTGGCCTGTCACCCACTCGGGAACGATGACAGCTCTGATCAGCTCCTGAATAGAAATACCCCTCTTCTTCGCTATCTTCTCTAGCTCTCGGAAGATAGTATCATCGAGTGTTTGCATGAATTTGGGCAGAGCAGGCACCACGGTTTCTTCGGATATCAGTATCATTTCTAGGGTTGAAATAAAGTGCTGATGTAACTTCTAGAATTCTGATCCAGTGACAGAACTCGTAGCGATGGTGGTTAGAGAGAAATCTTCACCGACGAGGGTGTCTCTCCGAGGATCTGTCTCGATGCGGCTTCAACTCTGGAGCGGTACTCTTCCTTGGTGTAGACCCGGACGAGATTCGTGAAGGTCCTAAGCACGCCGATTATTCTCGAGATCTCTGAGAGCTGTACGATCTCTTTCTTGCCTGTCGGTGCACGTCTGAAGACCGGTATATCGAGAGGCTGTATCTCCACCGCGTTGTGGTAAGGCACTGAGGGAAGGGTTGGTACATCGATCATCACATCTTCGACCCTGACATGTGCTCTCTTGGCAATCTCGTCTCTAATCTTGTCTCGCACGCTTTCCTTTGTTATCACGTTTGAAACGAGTTCTTCTCGGGCGAAGAGAGTCTTCTCATAGGAACACTTTAGCAGTCTTCTAGCGTCTAGGTCCTGCATTATTTTCTTGGACTGCTTGCACTCCTTCAGATCCGTCCAGACCTTGTAATCATCAAGCCGCAAATAGTCTTCAGGCTCATCGAAGGACAGTAGATTGAGTTCGTCCTTTGCCGCCTCCAGGGCTTGGACTATCATTATCTGGACTGCTCTTGAGGCTCTGTGAAAGTAGATGGTTCTGAAAGATTCCAGTCTCGCTAACAAGAAGCTCTCGAGGGTTGCGACTGCCCTCCCATCAACGGACAGGTTTCCGCTGATGACGTCCATGGTGTAAAGGAGTCTGTGAACGTCCACAGAACCATACCCCGCTCCGGTATGGAAGGAGTCCCGGACTAGAAAATCCATCTTGTCAACGTCGACGCTGCTGCTGATGATCTGGTCGAGATAGGGTCTCTTTCCGTCCCTGAGACGGCCTACGGCTAGCAGCCCGAGTTTGCGAGGGTCAAAACCGGCGTCGGCAAGCTTCGACGCGATTTCTGTCTCATTCACAAGCCAGGGAACGAAGTCTTCATGGGTCTTCTTCAGATGGCGAACCATGAGAGGCTCAAACACGTGTGAGAATGGACCGTGCCCGATATCGTGCAGTAGAGCTGCTAGGCGCATCTGCTCTTGCATGTGAACGTCGAGATGGGTCGGTAAGACTTCTGAGAGAACACCTGCAAGGTGCATCGCTCCGACTACATGTTCAAACCGAGTATGGTTTGCGGCCGGGTAGACAAATTCAGATCCGGCAAGCTGGCGTAGTCGTCGAAGTCTCTGCACAGGTCGAGTATCAATAATCGTCTTTTCAGCTTCGCTAATTCGGACGTATCCATGGATAGGGTCCTTGATGAAACCCCAAGCCTTAGACATGACGTGAAATGCCCCTGCGACCGCGTATTCTAAACTTCCCAATCCACGTTCAGTCGAAACAATTCAGGAAGAACGGTCCTCAGCGGGACACTTCTACGATTCGCGAGTTGAATTCTGAAGCAAGGCTGGGTCCAGCACGGTGCTAGAGAGATTGCGTGTAAATACGAAAAATAATATTCGGAGAGGATAGACGCTACGGTTAGCGTCGACCCGTTACTTTTTCTTCTTCTTCGTCGGATTGTGTGCGGCGCATGTGTCACACAACGAGCATTCGCCTCCAGGCCGAGTGTTTGGCGCACCAAGGTCGGCATTAAGGCGTTCGGTTATTGAGATTCTCGAGCCCGGTTTCCGGGCCTTAATACCGGCTGACTCCTCTCAGAATTCTTGTTTTGCGGTTCTCTTTTTATTCTCCTGAAGACTAGTAGATAGATGTCCTGATTCGGAATTGGTGAAAGACAAGATTCTTTGCTTTGTCTGTTCTGTCAAGAACATTGAACGGACCTTCAACACGTACTACGAGCTGCAGGAGCATCTGTACCGGGATCATGACATGAAGAAGGACCCGGCGATGGATATTTTCAACAAATACAAGCCCACCGTACCAAAGAATCCGACTGCTGAACACTAAGCGTCTCCTCGTTTTTCGGATAATGTTAGAGCTGAATCTCTACTACTCGGATTGGGTAGGAGCCGTCGTAACGGTAGTCTACTATGCGATTGGCTTTGTGATAGTGGTGGTAGTCCTCGGATGGTTTTCTTGAACGATATTTCAAGAGCAAATCCCAGCCACAGCCAGCGCCGCCACCGTTCGGACCAGGGCAAAAGTAGGCTTCAATCCGAAAGCTATCAACCTAGAACTCGACTGTCCATGAGGATCTCGCTCTACAATCAGGGAGCACCGGCCCGGGGGAGCTGAGTGTTTTCTAGGGAGAGTCATTTTCTACAAGTTATCGTGAAAAGCCGAATGTGTTCCGAGGATGCCTAGACTAGATTATGAGTGCTCGGCCGCGAGCGTTCGACGCTCCCTGACATTCGGGTCCCCGATAACTTTTACGTTAACACTCCAAGCCCCAAAAGCACAGACTACATGGCGCTGGTTACAATCGACTCGTACGCATACTGAAACGAGTTACTTGCGGGAAGCGGATTCCTAGGAGTATTCTGGCGCGTTATGGAACGCTGCGAGTAGACAGATGTCGATGATGTTTACGGTTCCGTCTCCAGTGAGGTCAGGGGCTGGGTTGTACAGGGAACCCCCGATGACAGAGTTGAAACTGCTCGCGACGATGCTGAAGTCGACAATGTCCTAGAAGAAAAATAGGGTCTGTCAGTAGAACACTGTTGTTCCGTAGTAGTATGCCACCATGCTGACATCGACGATACTTATCGTTCCATCGCCGTTCAGATCGGCGGCCGGGTTGTATCGGGAACTGCCTATTGAAGAGCCATAATCTGCAGCTACTGTAGCGAAGTCGACAATGTCCACGATGCCACGACCCGCAATATCCAACTGGCGGGTCACCGTCATCGTCGCAGACCAAGTGCCCCCGGCTCCCTTGACGGTGATGTCCGCGGACAGAGGATTTGTCCCTACGGGTATGTAGAGTAGGAATCTTGTCTGATTGTTAGCCAATTGTAGGTTCGAGAAGTTGTAGGTTTTCGAAAAGAGCACCGCACCAGTAGTACTGTTGGTTGCTGTGACGAAAATGGTCCCAGAAGCCATTCCCGAACTGATAGAGATGGTTCCGGAGGTGGTAACGGTTACTCCTTGAAAAGTGGCTGAGCTACTAACGTTGAAAGATGGATCAGCCGGGTCGGCATAGACCTGAGTGCTGCCGCTACTTCCGTCATGGAAGTAGTCCCCTGGATCCCAGAGTCCCCAGTTGTCGAGTGATTGATACGAGCCCGAAACCAAGTGATGTCCAAAGACTCTGGGCGTGTAGTTTGCAGAACAGCTGGCCGTTCCAGTAGTCGAGGTCGCGACTAGCGAACAATCGGGAGAGTCGAAAGTGCCGGTCGAGTTGGTTGAAAAACGAATGCTACCGGTCGGAGTGATAGGAGTGCTAACGTCCGTATCTGTTACCGTGGCAGTACATACGGTCGTTGAGTTCCCACCCACGGTACTCGGTGAACAGACGATGACAGAAGAAGTTGCTCGTCTGTCTACCAGGATTTCGCTCGAATTTTCGTTCTTGTAGTGGGACGGATCGCCAGCATACAGCGCATTGACCGTAATCGAACCATCCCCCCTACCGGTCACATTAATGGCACAACTAGATGAACTGCTCGACTTGGTTCCGAGTTGACAACTGTCGAGTCCCTGGTATATGGATCCGGTCGGGGGAGTTGGTTTGGAGGAAATGTCAGTTACGGTAGTAGAGCATGCGGAAACTTGATTGACCACCACTGTTCCTGGATTGCACAGGACAGATACTGTTGTCTCGTCTAGTGGTGTCACCTTCAGGCTGAACGAGCCAGAACTACCTGCGTGAGTAGAGTCAGAGTAATCGGCAGCGATTGCACGCACGCCTGGGATGACTTGCCAGCTATAGCAAGGACATTTTTCGGGAAGATAGCTTACCGAGCAGCTGGCGGATGTCGAACTTAGGCTGTTTAGCGTGCAGGACGACGGAGTAAACGTGCCGCTGCTAGAAGAGAATGCCACCAACCCTACGGGCGTAGTTGCCGCGGCAAATTTCTCTGTAACCGTAGCAGTGCAAGTGGCACGTTGGTTAACCGCGACAGAACTGGGTGTGCAGGACACTAATGTGGTTGTAGGAGAATTCGCAACGACGTAGTTCCAGACCACTCCAATATCCGACCCGGACATGGGTGAGATCAGGGTCAGATCAGTTCCCAGATCCGGCTCAGCATAGGTACCGATCAAACCGCTCTCATAGTATGCGGAGAGAGTCCCGCCTAGCATAGCTAACCGGAAGACGTGAGCCGCTCCGAAGTCGGTGTAGTAGCAGAATCGACCGTCGACAACGCAGTAAGGGTACCAACCAGAACGGCTCAGAATTGTCACGTTGTCCCGATAAACCACAAGGCCGCTGCCCTCGCCGGCAGCAAACTTGTAGGTATGGTGACTAGTGCCTGCAACCATTTCGACGCCACTTGTCGGATGCTGATTGTAGGTCCAAGCTCCTCGAAAGATGGCGGTCCAGTCCGAGACTCCGGTCGGAATATGATTCCAACACATTGCTGCACCATTTTGGAGTGTCAGTGATCCGCTTGAGACATTGTACGATTGACTGGCGCCTTGGCCGCATTGCGTCCATCCGTTCCCGACCATTGAACTGATTGAACTATAGTTGAAATCGTCGCGGAATGGAAAGCTACCTGAAGGGCTCGAACCTCTAACCAAATACTCGCTTTGAAGGGGGACCGACATAAGGACCGAAACCACGATAAAGAATCCTAACAGGACGGGCCGGCTCGAGCGGAGGCTCACTACCATAAAGCTTCACAAGGTAATCTCTCGCGGGAAGAGCCCAAAATAAAAGGATTCTCCAAGCGGATGTTATGAGCGATAGCCAGGGATATAGAAAGCACTAGAAATAAGTCTCTACCCTAATTGAACTGAACACGCTCTTTCGAGAATGAGCGTCTGGATCGCTCTCTACAGAGAGGCCACGAGTCCATAGCTGAGGAGAACAATGAATGTGACTAAGATGAATGTCACAAGGCTACGTTGAGTATCCAGTCCCATAGCTGTCTTAACCGCGATCACTGTCGAAATCGCTATCCAGGCCACGCCGATCGCGCGTGCAACGTCTGGGATTGGCGACACGGGGATCGACATGATGAGGAAGACCAGGCCGGGAGAGGTTGAGAAGAATACCGGCCTCGCCAGTGACCAGTAGTCCGATGTTCCACCGAAGAGCCTCCTTCCGATGAGAAACGTCAAAGATACCCAGACGATGCCCAGAGCAATACTCACCACCGTGCCGAAAACAGCTCCTAGCAGAATCCCTATTGCACTGTATCCGATCGACGCTGCGAATCCAACACCGAAGCTAGCTCCAGCGAGAGCCAGGACAATCAGTGCCTGACGTGTCGCTGTAGAGTCTTCTTTCAACGCCAAGAACGTGTCACGGTTGAGCCTGGCCGATTTCAGCATTCGATCCAACATAGTCCGGAATCTGTCAAGGGCGAAGGGACCAGACTGGGCGATCATTGACGAACTCTGGAATAATCTGTGCAGGGCCCGGATTATCAACTTATACTGTGGGATCTGTTCAGGCTGTTCCGAATTGGATGCCGATGAAGGCCAGAATGAGTAGGCCTACCGCGACCGTTAGGATCGTTCGTCGCAGGCTCAATCCCATAACTTGCTTCAGAACAAATACTTGCGAAAGGAAGAGCCAGGCTACCGCGGCGACGGCGATAATTCCCTGGAACCAGTAGACAGGAAGGTTTCCCTGGACTACAATTGGAGAGATGGGGATGACGATCAGGAGGAAGAGGAAGAATGGGCTAGCGGTGAAGAATAGAGGCCGGGCCAGTTCCCAGTAGCTTGTTTTGCCTTGGAAGAGTTTTGTCCCGACTAGGAAGGCGGTGGCTGACCATACGAATGCTGCGAAGCAGACTATGACTGTGTTGGCTAGGCTGCCTACTATTATTCCGTAGATTGACAGGTCGTGTTTCTGGAATTGTGTCTGTGCAGTGTAGCCAATCCCGTAGGCGAGGGCTGAGAGAACAAGGACTGCGACCGCTTGTCCGGTCGCTGCAGTGTCCGTCTTCAGTTCTAGTACTCCCTCTTGGTCCAGTCTGGACGCTTTCTTCATACGAGACCACATG
>Ga0137366_10005325_pt1 | contig 10091 bp, 7 predicted proteins | sample SagtaG_8_FD_104938 | JGI IMG/M metagenome (GOLD analysis project Ga0137366, IMG submission 104938) | Vadose zone soil microbial communities from Sagehorn Ranch, Mendocino, California, USA - Sage1_L_60_16 metaG | ecosystem: Environmental > Terrestrial > Soil > Vadose zone | place: USA: California... | reverse complement strand
TTGAGTGCGGCGCAGACCTTCATATTCATTGCTGCAGGAGCTGCACGTTCGCAAGTGACCGCTCAAGCCGTGCATCTGCTTGCCCGTGATGGCGCCATCGAGGTAAGCCGATAGCATAGATCTGACATGAGCACAGGTCATGATGTCACCTCAGCTCGCGATCTTTGAATCTGGAAATCTTCGTCTTCCTGTTCGGCACTCAGCCCGATTTCCGATCCAACTTCTCTGACGTATCCGGTAAGCCGCTTTCTCAGCGCGTCCCGCCCGCGAGTGATTCTCGATTTAACCGTCCCCAGGGAGACTCGCGTAATTTCAGCGATCTCTTCGTAGGAGAGCTCCTCTATATCCCGAAGAACAACCGCCGTTCGGTACGGCTCCGCCACTTGCCTGAGCTCATCCTCAACGCGCGCGCGTACCTCGTGATCGGCCACCATTTCAAAAGGCGATTTGTGACGGTCGACCAGAGCTGGATTTGTATCCTGGGCGAACGGGGCCTCCAAGCTGTTTTCGCCGGCCTCCATCGAAGTTTCTTTGGCTTTGTGCCGGAACCACCATCGCCGCCGGTTTGAAGCCTCATGGATCGCGATGCGATAAATCCACGTCTTTAGGCTGGACTCGCCGTGAAAGTGCTTCATCCCACGGAAGACTTTGAGAAAAACTTCTTGAGTGGTGTCGGCGGCGTCAGCGGGGTCGGTGAGGATCCGATATACCACGCTGTACACGGGTTGATGAAATTCTCCAACCAGCCACGCGTAAGCTTCCTCAGAACCCGCCTTGAGTTCCTGAATGATGGCGGATTCCTGGGTGCGGATTCCAATCGCGCTAGCGAAATCTCCCAAACTGGCGGCTCCCGCCATGCCTGCCATGGCGACACCCCTTATTATACGTCCGTCGGCAAATCGCTCTTGCCTGAACAGTTAGACAACGGTTACAGCAGGTAAGTTCCAGGCAATTAAGGCATGGAATCTCAGGGGATTAAATCGCCAATACTGTCGTCAGTGTTGCTGCGGACTAGGAGATGAAGATGGAGTTTGAGTTTGAGAGTTGGGCACCGCCGGCTTCGGTGCGGGCTTCTTGCGGGTAACTGGCTTCTTAGGCGGAGGAGCGGTGTCATCCACAACCGTTTTCTTGGGGGTCGCCTCGGCCCGAGCGGTCTGCAGAGCTGTGCGCAACTGCCCGAGTTCAGTTTCTTTTGCGAGCGCGATCCGATCCATTCGGTCTGCAAATGCGCGTCGTGAATCTTGCATCGCTCCTAAATCACGGTTCAGACCCTGGAATTCGTCTTTGTTGCCGAATGCACCGGCAGACTCGGCCACCGAGGTCATCACGTCGAACAATGCGTCCAGGTTGCGGTACATCTTGAAGGTTACTGCCACATTCTCGGGCGAGGCTTTCAAGTCGTTTAGGATTCCCGGCAATGCGTTTTGAAGGTTCTTCTGGATAGATTCAACGTCCGCTTCAGTTTGCCGTTTGGTCCCAGAATCCGTTTTCCACTTGTCAATGCGCAGATGTCCAAGATCCGCCAGTGTGGATTGCGAAGCCTGCTGCAAATTGCCGAGAATTTGGTTTAGTTCGTTGATCGATGAATATGAAACCGGTGGCGTGGGGGCTTGGGCAGCAGCCGTCTGAGCTACGCTCACGAGCGCGAGCGACAGGCAACAGGAAAGTAGAAGCGCTTGCCGGTGGATCATGTGGCACATTCTCCAATTCAGCATTACTCATTTTTGCAGGTTTGGCAACTTGCACTCAGCCGTTTAGTGTTTGACTGTGCGCTCGGGGTAGGTAAGAATTGAAATCGCAGAGCATGCGTTGTGGGCCTGTGGCGCAGCTGGGAGCGCGCTTCCATGGCATGGAAGAGGTCGTCGGTTCGATCCCGACCAGGTCCACCATCCTTTCAAACTACTTGCAGATACCCCGCTTTTCAGTTTGGTAGCATTTTGGTAGCAAAACGCTCGTCTCGCGCGTGACCTCTTCCAAATTAGGAAGGAGTCGCAGCTCCGCGCTGATGGCGTCGACCGTCTTCTGCACACTTTCCGGAATCTCCTGCATGTAAACGTCAGTTGTTGTTGCCCTCCAAGAGATTCCGCGATGATTTGGCCATACGCCGCTCTCGGCGGAAGAGCGAACACCTTGGAAATTTCGCAATCTGGTGATTGGCACAGGCACGGGCGCTTTGCCGGTGATGGACGAAGTAAAGCAAGAAGCCCGACGCCGTAAGATTGAGTTGCGTATCCTGCCGACCGCTCGGGCCATTGAACTGCTGAAAGCGCCTCGTCTCGACACAAGTGCAATTCTGCATGTGACTTGCTAACTCGGTGCGCCCGGGCGATTCTCACGGTGCGGAGGCGATCAAATGGTTCGGCGCAGTCGGTGGGACCGGATGGTCCCACCGATGTGTGGGGGTTGGTTGCCTAGTCTTTGTCCGCCTCATTGCCAGTTTCGAGTTTGGAGAAACTGGTCTTAGGCGCTGGAGCAGGCGTTCCTTTGAGACCCTCCCAAAGGATCTTGTTGTAGAGATCGGCCGGAACGCGGTCTTCGCCCGAGAAGTCGAAGCCGCGGGTCTTGTCCGCCCAGTACTGCGCGTCATGAGTCGGCTTCAAGTCCGGACCGGCAGCGAACTCAACCTTAGTTGGGTCCAGTCCCAATGTGGTCAACTTGAGGAGCGTCGACGCAACAGCATCGAAGTTCCACTTGCCGGACGAATTGGTGTCGAATACATCCGCCATCGGCCGAGCGTAGTAAGTGTTCAGGTTGATGTGCTCCGTACCCAGGATGTCCTCGATGGTGCGAAGCACGTTGGTCTGACTGTAGCGGGTGCTCACGACGGCGTGCTGCCTCACGTATGGCCCAACGAAATAGGTCGTAGAGCGATGCGAATCGACGTGGTCCGCTCCATCCTGCGAGTCGTCTTCGATGATGATGATCAGGGTGTCCTTCGCGTAGGGGCTCTTTGCGACCGCTTGAACCAGCAGGCCAACAGCGTAGTCGTTATCAGCCTGCTGCAATTCCGGCGTGTTAACTCCGCCCAGAGCAGAGCCGAAGCTGCCCGTGTGATCGTGGCTGAGGCCGCGAATCATCTGTAGCGAGGGCAGATTACCGTTGGCAACGAATTGCTGGAACTCTCGGTTCCATTCGTTGAAGCGCCAATAATCCGGATAGACCTGATCATAGGCGCGGAAGTACGGATCATAGAATCCGTTCTCATAGAGAAGTTGATTAGCCGTCGTGGTCTGGATGACACCGGCGTTGAAAGGATCAGTGATGGGGTCGGCGATGGTCCCGACGCTGCCGGGAGTGTTGGCCATCCAGCCGTAGTTACGAACCGTTCCGCCGGCGTCCAACACGGCATTGAAGATGTATCCCTGCTGGTAGCCGGTTGGACCATCGGTGGCCGCGTGGTCACCGTCCCCAGCCAAGATATTTTCCGTACCGCCTTTGAGCCCAGAGGTGGCGTTGCTGTAGGGCATGCTTGCGCCAGTCGGGTCAAAGAAGAAGTCTCTGGCAGTAACGGTATTCAGGTTGCTTGGAATATTACGATTCTGGCCTTCGCCTTCATAGGACAGGCCGCGGTTCACGCGCGCATAGTTGATTTGCTGCGTGAGCGTTTCGGTATTGGTGACTCGGCCACGCATGGACCAGGACCAACCGTCCATCGACCCGTCGCCAGGATCCATGAAGTTGTCCAGCGTCACGAAGTTTCGCGCCATGCGATGGAAGCTGGGTGTGACGCCTTCGCCGAAGAGAGTCAGCGAAGAATCGCCGTTCGAACCATTGCCGAGATCGCCCAGGATCTGATCAAAGGTGCGATTTTCCTTCACTACGTAAATGATGTGCTTGATCTTCGAGTGAAGAAAATTCATTACTCCGGCATCGTATTGGGCGGATTCAGGCTGGTAGCCGTTGTTGGCTGCTACCTGTGAAGTCAGGCCCAGGAGATCGCTGCTGGAGGGAATCTGAGCACTGACGAGCGACGCGTGTTCCAGTTGGAATTGATACTGGTTGTTCGCCCTCAGCTTCGCGGACTCAGCCGCATTACCGCCCGGGCAGGGGCCGCCCGGCGGGGTGATGTACTGGATGAAAGCAAAGTTGCCGAACCCATAGCCGAGGTTCGGGCCAGTGTTGCTCTTACCGTTGATGATGTACATCCAGCTGCCATCGGCGCTGAAAGCTACATCCGTAGGATCATATGCGGTGGGGAGCAGACCGACGGTCGTGAAGGCGTGCGGTCCACTGAGAGGAATCACAGCGATCGAGTTCGAACCCGCGTTGACAGCATAGAGCATTTTGTTGACAGGGTTAATGGCGACCGCGGTCGGGGCTGCACCGGTAGTGTTGGGGGGAAAGTTCAGATGGATGGGACCACGGGTGTCGATTTTGTGGGTGATTGTGTTCGTCGCTGTGTCGATGACGGCGACTTGGTCCTGATTATCCTGGGCGACGTAGAGCGTGGAACCATCGGCGCTCAGGGCCATGCCGTTTGGATTGCCATCCAGTTGCAATCGGGAGACGAGTGAGCCAGCTGGACTGGCAATGTTGACGGCGATAACTTCGCGATCGCGATCAGAGCCGACGTAGGCGGTGCTGCCTTTCAACACCACCGCGTAGGGGAACGTTCCGCCCTTCGTGCCGCTCGATGCGCCCGAGGTCGCATAGGGCCGCAGATCGTATTCATACCTCACGGTTCCGGTAGCGGCGTCGATTACGCTAATTGAGTCGTTGTAGTTGTTGGCCGCAACTAGCGTCTTTCCGTCGGCGGAAATGGCAAGTCCGGCCACATTGGGCTCGACGCTGAGACCGAGGCCGGTCCGATTCGCAGTATTAGAAACGCAGCCATCCGGAGCGTGACCAAGGCTGATCTTGCCACTTAACACAAAACTGTTGCCGTTTTTGCTGTAGGAGTACACCGCATCGTCACAACCACCCGCAGCGTAAACCGTTTGGCCGGTTGGCGCCCAGACCAGACCAACGTGTGCATTGGGTTGCTGGATGACTTGCTTCAGGGCAGGGTGGGTCTTATTTGCACCTGAAATGTCGTATATAAAGAGGAACTGTGTTGAAGCGACCGTGTCGACGTTGCCGTTGGAGTCAAACAACGAGTTCATTCCCGCCGTTAGGATCGCCAAGGTTTTGCCATCCGGGCTAACCGATTCCTTCACCGCCTCACCCGCGACGAAGTTCGGATAATTGGCGAGCCCGGGGTTCAGTACCTGTTGGACGGCTTGAGGCAAGGCGGTTGGCGTTATAGACAGGCCCGGCGGTGTGGGTGTCTGCGCGAGAATCGGGGCGGTCGCGAGGGCGATCAAAAGAATTGCCGCGAGCCACGGGCGGCGCCGCCCAATTCTATTTACAGAAGCGTGTGCGTTCATCGTTCCTCCTCCGAATGACGGGATAGCTACTCCCGGGTCTTAGTTAGTGAGGGTTGTTGTCAGCAGCGAATTGCAGAACTGTACTGCGAAGCGTTTGTTGTGGCGTTGAATGCGGCAGCACCATCGGCGTTATCTGCTGGCCGCGATCGCGGCGATGGCTTGCTCACTGCGCTGCTCGACATCATGAATGTCCTCCAGTTGTCTGGTGTAGACGTTTAATGAATCAGGAGCGCACCCGCCATTTGTCTTTCGTTCTTGGCGAGTGCGCTGCCATCGGCTGGGCGGCTTGGAAATTCTGACGCCATACAGGCGTGCGACTGGAACTCTAAAAGACCCACTCTTAAATCGGAGTTAGACGTTGGTGAATTGTTGGTGAAGAGGAGATGACAACCATGGGGAACTGTGAAAAGCGGGCATGACTTTTAGTGCTCCGGCACTCGGTCGCCTGTGAGTGACGGTTCGAGCGAGCGCCCAAACTCTACTTCGAGCTTGTCGCCCGCGTTTAGTTGGACTTCTCTCCCTTTCTGAAGAACAAAAAACGTTGCCGCCGCGCCGGCTCCAACCAGCCGCGCTGTTCCAGCGCCAACCGCGGCGCCTCCCGCAAGCTCTGCGAGATCATCCACAAACTTGGCGGTCAGGGCGGTCCCTCCCAGCTGAATTGCCAGGCGTTTCTTGCTCAGCGCGGGATGCAGCCTGCCCTCGGAGTCAGCTTTCACCGCCGTGGTCGCAGCATCCACAATATGCAGGTCAATTCTCTGTGTGGTGCCGTTGGGGAGAATTATTCGGTCAAAGGTCATGAACATCGATCCCGGGCGCATCATCCGTCGAGCGGGCCTGGAATGAATATGCCCTTCGAAGACGGTGCCTTGAGGAAGCATCAGGTGCCCTTCTTGTGCCAGCGGACTATCGAGGCGCGCTTGAAAAGAAGAGCCAACCGGAGATTTCGAACTGACGGCCGACAACAGCGAAAGCATCACGCGAGTTCCCGCAAGCGATGCAACCTGAGAAGCTGTATGCATCGAGCGCAGCGGAATCGACGTTTCGCTCCAGCGATGCACGGAAAAACCAATTGCTTGCGGGCTTGGTGCATCCGGAAACATGCCAAGTGCGGAAGCAGCCGACATTAAAGGGTGCCCCTGCCCTAAGCAGGCGGTCCCGAAGGCAAACACGAATAACAGCAGCTTGACCAATATTCGCATCATCGGATCTCCAGGCAGAGCACACCAATCAGCAATGTACAGAGACAATTCTTAATCCATAGTTAGGTACACATGAATTGTTGGTAAATGTCCAAGGTTCCAGCGAGCCGGAGCTGTGCAAAAGGTCATCGCCGCTATGCCGTGACTGACAATCTTTTCATCGATACACGAATTACTCACATCGCTCAAGCATCTTCCATCTTCGATGAGAACAATTCTTTCGATCATTCTTTCGGGATATATCCTTATGCTGCGAATCTTGCTGGCGAGCCCAAGCGCCGCCGGAATCCACAATTGATTGCGTATAACCCGAACAAGGTTAGGCGTTCCGCCTCGACCACGCGGATGCGGTCACTTGAGGCAACGACAATCAGTATCACGGTGAGCAGGCGGGCGCTGATGGACAAATTCCTCGTTCTTAACGGCACTGGCACAGGATGTACGCCGAACCTGCCATGGGCTCGCATGTAAACGGTCCTTGCAACAAGTGAGCCGGATCCGGCAGCGCTGCGCGGCGAAAGAACCCAACGGCAAGTTCATGCGCCATGTGAAGCTGAGGCCGGGAACGGCCACAAACACTGCAGCGCTAAGCGGGCTGATCGACACGGCGTACTCGGATATAAAGGCGCGTGTCGAAAACGGTTAGCTCACAGAAACGCTCAAGAGTTCGATGCAGATGTCAACCGCCAAAACATGTCGGATGCAGATCGTGGGTGGATAACTAGCTACTCTTCCCTAATCTTGTAAGGTAAGGCTAGCGACATTCCGTCCAGAATGCGCGCAAAGAGAAGTTATAGTTCAAGCGTTACGAGTCTTCCAGGAAGATAGGTGGATGCAATATTGGCGATAAACGCTCACCTCCACACACGTCAAATAAAAAGAGGCCTGAAAGGAATTTCCAAGCCCAAATCTTCTCTAGCACCTGTGGCGACGGTCGCGGCGACGCTCCGGAGACTGAACAGGCCGCTTACAAGAATGGCTACTGCCAAGAATTGCACACGTTTGAGGCTCACAGCTGTACTCCTGTTATGGATTGAATTTACTGAACAAGAATGTGCACATGCAGTAAACAATTCTCTCCTATGGTAAACAGATGTCAAACTCGAAAGGGTAACCTGTTCAAGCTTGTTCCTGGAACGGGCAATCGCAGTAAATGAGATGACCACCACACACTGCGCATTGCTTCAGGTCACAACTGGGATATGGAATTCGCCCATCAGGACTCGGCGGTCATGAGAACAAGGTTTATCTGCATGCAATCCCCCTCTCAGCCGCTTGGCTCTTCTGGCCCAGTCCTCAATCATCGGCACTTCCCGATACAGGAACGTCCGACCGGACACCGGTCGCACATGTCCTTTGCGCATTGACTGTCGCCTGGAAGAAACCTACAATTTGGCAGCCTTGGGGAAAATTCGTCCGCCGGAGAAGTTTATGTTCTTGCGAGCTGTAATCGTTACCCTGTTGTTTTCTGCTGCCGCCGCCGCTGCAGATCATCGGCCTGTTTGTCCTGGACCGGCTGCCTTTGGGACTGGCCGCTGCCATGCCCGCGTGGTCACCGATAGCCGCGGTGTTCCTAATGCCGCAGCCGCGCCATCCGGCTATGGCCCAGTGCAGTTCCGGACTGCCTACGGCCTGACGTCATCAGGAAGTTCATCCATCACTGTCGCGATCGTCGATGCGTACGATGATCCCAATGTCGAGAGCGACCTCGGTGTATACAGCACGCAATTCGGTCTTCCCGCGTGCACAACTGCGAACGGGTGCTTCAAGAAGGTGAATCAAACCGGCGGAACCAGTTATCCGCGCAAAGATGCGGGTTGGTCACTGGAGATCGCGCTCGACGTTGAAACGATTCACGCCATCTGCCCAAACTGCAAGCTTCTCCTCGTCGAAGCGACATCTAATTCCTTCGCAAACCTGATCGCGGCCGAAGATTACGCGGCAGCACACGCGAACATCGTCTCTAATTCCTGGGGTGGCAGCGAATTTTCCAGTGAAACGACCAGCGCCTATGACGGCCACTTCAATCATGCGGGGATTCCTATCACCTTTTCTTCGGGTGACGGTGGTTACGGCGTTGAATATCCCGCAGCCTCGCATTACGTGAGCGCGGTTGGAGGTACCACGCTGACTCTTAATGCTAACAACACGCGCAAGACTGAAACTGTGTGGGCCGGGGCCGGAAGCGGTTGCAGCGCCTATGAACCCAAGCCAACCTGGCAGACTGACACTGGCTGTGTGCGCCGAACAGTTGCGGACGTCTCGGCCGATGCCGATCCCAACACGGGCGCGGCGGTGTACGACAGCGTGCGATATCAGGGCAGGTCGGGTTGGTTCCAAGTCGGTGGCACGAGCCTCGCTTCCCCCCTCATCGCTGCGGTGTACGCTCTAGCAGGAAACGGGGCAAACACGATAGATGGATCGTACCCGTATTCACACAACGGATTGTTCGACGTGACCTCTGGCAGCAATGGCAGCTGCGGGGGCTCGTATCTCTGCACTGGAAAAGTTGGCTACGATGGCCCGACCGGCCTCGGTACGCCGATCGGCACAACCGCGTTCTAAGGTTCAGTTCACTAGTTGCTCAGGGCCCGTCCTTCGAAGAGGATGGGCCGTTGTGTCTTTGGGTTAATCCGAGCGGGCTTGTTTCGGTCCCGAACGTTAATGTCGAGGGAGTGCCCGCGTTGGATTGCAGTAGCGGTCGAATTACGCTAACCGGTAGTAATCCGCTCTGAACGAAGGGGCGAAGACTGGCCGCTTGAGAATTTGCCGATCAAGTGATGAACTCACGCTGGCTGCAGATTCAATCCGTCAACCGTGTGTTTGCTCTGACACTTACAATTGCAGGTGACATTTCGTGGTATGACACGGCAGAGCTTTCCGTTTGACAAGTGACCAGCGGCACCTTAATCTGACTGGAAATTCTTAGTCGACTGGGTTCGGCCGATGCAGTTTCTGGAGCCCTCCATCCTACCTTCCGCAATAACTCCCAAACAGCAATTCTGTCTAGCCAGAGGAGAATGTCATGTCCCGCATTTCCAATGCCCTACCGCAAAGACTAATTGAAAGAACGCTCTGCACGATTTCAGAAATTGCTTGGCGCGTTCCGCTTGGTACCGCGCGGAAAGGTCAGCGGGCGTCATCATGGGTGCCCGGCAAACGATCGGACCGCCCATCGCGCTCTGCGATTCCTCTCGGAGTTCCGCGTACTACCCGTTCCGTTTGTCCAGGCTGCGTGATCGAAACGCGCAATGCGGTGCTGGATGGTCGGACAGACATCAATGTTCTCAAACGGGATCCCGGCGTCATCAACGCGGAGATTATCGAAGAAGCCGGCCGCGTCCTCATGCGTAAAATCTGCCAAATCCACGGACCCTTCGAGGATGTGCTAGCGACGGACGCAGCGTTCTTCCGGCGCATGGAACGTCTCTATCCCGGCCCGGATTTCGCCTGCACCGAAGACGATCTCGTTCACGACCACGGAGTTTCGAGTGTTCGCTACGGCCGCGGTGCTTTCCTGGTATTC
>Ga0137366_10005324_pt1 | contig 10092 bp, 7 predicted proteins | sample SagtaG_8_FD_104938 | JGI IMG/M metagenome (GOLD analysis project Ga0137366, IMG submission 104938) | Vadose zone soil microbial communities from Sagehorn Ranch, Mendocino, California, USA - Sage1_L_60_16 metaG | ecosystem: Environmental > Terrestrial > Soil > Vadose zone | place: USA: California... | reverse complement strand
GCGGACATAACAAAGACGAGTGAAATAATATTGTGGACAAATATTGGTGATATTGGTGATCTTGTGGCTACTGGGATTCATCGGTCACTTCGGCGGCAATCTGATTCACATCCTAATCGTGGTGGCAGTGATCATCTTGATCTATAACCTGGTCGCTGGCCGGCGCTAGATCGAAGGCGCGTTCCTCGCCGAGATCATCATCACTACCCTGCCCGCGGTGGCAAGGGAGCGGGTGTTGACTGGTGGACGTGGTAGGACCCACCCAGCCCGAATAAGTAGTTGGGAAATTCATCCGGTGTACTCGATTTTCGTCTTTGGAGACTGCACGGCTTTCAATGTCTATGCCAGTGTACCTCGTCAGATCAGTCGGCATTTTTTTCAGATTAAGTGGCAATCGGCGATTACAAAATAACCTGCAAATTCCGCGACCATTATTGACCCCTGATAAGTTACTCAATGACCATCAGTTACCGGAATTTTTCCCGCCCTTCTCGCGGAACGCCGATGACAAAATGATTGGACGACAACCCTCGGATCTAGCCTCGGATGACAATTTATTCTGCAAAAATTCGCTCTGATGACAAAACGATCTCCAAAAAACGAAACATCATCCGTAGCCTATAAACAGCTCAATGGCAGCTTTTAGAAGATATTTTGGCTCTCTCTTGGAAAAGCCCCGATGACCATTTAATTGTGGCGGTGTACAGTAGTAAAATCAACTTCGTCCCAGAGGTCAGGAGCACAACAAATCGAACAAGCCCCAGGTTGTCTCCTATTATTTCCTCCCAATACCCATACCATAGAAGTAGGGCGTCGCTCTACTCTATGGTCAACGGAACTGAGAACTGAATCTTTACGCAGCCGGCTGGATCCACTTTGTGAAGTGTGGACGACAAGGTGATGGAGGCCAGATGATCCGCAGATGCTTTGAAGAGCATTCCACTGGGGTTGACAAGGTACGAAGCTGTCGCAAACGGATCGCCGTGAAGAGCCTGAGATTTGCGCTCGGTGTCGCTGCCTGTCTGTTACTATCAGGAACATTTTTCTCGCTCGCCGCTGCAACTCTTCCTACCGGCTTCATAGAGACACAGGTTACCAATGGACTTTCCAGTGCTACGGCTATGGACTTTGCTCCTGACGGCCGACTGTTTGTCTGCCTTCAGGGTGGCCAGTTGCGCGTGATCAAAAACGGCGCCTTGCTGCCCACTCCCTTTTTGACGGTGAACGTTGATTCATCCGGCGAGCGCGGCTTGCTGGGAATCGCATTCGATCCTAATTTCTCGACCAATAATTTTGTGTATGTCTATTACACCGTTCTGACGGGCCCGATACATAATCGAGTTAGCCGGTTCACTGCGAATGGCGATGTGGCGGTTGCAAATAGTGAGACAGTCCTTGTCGACCTCGATAATCTAAGCAGCGCCACGAACCACAATGGAGGCGCGATCCACTTTGGCCCGGACGGGAAGCTCTATATTGCAGTCGGCGAGAATGCTAATCCACCGAATTCGCAGACGCTTACCAATCGGTTGGGTAAAGTTCTTCGCATCAACTCTGACGGCACGATCCCTTCGGACAATCCTTTCTTCAACACCGCAACCGGAGTCAATCGAGTAATCTGGGCGCTCGGACTGCGCAATCCCTTTACGTTCGCCTTTCAGCCAGGCTCGACTCGGATGTTCATAAACGATGTGGGGCAGAACACCTGGGAGGAGATTAACGATGGCATCGCCGGATCGAATTACGGGTGGCCTGTTACCGAAGGGCCAACGTCGGATCCAAGCTTCCGTGGTCCACTCTTCGCATATCAACACGGCTCTACCAGTACGACGGGCTGCGCAATTACCGGAGGCACCTTCTACAATCCGGCGACCAATCAATTTCCGAACAGCTACGTGGGGAAATACTTCTTCGCTGATCTTTGCACCGGATGGATTCGCGTAATGGACCCATCGAATAACACGGCCGCTGACTTTGCCTCGGGAATCTCCAATCCGGTCGATCTCAAGGTCGGATCGGATGGCAGTCTTTATTATCTATCGATAGGGGCGGCTGCGGTCTTTCGAGTTCAATACTCTCCCGTTCCTGCCAGCATCACCGGACAGCCATCCGACCAGACGGTTGCGCAGGGACAGGCCACAACGTTTAACGTGGGCGCCGTCGGCAGCGCGCCTCTCAACTATCAGTGGCAAAGGAACCAGGTCAACATTTCGGGCGCGAACGCATCAAGCTATACCCTGTCGGCTGCAAGTTTTGGGGATAGCGGAGCCATGTTTCGTTGCGTCGTGACAAATGCATTCGGGAATGCCACCAGCAACGAGGCAACTCTGACGGTCAACGCACCTCCAAGCATCACAACGCAGCCGTCAGATCAGGCCGTCCCGCCGGGCCAGCCCGTGACTTTCAATGTTGCTGCTAGCGGCAGCCCAACGCTTAGTTATCAATGGCAACGCAACCAGGTCAACATTCTCGGAGCGAACGCATCCAGCTATACCATTCCAGTTGTGGCGTCGGGGGACAATGGCGCGAAGTTTCGTTGTGTGGTGATGAATGGCTTCGGCAGTGCGACCAGCAATGACGCCACGCTGACCGTCACCATGCCACCGAGCATTACGACACAACCCCCAAGTCAAACTGTCGCACAGGGACAGCCAGTCACTTTCGATGTCGCCGCTACCGGCAGTGTGACGCTCATTTATCAATGGCAACGGAACACGATCAATATTCCCGGCGCGACTTCTTCGAGCTACACGATCCCAGCGGCAGCCTTTTCAGATAATGGCGCAAAGTTTCATTGTGTAGTATCGAATAGCGCCGGCAGTGCGACCAGCAATGACGCCACGCTGACAGTCAACGCGCCTCCGAGCATTACGACGCAGCCATTAGATCAAACCATCCCGGAGGGACAGCAGGTGACTTTCACTGTCGTTGCTAACGGCAGTGCGACGCTCAGTTATCAATGGCAACGGAACCAGGTCAACATCTTGGGAGCCAACGGATCAAGCTACTTCAATTCACCTGCTATCCAGTCGGACAACGGTGCCAAGTTTCGCTGCGTCGTTTCTAATTCCTTTGGTACTGCCACGAGCAGCGAAGCGACTTTGACGGTACAAGCGGCGCCGCCCATGCTTTTAATCGAAGAGAACAGTGATAGCGCCATCGCTTTTGATTCGGTAACTATGTTGCGCGATCCCTTTCCTCTTACCGACATGTTTAACTTCAGCTTAGACAACCACACGCGGGTGATGCTTTTCGCTATCAATCTCGATTTGCTAGCTGGCGAAGACAGTTCAGCCGTGACAGCCCAGGCCGAAGATAGTCAGTTCAATATCTATCCACTCACAGTTGAATTTGTCGGGGAGGTCCCGAACCTTGATTGGGTGTCGCAAGTGGTGGTCAAACTACCGGACAACCTGCCGACCGGACAGGCCGTGCGCGTGAGCGTAACTGTACATGCGAAAACGAGCAACAAGGCACGGATTAGAATCCAGTAATCCGGAATTCTCAGAGGACTTCGAAGAGAGACAGGCTTGATGGTCCGCTCCGGCGCCGCCCTTTTCACTGCGCGTTGGTCTTTGCGACCTGTCCGTTGCCGTGGAGCAACGCCTGCGCGATGGACCTAATGGGCAAGGTTCGCGGTGGCGAAGGCAACTTTCGTTTCACAGCGGCTGCAAATTGTCTCGCCGGTACTCCATTCTTTCCCGTTGCCTATCATCAAGGCCCCGCCGCATTCAGCATCGGCCTGGAATCACCAGGCTTGCTGCAAGAAGCATTTGAACAATCCAAAGACATCCAAGAGGCAAAGGCGAAGCTTAGGACGCTCTTGGAGTCTGAGCTTGGTTCGGTCGAAAAGTTGGCGTTAGGAGTCGCTCGCAACGAACATCGTCAGTATTTAGGAATTGACGTCTCACCGGCTCCACCAAAGGAAGTGAGCATTGGCTCTGCTATTGAGGCTCTCACGCGAGTGCCATTTGGGAGCGCCTCAACATTGGCTGCTTGCGCTGCGATTACGGATGTGCTCCACAGCCTCAGCATCAAAACATGCGGACCTTCTAACTCTAGCTGTTTTGACTGCGGTCAGAACAAGCCCCGGAGCTTGAACCCTCGTGACAGTCAGCGCAAAACCGATCATCGACGTGATGACCAGGGCCGTACCAAACAAGAGCGCAAACTTCTTCCCGATTCGATCGATAATTGGACCGCTAATCACATACGCCAACACTGCTCCAATCGCATTAATAAGCAGGAACGTACCGACTGCACTGTCGTTTGGCAAAAACTGGTTGCGCTCGAGAGTGGAAAGCATGGAGCCGGTCAGCGCCGCGAGCAATCCATAAAGGAAAATGCCGGAGAAGGCAATCACCATGAGCAGCAGCTCACGTGCCTTGGCGGTACTGGTTTGTTGTTCGCTCACATAACTGTCCTCGCATTTCTAAATCGTTACTAAAGCGGCGTGTGCTTCGGCTTCAAGCGCACGGATAAGATCCGTATCAACAAGCAGCCGAAGAGGAAGTTGTCGCAGAGTAAATGAAATATAAAGCCGTCAGCTCTATCAGCGTGGTTAGGAAGATAACGCTGCCTTCATCTATGACGCCGCCGTTGAACTATTTTAGAAACGACACGTTTCATCGGCCCTTCCACAGTCCTTGAGCGACAAGCGGCACGTATGTATCAAGTTCTTCGGGCCTGAAATGGATCGTGCGCTCCTGCTCAGCGCTCATGTAAGCGGTCATCAGCAGTTCTGTTACTTCCAGACCATCGTGGAAACTTTCCGCTGGTTGCTTACCGTCGAGAAAGCATTGCACAAAATAGCGATTCTGCGATTCGTAACCGTACTCTGCGGCTTCGTTCCCTAACACAGGCATCAATCCCTGTTCAGCGTTCTGTTTTTCTACGAAGTCTTCGCCCGCGTTGCCTTTCACCTCGCGGCTCAGAAATAACTTTAGTCCGCTGTCGAGCGAGTTCATGGCAAGCGAGTATTCCGGACCGAGCACTTCAAGACTCAGACGCAGGCCCGCACCGACATAGCCCCAGGACGTTGTCACTTCAACGATGAGCGGGTTGCTATCTTCGTCTACATAGTTAATCGTAGCGCGTGCAAAATCCTCGGCTGGCTTGTTTTTGTAATCAACGTCCGCGCCCATGTTCTTCATGAGAATGTTCACATACTCGGGCCGTGACCATTTCAAACTGGCAATCTGCGCCGACACTTTCACTGGTCGAATACTTGAGCGTGGAGCGCCGGGCCTGGTTAGCATAAAGCGCGCGACTTCAATGCTGTGACACATCATGTCATTGAGTACACCACCGCCCTGTAGTTCGCCCTGCCAAAACCAAGATGAATGTGGGCCACTATGTTCTTCGGCTGCGCGCGCAAGATAAGGACGACCTGTTAGCGCCGCCGCTCGGCTCCACATGATCTGTTTCCCCCGAGTCACACTCGGCGCGAACATCTGGTCTTCAAGGTAGCCGTGTAGCAATCCCGATTGTTCAACCTGCTCAACCATGCGTCGCGCTTCAGCCGCGTTACGGGCCAATGGCTTCTCGCAAGCAATTCCGATCAGTTTGCCTTTTCCAGATCTAATCGCATCACAAATTGCTTGCATGTTCTGCACACGCAAATAGTTTGGTCCACAGAGCCACAGGCAATCGATCTCAGGAGCGGCAATCATCTCTTCAATCGAATTGAAGGGCCGCGCATTGCCCACGCGAAGCTCGCGCGCCAAGGCGGCAGTCGCCTCAGCATGCTTCGCGTTTGGGCTGTACACCCCGAGCACATCGGCATCGCGAACCCCGCGCCAGGCCTGAAGATGAAACTTGGCCACGAATCCGCTGCCGATGAATCCTATTCCAAGCTTGCTTCCCGTCATCGATAAAGAACCTCCTCATTGTTGGTTAGGTCCATCGGTCAATAGTCGACTTGCACGTGAATGCAACATCATGTAGGCAGTCCGAGAGCGGCAAAAACATAGAGCTGGACGTAAGCCCTGGGGTTGTCGCATCGCCACCAGCCCGCGAAGTGGGCGAGAAAAGCCACCCATCACATTGTTTCTTGAATTACAATTGTGGTCCACAATAAAGCGCGTCACATTCTGACATTTCTGACTCGATAGGTCACTACTCGTACTCGATAGATTGTTTGAAGGGGCCGAACCTTCTAAATCACCAGTGAGGTGCTTATGAACAGAAATCCAATTCTAGTTTTGACTGCTGTTATTCTGTTTGTTTTTGTAACAAACAGAGTCGTTTTTACTCAGCAAAAGTCTCTGGGCGCTTTCGCTGACCAAACGGATGTCGGTAACCCGATCCGGCCCGGCCTCGCTGCGTACGATCCTGAAAAGCAGGAATATACAATCGAAGGCGCCGGCACGAACATGTGGGCCGGCCGTGATGAATTTCATTTCGTTTGGCAGCGTCTGAAAGGGAACTTTATCCTCACAACCAGGGTTGCCTTCGTTGGTAAGGGAGTTGAGGAGCACAGAAAAATGGGGTGGATTGTGCGCTCCACTCTTGATGCGGACTCACCGCATGCCGTGGCCGTCGTACACGGTGACGGTCTCACATCACTGCAGTTTCGTAGAACGAAAGGCGCCACCACCGAGCAAGTAATTTCAGAGGTTAAAGCGGCTGATGTTCTGCAACTCGAAAGGAAAGGGAACGCCTACATAATGTCTGGCGCTCGCTTCGGCGACACGTTTACCAGCGAACAAGTCTCTCTTGATTTAGGTGATGAGCTATACGTTGGGCTATTCGTCTGTTCGCATAACAAAGACGTGACTGAAAAGGCCATATTTAGTGACGTTCGAATCACAGTGCCCGCCAGAGACAACTTTGTTCCATATCGTGACTACATCGGAAGCAACCTCGAACTGATGGACGTAGCAACCGGGAATCGAAGAATTGTTTATACCGCGCCGGACTCTTTTCAGGCACCCAACTGGACTAAAGATGGTCGAGCCTTGATCTACAACCGCAATGGCCGGCTATATCGGTTCGACCTTGCCAGCAAAACACCATTGGTCATCGACACTGGATTTGCCATCAGCAACAACAACGACCACGTTCTCTCCTTCAACGGAAAGATGCTCGCCATCAGTAATCACAGCAAGGATGATGGAAATGCATCGATCGTCTACACCGTACCGGTCGAGGGGGGCACGCCGCGCAGAATTACGGCTAAAGGACCTTCCTACGCGCACGGTTGGTCACCTGATGGCAAATACCTGATCTATACCGGTGGCAGAGATGGTGAGTTCGACATCTACAAGATTTCAGCCACGGGCGGCGAAGAGACGAACCTTACCAACACAAAAGGACTCGATGATGGACCTGAATTCACACCTGACGGCAGATACATCTACTTCAACTCAACGCGCTCAGGAACGATGCAAATCTGGCGAATGAGTCCGGACGGTAGTAGCCAGGAACAAGTTACGAACGACGAATATAACAACTGGTTCCCGCATATTTCTCCGGACGGCAAGTGGATCGTTTTTCTATCTTTCTTAAAAGATGTGAACCCGACCGATCATCCGTTCTATAAGCATGTTTACATCCGGCTTATGCCAGCCAATGCAGTCACGCCCAGGGTAATTGCATATGTGTACGGAGGCCAGGGAACCATTAACGTTCCTTCCTGGTCACCGGATAGTAAGAGGGTGGCGTTTGTCGGCAACACGGATAGAACTGCTGCAAAATGAAGCTAACTGAGCATTAAAATTTCAGCTTCTCAAGATAGCGCAGACTCTGCGGGATTTGAGCAACTGATGTTGGCGATTCATCCTCGATGAAGTACCACTTCACACCGGCTTTCTTCGCTGCGCGGAAGATGGCGGGCCAGTCTATGATTCCTTCACCGAGCACCACATTGTTGGTCACATCCGAGTGTCCGGTAAATCCGTTTGGTGTGCCCTGCTTCATATCTTTGACGTGCATTAGCTCAAAGCGCTTTCCGTATTGCTCGAGCAACTTCACCGGATCCTGGCCCGGATTAACAATCCAGTAGACGTCCATCTCAAAGCGCACATACTCAGGTTTTATCTCTGCCGTCAGTAGATCGAACAAGGTACCGTTACCGTAAGGGAGAAATTCATAACCGTGAGTGTGGTAGAAGAATTTGATTCCATGTTTGGCAAGAGCTTCACCAGCGCGATTGAAGACCGCTGCCGCCTCGCGGCAAGTCTTTTCGTCGAAAGGATCGTTGTGCGGAATCCACGCGCAACCTGCGTACTCGAGACCGAACGTCTTTGCCTCGCGCGCTACGTCTTCGATGTGGTCGCGACACTGTTCGTAGGAAAAGTGGCCACTAATTGCCTGGAGTCCTCGCGCGTCAAGTTGCTCTTTAAATTTTTCAGGCGCGACGCCGTAAGTGCCGGCCAACTCGACGTACTTGATGCCAAAACCGCGCACCTCGTTTAACGTCCCAGGAACATCTTTCTTGAATTGATCGCGCAGACTGTACAACTGGAGACCGATCGGTCCTTTGAAGCTTGATCCAATGCCGGCCGACCGTTGGTTTGTCACGGTTTCAACTTTCGTCGAATACGTCAGAGCAACTAGACAAGCGAGTAGAAAAGGCGCAAGCACCGCGTGGCGTAGTGTACGTTTCATGTGGTGTCCAATAACACGAAATGCGGTGGTAGGGAAAGCTTTGTGGATAGTCGTCTGGGGTATTGTCAGGTTAAACGGCGGAAGATGTTCCTCAAAATCAACGGACGTCTGCATTACCTGTGGCGTGCAGTGGATCAGGATTGTGACATATTGGATATTCTGGTCCAAAGCCGCAGAGATAAAAAGGCAGCGAAGAAGTTCTTCCGCAATCGATAGCCGCACGCGAACAGTACGTCGTGCGGGAGAAGTAGTAGAGCTAACCCTCGTTGAATATTCGCTATTGGAAAAACTTCTCAGCGCGCCCGGCCGGATTCTTGAGCGAGAGGGAATCGTTAAAGAAGTCTTGCATCGCGATCTTTCACCATTGGATCGCAGCAGCAAGTGCGTAAGCCGGTCCCTCTCCGGTCATTTTCCTTCAAGCCGTAGTTTGTCGGTTCGCTCATGTAACACAGTGTTCATTGCCCACGTTTCCGAAAACACGCTACGTCGAATCCGATTCGGCAACTTAAGTTTGCCGCATCGCCGCCTTCAACGCTGGAATCGCGAGCCGCCGAAAAGTTGTATTTATATCCTCCACTGAGGGTCGCATTTTCCCGTCTAACCACCACATCAATAGTCCAAAGAGTCCGCCGCCGATGAACTGTACGAGCGCCTCTGTTGGAACTGAGCCGCCATCTTTTCGCGGAACCGCCGCCTTCACGTCGTCTCGGACTAAATCCACCAACAACTTGTGTAGCAGGCGCTGAATGGCTGCACCGCTTTCTTTGCCCACCATCGCCTGAAATATTTCGCGGTGCTCGTTGGCGTGCGCGAACATCTCCTGGCTGAAAGCAAATACCCGCTCCTCAACAGAGGCCCCGCGCGCGATCGCTTCACGTTGACGTTCCTTCAGAGAGGCTCGCAAGTCATCAAACCCGCTTACCAGGAGATCTTGCTTGTTGTCGAAATGTGTGTAGAAGGTCGCACGACCGACGTTAGCGCGATCAATAATGTCCTGAACGGAGAGTGCTTCGAATCCCTTCTCCTGAATCAGCGAAAACAGCGCTCCTCGAAGAAGTTGCTGGGTCCGCTCAATACGTCGATCCGCTTTTTTCGCCATCAACAAACCTCTCTTCCGAACAATTGAACTGATTTTGATCAATAACGGACAAACGGGCGTGCCTCGTGCTTGACCTCACCATTTGCCTTGAAACATTATGTCTGTAACTGAACGTATTGTCCAATGTCGAACATGGTGTTCGACGGGCGAGACAAGGCATTAGATTACAGCAAGGAGGAAACAATGATTGGAGAAATGGTTCGTAAGCAGCCCTTCGGAAACAGAAAGGTCTTGGATGCCGCCAGGAAAACAATGTGGTCCGCACTCGTAGTGTTGCTGCTCACGACCGTTCATCACCTGTACGGGGCTTATATTTACAACACGCCGTGGCGTCACCACGTCGCCATCGTGAGCACGGTAACTGCGGCGATTCTTTTCGCATC
>Ga0137366_10005315_pt1 | contig 10104 bp, 9 predicted proteins | sample SagtaG_8_FD_104938 | JGI IMG/M metagenome (GOLD analysis project Ga0137366, IMG submission 104938) | Vadose zone soil microbial communities from Sagehorn Ranch, Mendocino, California, USA - Sage1_L_60_16 metaG | ecosystem: Environmental > Terrestrial > Soil > Vadose zone | place: USA: California... | reverse complement strand
GAGCGGCTGAATGGCACTCTTCTTGGGGACCGAACTATCACGGTCAACGAGGCACGTGAGCGTCAAGCAACCGGAAGCAGAGGATTCCAAGGAAGAGAACGGCGTTCAAACAATAGCTACCGGAGCGATCGGTACTAAATTCCTACGATCAGTAGGCTAACTATCCAGAAAGAAACAGAAGGCGAACTCATCTGCGCGCCTTCTGTTTTCACTTTCTGTCTACGTATGGCCAGCACCTGACCCTGTATTGGCTACTTCCTTCGTTACGTCGCATACATCTACTGCTTTTACGTTTTATATGCGATGTATCATCCTCTTCTCTGCCTCACAGAGGCAGAGTGCTTGGAATATCTGTTAGCTACAAAAGACCCCTTGACCATGAGAGGGTGCAGCTTGACGCGTATTTCTCTTGTAGGTGACTTGAGACAAAGATGGAGTTGAAAAATGCTAACGTTCTTTTTGACATAAGAGTGTGGATCATTTCCAAGGAGAAATGTGTGTGGCGATTCGTGTTCTCGATCGATGAAAACAATTGGTTAGTAAGCCCTTTCCATATTTTTCACCTCTCTGCTCTAGGTTGGACGAAACCTCTCAAGAGCTCACTGTTGCTTGGAACACTGACAGACCTTACCAGAAGTAGGAGAGAACTCGTTGCAGAAAATGCGTTTCTACGCCAGCAACTCATTATTCTCCGTCGGCAGGTGAAACGTCCTGTTTCTACCAGAACGGATCGAAGGCTTCTTGTGCTGCTCGCAAGGATGGTTCGGACATGAAAGCAAACCCTCTTCAAAGTTCAACCAGAAACACTGCTGACGCTCGCATCGTGAACTCTATCGCCTGGTCTGGAAGCGCAGGTCAAAGGCAGATACTCACAAGCCGAGAGTAGACGCGGAAACCATCGCATTGATCAGGGAGATGGCGACGAAGAATCGTGTCATTATTCCCATGGTTTGGCAGATTGGTGAGACCATAGTTTTGCAGAGGGTTGAGCTTGATGGAAAAGCCAGATCAGTGCATTTTTGGATTTTCGGGTCGTGAGCAGCCTTGATGGGGAAGCATGGTTTTGCAGAAAAACTTCACGTACAGTTGAAATGGTTACTGATGAGGCTGGAGCTTATGCAGCATTTCGCGGTGCGGACTCCACGAATCAGCAGAAATGCGGCCTCAGAGCTCTAGAAAAATTTCCCTACTCCATCCACGGTTGAGTACCACATGCCAAAGAAAAATAGGAAGGTGGTAAAAGACCACGGTGTCAATAGTGCGAACGGATATCCCAAGTAGCTATTACAGCTAGACAATTGCTTCCAAAGGATGCTGGCGTGGTATGCTATGGGTGAGCAATGAGTGTGATGCATGATGGAAAAAGCGCGTGCCTTGGTCAATGTCAGGGATATCAACCTGATCTGTCACTATTACAAAACCTCTGCACAGATTGAAGGCGTAGCCAGGAGACGGAAGATTACGCGAGCTCGCAGGCGAAGTGGCATCTTGGAAGTCAGAACAGCAGCGCGTGATGAATGGATACAGCCTGTTGCATGGACCCTGGTGGATCAATGATCTGGGCGTTCCTATCAGGTATATGGCCCAGGATATTCGATAAGAGAGCACTGGTGTTTTCTCATAGAAGAACGATGGAAACATTGGGAAAGATAGGCGAGAAGAACATCCCACGGCTTGTTAAGTGGTCCCCACGTTACCTGTACTGGCTACGTAGTATATCCTTTTCAAAAAGCGCATCAATGATGGCTCTTTCCGTTCCTTTTTTAGGCATCTATGTAACTCACAGTTGGCGAAAAGATTTCCAGCATGATTGATTCCTCTCTGGTTTTGGAACAGACATGCTACGTAGCCAGTACAGGTTCACATGAGAAGGATAGCGCTACAAAAGTGGAGTAAGGTCATCGACAGCCTGACTGGGCGCATGATACACTGAAATGTGAAACCTACCCAAATGCTATACCATGAACGATACGCAAGAGGATCTGATGACACAGAGCTATCTTTCTCCTGAAGAAGATGAGAAGCAAAATCCGCAAGATTCTAGATCGGCTCATTCAAGGGAGAGGTCTGGACGACATGATTTACCTGCAGGTACTGTCACACTGCTGTTTACCGATATTGAGGGATCGACACACCTGCTTCAGCAATTAGGGAATCGCTATACCGATGTCTTGACGGAGTACAGACATCTCCAACGAGCGATCTTCAGCGAGTATCATGGCTACGAGGTGGACACACAAGGAGATGCATTTTTCACAGCCTTCGCACGAACGAGAGATGCTGTGGCTGCGGCAGTTGCCACCCAGCGTACCTTAGCGAGACATTCATGGGGAGAGGGGATAACCATACGTGTTCGTATAGGCATACATACAGGTGAACCGGAGTTGGCTGCCGAAGGATACGTAGGCATAGATATCCATTTCGCTGCACGGCTCATGAATGCTGGTCATGGTGGACAGGTCCTGCTCTCCCAAACAACGCGCGATCTTATCATACACAACCTACCAGACGACGTAACTATACGCGATCTAGGGGAACACCGTCTCAAGGATCTCTCATACCCTCAACACCTTTTTCAACTTGTGATTGCGAATCTCCCCTTTGATTTTCCAAAACTCAACACGCTGGATACGTATGCGAATAATCTTCCTGTACACCCATCACCGCTCATTGGACGCAACAACGAACTGGCAAGCATTCTCGACCTGATGCGACAGCAGGATGTACGATTGCTTACACTCACCGGCATAGGAGGAGTAGGCAAAACTCGGCTAGGAGTACAGGCAGCAGCAGAACTAAGCGATGAATGTGCTGATGGAGTCTTTTTTGTGTCTCTGGCACCCATTAGTGACTCTGCACTCGTTATCCCTACCATTGCGCAGGCACTTGGTGTACGAGATGAAACGAATCAACCCTTGCTAGAACGCCTGAAAGAAGATGTACGGCAGAAACAGATCTTACTGTTACTGGACAACTTTGAGCAAGTAATAGCAGCGGCCTCCTATGTAGCGGACCTGCTTGCAGCTTGTCCAAAGCTGAGGGTCTTGGTCACTAGCCGTGAAATCTTGCATCTTCAGATAGAGCATGAGTTGAGAGTACCGCCACTGCCACAGCCTGACTTTGCACATGTAGCAGATCTGGCAGCACTCTCACAGAACGAGGCCGTGGAACTCTTCGTCAAACGGGCACAGGCAGTCAGACCTGAATTCTGCCTGACCGCTGCAAACGCGCAAGCCATTGCCGAAATTTGCGTTCGCCTCGATGGGTTACCGCTGGCGATAGAACTGGCAGCAGCACGCAGTAAACTCCTCTCTCCGCAGGCCCTGCTCGCACGACTTGGAAACCGTTTGAATGTACTGACGAGCGGAACACAAGATATACCGGAAAGACAGCAAACTCTGCGCAACACGCTTGAGTGGAGCTACCACTTGTTAGGCTCTCAACAACAACAGTTCTTTCGCATGCTATCCGTATTCGTCGATGGTGCTACGTTGGAGGCGATTGAAGCGATCAGTGCTGCTCTAAAAATGAGCGAAGGAGTAGCGCTGGATGGAGCAGCATCGCTTTTAGATAAAAGCCTCCTTCAAGCCGTAGGACAAGAAGAAGAGACGCGGTTTTTCATGCTAGAGACAATCCGTGAGTATGGGATACAAGTACTTAGCAACGGCGAAGAAGCAGAAAAGGTGCGACAAGCGCATGCCGAGTACTATCTCTCGCTGGCAGAGCAGGCATATCACGAATTTGACGGAGTCCAACAGAGCGTATGGCTCAAACGGCTCGAACGCGAGCAGGACAATGTACGAGCAGCTTTATCATGGCTGTTAGAGCCAGGAAGGACTACTAAAGGCGCTCGCTACGTAGAAATGGCGCTACGTTTGAGTACCGTGCTCTGGCCATTCTGGGGGCTGCGTGGGAATTACAGCGAAGCTCGTAGCTTCCTGGAACAGGCGATTGCGGTAAGTGAAGGAGCGGGAGCCTCGATACGAGCAAAAGCACTCTACTACGCAGCAAGAATAGCTCATACACAGGGCAATAACGATCGATCAGAACAGCTTTGCAAAGAGAGCCTGGCGCTGTACCAGGAGCTTAACGACACTATGGGAATTGCGCTAGCTCTGCATCACCTGGCAGATATCGCCTGGACGAGAGGGGACCTTGAAACTGCACGTGTCCAGGGAGAAGAAGCCTTTGAGATCTTTAGCAAAATGAATGACATCGCGAGTGTCGCCTACATGCAACTTCATCTAGCGACACTCGCCATCGATCAGGGAGACTACACGAAGGGTTGTAGTCTGCTTGAAGAGAACCTGAATATATGCCGGGAGCTTCACGACAAGAGTGGAATTGCTGAGGCAGTAACGAATGTAGCCAGAGCACACTTCCTGGCGGGAGATCTCACTCAAGTACGGCCATTTCTTGAGGAAGGCTATGCGCTCTTCAATGAAATGGGAGACAAGGAAAGCATAGCGTACTGCTTCTGCCTATTCGGTCTCCTCGCTCTGAGCCAGGATGACCTGCCAGAAGCACGCTCGAAGATTGAAGCAGCGGTCGAACTCTTTAAGGAAATGGGCCAGCAGCACGGTACAACGACTTCTCTCTCCTTTCTGGCAAAGGTGGCAACCAGGCAGGGTAGTCTCAAAGAAGCACGGAACCTGTACGAAGAGAGCCTGACTGTAGCGAGAGCATCCGATAACAGATTGAGCATTGCCATAAGTCTGGAGGGGCTAGCGAGCGTGATTGCAGGAGAGACGTTGCCTGGAGAGAGTTCACAAGAGAAAATGTGGGCTGCGCGGCTCTGGGGCTGTGCAGAGCAGCTCCGTGAGGGAATGGGAACTCCTCTCTCTCCTTTTGAGAGAAGTTTTTACAACGACGCAATAGTTGCAGTACGCGGCACATTAGGCGAGAAGACTTTTATCTCAGCGCGGGCAGAGGGACGAGCGATGACACCTGAGCAAGCCGTCGCAGGATTTCAAAAAGATCTACCAGTATAATGAAAATCCTGCCTGCATCCAGGTTTTGTCACGAGAGTGGTTTTGACCTTCTGAATATAATCTATCGCGCCCTGGTCATACCAGCTACCGCTAAACCTCCGTGTGCTGGCTACGTAGGTATCCGTTCCACGATAGGGAAAGACATCGTTGTAGAGAAATGTATCGCCATCTATCCGATGAATAGTCGACGAAGAGAAAGAACTGATACAGCCATCTTCGATGTTACTTTTTGGAACAGATATGCTAAGTAGCCAGTACAGGGTCCAATAACTGGTGTCCACAGTAAGCTGCATGAGCTTGGTGAGCCGTCCGATGTGCTGGGAACCGGTCAGCCGGTCGCTTGACTGCTGGGCAACGTGCGAAAGCGATCCAGATTGACGGGATCAACGCCCTTGGAGGCCAGGTAGGCGTTGAGGAAGTTCATGTGGCTGAACTCATCTTCGGTATTGTCGCGGATATACTGAAACATGTCCCCATCCAGCACGAGCAGGCCAGCGACGTAGGGAGCACTGCCGCTTCCCCCTGGGACTTCGCTGTCCTGGATGCCTCCCAGTTCGTTGTATTGTTGCCACAGATCGCTTTCGATGATTTCGACCGCAGCCAGGAGCCGGAGAATGGCCACGTCTCCCTTGGTGAGACTGCTACTGCTTTCTTCGGCGAAGGCCGGTAACGATAAGCCATTGGCTAACAGCCCGGCGCCGATGGCTCCTGCTCCTCCGACCACGAGTCCCTTACGCAAAAAGGAACGACGACTGGTAGAGTGTTTCGATTGTTGCGTGTTGTGTTCCATGATTTCTTCTTTCTGCGCCTGTTGCGCGTGTATTCTACGATCTTCTTCTGATCGTGGTTGAGTCTATCCAACATGGGCCATCCCGAACCTTTGTTTCAAAAGTTCGGGATGACCCATGTGAATACTTCTCCTGTCGCTTAGCGGGAAAAATGGGCGAAAAATGTTATGATCCCAAATTCCCTACCTTTTGATTGAAGAGTTCTAATACCCGTTACCGCCGCTTGTCGATCCAGCGCCTTGCACAGCCAGATTGGGGGTGGCCACGAACCACTTGCCGAAAAGGCCCTCCCCATTGGTCTGACCGGGAGCAGTGTCCCCTGAGTAGGAATAGAGGAGATGCCCGTTATACTCGACCTGGGTCCCGTTTGCATCCATTTGCGCGCTCAGGTTCCCGCTGAGGGAAGTTGAGCTGGTGGGTCCGCCTGACCCAGCGAAGAGCAACGGAGGCCACGTCTGAGCACAACTGCCAGAACAAGCTGATTGCGTCGCCGAATCGGGGGTGAAGTAGTACAGGGTCATCCCTTTTGTATTGGTCAGCACCATCTCCGACTGACCTTTGACGGTAGCGGTCGCCGTTTGAATCACGGCGGAGGAACTGTTGCCGCCGGTCGTTGGGGGAGGGGTGGCAGGTGGATTGGTACTGCCGCCACCATAGGGGCCACTCCCACTCGTGGTGGAGCTGCCGCAGGCGGCGAGAAACATGACGATCAAGACGCTCAGAGCGATCACGCTAGCGCGTTTCAGAAACATTGCATATTCTCCTTCTATGTGTCTACTCGGCGAAGATTGAAAGACGGTTGGTGGCCTGCCCCTGGCAGGACTGCCGAAGCTTCGCCTCGAGTGCTTCGCACTCATCTAACCGAAACGAATGTATCGGAACAAGAGTCTCCTCTCTGACGGGCGATCTCATCAGAACGCCCTACTGTGCTGCGCCGGTGTCCTTTGCTATGTCAGGGAGATGGGGCATTGTGTTGCCCTGACATGGGACACTTCTGCTTTCCTGAGAAGGGAAAGAGCGTGGACTTGCATCCACTAGACACGAGTATACTGGGAGTGACGAGGGAAATCAGCGTCCATCAGGTGCCGTCTCACTTCCCATCACTTCTCACTTGGCAGAACTGCTACCAGCCTCCCACTTCCCTAGCGTTTGCGTGAGACGCTGCGCCTCTCGTCCCACCGAAGCGACCTCGCCCCTACGGATGTTGATGAACATTTCGTGAGGTTGATGCCTATTGGGCGGCCACGTGCTGGAGAAATCCGCACTCTCCCGACCGTCCTGCCCTCTCCCCGGAACGTGCAGTGTGCTATCTGTGTTTAGAGCATGGTGAATTGTGGGATGAGCACCTTGTCGATGACGTGCATGATGCCGTTGTCCGCGATCACGTTTGCCTGAAGCACATGCCCACCATTGATCTTGATGCTTTCTCGCACAGAGGTGGTCACCGTGTCGGAAGCGATATAGCTAAGGGCGTCTCCGCCGCCAACGATTTCTTCCTCCCCCAGTGGAATCTCCGAGACGTCAGACCACACTCTGAGCCGCTGCCCCTCGAGTGTTTTGAGGAAGAGGCGATCGAGCAGGTCGTCTGCGGTATAATAGCCCGGCACGATGTGATACTTGAGGACTCTGGCCAGTTTACCAGGGTCCGCGAACATGGTGGCCTGCTGGTCATCGGACAAGCTGTCAAAGGCGGCATCCGTAGGAACGAAGATGGTGATTGGCCCTGGCCCGGTGAGGGTATCAACAAGACCAGCCACGGATTCCAGTCCTTTGACGTACTTGCTGTATGCGTGTTCGGCACGCGCGGTTTCGAAGATGTTTGCCATGGAATGTTTCTCCTTCTTTTCTATCAAACGACATGTGCGAGGATGCGGCCATACGTCTCTATCCTGGGGTCTATGCTGATAGGCCAGGACAGGTGACTGCACCAACTTCACCGTGTACAGGAGAGCGCCTGACCATGTGATCACGCATGGAGCAGAGTTCGCTCTGCTATATAGCGCTCGAGTACCTTGAAAGCCACTAATGCAAAGAACTGCGTTCTTATCGGAAGCCATCTTGCTAACGAACTTCGTTCCGGCTTCGCCCAGGCAAGATGCAAGGAATGTCCTCAGCAGTAATGCAAGGTAGTACATTGACAGCTTAATCTGAGTGCGTGAAGAAAAACGTGGGGAGAGGCGTGAAACTTTTTCTTCGTCAGCCACGTTCTTTCAAACAAAGTCGAGAGTCTACTGTCATTTAACCGATGGTCTTGCAGATTCATACTACCATGGTTTTGCAGGAAGTTGAGCTTGAGGAAAAATCAGTTCAGTGCATTTTTGGATTTTCGGGTCATGGGCAGCCTTGATAGGGAAGCATGGTTTTGCAGAAAAACTTCACTTACAGTTGAATTGATTCCTGATGAGGCTGGAGCTTTTTCAGAAGTTCGCACTGCGAACATAACGAAGCGATAGGAATGCGACTCTAGAGCCTTAGAAAAATCTCACTGCTACTTCCATGGTTGAGTACTACATGACAAAGAAAAATAGGTGGGGGTGAAAGATTAGGTCGCCAATTTTCGAACGGATGTAAAAATTAGCCAACACATCATGTGTACTAGTCACTTTCAGAAGAAACCAGCTCCAGCTCTCGATATTCAAAGTCTGTCAGCTTGTTCTCACCGGGGAGTTCAACAAAGTAGATGTAGTATGGTTCTGTACGTCGTCTCTCTTTATCCACCGATCTGACAATGCCTATGGCTCCACTGCTATCCGCTGGCCCACTACGGAACAGGTTCCCTACTACTCGTACTCTATCGCCAACTACAAATGCTCGTGAACTCATACTAATGCTCCTTTGCTAACTATCATAGAAGGAATGCTGCTTGTCATACAGAGTATGGGCGAACCTTAGGTAATGATACCACTCTATTGGCTACCTGGTATATCTGTTAAGAAATGAAGCGGAAAAGCCTCGTTCTCATGGCTCTGGCTGATCCATTTCCGGCTGGGATAGGTGATTCAAACGGAAAAAGCGACGAGGAGTTTGATGTTCACATTGAGAATGCTCACGAGTTGCAATTCCTAGTAGTAAGCAGGTAGTTCCAGAGATTTAGCCCATCAAGTGTTTGATGTTGACCCATTTTATGGTAACATTACAACTTAAGGTAGGAGGAAAATTAGTCTATGCTTGGAATGAAAAACTACACAAAAAAATATATAGATGAATGTCGCTCAAAAGTTGACGTAGGGCTTTCCGCTTATGAGAAGCTAGTTGCAGCAGCGAAAAGTCATCCTGCGAGTGTTAAAGCGCTTGAAACTTTTGAAGCTACATTCTTCAACAACATGGTTCTCATGCTTGATTACTTCTTTGTTCATAAACTTAGTGGAATTGATGGAAAAGATGGCAATCCGCTGAATGAAGTCAAGATTCTGTGTAATTCTATGCTGAACAACAATAACATCATGACCGCCGATAATGTCGGCAAGATTGGCGCTTTTGCGGGTCTTAACGCAATCAAACTAGATCCAACTAAGTCAGTTTTAAAATATCGAGCCGGAGATGAAATTACATTGAATGAGGCAGATTTTTTGCTCCTATCCAAGGCTTTCTTTGCTGAAATTGAAAGCAAATATTTGTAAACTGACCTGTGCTGGCTACTTAGCATATCCGTTCCACTATCGGGAAAAAATCGTTGTAGAGAAAGGTATTGCCAACTATCCAATAGAGAAATGGCAAAGAGAAGGAAAGGGTAAAGCTATCTTCGACGCTTCTTTTTGGAACAGATATGCTAAGTAGCCAGCACAGGAGAGCGCCGTGATTTCGAACTCATCCGACAGTGATTTCAACGCAGGAATGTGCGCCTGCATAGCCCAGCCACGATCAGGATTGGCGCCGATGATTCCTACACGAATTTTCTGTGAGACATGCTTACGCATGGCGATGACCGCTTCTGATGCCACCGATTACTGCGATACCTTGCTTTGTCATGACTTTCTCCTTTTGTTGTTCACTTTCACGTCGCCAGGATGGTATTCCTGTCGTCACTTCATCCTGGCAACATCCATCTCATCTCGTGAGACACAAAACGCACATCACCTCAAAATCTGTCGTGAACATGACGCCACTTTGACGACCGTTTTCCCGAAGTTCTCACCGGTGAAGATGCCGGTGAAGGCTGTCGGGACATTCTCTACGCCCTCGACGAGGTGCATTTTGAATTGCATGCTTCCTTCCCTGAGCCATCCTCCCAGCTGTTCCTGCATCTTCCCCAGAAGATGCTCCCAGGTGGAGTTCCTGTACGACTGAATGGTGATGTCCATGCCGACAATGCTGTGGAGATTCTT
>Ga0137366_10005313_pt1 | contig 10106 bp, 8 predicted proteins | sample SagtaG_8_FD_104938 | JGI IMG/M metagenome (GOLD analysis project Ga0137366, IMG submission 104938) | Vadose zone soil microbial communities from Sagehorn Ranch, Mendocino, California, USA - Sage1_L_60_16 metaG | ecosystem: Environmental > Terrestrial > Soil > Vadose zone | place: USA: California... | reverse complement strand
GTGCTGGGACTCCATTTCACCCGTGAGAAGCAGAAACAGAAAGGACAACTGGCAATCTTCTAAACCTGTCTGCCGACTGGCAAGATACTCTACAATACATAATATATGCTCATTGGCTATGCACGCGTTTCCACCCAGGATCAGACACTCAACCTCCAAAAAGATGCGCTGGAAAAAATAGGGTGCGCGAAAATCTTTACCGATGTCATCAGTGGCGCAACAACGGAGCGACAAGGACTGGATGAAGCATTGGCATATGTCAGGGAAGGGGATACCTTAGTTGTGTGGCGGCTGGATCGGCTCGGTCGGTCTCTGAAACACCTCATTGAAACCATCACAAACCTCAACAACAGGAAGATCGGGTTTAAGAGTATACAGGAAAACATTGACACAACAACCAGCGGGGGAAAACTGATTTTTCATATCTTTGGCGCACTGGCAGAATTTGAACGGGATATTATTCGAGAGAGAACCAACGCTGGATTGCAAGCTGCACGAGCACGGGGGAGATTAGGAGGCAGGCCAAAAGCAAAAACACTTGATACATCAAAAAAAGTATCCCTGGCGCAATCTTTATATGACGATAAAAACAATACCATTGATGAGATTTGTAAAACACTCAATATCTCACGAGCTACCTTATACCGGTATATCGAAGTGAAGAAATAAAAGTAATCAACGTGGCCGCTGGTGACAGCAACGTTGGTACTACTGTTTTTGTTTCACTAGTCTGTTTTGTCCGTAAAACCCTCGTTTTCCGAACACTATTATTTTACCTATGAGGGGGTTGCTCAAAAATACCCGAGCGCGAGATCGTGCTCCTTCTGCTTATCTCTACGAGGGTGAAGCCTTTTTCTACCTGAAAAAAACTTCCATCAGCTTTTCCCATAAAAAGTCTCTGGTAAATAAACTGACAAGTGTCCCTCCAACGAGAAACGGACCGAAAGGCACGGTGCCTCCTCTGAATTTCTTTTTTCTCCACAAAATCAGTATGCATGCTACCATAGCCCCTATCAAGAACGCGATATATAACGAGATAATAATCCCCGGGAACCCGAGAATCAGCCCCATGAGAAACGCGAATTTCACATCCCCCAACCCCATACCTTTCTTTTTTGTAAAAATATACAGGAGAAAAAAGAAAAGAAGTGCTGCAAGTGACGAAAGTAAATACTGGGGTAGGGAAGTTGTGTGGAAAACAATAAGGTATACCAGTGAAACAGCAACAGTGGGGTACACAATCTTATCCGGGATAATTCCGTGTTCTAAATCAATAAAAAATATAGCAATCATGGAAGAGACAATATATAAGTAGTAGAGCAGGGAAGTGAAAAACGCGAAGCTGAAAATCTGGTCTTCAAATGAGGACTGCACAAACAAGAATGTGATGACAAATAAAATTCCGGTAATGCATTCAATAAAAAACGTATCCCAGCCGATAGAGGAGTGACAGTATCTGCATTTTCCCCATAGGATAAGAAAAGAAACAAGAGGAATCAAATCAAGTGCTGATAATGTATGTTTACAATGGTCACAATGAGACCTACCCATTGCTATCGTCTTATCCCTAGGGAGTCTATCAATGACGACACCCAGGAAACTACCTATAAAAATTCCTAAAATGAAAAAGAGAAAAGTATACATAAAAAAAGCACCCTTCGGTGCTTAGCAGAAAAAAACAAATACTGTTAATATAACGTATCAGCTGCCGTCGGTTGCGCTGTGTTTGCTGTTAAGCAATCGATGCCAGTTCCTCCTTTAGAGAATATATATGTAGCAGCAGCATATTTAGTACCTCCTGTACAAGAACCAGCTTTATTTTTATATGTATTCGAATCTACTCCTATCCAAATAGCACCATCTGTATTTCCAGCAAAAGGCACATAACAGAAAGAATTCTGCAAGCTACCACTAGCACTTGGCGTGCATGGCGTTACAGGTGAAGGATCTGGAATGGCCTGTTTAATATCACCTGAACCCACTAAAATTGTCATCCAATTACCTGCTGCAAACGCACAAGGTGCCGCTCCTATACATGGATATGTACCCACGCCTTGAGCTGCTATATATTGCTGTACCGCACGACCCAGTTGTGTTACAGAACTAATCCTTCCCGCATCTCGGCCTCTTCTGAGTTGTTCAACCGGATCAATTGCAATTAAGAGCACTGCTGCTAAAACTCCGAGGACGCCGATAACGATGATGAGTTCGATTAATGTGAAGCCTTTGGTGTTTGAAGAATTTTTGATGTTTGCTGATGTGATGTTGATGAGTTTCATATGTCTTTTATTTTTAACTTATATATTAAGTAAAACAAGTAATTTATACATTGTCAAGAGGCTAATTTTCATGCTCAAATAGCTTCGAGAAACAATGAAAATTCTAAAGGAGTATGGGGGAATTTTTATCAATTTTTTAAAAATGTGACACTTTTTTCCTAGAACCCGTTTTGAAACCTTGCTTGTCCTCCCGTCATCCTTGCGAAGGCGAAGATCTCTCGAAGGGAAGAATATCAATACTCCTCAGATTCCCACATACGCAGGAATGTCAAATGCGGAGCTTGAAATAGGCTCAATATTCCTAAACAGCATTATTGTGATAAACTTCTGCCTCCTTAAGGACTATACCAAACCTTTTGAACCAGTTGCTTACAGTCGTAGGGTTTTGTGAACAAGGTGTGCAATAGCGGTCATGGACAGTCCTTGTTTGATGTATAAATCTTCCAAGACCTGTTTTGGATCTCCACCAAGTAATTGTTTCACTTTTGTTCTCTGTTGGTTTTACCTGCTCTCTGGATGCGTCTAAGTCTTGCATCCTCTGAATTTTCGTTTACTTGTAAGGAGTGCAGGGTTGTTTTTTCAAGTTCATGAACGCGCTGGCGGCTGATCCCGCCCATCTTTTCTGCTATTCCGTCTAATGTCAGGGGTGTACCCGTTTGTAAATAGCGTAGTGTTAACAGTTCTTTCTGTCTTTGAGGAAGCTTTTCAAATGATCCGTTTTTCATTGCAGAAAGAACCAGTTCTCGCGCTTCGCTGTTGATTGCCCCTCCTGTCTTATAATAGGGGATCGTGGCTATACCAAACCTTTTGAACCAGTTGCTTACAATCTGATTGGTCTTGTGAAAACGGTGTGCGATATCGGTTATTGAAAATCCTTGTTTGAGGTGTAAATCTTCTAGGACCTGTTTTGGATCTCCACCAAGCAATTGTTTCAGTTGTACTAGCTTGTGTTCTCTGTTGGTTTTAGCGGATATAAAGGGGATCGTGACTATACCAAACCTTTTGAACCAACGACTTACGGACATAGGGGTTTTGCGAAAACGGTGTGCGATATCTGTTTGTGACAGTCCTTGTTTGAGGTGTAAATCTTCCAGAACCTTTTTTGGGTCTCCGCCAAGCAACTGTTCTAATTGCTCTAACTTGTGATCTTTAAGGGTTTTGCCCCTTCTTTTGAAAATGTCGGGGTCTTCCTTAAAACGTTTCGCACGCGCTCTCCTGCCTTTCGCCTGAAACTCCGGGCTACGCAATCTGGCAAGAACTGACTCACGATATGCAGGGTTTTGGAATTGATGCTTCGCAGACTGGCTGCGTCTCGTTTTTGTATCTTCTAGCGTTTCACGCACGATGATAGCATCATCAGAGTCAGGATGTGGGGGATTGTTTTCTTGTCGCTTTAGTGCAGGGTGGTTCATGCAGGGTTTTTAACAATCAGAGTATATTGAAAATATAATTGGAATACAAGAGTGTGACGGTAGAAATATAGGTATACCAAAACTATGAAGTTTTATTTGCGGTGGGGCGTGCTGGCGAGGAAGAGAACGCTCACTGCGCCTTCAGCGCAATCAGGAGAGTGACATTGGAAAATGTTCCTCCTCCATTCTCTGTGCCATGGATGGTGCCTGTTGCGCCAGATGAGGAATCGATCTCCTGGGACATTTCTGAGGTGGTCAGGGAATTGCTGGCAGTGTATGATCCTTCAGTAAAGCCTGATTGGGGATTGACAGTGGTTGATTGGACAACACCAACTGCATAGACGAGCATATCATTTGCTGCGGTGGTGGTCACACCACTGTTATCTACGTTGTTGGTTGCTGAGTTGTATTGTCCATGGCTGACATCAACCGGATTTGTGGTATTCACGCCGATATAACTTCCTATTGCCCCTGATGCTTCACCTGATGTCCCGAAACTCCAGGTGTAATTTGATGGCTCTGAGGAGCCGGCAACTTTTTCATATGCAACAGTTGAGAGGGATGAACTAGTATCCTGTCTGACAACCTGCGTCCAACCTGATGGGGCAGTGATGGTGTTTCCTGCACTTCTGACAGCAACATGGGCAACCATGACGTCCCCGCTTTGGGTTCCATTGGGGACATTCAGAGTGAGTGAAGATGATCCTCCTCCGTTGTTGTTTGCTGCTTGTGACCTGAGAGAAATGCCTGATGGAGGTGTCGGGGTTGGTGCATTTGCAGGCCTGAGCGCAATCAAGTGGGTAACACTGGAATAGTTACCTGTTGAGAGTGTGCCGTGGATATTCCCTGTGGCTCCGGTTGAAGAGAGGAGTTTCTGGGACATCTCAGAGGTGGTCTGGGAGTTGGTTGCTGCATACCACTCATCAGTAAAGCCTGAAGGGAGGGTGAATGAGGTGGGGATAATGATACCTGCTGCATAGACTAACATGTCATTGGCGGTTGTTGTAGTGACCCCACTATTGTCAACATTACTTGTCCCACTGTTGTACTGTGCATGCCGCCCGTCAATTGGTGTTGTGGTATCAACACCAATGTAGCTGCCGATCCCTCCTGAAGCTTCACCGGATGTCCCGAATGTCCAGGTGTAGCTGGATGGCTCAGAAGAAGTGGCGACCTTGACATAGCTGGCTGTTGAAAGAGATGAACTCGTATCCTGCCGGAGGGCCAGGTTCCACCCTGAAGGAACTGCAATGGAGTTACCGGCTGTATGGACGGCAATCTGGGCAACCATGACGTCTCCAGTTGTGGTTCCTGTTGGTTTCGTAATGACCAGTGTGGTACTTCCTGCGCCATTGTTACCGGCAGAAGAGGAACGAAGAGATATGCCTGATGGCGGAGTGGGAGGTGTTGCATTGGCAGGTTTTAAGGCAATCAAATGGGTGACGGTAGAGTAGGTGCTGCTGAGTGTTCCATGGATCGTGCCGGTTGCACCGGTTGAAGAAGCAACCTCCTGGGACATCTCGGAGGTAGTATTGCTACTGCTACTTGTTTTCCACTCCTGGGTAAAGCCTGAAGGATTACTAATACTTGGAGAAGCACTGACAATGCCTACCGCATAGACAAGCATGTCATTTGCATAGGTTGTGGTGACGCCGGTATTGTCAACATTGGTTGTCCCATTGTTATACTGCACCATACTTGCATCAACAGGGTTTGTTGTATCAACTCCAGTGTAGCTGGCAATACCTCCTGATGCTTCACCACTGGTGCCAAAGCTCCACGTATAGGAAGATGGTTCTGAGGAGCCTGCCACTTTCCAATATGTAGCAGTGGCGATGTTGTTTGTGGTATCCAACCGTTTGATGATATTCCAGCCGGAGGGAGCGGCAATGGAGTTACCGGCTGTTTGGACAACTACATGGGCTACCATCACGTCCCCATTTGCTGTGCCGGCGGGAACATTGATAGTAAGCGATGAACTACCTGTACTATTGTTTGCTGATGAGGAAGAGCGGAGTGAAATATACGGGGTCGGCGTATATTGCTCAATGAGCGTTTTCTGGACACCTGATACTTGGTAATCACCAACAGCCCAGGCGTTGCTTGTAGTAGTATCTGTTGCAATACCGTAAAAGACGGGCGAGCTGGAGGGATTCTCCGTTGATATCTGTTGCCAGGATGACCCTCCATCTGAAGAGTGCCAAATCAACGAGTTCCAACTCCCTGAGTTATAATTCCCTGCGGCCCAGATGTTATTTGAGTCAACGGCTCTTACCGCATTCAAGGCACTCCAGGAACCAGCAGTCAAACTGGTTTCAGGACTCCATGTTGTTCCATTCCAATGGGTAACAAAACCTTCATCCGCATAGTCTTGCCCTACAGCCCAAGCATCGTTCGCACTAATTGCGGTTACGCCATAGAGAATTCCATAGCCAGAAGGAATGCCAAAGTTGGTGCTGGAGCTGGATTTCTGTGACCAACTACTCCCGTCATAGTGCATCGTGAACACACCGCTAGTAGATACACCTACCGCCCATACATCACTGCTGCTGTGTTCCGAAACACCATAAAGGTCTATGCTGGTGTCAGGGCTGACATTGGATTGTTGCGACCAAGAGCCACCAGACAAATGCAAGGTGAGGTCGTGACTGCTGCCATTCCAGTAGTTTCCCACTGCCCAGGCATCACTGCCAACCCCGTCAATCGCGCGGAGTTCTTCATCTTGCACCTCGTCCGTTGTATCTTCCGTCCAAGAGTTTCCGTCATAGTGCAAAATGAGCGAATAGCTATGGTTTGAATCACTTTTATTGCCAACCGCCCATACGTCCGTAGCAGAGAATGCTTTCACGCCTCGCAAGACGTTAGAAACCGATCCTTCAGAGGTGGGTGTTTGCTGTGTCCAGCTAGAGCCGTCCCAGTGTTCAATGAGCGCGTGAGCTTCATTACCGTAGGTGCCAACCGACCATACATTGTTCGTTGATAAAGCGGACACTGCATTGATAACATTATTCGAGGATGCACTCGGATTAGGACTGGAAATGGAGTTCCAAGCCGGCGGCGGGCTTTGCGGTAGATCCGAACCGTCCTTAACTGTAAATGCGTTCGTGAGGCCATTGGTGAATGAAGTCCTGGAAATTATATTGTTAGAACTATCCACCATGTCTATACTGTCAGTAGCGTAGGTATGTTTTGGGTTTGCGCCATTTAAGGTGTCATTTTGAAATGAAGCTGAGCCATAATTAGCTAAACCTTGTGATCCACTAAAGTTAGGATTTTCTACAATCCACTCAGCTGTACTTTGGAGACCGCTGTAAGAACAACAATTAGGAGGTGAATACGTCCAGTTTTGTGTTAAGTCCTTGATGGTAATAGTCCAATTCCCCGAGGAAACTTGTTTAACTTCTGCAAACATACTGTCTCCAGCATGTACTGTATTGCTAATTTCTGTCTCGTTCTGGTTGGCGAATAATTCATACCATGCTCCATATGTTGCGTTTGGATTGTTCGCACTTACACAGGCTGAGGTTGTACCAGTTTGAATTAAATCAGAGTTGGAATCATTGCCATCATCTATCCCTACCCACGCGCTGGAGTATTTATTATCACCTGAACTACAAGTTGCTGTGGGAACAGTCCAGGTGCCGGTGATATCAGTAAATGAAAAGTCGGAGCCAGTTTTTTCATATCCCGACCAACGGGTATCAGTTCTTCCTACATTTCTAGCTACTTTGCCTCTACCCGTAATTGTTATAACGGTGATAGTTGCAGAACCTTGCCCAACTACTTGTAGGAGTGCGATGTCTCCCTTCGCCAAATGATATTTACCTTGTGCGTTTTCAACTATTCCCTTGTCAGGATTAATACTGATTTTGCTGCCTCCTGTTGGAAAATGGAGAGAAAGTCGCGTGCCGACGGGTAACTCTGCTGTCCTTCCGTCCTGTGAAGCATCAAGCCTAATGATATTGTGACCTCGTACCTGGTGTGCTTTTAATATCGGTTTTCCGTTTGCATCCAGAGTATCGTTTGCATTCCCTCCCTGTATAGTGAATGTCGTTGTTTTGCTGGTCTGTGTTTGGCTTGAGGCTGCGGCTGCTTTTTGGGGGATGCTAAGCTGTATAACCAGTGCAAAGAATAAAACTGAAAAAACAAAACAGCTTATTCTTTTTATCATACCTAACTTGACAGTAGCAAGAATAATCATTTGCTGTCAACTACCATTTTTTAGTCGGGTTAATTGCCGATGTATCTCAATTCAGCAACCGGGCGTAGCCGGTATTGGATGAAATGTTGACAGGATAGTGTCAATTAAATGGGGATTTATCGTAATCCATAGTGAAGCAGGCAAATTAGACATTATAAGCACAACCTCATGCTCAAGGGCTCTTGCCGGAGGCACAGGTCCTCTTTTTTCTGCGATTAAACGGTACGAGACTTGATAGGATGCCCGGGTAGTTATAACATGCGAAATACCCAAAAAATTACTAGCAGGAAGGCCGGCCAAAGTTGTATTGGGACGATCATTTTTATTACATGGAAAACTATGTTTGTCAACATAAATTTGCACAAAGGGAAACGGATATCCCGGACCTGGAGGCCTCAAGATAATAGTTTCAGTCGCATAGTTTACCTGCAGATTGTTGGAGCTGGAATGTACATACCCAGGATTTAAATTCGCTTGCCAGGTCGCTGGTATTTTGATTGTGAAATACCCATCTGGGTCCGCGTAGATTTTCCATGCAAATGAGTTAGTTGGTAGTAATGTAAGAAATGGTTGTATTAGCAGAATAAACAGAGCGGTTATGGCAATAACGATAACAATAGCAACAAGGAACCACTTAGAATACATTAGCTTTCTAAGTTTCTTTGCAAGGCTCTGTTTTTTCATAACCGGTAATAGCGTCGCATATTCGTGGGGTAGTTAACAAGTGGATCTTTAAGGAGAAGGGAAGCAGAGAGACTGTTCAATTGCCCAAATACACTGCGGACACACCCGCGTCGCACAATATACAAATCCCGACACGGCAGTAAACCCCCTGAAGTTGGTATTCCCGAATAATCACTACTACAGGTTGAGTATTTTTGCATTATGGGATAGTTCGGGCAATCTTGGTGTATTCGCCTCCTGTCCAATAGAAACTTTACTTAGTGAATGTGAAGAAGCGCGGTAACAACCCCTATGAGAAAGCAGACGGGTAAAAAGAGAAGTAGAAACAGAGGAGAAAGATAATTAGTGCGTTTTCTTTTTTGATCTAAGTAGAAAGCCGACCAAAGGAAAAAAAGGAAAACCACAGGGTCTGACACTGGCGAGTGATAACCGAAAAAAGAGAAATTAGGAATAGGAAGACCGAGGAGAAATTTATTTATTGCGTTTGCGAGATAATCCCCAACAAAGATGCTAATTGCGGATACGCCTATATATAAAAGAAAATCAAAATGCTTTATATATTTACTCTCGAAATTGATGGTTTTTTCTTCTTTCATAATCATATATTAGATACTATTCAATCAAATTTCAATGAGAAGGTGGGACAGAGAGTAAAACCCTGTCCCACCGAGATGGAATAGCGAAACGCTGCTATGCAGACCAAACCCACAAACCGCCAACCCACGGCCAGCCAATGTAGATGCCGTTACCGTGATCGACGTTATTCATCAAGTAGGTCTTGTACGCCCAGAGAGCGGAAGCAAGGACTGCTACACCTGGATTATACCGATAGCTTAAGACATTGCCAGCAAGGCTAACATAGTCTGACCAGCTATTCAGGCTTTGCAGGTCGCAATGGCTGATCTACGCGCCATAGCCCCACCTTGCTACAAACCCCCAGCTACGGTAACACAACGATGGGTTATCATGTGTGAACTGGACGGTCTGTTGTGTGGCAGCCCTAGTTTGCGCGTGAGCAGTCGAAGGGTGTACAACCAGTAACGCTGTTGCAAAAACACCAACGAGAGCCAAGGCAACGAACAATAGTCGAATTCGTAACACGACTTGTTTCTCCTTTCAGAGCCTAAACAAACGACGTTTCGATTGCTTTGCTGGATCATGCATGAACCCAATTCATTCGCTTATTCAAGCGGGTTAGTACCTATTTTGTGGTAGTCCCGTAGCGAAAAAGGGGAACGTTCTCTAGCAAAAGCGATGATTTTACCAAAGTCAAAATGCAATAAAAAAACCTCAATCCACGAGGCAGTCGGTAAAATCTCAGCAATTATACGAAAAATAGTCGAATACATCAAGTAGTGTGTTACAGTATTAATATACTTTTATTCTCTAAATACTTGCCATGCTCCCCTCTTTTTAACCAAGCGACTTGTCGTGTAGATGGCCGCTTTTGTACTTTCATGCAGTGTACTCAAAAATAAGGAACGCTGCGCGAATTGATACTCCCCTCCCCGCGTGGCTACCGTCTCCACC
>Ga0137366_10005312_pt1 | contig 10106 bp, 8 predicted proteins | sample SagtaG_8_FD_104938 | JGI IMG/M metagenome (GOLD analysis project Ga0137366, IMG submission 104938) | Vadose zone soil microbial communities from Sagehorn Ranch, Mendocino, California, USA - Sage1_L_60_16 metaG | ecosystem: Environmental > Terrestrial > Soil > Vadose zone | place: USA: California... | reverse complement strand
GATGTCCTAGGGCCGGGAACCGTGTACATTGCTCCGGCGGGCCAGCACGCGACTCTGTCCCGAAAACCGGGATCAAGGGCAATGGTGTGTCTTACCGATGGTCCCGCTGGAACTGTTCACAAGCCTTCGGTCGATGTGACTATGCTCTCGGTTGCGGAAACTTTTGGGCGGCACGCTCTAGGCATCATCATGACCGGCATGGGATCCGACGGTTTACAGGGCATGACGGCAATCCACAATGCGGGGGGCATGACCATCGGCCAGGATGAAGCTACGTGCGCCGTTTACGGCATGCCGCGCTGCTGCGCAGAAAACGGTGTGCTGCAAAGAGTTGTTCCCCTTCCACAACTACCTCGGCAGATTCTGCAGGCTGTCCGCTATCGTGCGCGGCAGTGATGGCTCGTCGGACAGAAATTGATCTGCAAGAATCTTGCGCAGTGCCGCGATCAACATTTCTCCCGAAAATGGCTTCTTGAGAAAATGGCTGCTCTCTCCTTCAAGTGCGTAACTGGAGGGTGACATCGAGTATCCGGAAGTCAGAATGACTCGTAAAGCGGGGCTTTCTCTCTGTAGCCGGCGGCACAGTTCAACTCCGCTGCCGTCCGGTAATATGACATCACACAAAAGAGCATGAACTCGCGCGGCGTGGCGGCAGAAAATATCTTGAGCGGTCGCCGCGTTTTGGGCTTCGAGAACTTCCCATCCCCACCCTCGCAGCAGTTCGCCAGCAGCACTACGCACGAAGCGATCGTCTTCTACGAGAAGAATTGACCTTCCGCACTCAGGCTGCATTAGAGAACTTTGCAACAAGAATTCTTGGGCGAGAGTCGCCATCGCATTCCTCCCGACTGGCTGGGTTAACTGCCTCCGCGGAACTAGAATCCGGGTAGGACCAGAAGCTTAGCTCCGCAATCACCAACTGCAAGTACGACGAAAGGGACGGCCTAGTCCATTCGTGTAGTCTCGCAATGCCAATTTGGGAAAAAAGCTGGGAGGGACGGGATTAGGTCATCTGCTGCGAGCGAGCAGGGTTTGCTCCGGATCCAGGACGATTTTCCTGGTTCCCAACGGAGCCGAGATCCGAAACTGGCTTTCTTGTCCTTCGGCAAAAACACGCCCGAGGAAAGTGTTCTTCCCACCGGCGGACGCATAAAGGGGAACCGCTGTTACCAGATCATGGGGTGCATGGTCTTGCGTGATTGTGCCAGTGACCAGGGTTGAATTTGCCTTATCCGTGAATTTCACTCCGTGCAGATCGTAGCCTGGTACTGCGGTCCCGCCGACCCACCCGTCATAAAACCAAGCAAGCGACTTATGCCCCTCGTACCATAGGGAGCGAGGAAGCTGCGACTCGAAAGCTGCTATCAGTTCTTGTGTGCCGAGGCTCTTACCCTGGTAGTCCGTCCTGATCTTTCGCAAGACCTGCACAAAAGGTTCATCGGCCGAAGTCTTGAGCCGCCCCGGCTCTGATTTTCGTTCCCCATCGCGCATCATGGTGCGCAACATGTGAATGAGCCAAGTCCCGCGTCCATAACAGATGGCGTCATAGGCATCCGGGAACTGGGACGAAGACAGACGCAGACCTAGAATCACTGGCCCAGCGTCAGTGAGCACCATTCCTTTTTCTTTTTTTTCGATCAAATCATCCCGATAGGCTTGCATGATCTGCTTGAATTTCGCCGGGTCATGCGACTCTAGCAACATCAAAGAGCTGTAGTTCGCGAGGGCCTCCATGATCCATTGATCGCGGTAACCGCTCCAGCCCACGAGATCGCCCCACCATTGGTGGGCCGTCTCATGCGCCACAACTTGTTCCGCCATCGCCAGTCGGTTGCGGTCCATTCCCAGTCGCCCTCGTTGTTCTGGGTTCAGAAATGCGAAGCTGGACAGAAATATGAGACCCGGCCAGCCTTGGCTCACCGACCCGGGCATCTGGGTGATCGCCAATTCTCGATAAGGAAAAGGCCCAAAATAACGTTCGTAGAATTCCACAGCTTTCGCCGAGGTAGAACCGACCATCTGCACATTCTCTGAGGGAGACGGCGGCGGAACTGACCTGGGAACTGCGAGCGCGGCAATGCTGCGCCCCGGGGCAATGAACGGAATGTCCGATCCAGATCCGGCGGAGGTTCCTGGGAAGTCGCGCTCCACTTTGGCAGTGGCATAAGTCTGGACTGCAATCTTGCCCGCGTAAATTATACTTTGCGAGTATCTGCCCAGGTTGAACCCCACGACTGGAACCGGACGCTCTGATACCCATGTGGATACTTGTTGGCCTGCGTCTTCCTTTTGCTCGGTTTTATGGCCAGTGGCGACCAGCGTCCACGCTGATGGATAGCGGAATTCAAGATCGAACGCGGCCATTGCCAAGCCGCGATTCGGATACCAAGTGCCACGGTCTCCTACATAAAGCAGGCCGGTTGCGGCCTCGGACAAGACCGAGCCGGAATACTCAAAACTCAACTCAATTTTTTGGCCGGCACGGAGCGGAGACCACAGAGCAATGGCAACCACGTCGTTTCCGCGCCGGGCTAGCTGCGATCCTTCGATCGCCTGGTTATGGATGAACTCAACGGGAGTGCCATCTGCTAATACTTGCTGGACTGTTAGCAGTCTTGACAATTCGAACACCAAGGTTCGCCGGCAATCCTTGCGTGCCACGACGCTCAGAACCGCTTTGGCTTGGAGCTCTTTCGGTGGCCTGATCTCGGTCTGAATTTTGAAATCGGTTATCTCGAAGTCGAAGTTTGGCGCTGCCCCCGCGCTCTCACCTTCGGGCGCGTCGCGCGGACCGGGAATGGCAAACGATGTCCAGATGTCATAGTAATTCTGGCCTGCAACAGTTTTACGCTGCCCCGCGGCAATCTGTTCCTTCATGAGCGTGTCATACCAGACGTCGAAGGCGCCGAACTTGTTTCCCTGTAGCATCGCGTGCAGCATGTGATCGTTGGTGTTTGGAGGAGCTACCTTCTCATCTCCGGCCAAGTTGTCGCCCAGAGTTAGTAGCAGTCGCAATGCATCGTCCTCGGACAGGTCTGGGGCTGTATCTTTCCACCGTGAAAAGAAAGCATCCGTGTCCTCCGGACTTCGGAGAAAAGGGGTCAACTCCGCGTAAACATCGTCATTAAAACGGAAGTAGGCAGTGGAAAATTTTTCCTCCAGAATCGCCCCACCGGTAAACAGGGCAAGAGACGAGCGCTCCACGGAGTTTGGAGGAGTCAGCAATATTTCTCCGTCCCCTTGGAAAAATGCCCCTGTAACATGGCCGCCAACGCTTTCAGTGAAAGCGATGGTGCCATCTTCAAGGGAGATGTGAACGGAGGCACGGTCCAGTGACGCTTCCCGGATCTTGAAGACCTTCTTCTCGTCGAGGCCCACGCTCCGCAGCTTCAGGTAAAGAGACTCGGCTGGGCCGACCGGTTTAGCCGGACCTGGTTGTTGCGCGCCTGCCGAGGCGATGCACCCTAGTACGAGAGTCAGCCACGCAAGTCTTCCTACTTTAACTGTGACCTTTGTCACCTTCAGCCCCGGAGTTGATGCCATTAGAATGCGCCAAAGTGCGCCCGTTTGTCACCCCGATGGTTCGATGCTGGTTGGCGGCACTGGCCGTTGCCACCAGTTCCCTTGCCTGCGCAGAAGTCGTTCGCATGAAAAACGGTGATGTCATTTACGCTGACCGGGTTACTGAATCCGCGAATACGATCCAATACGAGATCGGTGATAATTCCTATACCCTTCCAAAATCGAAGGTTGAACGGATTGAGACCACGGCACCGTCATCGGTTCGCCCTACTGATCTGCCAACGTATGTGCCAGCGGCGCCGGCCGTTGGTGAGGAAGAGCTGCTGGTTCAAATCGTTCAGGAAGGCTCGGTCAACCGCGAGGCACTGAATTCAATCGAGTCACGCGGGAACTCTGCCATAACCGCCGTGGCCTTCTATATTGCCGGCAAACAGGAATTTCAGAGTGGCAAGTACGCCGAAGCCCGTCGCGATTTCGAAGCCGGAATGGGCCATGATCCGCAGAACCCGGCAATCCTAAATTTCTACGCGGCCTTGCTGATCAGGACTGGGAACGCAAAGCAGGCCATCGAATATGCGCAGCGCGCAGCCAGATTGGCCCCAGATTCAGCTGACGCGCTAGCCGTGCTGGGATTCGCGCAATATTCAGCGGGTTACGCCAAGGAAGCCACTCAAAGCTGGAAAAAGTCGCTTTCACTTCGCCCGGATGGTTCCCTTCAGCGCCTGCTGGATCGCGCGGGCCGTGAGCTCACGGCGGAAACCAATTATTCCGAACGCGAAACTGGCCACTTCGTTTTGCGATACGAGGGCAGTCAGAGCTCCGACAGCTTCCGTGCTCAAGTCCTTTCCACTCTGGAGTCTGCTTACACCGAGCTTGCTCAAGGCTTTGGTGCCGAACCGCGGTCCAGCATTCAGGTCATCCTCTATACGAATCAGGCGTTTTTTGACGTAACCCAGGCTCCGGCCTGGACTGCGGCACTCAACGATGGCAAGCTTCGCATTCCGGTACAAGGGCTCAACTCGGTCACTGCGGACCTTGCACAAATTCTGAAACACGAATTGGCCCACTCTTTCGTAAACCAGCTTTCCATGGGACGCTGCCCGCTGTGGCTGAATGAGGGGATTGCCCAGGCAATGGAACCAAGATCACTAGGATCACATGGGGCCTGGCTGGGACAGTTGTTTCAGCAGGATCACGAAATTCCATTGAATGCCCTAGAGGGCAGCTTCGCGTCATTCTCCGGGTCGCAAGCTGCGCTGGCTTACGATGAATCTCTCGCGACGGTGGAATACATCCGCAGCACATACGGCATGAGTGACGTCGTCCGCCTGCTGGAAAGACTTGGTCATGGCGATTCACCAGAGTCGGCCCTCCGCTCGACCGTACACTCTGATTATCGGCAACTCCAAAACGAAGTGGGCACGTTCCTGATTCGACAATTTGGAAATTGATACTTGCAAGAACCATCGGTTTTACTAGGCGGAACGCGGGCGGCCCCACGTCCGAAACGAAAGTCTATGTTTCTGTTGGCGGGTAGTGGAATCGGTGCTACCTTCTTCTTGCCCGCTCATGGCAACTTTATTGAACGACGAAAGGCCCGCTATCATGCCGTGGAAGGACCCCCTTCAGGCAAAGATCCCTCAGATTCGCGATGGATACCTGGGGGCTGTCTATTATGGACAGCGGCGCAGCGGAGATTTCTACGATTTTGTGCGGCCCACTCCAGACCGCGTTTTGTTCGGACTCTTTGACGTTGCCGGTGATCTGAAGCAGACACGAGACATTGTTATCGCTCTGCAGCAGAAATTTCGTTCTTCTGGCACAGTATTGTTCGAAGATGTAGATGTGAACGAGACCGAGCGCCTGCTCGCGCTTTGGATCGAAATGAACCGGACGGTAATGGTAGCCGCCGGTGGTGTGCACTCTTGTCCCGCCTTCCTGGGATGCTATAACGAGGAAATAGGCACTCTTTCCTACGTGAACGCCGGGCATATCCCTGGGCTGATGCGTGACGATTCAAAGATTCGCCAACTCGAGGCAACCGCCCTTCCACTGGGTTTGTTCTCACACTCGGTTCCGGACTCTTCCGTGGTCGCCGTGAGGCCGGGCAACACTTTTCTGACAGTTTCGAAGGGAGTTGTCGAGGCCAAGTATAAAGGTGAGGAATACGGAATCGAACGCGTCCGGGAGTATCTAAGCCAGGCGCATTTTGACACCGCACACGAAACCTGCGTGGGTGTCCTTTCGAAAGTCCAACAGTATATGTGCACCGCACCTACGCATAATGATGTGACGGCGCTGTCGGTAGTCCGGACCAGCTAGACCGATTGCGGATTGGAATGCCCTCTCGCCACGTTGTACAATTCATCAAGCACTTGTCCCGAATTTGCTGCATCCTACTCTCCGAGGCTTATGTCTAAGTCCCCCTTTCGTTTGGTCCTGTTGGCGCTGGTTGCCGCGTCCGCATCGGTGTCTGCAGATACGGTGGTCGAAGAAATTATTGCTCGCGTCAATAACCAGATTATTACCCGCACGCAGTTTCAGCGCGAACAGCAGCAGCTTAAGGACGAGGCGCAACAGCAGGACCCAACACACGCCGAACAGATCGCCACCGCCGGCCAAAAAGACATTCTGCGTGGCCTTATCGATCGGCAACTGTTGTTAGACAAAGGTAAGGACCTGGGAATCACCGCTGATACGGATCTGATCAAGCGCCTGGACGAAATGCGCAAGCAGATGAAACTCGGAAGCATGGACGATCTGGAGAAAGCGGCCGAGGCCCAGGGAATTTCGTTTGAAGATTTCAAACAGAACATGCGCACCGAGATCATCACGCAGCAGGTCATCCAACGCGAGGTCGGCGGACATATCAACGTCACCAAAGAAGAAGAGCAAAAGTTTTACGACCAACACAAGCCGGATCTGGAACGCAAGGAGCAGGTAAAGCTCAGCGAGATTTTAGTTTCCACCGAACAGGCCGGTGACGACCAGCAAAAGATCGCTGCTGCCCAAGCCAAGGCCGATGACCTGCTGAAGCAAATTCGCGCGGGAGCAAGTTTTGAAGAGATCGCGAAGAAAAATTCTGATGGTGCAACCGCGGCCCAGGGCGGCGACCTGGGTGAGGCCTTCGAACGCGGGAAACTGGCCAAGCAACTCGAAGACCTGACGTTCGCAATGAAGAAGGACCAGGTGTCTGACGTAATCCGCACCAAACAGGGTTTTGTGATTTTGAAAGTCACCGAGCACCAGCCGGCCGGCATTCCTGCAATGAGCCAGATCGAGAACAGGTTGCAGGAAGCGGTTTACATGCAGAAGCTGCAGCCCGCGCTGCGCGACTATCTGAAGAGACTTCGCGAGGAAGCGTATATTCACGTCAATCCGCCATATGTGGATACTGGCGCCAGCCCGAACCAGACTCAACCAGTGGTTACCACCGCGGCGAAAGAAGCCAGCGCCCGGGAACTCAAAAAGAAGAAAAAAATCGGCCTTTTTTAGTTTAAGCTTGCGCAAAAGCGGGAGCGCAGGTTCGTCTCAGATGTGCTAATCCGCCGGACCCTATGAAAGATTTCTTTCTCTCAGACTGCCCGCGCTTCGAAAACAAAGTTATCACTTCGATTTTCGTAGTCACCACCAAGCAAGTTAAACCGAAGAAGACTGGGGAACCGTATCTGGCCCTCACGCTGGCAGACCGTTGTGGCCAGATCGAGGCCAAGATGTGGGACAACGTCGAGGATGCACTCGACGCCTTCGAGCAGGACGACTTCCTGAAAATCAAAGGACTGCTCAATAAGTACAAAAACCGATTTCAGATCACCATTCACAAACTGCGGCGGATGGCAGACTCGGAAGTGGATTTCGCCGACTATCTTCCCAAAACCACCAAGAACATTGACGATCTGTGGCAGACAGTTGGTGAGTTCGTAGCCTCGTTTGAGGACCCGTATCTGAAAGCGCTGGTGCAGGCATTCATGTCTGACTCGGAAATTGCCGCGGCGTATCGTAGTGCCCCAGCCGCAAAGACGCTTCATCATGCCTACATCGGCGGACTGCTGGACCATGTAGTGTCCTTGTTTCGATCGTGCGACTTACTCTGCAAGAATTATCCGCAAATCAATCGCGACCTGCTGCTCACTGGAGCTTTCCTGCACGATATCGGAAAAATCCATGAACTGGCTTTTACACGTTCGTTCTCCTATACCAGCCGCGGGCAGTTGCTCGGACACATGGTCATTGAATTGGAAATGCTGCAGGCAAAGACTGCGGATATCCCCGGTTTTCCCGACGAACTGAAGACGCTTTTAGAACACCTGATCATCAGCCATCATGGCCAGTACGAATTTGGGTCGCCGAAACTGCCCATGTTTCCTGAGGCGCTCATGCTGCACTATCTGGACGACCTCGATTCGAAGATGGAGAGCATGCGCGCACATTTCGAACGTGAGGCCGAGTCTGATTCCACCTGGACCAGCTACAACGCTTCACTGGGCCGAGTGCTCTTGAATACGGCGAAGTTTTTGAAGAAAGAACCGGTCACTGTGGCGGCAGCGGCCGCGGCTTCCGAATCGACCGCAGCAGTCGAACTTCAAACGGCAGCTGAACCTGTAGCTGCCGCTTCTGCGCTGCCGAAGTAGACAAGATTATCTAGCTTCCATTCCCCCGGAAGCGCCTGTACTGTTGTGAGTTGCCCCTTCGCCTTCCATTCTGATAAATCAGATGTACACAGGGAGGACATATGAAGTTTCGCATTGGTGTGCTCTTCGTAAGTTTGGCTTTGCTCGGCACTCTCGGCTGCACCAAGCCGAGTCAGACTGGCGATAATTCAGCGGCTCAAAGTCCAGATAACAATACCCAGGCAAATCCGTCCGGCTCGGCAGAGAAACCTGCACCGGCGCGCGCGCCTGCAACTGTCACCATACCAAGCGGCAAGGTGCTGACGGTCCAGCTAGCCGATGAAGTCGGATCGAAAGTCAGCCAGCCGGGACAGAGCTTTGGCGGCAGTCTGGCAAAAGCGATTGAGGTAAATGGCCAGACGGTGATTCCTGCCGGAGCGAAAGTCGAAGGGACGGTCTCTGATGCGAAGGCAATGGGCCACTTTGCCGGTGGCGCCCTGCTCCAGTTGAAACTGAATTCTATTACTGTGAGCGGCGCGCAACTGCCGGTGCAAACCGCCACTTTCACCCAGACCATCAAAGGCAAAGGGAAGCGCACCGGGGTTATGGCGGGAGGCGGTGCCGGACTCGGCGCGTTAATCGGCGGCCTTGCTGGTGGCGGTAAAGGCGCCGCGATTGGGGCAGTAGCGGGAGCTGGAGCGGGAACAGCCGGGGCTGCCTACACCGGAAACAAGGAAATTGTTTTGCCTGCAGAGACGGCCGTGTCTTTCACTTTGTCTGCACCGCTGAAAATCAGGAAATAGGAAATCTCAAATCGCACAACCCCCAGGACGACCGTCCTGGGGTATTTTTTATTTTATGACTCACCCACTAGCAGACAAGTTCTCGTCAATCCGCGTAATCACATTCGACTGCTACGGCACACTCATTGATTGGGAGAGCGGAATTCTTGCTGCGCTGCGCCCGATTCTTGCGTCGCATGGCGCTGGTCTGGCCGATGCCGAACTATTAGCCCTATACGGCGAACTCGAAGCAGAGGCCGAGGCCGGGGAGTTTCGTCCGTATCGCGACGTCCTCCGAAGTGTGGTGCGGGGTTTTGGCCAGCGGCTCGGATTCCAGGCGTCCGCGGACGAACAGAATTCGTTGCCGGACTCACTCGCGAGCTGGCGACCCTTTCCAGACACAGTAGCCGCACTTGCACGGCTTCATCAGAAATTTCAGCTTGGAATAATTTCCAACGTGGATGACGATCTGTTTGCGGCGACTGCTCCGCAGCTACAAACGAAGTTCGAGTACGTGATCACCGCTGGGCAGGCGCGTGCTTACAAGCCTTCTCGGAGAATATTTATATTGGCACGGGAAAGAATCGGGGCATCCCCGGCCCAGTGGCTCCATGCCGGGCAAAGCCTCTACCATGATGCAATTCCCGCGAAAGCCCAGGGACTGAGTACAGTTTGGGTAAATCGTCCTTCTGCCCGTCCCGGTGTCGGCGCGGTGAAAAAAGTTGACGCAACGCCGGATGCCAGGGTTACAACACTGCAGGGACTCGCAGAACTGATGTTGAGAGCGAGCTAGTTGCTCTTGCGGGAGCCCGAAAATGCTGTCGCCAAACCCAATCCAAGGTACACACTCCCTGCGATATAGCGTTGGCTGCGGAGAAATCCAGAGCTCCGTTTCAACTTGTTGCCCGCGGCACTCGCCAGCAGCGCCCATGATCCGTCGCTGCACATTCCGAGCACGGTGAATGTGATGCCCAAAAACAAAACCTGCAGCGCGACCGAGCCTCGCGAAACATTCACAAACTGCGGCAAGAACGCAAAAAAGAAAAGGGCGGTCTTGGGATTAAGCGTATTGGCCAGAACACCCTGATAGAAGATCCGGGAGGCGCTGGGAGTAGCACGCTCGACCTTTTCTAGCCGATCCTCACGCTTCATGAACGTCTGCACTCCCAGAAGAATCAGGTACGCCGCCCCG
>Ga0137366_10005310_pt1 | contig 10110 bp, 5 predicted proteins | sample SagtaG_8_FD_104938 | JGI IMG/M metagenome (GOLD analysis project Ga0137366, IMG submission 104938) | Vadose zone soil microbial communities from Sagehorn Ranch, Mendocino, California, USA - Sage1_L_60_16 metaG | ecosystem: Environmental > Terrestrial > Soil > Vadose zone | place: USA: California... | reverse complement strand
GCCTCGCGCAGCTTGCCGAGGTGGGTCGAGACGCGCGACTGCGCGATCCCGGTGATGCGCACCAGATCGGTCACGCACAGCTCTCGGTCGCGCAGCAGCGCGCACAGCCGCAGGCGGTTCTCGTCCCCGAGCAGCGTCAGCGCGTCGATGTAGCCGGGCAGATTGATCGCGACGGACATCCCGTATATCCTCGTATCTCGATAGCAGGATATAGCAGAAAGCCGGGCGGGCGGTCAAACACGGCCGGGCCCTCCCTCGCGAAAAGCGCCCGAAAGCGGCTTGCCCTCACCCCGACCCTCTCCCGCAAGCGGGAGAGGGAGGCGCAGATGCGATCCCCTCCCCGCGCGAGATCCGGTCCCCCCCCGCGCGAGCTCCGGTCCCCTCGCCCCGCGAAAGCGGGGAGAGGGTTAGGGTGAGGGGTCCGCGCGTTAGCTCAAACCTCGCACTCGACGATGACCGTCGAGCCCGGCTTGGCGTACGGGACCAGGTCGCCGGCGACGGGCTTGCCGTCGACGGTGAGCTTCGGCGCCCCACCCTTGCCGCTGTTCTTGACGTGGATGCGGTACTCGGCGCCGCGGCACTTGCGGGTCACGGTGAACTTGGCGACCTCGCCGCCCATGCAGGGGTGGACCCGCAGGCCGTCGAAGTCGGGGCGCACGCCCAGCAGGTAGTGCGAGATGGCGACGAAGTTCCACGCCGCCGTTCCCGTCAGCCACGAGTTCTTCGCCTCGCCGTGCCGGACCGCGTCCTTGCCGGCGATCATCTGCGCGTAGACGTACGGCTCGAGGCGGTGAACCTCGCTCTGCTCCTCGAGGTACGCCGGGGCGATCTTCTTCCAGTACTCGAACGCGCGGTCACCGCGGCCGATCACCGTCTCGGCGATGATCACCCACGGGTTGTTGTGGCAGAAGATGCCGGCGTTCTCCTTGTAGCCGGGCGGGTACGAAGAGATCTCGCCCAGCTCGACGTGGTACTCGGTGTAGGGCGGGTTGTTCAGGACGATGCCGTACTTCGTGTCGAGCCGCTCCTTCACCGAGTCGAGCGCCTTCTTTGCCTGGCCGCCCTCGACGCCGATGCCGGCCATCACGCAGAAGCCCTGCGGCTCGATGAAGATCTGCGCTTCCTTGTTCTCCTTGCTGCCGACCTTCTTGCCGAAGAAGTCGTAGGCGCGCAGGAACCACTCGCCGTCCCAGCCGTCCTTCAGCACGACGTCGGTCATCTTCGTCGCTTCGGCCCGCGCCTTCTTCGCCTCGTCGGCGAAGCCCTTCTTGTCGGCGAGGTACGCGTAGTCGGGCGCCACGCCCACGAATATGCCGGCGATGAACACCGACTCCGCCGTCCGGCCGACCCGGTTGCCCGTCGTCTGGAACGACTCGTCGGGCGTGTCGGAGAAGCAGTTCAGGTTGAGGCAGTCATTCCAGTCGGCGCGCCCGATCAGCGGCAGCCCGTGCGGCCCGAGGTTGTTGAGGACGTGGTTGAACGAGCGCTTCAAGTGCTCGAACAGTGACGTCGCCGTCTTGGGATCGTTGTCGAACGGCACCTGCTCGTCGAGGATCGCGAAGTCCCCGGTCTCGCGGATGTAGGCGGCGACGCCGAAGATCAGCCAGAGCGGATCGTCGTTGAAGCCGCTGCCGACGTCGTTGTTGCCGCGCTTCGTGAGCGGCTGGTACTGGTGGTACGCGCTGCCGTCGGGGAACTGCGTCGACGCGATGTCGATGATGCGTTCGCGCGCGCGTTCCGGGACCAGGTGCACGAACCCGAGGAGGTCCTGGTTCGAATCGCGGAAACCCATCCCGCGGCCGATGCCGGTCTCGAAGTACGAGGCCGAGCGCGACATGTTGAAGGTCACCATGCACTGGTACGGGTTCCAGATGTTGACGGTGCGGTTCAACTTCTCGTCACCCGATTCGATCGAGTAGTTCGAGAGCAACCTCGACCAATGTGCGGCCAAGTCCTTCATGGCCGCGTCGACCTGCTCTGGCTTGCTGAACTTCGCGATCAGCTCATGAGCGGGCTTCTTGTTGATGATGCCCGGCTTCTCCCACTTCTCCGCGCGCGGCACCTCGACGTAGCCGAGCGTGAACACGAAGGTTTTCTCCTCGCCCGGCGCGAGCTTGACGTCCAGGCCGTGCGACGCGACCGGTTGCCAGCCGCTCGCCACCGAGTTCGACGACTGGCCCTTCACCGGCACCTGCGGCTCGCCCCACTCGTTGTAGAGGCCCAGGAACGATTCGCGATCGGTGTCGTAGCCGGCCACGTCCGCGTTCACGTTGTAGAACGCGTAGTGATCGCGACGCTCGCGGTACTCGGTCTTGTGGTACAGCGTGGCGCCGTCGCGCTCGATCTCGACCTCACCCGTCGAGAAGTTGCGCTGGTAGTTCGTCATGTCGTCGTAGGCGTTCCAGAGGCACCACTCGATCAACGAGAAAACCTTGAGGCTCTTCGCCTCGGCGCCCACATTTTTGAGTGATAGTTGGTGAATCTCGGCGGTGTGACCCATCGGGACCAGCATCAGCAGCGACGCGCGCACGCCGTTGCGTTCGCCCGTGATGCGCGTGTAGCCGAGGCCGTGGCGGCACTCGAAGGCATCCAGCGCCGTGTTGGTGGGCGCGAAGCTGGGATTCCATACGTCGCCGCCGTCGTTGATGTAGAAGTAGCGGCCGCCGACGTCCGTCGGGACGTTGTTGTAGCGGTAGCGCATCAGGCGGCGCAGGCGCGCGTCCCGGTAGAAGCAGTAGCCGCCGGCGCGGTGCGAGACGAGCGCGAAGAAGTTCTCCGACCCGAGGTAGTTGATCCACGGGTACGGCGTCTTTGGCGTCGTGATCACGTACTCGCGGTTCTTGTCGTCGAAGTAGCCAAAACGCATCTCGCTGGTTTCCTTCCTGGGTTACTCGTTAGGGGGGCCCGATAATACTTGAAGACGGGCCCTGAAATGCGAACGGCGACCGCGACGGATGTCGCGATCGCCGCAGGGTGCGACGTCTATCGTCAGCGACTTACTGGCAGATGAACTTCAGGTCGTCGATGAAGATGTCGTAGTTCGCCGACGGAACGTTGACCTGGAACTGAATGCCGTAGATCTTCGACTGCGTGACGTGCGGCTTGCGCGGGTTTCCCCAGCCGGGCATCTGCTTCATCGACTTCCACGGGAAGATGTACTGCTTCCATTCGGGCGTCAGGTTCAGATCGGCGCCGAAGTCGTTGAAGCACTCGGTGCAGACGCCGCCGTCCGGATCCGTGTTCGCGTCCGGCACCTTGAGGCGCACCTTGCCGGTCGAGGTCTCGGCCTTCTTCGCCCAGAACGAGATGCCGGCGTACTTCGAGGAGTCGTAGGGCGCCTTCGGATCGACGAAGTTCATGCCCATGCCGCCGAACAGCGGCGCGCCCGTGCCGATCTTACCGTGGAAGCGCGCGGCGAACTGCGAGCCGTGGCCGCCCTCGCTCATCGCGAAGGTGCCGCCATCCTCGCCGGCGACCGGCTCGATCGTCGTCCCCTTCTTGTCGCGGAACGTGTACCAGTACCCGCCGCGGTTGTCGTTCGGCATGTTCTGGTTGTTGCCGTCCTCGCCGTCGTCGATCACGCCTTCGGCCGAGCACTCCTTGAAGCCCGTCGTGCCGATGGGCGCACCCGCCACGGCCGGGGCCGAGGGCGCCGACGGCGCGGCGGCTGCCGGCGCAGCGGCCGTCTCGTTGGCCGCCGGCGTTGCGTTTCCGATCGACGCCGCCGATCCGGGCGCGGGCGCGTTGCCCGATCCAGGAGGCGGCGCGATGCATCCGCCGATCGCCAGCAATCCGGCTGACAGCGTCCCAACCACGAGCTTCATTTGCGTCTGCGTCTTCATAGTCGTCGTCCTCGCTCTAGAACCAGATGATGGCGGCGATCTGGGCCGCGTTCTTGTCGGTGCTGGTGAGACCGCCACCGCCCGGCTGCATGTTGTACGGGAACATGCCGCGCACGTCCTCGCCGGTGAAGTACCGCGAGTACTGGATCATGATCTGCTCGTGCGTCACGAACGCCGTGCGGAAGATCAGGCGCGGCGAGACCACCGAGAAGCTCTGCTTGCTGTCGTCCAGGTTCGGCTGAACGCTGTCGAAACGGAAGCCGGCGCCCAGCCAATCGAGACCCATGTACGTCGCCTCGACGCCGAACTTCAGCTTGTTGATCCCGTCGAAGGCCGGGTTGGCGCCCGCCGCCACGTCGGTGTGGACGTGGTTGAACATAAAGAACGGCGTGATGATCAGGTCCGGCCCCTGTCCCCAGAACGCCTGCGGGTGCCAGAGTATCTGGCCGAGGCTGAGGCTGTACTGGAACAGGACGTTGTAGACCTTGCCCGTCACCGTGTCGACGTCGCCGGGCCGACCGAAGTAGTTGTCGTGCAGCTGCCAGCCGCCGAACGAGTGGATCACCTCGATCGCGTCGCCGAGATAGATCGCGTTCTTGGCGTCGACGACCGAGAATCCGGCGTAGGCGTCACCGATCCACTGGTGCAGCTGCTTGATGTCGAAGCCGTAGGTCCAGATGCGCGGCCTCGGCTCGGTGTAAGGACGGCCGCAAACTGCCGGAGCCGTCGCCACCGTCCCGGACGAGCAGGCGGTGTTGAAGCTCTTGCCCGTGAACGCGGTCGACTCTTCGTTGTCGTTCGCGAACACGTCGATGAAGTGCAATCCGAAGATCCACTGCCGCTTGAAGACCGCTCCGAGGTGGGCGTGGGCGACGAAGGCCGACTCCTGCGGCCGCGGGCCCGGGTACGGCTCCCACATCGGCAGGCTGGTGGACGGCACGTTGCTGGGGCCGGGGGCGCCGTAGAACGGAATCGGCTCCAGCTTGGCGCCGCCGCCGGTTTCGACCTGGAACGTCCAGTCCTCGCCCGCATCGTACGCGACGTTCGCCGTCGCGCCCGCGACGTGCGTGCGGCCGAACAGGTACGTCTCGTACTTGCCGGCGTCGTAGCGACCGGCGGCGCCGTACCGGTTCGTGAACCCACCGACCGTCAAGGTCAGGTGAAGGTTCTCGTTGTTGCCGAGCTCGGGCCACAGCAGCGTGATGAACGCCTGATTGATGCCCAGGTTCGCCTCGAGGCGGCGGTAACCCGGATCGGTCAGGTTGTACGACGCGATCTGCACCTGCGCCTTCACGCGATCGTTGCCGTACTTGAAGTTCAGCTCGGTCCAGGGGGCGACGAAGCTGTTCGTGTACGTCCAGTTGATGTAGTTCGAGTCAGGCACCAGCGGCGGCGTGCGCAGCTGCGTGCCGGCCGCGCTGGGCGGCACCGGATCACCATTTGCGTCCAGGCCCGGAGACGTCGTCGCCGAACCCCAGGAGAAGCGGCGCGGCGCGCGGAAGTAACCCGTCACCTCGAACATCCACTCGGCGCTCGGCTCGGGGGCGACAACGGGCGGCGGCTCGGCAGGCGACGTCACGCGGCCGCCGACCTGCGGCGTCTCCGGCGACAACGAAAGGCCGGGACCGCTGCCACGCGGCTTCTTCTCGGCCGGCGGCGGCGGCGCGGGGATCGCGGCCGGGGGCGCCTCGGCGGCGGGAGCCGGCGTAGCAGCGGGCGTCACCGTGGGCGCGGGCGTCTGGGCAACCGCAGTCGCGGCTGCCAGAGTCGAAGCCAAGGTAACAAGCAAAGACGAAGTCAGGGGCAGCTTGCGGGCGGTCATCATCATCAATTGACCCTTCGCGTGGGTTTTATTGGCAGTCCCCATTAGCACGAGCAGGACCCGGTTTGAAGCCTCGATTTGGGAGTCTCCCCTATGGAGTCTCACCCCGGGCGCCGCGGACCGCGAAAGATGTTTACGGCGCGCAGCGCGGCTGCGCGCTACATGACGTCGGGAATCTGGAACCGGTCCCAGGCAGGCGTATGATTGCTGCTGGTTGCAGGCTGATTCCACAGGTAGACGGCGGGGTAGTTCGTCTGGATGTTGATCTCGTCGGTCGTTATCGCCGTCATGTACAGCTGCGCGATCGGACCACCCGTCGGGTAATGCCCGCCGTCCCGCCACGACGAGAAGATCAGCCAGTAATACGTGCGGTTGCCCGACGTTTCGACCTGGGGCGACCATTTCGGCCAGCTGTTGTTGATGCCGGGGCTGGTCGGCTGGCCCGGGCACTGGGGCGGGTCGTTCGCCGCGAGCCGCTTCTTCGTCCCCCCGGTGCTCTGAAGAACGAACACCTCGGTCTTGGGCTGCGCGTACATCCCGTCCAGCGTCACGCCCGCGTTGAGATCCATCTGATCGAGCGCCGCGTGCTGGTTGTTCGCCGTGGTGGCGTCCAGCTCGTTGTACGCGATGAACTTGTCGTCGCCCGAGAGCGCGCCGTAGTACTGGACCCGACCGGCGGCCGAACCGTCGCCCGGAACCGGCATCGCCGTCTGCGGCGCGGTCTTCGAATAGGGAACCGTGTAAAGGTGGGTGTTCCCGCTCGTGCCGAGCCGGCCCGACTTCACCTTGTCCGTCATCGTGAACAGAACCTGCATGCCGTCGTGGCTGAACGACGGCGCCGCAGCGTAGAGGCCCGTCGCGGGCGCGTAGATCCAGTTCCACGCCGTGCCCTTGAGGCTGGTCGCGAGGTTGTTGATGTCGCCCGGCGCTGCGCTCTCGAGGTCGAACCAGGCCAGGCCGGATTGTTGATCCATGTCCATGCCGTTGCCGCGGCTGCATGGCTGCCCGCTGCCGCACGTTCCGAGCGGCGCGACCATGATGTGGTCGCCGGCGCTCCAGTGCGCCTTCGAAAAGCTGGTCATCCCGACCCAAGGCTGCGTGATCGCGTTGACGCCGCCCGCGCCCAGGATGCTGGCAGGCGGCTTCGCGCCCGCCGGCGACGTCCCGGACGCCAGCACCGCGCCCCACGGATAAAAGTCGTTGAACGCGATGTACGCACCATCGGGCGTCGACGTGTGGCAGCCGATGCACTTCACGTTGCGCGTGTTCAGGCCCTGGTCGTAGGTCGTCATCGCGACCTGCGGCGTCGCCCCTTTGTACGGCGTCAGCACCTCGACGACGCTCTCGTCGCCGACGGCGAAGCCGTTCAGCACGGTCTCCGTCCCGGTCGGCTGGCCGTTGAAGTAGGTCGTCCCCGACGTCGACCAGTAGACCAGCTTGCCGTTCGCACCAACGGGCGCGATCGTGAAGTGGACGACGCTGCCGACCGAAACCGGGCCGCCACCGGGCGGCGCGCTACGGACGGTCACCTCGATCGGCATGTCGCGCGTGTGGACGGCGAGCAGCGTCCAGAGATCCCGGGGCATCGTCCAGGTGGTGTCGGTCGTGTACACGACGAGGTCGTTGGCCTGGTTGCCCGCGTGCAGGCGGATCTCGTAAAGGCCGGCGCCGCTGGTGAAACGGAACCGCGGGCGCAACCAGTTGTTGGGGAACAGCGTGTTGTCCTGGGGCTCGATCAGGCAAGGACCACCGCTCGAACCGCTGCCCGGGCTGCCGAAGATGCTCCCGGCGTTCGCGGGCGCGCCGCCGACGATCATCGGCGTGGGCGGAAAGTCCATGCACATCCCCACGCACGGCATCGCCATGGTCATCCCGCCGCCGAACCCGCCCAGGCCGGCCCCGTTGCCGGATCCGCCGTTGCCGGTGCCGGGGTTCTGCTTGACGCCGGCGCACCCAAGCGCCAGTGCGAACGAACCCAACAAACAAGCTTCAAGCCGTGCTCGCTTCATGGCCTTCTCACTTCATTGCCGGTTCTAGGCTAGTTGGTGCAACAAAAAATGGGACCTGAAAAAGCTCGCGGCGCGCCCCGATGGATCCGGGAACGCGCCGCGCGAAGAATGGGACGGATCGGACCGGCTACTTGATGAAGCCCAGGTCGTCGATCCAGAAGTCGTAAGGCTCGGTCTTCTCCTGCGACTGGATCTGGATGGACGTGACGTCGGCCGGGTTCCACGGGAAGACCGCGCCCCAGCCCTCCTGCGCGAAGGCGGCATCGGAGAACTTCACGGTGATCTGCTTCCAGTTACCGTTGCTCGGCAGGGCGAACTTGTAGCCGAAATCGTCGCTGCACTTGTTGGTGCTGCTCTCCATACACTTGCCGCCGTCCTCGACCTTCGTGTCGGCGGTCATCGGGAACTTGATCCGCAGCATCGTGTCGGAGCCCGCCGTCGCCATCGCCCAGAAAGTGACGCCCGTGAAACCACCCACGTTGTAAGCGACCTTCGGGCCGGTGTACGTCCCGCCGTCCTGCGCCGGCTGGGCGAGATCCGCGCCGACGCCGGCGCCCCAGACGGAGCATCCCTGCCACACGGCGTGCAGCGCGAGCGAGCCGGTCGCGCCGGGGTGGCCGCTCGGCGGCGCCGACGTTGTGTACGTGAGCGGCGGATCCGGGAGATTCTGCGGACCGGACTTCGGCGTCTGCACGCAGGTCCCGTCCGTGCCCTTCGGGTTGTCGTCGTTGTACGTGTACCAGTAGCCGTTGCGACCGCCCTGCATGAGCACCGTCGCCGCGGCGAGGTCTTCGAAGTCGCTGATCTCGTCTCCGAGCGCCACCGTGGCCCCGCTGCCGCCCGACCCGCCCCCGCCGGTGGAGCCACCGCTGCCGCCCGTGGCGCTGCTGCCGCCGCAGCCGCTGCCGCCAAGGAGCGCCGCGCCGCCGGTCAGGAAGACGCAAGCGGTCGCAAGAGAGAAGAACGAAAGGTGACGCGTTTTCATACGAAGGACCCTTTCAGTCGGTAGGTTAAATCCGCGCGCGGTGACACCAACTGGCGGTCGGTCGCGCGCCTGTGGATAACAGTGGAGCACCTACACACAACCACAGCGTGCGAATTCCGTCAAGCGATGAGCCCGAAAACGCGCGGTGCGGATCGGTGCCGCCCTTCACAGTTTGTGACGCCGACTAGCGCGCTTCGCGGCGCAGCTCGGGGAAAAGCGAATCCATCATGTCGGCGAGCTCGGAGCGGCCGGCGGTGAAGTGACCGGCGAGGTCGCGCGCGAACTCGCGGGCGCTTTGGTAACGTTTGCCCGCTTCGAGCGCCAGCGCCTTCCGCAGCACGTCGGTTGCGATCGGCGGCAGCGCGGCGAGCTGGTTGAGCTCGTTGTTCGCCGGTCCGATCGCGGCGCGCACCAGCCGGTTGAACATCGTCTCGTCTTCGTAAAGGAACTGCGCGGTCAGACAGTAATAAAGGACGACCGCCGCCGAGAACAGATCGGACCGGAGATCGACGGGCTCGCCGCGCGCCTGCTCGGGGGACATGAAGCTGACGTTCCCCTTGATCATGCCGACCTCGGTCCGGCTCATGCGCCCTTCGGCCTTGGCGATGCCGAAGTCCGACAGCTTCACCTCGCCCCGCGCCGACACGAGGATGTTGCCCGGCGAGACGTCGCGATGGACGATCGCCATGTTGCGGCCTTCGGCGTCGCTCTTGCCGTGCGCGTAGGCGAGCGCCTCCATGACCTCGTGCATGATGTAGAAGGCGACCGGGACGCTGAGCGAGCGCCCGAACACCTCGACATGCCGCCGCACGAGCCGTTCCAGGTCGCGGCCGTGAATGTATTCGAGCGCAAGGAAGTACTCCTCGCCGACGCGCCCGAAGTCGAACACGGGCACGATGTTCGAGTGCACGAGGCCGGACTGCAGCCGGCCCTCGTCGATGAACTGGTTCACGGCATCGCGGCTGCGCGCCAGGTGCGGGTGCATTCGCTTCACCACGAAGGAGCGCACGAAGCCCTCGGCGCCGTGCGCGGTCGCGATGAAGATCTCCGCCATACCGCCCTCGCCGATTCGCTCGAGCAACCGGTAGCGGCCCAGCGTGACGCCCGCGCCCGCCGGCGGCGTCTCCAGCACCGCCGCCGCGGCGGCGGCCGCCGGGCGCGGGGCCGACTGGGCGCCGGGCGCGAAGCCCGCCTGCGCCGGCTGATGCAGATCCTTCGTCCGTTCGATCTGTTGCTTGAGGGGCGGACCCGGGCGCTGACCGCTGCCCATCGGCCGCGTGATGACCATCGGGTTGTCCGTGTCGACCTTGTAGGCGCGGCGCCGGCCCGACAGCTGCATGATGAGCCCCGCGGCGGCCAATAACGCGCCCGCCGCGGCGAGCAGCAGGCCCAGGTGCGTACCCGCCGACGGCGCCACGCGCGGCAGCGTTGCGTCCAGCCACAGCCCGCGAT
>Ga0137366_10005301_pt1 | contig 10120 bp, 4 predicted proteins | sample SagtaG_8_FD_104938 | JGI IMG/M metagenome (GOLD analysis project Ga0137366, IMG submission 104938) | Vadose zone soil microbial communities from Sagehorn Ranch, Mendocino, California, USA - Sage1_L_60_16 metaG | ecosystem: Environmental > Terrestrial > Soil > Vadose zone | place: USA: California... | reverse complement strand
CATCCTGGCGATCGCCAGGATGTAGGCGATCATGGTCTCGTTCCACCCGATCAGCGGGTGCTCGAGCCGCCACGCGCAGTCGGGCGACCAGTGCCAGATGAGATACGCGGTGTCGAGCGGCTTGCGGAACCAGCTCCACTCGATTCCCTCCCACAGCGTGGTGATACGGTCGTAGAGGGCGCGGTCGGCCTTCCAGTACTGGCGGGCCGCGAGCAGCCCCTGCGCCAGGAACGATGTCTCGACCAGGTCCGCCCCGTCGTCGCATTTCCCGAACAACGGGATGACCTTCCCGGTCGTCCCGCTCAGGAAGTGCGGCCAGGCGCCGTGAAACCGGTCGGCGCGCTCCAGGAACGCGACGATCTGGCGCATGCGCGCCGCGCCCTGCTCGCGCGTCACGAAGCCGCGCTCGGTGCCCGCGATCAGCGCCATGATTCCGAACCCCGAGGCGCCCAGCGCGACGAGGTCGGGATCGCCAGGCCGACTCTCCAGCGCCATGCCGGCGACGGGATGCGCTCCGTCCCAGTAGTACCGGAACGATGCTTCCTGAACCATCGTGATCAGCTCGTCGTCGGTCATGGGTCGGGTGGCCGCGGACGCGGGTTGCGTGGGTGCGGAGGCGTTGCCCTGCAGATCCACGGCGCGCACGCGGTAGGTGGTCTTCTTCCCCGGTGCGCCCAGGAAGTCGACGTAGCGCGTGAACCATGGGGTCTGCGTCTCCAGGATTTCCCAGTGCTGGCCGTCGCTCGATCGCTCGACCTGGTAGCCCCGGAGATCGGGGGCCGTCACGGCGTCCCAAACCAGCTCGACGTGGCGCTCGAAGCCCCGGGCGTGCAAGGCCCGCGGGGCAGGCGGCGGCGTGGTGTCGCCCGGGTCACCGTTAATGATGGCGATTTCGTCCACGTAAAGGGTGTGCGGGGCCTCGTCGTCGAGCCACTGCGCGAAATACACGGCCGCGGCGCTCCGCGGGTCGTACCTCCGCCCGTCCTGCAGCGTCATCGAGAGGTTCGCGATCGGCAGGGCCACCCGCACCCACTGCCGAGCCGGGATACCTTGGATGTGGTCGGCGAGCCGGACCTCGCGGTTTAATCCTTGCCCGTCCTCGATCCCGATCAATGGAAGCGCCGCGTTGGGAATCGGCTCGTCGGTGTAGGCGCGGAACACCAGGGTGTCGCCGTCGAAGGAGGTGTTCTGGTTGCGCCAGCGCTCGCGGCGGATCATGGCCTTCCACGTGCCGCCGGGGCGGGAGGTCCAGGTGAGGCGGAGCGCGTTGGGCGGCGTGAACACCCGCTGCGTTTCGACGGGGAGCCGACCGCCCGCAGCCTCCACCGTGCTGGGGATGATGACCGTGACGTCGCTGAAATAATAAGCGGTGTCGGTCAGGCTGCGCTCGAAGAAGACGTGACGATCGTGCGCGGTCTGCGCCGCCGCGGCGCCCGCCCAGACGAGCAACGCGACGAACGAACCAACGCCGGGCTTACTCAGGGGCCCGTTCGCCGTGCCGGGTCGTGATCAGCACAACGCCGTTCGCCCCTCGCATGCCGTAGACGGCTGTCGCGCTGGCATCCTTCAAGATCTCGATCCGCTGAATGTCGCCCGGGTTGAGCCACGACAGGCCGTGTCCGGTGGTCACCTCCACCGGCATGCCGTCGATCACATATAGCGGCTCATTGTCGCCGTAGATGGAGCTCCGGCCACGGATGCGGACGGAAACGCCGCCGCCCGGCAACCGGATCACCTGTACGCCGGCGCTCCGACCTTCGAGCAGCTCCTCCACCTGGGCGGCGGGGATCCCTCGCAGGTCCTCGGCACGCATCGTGGACACAGCGCTCGCGGTCATTTCCTTCGGGGGAGCCCCCGACGGCGCCGAAGACACGGACGGGTACGCACACCCCAGCCATTCGACCGTCGCGGCCATTAGGACCACACGCGCGCAGCCTCCGGAGCCGCCCCGCGTTGCCACCCTCAGTAGCCGGGGTTCTGCTGCAGCCCGGCGATCTGCGCTTCGCTTGACGGGATCGGATACAACGTGTCTCTCGCGACGAAGGTCTTGCCTGCCGCGGCCATCAACAGGGCCGCGCGCCCCGGGCTGACACCGTTCTGCCGGCGAATGTCGAACCAGCGCTGCTCCTCCATTGCCAGCTCCACCCGGCGCTCCTGCCAGATGGCGTCGAGCAGCGCCTGTCCCGTGGCGGTCACGTCGGGTAACAAATTCTGCGAGGTAATGGTGATGGTGAGCGCCTGGGTGGTGAGCGCAGCCGTCGGGTTGGCCCGCGCCATGCGCTGCACCTGGAGCGTGACCGACGAGCCGGCGGTCGTTCCGTTGACCGCGGTGAAGTAGTCGCTGGGCGTCGTCACCGCCGTGCCGTTAACGGATTGGATGATGTCCACCGTGTCGACCCGCACCGGCGGGACGGCGGCAGACGCGCAGCCGACGTCGGAGCAGCCCGCAGCGAAGCTTCGGAGCCCGGCCGTGTAGGCCGCGCCGGTGGGGTTCGCGTACCGCACGAATACGCGGCTCGTTCCGGACGCGAGACCCAGTACGGTTTCAGCGATCGATGTGGCGAGCTGCTCGGCTGTGAAGCCCAGAGTCTTCGCAGCGGGCCCCCCGCGGGCACGCGCACGCACCTGGTTCAGATAGTTCGTCGCCTTCGCGACGTCCCCCGTCTGATACGCCGCCTCGGCTCCGATCAGCAGCACGTCCGCGTACCGGATGCGCCGGATGTTGATCCCGGCATTGAACGTCCCACCGGGGTTGTCGGGCGACACGAACACCTTCTGGTTGTACCGGTTGTTCAGCATGTTCGGGTTGAAGTAAACGACGCGGGGGCTGCCGTCCGGGAGAAGCTCCCACGGATAGAGGATCGTGGCCTCCAGGCGCGGATCGCCCGGCTCGTAGGCGGCCTCGAGTTCGGGTGCGGGCGTGTTGAACCCCCAGCCGATGTTCGGCGTCCCGCGGACACCCTGCACCTCGGCGTACTGGACGTTGGCGCATCCCTCGCTCGGCTGGCAACCGCTTCCGGGAGTGACAGCCGCCTGAACTTCGAAGACCCCTTCGGACGAGTTCTTACCCGCCTGGGTGAAGAGCGTCGCGTAGTCGGTGTAGAGGACGTATTCGGCCGAGGCGATGACCGAATCCGCGTACGCGAGGGCGTGCGGATAGTCCTTCAAGTAGAGGTAGGCCTCCGCGAGCATGCCCTGTGCGGCGCCCTTGGTGGCCCGGCCCAAATCCCCCGGGGCGTATTGCGACCTTTTCGGAAGCGCCGCGCTGGCATCCTGGAGGTCCTGTACAATCTGGGCATAGACCTCGGCGGAGGTCGCACGCTGCTGGATGAACTCGGCGGGCGTGAGGGGCTGCGTGAGGAGGGGCACGCCACCGAACGCCCGCACGAGAAAGAAGTAGTAGTACGCGCGGAGGAACTTGTTCTCGCCGATGAGCCGTGCTTTGAGCGTCGCGTCCATGGAGACGTTGGGGATGTTCTGGATCGCGACGTTGGCCCGATAAATCCCCTTGTAGTACCCGGCCCAGGGATCCGCAAAGGCGAGATTTCCGGGATCGAAAGTGAGGTTGTCGAGGTCGCCCAGGAAGCTGGCGTCGCCCGGCGTACTCCCCTTGGTGGCGTCGTCCGATACGATGTCGGTCAGCCCGATCCACGAGAAGACGTGAACCTGCCACTCGCGCAGCATGTTGTACGTCGCGTTGGTCGCCTGAACGGCTTGATCGGCCGTCTTGAAGAAGTTCTCCGTCGTGAGCACGCCCTTCGGCTCGGTGGAGAGGAAGTCGCACCCACCCAGGACGAGCGCCGCAAGGATTATGAAGCCGCGCGCTGCTGTCGGTGAAGTTCTCATGGCTCGCTCCGCATCAGTCGAGTATCCACTTTGTGGTCTCTCAAAAGGTCACATCCATACCGACGGTGAACGTCCGGGCGGGCGGGAAAATCCCCCCAAACGTGTCGATCCCGCTGGCGATCACCGACCCTCCCGGGAGTTCGGGCGTGTAACCGGTGTAGTTCGTGATGTTGAAGAGATTGGTGCCGCTCACGTAGATCCTGGCCTGCTCGACGCGCAGCACGCTGGTCACACCCGGCGGCAGGCGGTAGCCCAGCTGCACCGTTTGCAGCTTGAGGAAGGAGCCGCTCTCGATGAATCGATCGGAGGCGACGTAGTTGTTGCCGGCGGTGGTCACGCGTGGCTCGCGGTTGCTCGTGCCCTGTCCGTGCCAGCGGTCCATGAACGACGACTCGAAATTCTCGACACCGAAACGCACAGCCTTCTTGCCGTTGAACACCTTGTTACCCGCTTGTCCGCTGAAGTTTGCCGAGAGATCGAAGTTACCCCACCGGAGCCGGCTGTTGAACCCGTAGACGACATCCGGGATCGGACAGCCGAGAAACGCCTTGTCGGCGTCGGTAATGGTGCCGTCACCGTTTGTATCGACGAACCGCAGGTCACCCGGCTGCTCACCCACGTTACGGTTGGGGGAGGTGGCGACCTCCGCCGGCGTCTGGAAGACGCCCAGCACCTTCAGACCCCAGAAGCAACCGATCGGCTGGCCGACCGCCGTGCGCGTGGTGTACGCGACCTCGTTCCCCAGCCCGCCGGCGAGGATCTGGCTGTTGCCCTGGCCGAGCGCTTTCACGGTGTTGCTGATCGTGGCGCCGTTCAGGCCCAGGTCGAGGTCGGCAGCGCCCAATTTGCGGCGCCAGACGAACGTGCCCTCTATCCCGGTGTTCAAGACCTTCGCGGCGTTCACGAAGGGCTGTGTCGACACGCCGACATAGTTCGGGATCGGGACCCGCACCAGAATGCCGTCGGTGAGACGGTGATAGTAGTCGAGCGTAGCTTCGAGGTGGCCGCCGAACAGCACCATGTCGGCGCCGATGTCGGTCTGGGATGTCTTCTCCCATTTCACCAATGGATTCGCCAGCTCGATCGGGCTGGCGCCGTATTGCAGCGTCTCGCCAGTACCGAACACGGCGTTCAGGTTGCCGGTGACGATGGGGACGCCTGGATACGCACCGATCTTGTCGTTACCGATCTGCCCCCAGCTGGCGCGCAGCTTGAGGGCGGAAATCGACCCGACATCTCGCAGGAACGACTCTTCCTTCAGGTTCCAGCCCGCCGCGAACGACGGGAAGTAGCCGTAGCGATTGGCCGCACCGAATCGCGAGGAACCGTCGATGCGGAGCGAGCCGGTGAACAGGTACCGGTCCTTGAAGGTGTAATTGGCGCGGAACAGGTAGGAGAGCATCTTCCAGTCCGACGCGCGGTTGAAGTTGGTCTGCCCCGTAGCGGCACCGGCGTCACAATACCAGAGACTCGGGTCCTCGCCGGGGATGTTGGTGCGGCCGCAGCCCAGGTTTTCGTTGTAGAACGACTGGGCCGTGACACCTGCCAGTACGTTGAGGCGGTGCCGCTCCGCCTGATAGTTGTAAGTGAGCGTGTTCTCCCACAGCCACGAGCTGCTCGTGCCGGTCTCGACGTCTACGTTGGATATGTCGTTCTTCTGCAGGGGCGAGACGGCGAAGACCGGCACGAACTTCCTGAACTGCGAGCGGCCGAGGTCCACGCCGAAGCTGGAGCGGAACGTGACGCTGTGGGGCAGATTCAACTCACCGAAGAAATTGCCGACCACCCGAGAGTTACTCTCGTCGTTACGCGTATAGAACACCGTCGCCGCCGGATTCCCCGCCGAGGAGCGCACGTTTCCGTCAACGAACGTGCCGTTCGGATTCAGCCCTGCGATGGTCGGATCCGCGCGGTAGATCACGCTCAGCACGTCAGGGGGTCGCTCGTCCGTCACGTAGGAGACCGCGATGTTGTGCCCGAACAGGAGGTGATCGGTCAACCGATAGTCGTTGTTCAAGCGCACTGTGACGCGGTTGAAGTCCGAATGCGGGACCACACCCGCCTGGCGGAAGTAATTGCCGCTCAAGTAGTACGTAATCTTGTCAGTGCCCCCCGAACTCGAAACCTGGTAGCTCTGGATCGGCGCCGTTTCGAATATCGCATGCTGCCAGTCCGTTCCCACGCCAATGGTATCCGGATTGGTGAAGTAGGCCGGCGCTCCCAGGTTGGCAGCCAGCTCGTTGGCCAGGATCGCATATTGGTGTGCATTGACGAGATCGACACGGTGCTGCACGCTCTGGGAGCCGGCGTAGGCGTTGACACTGAAGCTGGTGGCCCGTTCCAAGCGGCCCCGCTTGGTGGAGATGATGATCACGCCATTGGCGCCGCGTGAGCCGTAGATCGCCGTGGCCGAGGCGTCCTTGAGGACCTCGACGGACATGATGTCGTTCGCTTGCAGAAACGAGACGTCGTCGGTCAGCATGCCGTCAACGACGTAGAGCGCGGACGCGTCGTTGAGTGTGCCCACCCCGCGGATGCGCACGATCGCCTTGTCACCCGGCTTGCCCGATGCCGGCGTCACCTGGACACCGGCGATGCGACCCTGCAGCGTCTGGTCGACGGACGCCGTAGGGACGGGAGTGAGGTCGTCGGCGTTCACGCTCGCGACCGCCCCGGTAACGTCGCGCCGCTGCTGGGTTCCGTAGCCTACCACGACCACCTCTTCCATCATGATCGCCCCGGCCTCCATGGCGGCGTTGACCACCGCGCGTCCCGCGATCGCCACGTCGATGGGTCGGTAACCGATGAAGGCGAACGTGAGGGTGTCGTTCGGACTTCGGGCATCGATGGCATACCTACCGTTGGTACCGGTGAGCGTCTCGATGCTCGTGCCCTTGACGGCGATCCTCGCCCCGGGGAGAGGGCTGCCATCGCTTGCCGAGGTCACGGTGCCGGTTACGTGCACCGGCGGTGCCTGCCCCCAGGCGTGTTGGACGAAGACTAGCGACAGGAGGGTGGCGACGCAGAGGACAACCCTCGCGCCGAGCTGTCCGAGGGAGAGGCTCCGACTCATGGATGATCTCGGTTGAGTGCGTTGCCTCAGTTATCACGCGCGTCTCGGAGTCTGTCAAGGCTGGCGACGGCCGCGTAGATTGCTATCCGCGTTTCTAAATTCCTATCTCTGATCAACGGGATCCCGATGCGCCCGCATACCGGTTTTCTCAAGGTCCTACCAGCCGCCCTGAGCCTCGTTACCGCCACTCCTGCCGGCGCGCAGCGTCCCGGCTTGGAACGGCGGATCGACTCGCTCCTCGCCGCCATGACCCTCGAAGAAAAACTCGGCCAGCTGAACCTGCTGTCGGCCAACGGCCAGGCATCACCACAGCAGCTGCAGCTGGTGCGCGCGGGCAAACTCGGCGGGCTGTTCAACGTCATCGGAGCCGAGAACACGACCCCCGTGCAACGCATCGCCGTGACGGAGTCGCGTCTCAAGATCCCGCTGCTGTTCGGCCTCGATGTGATCCACGGCTATCGCACCATCTTCCCGATTCCGCTCGGCGAAGCGAGCTCGTTCGACCCCGATGCCGCCGAGGCGACGGCGCGGGCGGCGGGCCAGGAGGCCGCGGCGTTCGGGATCAACTGGACGTACGCGCCGATGGTAGACATTGCGCGCGATCCGCGCTGGGGCCGGATCGCCGAAGGCTCGGGTGAGGACCCCTACCTCGGCTCGCTGATGGCTGCCGCGCGGGTGCGCGGCTTCCAACAGAACATCTTTGCCACGGCGAAGCACTTCGCGGGCTACGGTGCGGCGGAGGCCGGCCGCGAGTACAACGAGACCGAGATCTCCGAGCGCACGATGCGCGAGACCTATCTGCCGCCGTTCAAAGCGGCGGTCGACGCGGGCGTGGCGAGCCTCATGTCGGCATTCAACGACATCGCGGGCGTGCCGGCATCAGGCAACGCCTGGCTGACCGATACGGTGCTGCGCCGCGAATGGGGATTCACCGGCTTCGTCGTGAGCGACTGGACGTCTGTCGCTGAGCTGGTCAATCACGGCGTCGCGGGATCGCAGGCGGAAGCGGGGCGGCGCGCGCTGACGGCGGGTGTGGATATGGACATGCAGAGCGGCATCTACGTCGACTCGCTCGCGGCGCTGGTGCGCAGCAACCAGATCCCGCCGGCGGTCGTCGATTCGGCCGTGATGCGGATCCTGCGCGCCAAGCAGCGCCTCGGCTTGTTCCGCGACCCCTATAGGGCTCGAACTGCGCCACCCACCACCGACCTTCGGACATTGGCGAGGAGAGTTGCGGGAGAGTCCATCGTTCTGCTCAAGAACGAGCGCTCGCTCCTGCCGCTCCCGAAGTCCGGTCCGATCGCGGTAATCGGCCCGCTGGCAGACAATAAAGAAGAACCGCTTGGGCCCTGGCATACGCAGGGTCGCGGCGATGACGTCGTGACGGTGTTGCAGGGAATCAAGGCGAAGGTGCCGGGAACGGCGGTGCTGTATGCCCCGGGTTCGGGGATCGAAGACACGTCGACTGCCGGGTTTGCGGCGGCCGTCACCGCCGCGCGGCAGGCCAAGGTCGCGATTCTCGTGCTGGGTGAACGGGGCGACATGAGCGGCGAAGCAGCCAGCCGTTCGTCGCTGGGGTTACCAGGAGTGCAACAACAATTGCTGGAAGCCGTCGCTGCGACGCGTACGCCCGTCGTGCTCGTTCTGATGAACGGCCGGCCGCTGATCCTGGAGTGGGCCGCAGACCATGTCCCCGCGATCGTCGAGACCTGGTTCCTCGGCGTCGAGGCCGGCAATGCAACGGCTGACGTGCTGTTCGGCGACGTCGACCCGAGTGGCCGGCTGCCGGTCACGTTCCCGCGGGTATTGGGACAAGTCCCGCTGTACTACAATCACCGCAACACCGGCCGGCCGCCCGACGTGAACAACAAGTACTCGTCGAAATACATCGACGTCCCCGTGACACCGCGCTTTCCGTTCGGGTTCGGGCTGTCCTACACGACGTTCGCGTACAGCAATCTCAAGCTCAGCGCCGCGCGCGCCCGCGCGAGCGATTCAGTTACGGCGACGGTGACCGTCGCGAATACCGGGAACCGCGAGGGCACGGAGGTCGTGCAGCTCTATGTCCGCGACGAGGTCGGCAGCGTGAGCCGGCCGGTGCGCGAGCTGAAGGCTTTTCGTCGCGTCGCGTTACGACCCGGTGAATCTCGAACTGTGGAATTACGGATAGCGCTCCGCGATCTGTGGTTTTACGGTCTCGACATGAAGCCTGTCGTCGAGCCCGGTACGTTCGCGGTCTATGTCGGACCAAATTCTGCCGAAGGATTGGACGTGCGATTTGAGGTGGTGCCATGACCTATCTGCGATCAGCCATCTGCCATCAGCCTGCCCGCAACAGACGGCTGACGGCAGATAGCCCCTGACCATGTTGGCGCTACTAGCCCTGCTGTTGCAGTCACCAGCGCACCCGAACGTTTGCTACGAGATATTCGTGCGCTCGTTCTACGACAGCAACGGCGACGGCATCGGAGACCTGCGCGGGCTCACGCACAAGCTCGACTACATCGCCGGGCTCGGCGCCGATTGCGTCTGGCTGATGCCGGTGGCGGAGTCGCCGAGCTATCACGGCTACGACGTCACCGATTACTACAAGGTCGAGCCCGACTACGGGACGAACGAGGACTTCCAGACATTCGTCACCGCGGCGCACCAGCATCACATCCGCGTGCTCGTCGATTTGGTGTTGAACCACACCTCGAGCGAGCACCCCTGGTTTCGGGAAGCGCTGCACGACTCGACGTCACCGCACCGCAGCTGGTACCGCTGGGCGCCGACACAGAACGGGGCCTGCGCGAACAATTGGCATAAGTCCCCCATCTCGGGCGAGTGCTACTTCGGGCTGTTCTGGAGCGGGATGCCGGATCTGAATTACGAGAATCCCGCCGTGCTCGACGAAATGAAGCGCGTCGCCAGGTTCTGGCTGGACTCGATGCATGTCGACGGCTTCCGGCTCGACGCGGTGCGTCACCTGGTCGAGGTCGGGAACGAGGTCTCCAATACTCCCGGCACCCATCAAGTGCTGCGCGACTACGGCCAATACGTGCGCAGCATTGCCCCGCAGTCGTATACGATCGGGGAAGTGTGGGATAACCCCGACGTGATCCTCACCTACTATCCTGATCAGCTCGACGCGTACTTCGCGTTTCCCATCTCCGAGGCACTCATCGAAGCCGTGCGGACGGGCAAGGCGGGAAGCCTGCT
>Ga0137366_10005297_pt1 | contig 10124 bp, 6 predicted proteins | sample SagtaG_8_FD_104938 | JGI IMG/M metagenome (GOLD analysis project Ga0137366, IMG submission 104938) | Vadose zone soil microbial communities from Sagehorn Ranch, Mendocino, California, USA - Sage1_L_60_16 metaG | ecosystem: Environmental > Terrestrial > Soil > Vadose zone | place: USA: California... | reverse complement strand
TCACGGGCAACTGCGCCCAGCACCAGCGCGACGTCGCGACGGCGGTCAAGAACGCCCGCGAGATGGCGCTGCTTCCCTACACCATTCGCTAGCGCGAGGTCGACGACGTGAAGGTCATCCTCAACCAGGAGGTTCGGGGCGTCGGCGCCCCGGGCGACATCGTCGAGGTCGCCGACGGCTACGGGCGCAACTACCTGCTGCCCCGCAACCTCGCGCGGCTCGCCACGCCGGGTGCGGTGCGGCAGGCCGAGGGCATCCGCTCCCGGCGCGCCGCCCGGGAGATCGCCGATCTCGAGCAGGCCAGGACCGTGGCCGCCCACCTCGAGTCGCTCCGGGTCGTGATCCCGGCCAAGGCAGGCAAGGAAGGCCGCCTGTTCGGCTCGATCACCACACCGCAGATCGTCGACGCGGTCGCCAAGACGGGCGGGACCCGCATCGATCGGCGCCGCATCCACCTCGACACCGCCATCAAGAACACCGGCCCACATCGCGTCACCGTCCGGTTGCACCCGGAGGTCGAGGCGAACATGACCGTGGAGGTCGTGCCCGCGTAGTCATGGAAGCGTAAGGAGGCCCAACCCTATGGCCATGCGCTCCGTCCCAGACGGAGGCCCTCGGCCCAACGCTTCCCCGACCTACGACCGCATCCCCCCGCACAATGTCGAAGCCGAGGAGTCGGTTCTCGGCTCGATGTTGCTGTCGCGCGATGCAATCGCCGAGGTCCTCGAACTGCTGCACGAGGAGGACTTTTACCGGCCAGCGCACCGGACGGTGTTCCGGTCGGTCCTGGACCTGTATTCACACGGCCAGGCGGTCGACGCTGTGACCGTCGGTGAGGAGCTGCGACGCAGCGGTGAGCTGGCTGACGTCGGCGGTGCGCCATTCGTGCACACGCTCGTGTCGAGCGTGCCCACCGCCGCCAGCGCCGGCTACTACGCGCGCATCGTCAAGGAGGCCGGCATCCTGCGCCGCCTCATCGACGTCGGCACCAGGATCGTGCAGCTCGGATATGAAACGCCGCAGGACACCGAGCGCGCGGTGGATTTCGCCGAGTCGTGGGTCTACCAGGTCGCTCAGGGTCGCGTCACCGAGGACTATCAAGCCCTGCGGGAGGTCCTCACCAGCACCCTGGAGGCGATCGAGCGCCTCCACAACGACAGCCGTGAGATCACCGGCATCCCCACCGGCTTTCCCGAGCTGGACCGCCTGACCTCCGGTCTGCAGCCATCCAACCTGATCATCGTGGCCGCCAGACCGGCCGTGGGGAAGAGCACCCTCGGCCTGGACGTCGCGAGGAACGCCGCGGTGCGATCGGGCGTCCCCACGGTGGTGTTCTCCCTGGAGATGAGCAAGACCGAGCTGGTCCAGCGGCTCATGTGCGCTGAATGCTCGGTCGACATGCAGCGCCTGCGCACCGGCCGCATGGAGGACTCCGACTGGACACGGCTGACACGCTCGCTCGGCAAGCTGGCCGAGGCCCCGCTGTTCATCGACGACTCAGCCGCGATCACCATGATGGAGCTGCGCGCCAAGTGCCGGCGCCTGAAGCAGCGACACGGGCTCGGGCTGGTGGTCGTCGACTACCTTCAGCTCATGCAGCCCAGCAAGCGGGTGGAGAGCCGCCAGCAGGAGGTCAGCGAGATCTCCCGCGCCCTGAAGCTGCTGGCGAAGGAGCTGGCGGTCCCGGTGATCGCCATCTCACAGCTCTCCCGCCAGACCGAGGCCCGGTCGGACAAGAAGCCCATGCTCTCGGACCTTCGCGAGTCGGGAGCCCTGGAGCAGGACGCCGACATGGTCATGTTCATCTACCGCGAGGATCTCTACGACCCGGAGTCTCCTCGCAAGGGCGAGGCCGACCTGATCGTCGCCAAGCACCGCAACGGGCCCACCGACACCGTGACCGTCACCTTCCAGGGCCAGTACTCCCGCTTCGCCGCCATGGCGGCCCGCAGCCTCTGACCGTGCAGGCCTCGGCCACCCGGATCCCCCATCCGTGCGCCCTCCCTTGACGCGCCCCATGGAGCCCCGGCTCCCTCTCGAGGGGGAGATCCTCACCGCCTCCCTCCCCAGGGCCATGCGCTGATTCCCGAGCGAGGCCGACGACGCGTGCGCACCCGGCGACCTAGCGTGCACCCAGGTCCAACCGGTCCGAGCCCCGCACGCCAAGGAGGCCGCCATGCTCCGCCGCCCCGAGGTTCTCCCGCCAAACTCCCCCACCGACGAACCCCCAGCGGACCCGCCCGCATCCGGCCCACCCCCGCCGGGAGGCCCGCCCGCATCCGGCTCACCCTTGCCGGGAGGCCCGCCCGCGTTCAGCTCTCCCGCGCCGGGAGGCCCGCCCGTGCCCGGCTCAGCCTTGTCGGGCGGGCCGCCCGCGTCCGGCTCACCGTCGTCGGGTGACGCGCAGGAGTCCGCGCCCAGGCTTCTCGCACCGCGGCCGGGCGCGTCCCCGGCGGGTGCGGGCGAGCCGGCGCCGCAGGCAGCGAGCCCGGCACGTCGCTTGCTAGGTACGCCCCTGGTGCGGCGAGTGGCGGTGCTGAATCGCTGGCTCCGGGACGGGATGCTGGCGCTGCTGGGGCTGGCGCTGGTCAAGCTGATCGTGCAGCTGGCGGTCGCTGGCCGGTACGGCTTCCACCGGGACGAGCTGTACTACCTCGCCGCCGGCCAGCACCCCAGCCTCGGCTACGTCGACTATCCGCCGGTGACCGCGATGGTGGCGAGGCTGTCCACCCAGGTGTTCGGGCATTCGCTCGTGGGATTGCGGGTCTGGCCCGCCATGGCTGGCGCCGCGATCGTGGTCCTCGGAGGGCTGATCGCGCGCGAGCTTGGCGGCCGCCGGTTCGCGCAGGTCCTGGCCGCGTTCCTGGTGCTCTGCTCGCCGATGTTCCTCGGCAGCAATTCGATGCTCCAGACGGTCACGTTCGATGAGCTCATGTGGGCGGTCTGCCTGTACCTGGCCGCACGGTTGCTCGCGCGCGGCGGCCCTCCGCGGCTGTGGCTCGCCATCGGTGTGGCCTTCGGGATCGGCCTGGAGACCAAGTACACGATCCTGGTGCTGGGCATGGGACTGGCGGTTGGCCTCGTCCTGGGGGCCCAGCGGCGCTGGCTCCTCACGCCGTGGCCATGGCTGGCCGCCCTGATCGCCGCCGCGTTGCTGGCTCCCAACCTTGTCTGGCAGGCCACCCATGGTTGGCCGACGCTCGAGTTCCTCGGCAACCACAACGCGGAGATGGCCGCCGAGAACCCGCCCACCCGCTTTCTCTCGGAGCAGCTGCTCCTGATCGGGTTCACCGTGGTGCCATTGTGGATCGCCGGATTCGTCCACCTGTTGCGGAGTCCACGCTTCCGCATGCTTGGCCTGGCCGCCGCGGTGGTCATCCTGGTCCTGCTCGTCCAGCGAGCGAAGAGCTACTACGCCGGACCCGTGTACCCGCCGTTGCTCGCCGCGGGAGCCATCTCGTTCGAGCGCGCCCTGACCAGACACAAGAGCCCCCGCAGGAGGCGCCGGCAAGTTCGCTCGATGATCTTCGCGCTGGCGATCAGCTCGGTCGTCGCGGCCCCGTTCGCTCTCCCGGTGCTGCCGGTCGACCAGATGGTCCGGTTCCACCTGGATGAACTCCGTACCGACTACGCGGACATGGTCGGCTGGCCCGAGCTGGTCGGAACGGTTGCCGCGGCCTACCGCTCCTTGCCGCCGGACGAGCGGGCGACCGCCCGGGTCCTGGCCTCCAACTACGGCGAGGCCGGTGCCGTGGACTGGTTCGGTCCTCGGCTCGGCCTGCCGCCCGCCATCAGTGGGCACGACACGTTCTGGTTCTGGCGCCCCCGCCACGAGACGGTCGGTCCGCTGATCACCATCGGCTATCAGGCTCCCGAGCTGCGAACCCTTTGCGGTGACCTGCGGCAGGTCGGCACCGTCACCAACAACGCCGGCGCCGACAACGAGGAGCGTGGCGGCCCGGTCTTCCTCTGCCGCGCCATGCGCATCCCGCTCGAGTCATGGCCCGCGTTCCGGCACTTTCTGAGCTGAGCCCAATCGTGACCTGAGCGCACTCGCGCCATGACGGTTGGAGCTGACCAGGATGGAACGTCTGCTACTTCGGAGTGGCGGCGCGTAGCATCGCCTCGTTCACGTAGGCCTTGTCGTGCATGAAGGCGCGCCGCCACAGGAAGTACTCGGAGCGGGGCCGGTCGTCGGTGATCTCGGGTCCCGGACCTGTGAACGCGGTCACCCGTTCGTCGGCCAACCACTCGGCGTGACGGACCGCTCGGACCCAGCCGAGACCATCCGTCGGCGGGTAGTCCGGCGAATCCGCCAGGTCTCGCATGGCTGCCGGGTTCCCGAGCACCTGGAGGATCCCCTGGTCGGTGAACTGGAGCGGTGCCTCGGAGCCGAACATGAACATGCCATGCCCGCCGGGCGAGAGCATCAGGCTGACGTGGGGGAAGACGTTGTGGAAGGTCCGCACGTGCGCCTTCAGGTCGTCCATTGGCAGCGCGTAAGGCACCCACAGGAGGAACACACCGCCGGGCCGCAGCCGCGCCTTGCCCTCAGTCAGGAACTCCCGCGTGTAGAGCACCACCGATCCGGCGCTCTCGATCGGTGGCGCCGGGTCGACCGCGACGAGGTCGTAGCGATCCCGCGCCAGGCGGACGTAGTTGCGCCCGTCGCTGGTGATCACCCGCCCGTTGGCGTGATGCAGGTAGCTGGACGCGTCGGGAAAGAACACGGGCATGCGGCTCGGCACGGTCGGGGACAGCTCGACGGCGTCTGTTCGCATGCCAAGCTCCAGTGCCGACCGATAGGTGCTGCCCATCCCGAAGGCAATCACCAGGAAGTCCCGCGCCTGTGGTCGCAAGGCCTTCGACAGGTAGCCCATCAGCTTGGTGTCGACCGTGAGCGAGGTCACCCCGACGCCGCCGATCAGCAACCGCCGATCCTTCGCCGGGCCCCCGACCGTGTCGACGGTTGCCAGCTCGTCCTCGGCATGCGTCACCGGAAGGCCGAGCGCGCGAAGCCGGTTCTCGGTGGCGGTCCGTGTGACCGGCAGATCGAGGGACGACGCGACCAGCCCGAGCACCGCCAGCGCGGCGAACGCGCCACCCGCCACCCGCGCTCGCGCTGGACCCCGCCTCCGCCCAGCCCTGCCTCCGCCCGGCCCGGCCACGCCGGCGCCCGAGCCCGCCGCGCCGGCGCCCAGCCCAGCCGAATCGGCGCCCGGTCCAGCCACCCCGAGCGGTGTGGTCGCCGCCGCGGGAGCTGGGTCCGCGTCGACCGTGTTGGTGCCTGGGGCCTGGGCGCCGGTGGCCAAGGCTGCGCGGGCGCGCCAGGCTGGGTCGGCGGCGAGGAGCGTGGCGCCGACGAGCAGGTTGAGGGCGCCGAGCAACAGCACCGAGCCGTTGGTGCCCAGCGTGCCCGCGAGGATGAAGGCTGCGCTGAAGGCGCCGAGGATGGAGCCGGCGGTGTTGGCCGCATAGAGCAGCCCGACACTGCCGCCGGCGGCGCGCGCGGACCGTGTGACCAGGCGGCCGGCCAGCGGGAAGGCGTAGCCCATGAGGATGGTGGCCGGGAGCAGCACCACGACCGTGCGCACAGCGAAGGGGACCGCGCCGACGACGCCGCTACCGAGCACCACCGTCGCCTGGGCCAGCGCTCCGACCACCGCCAGGCACACGCCGAGCGTGGCCGCGCGCTCGCGCCGCGGCCTGGACCAGCGCCGGTACACCGCGCTGCCGATGGCGATGCCGGCAAGGAAGATCGCCAGGATGGTGGTGAAGACATAGATGCTGGATCCCGTGCCCTCCGAAAGCATCCGCGTCCACAGGACCTCGAGGGCGAGCGAGACGAACCCGGAGACGAACGTCACCAGCAGGATCACCCAGCGTGGCGCGAGCCGGACGCTGTCGGGATCGAGGCGAGGGCCGTCATCCACCACACCGAAGTCGTCATCTGCGGACTGGCTCCCGACGGCCTCCGCACCAAAACCACTGGACACCGCGGTTGGGCTGACCAATCGTGACAGCGCCAGGGCGCCGCAGCCGGCGAGCAGGTTCAGCGCGACGGCGACGTAGCTGGTGAGCCGTAGGCCGAGGAATTCGATCAGCACGAAGCCGGCGATGACCGTCCCGGCGACGGCACCTGCGGTGTTGGCCGCGTAGAGCTCGCTGAGGCGGGCGCCGGTCTCGTCGAGCGTGCGGACGAGGTGGCGTACCAGCAGCGGCAATGTCGCGCCCATGAGGAAGGTCGCCGGCGCGACCGCGGCGAGCGCCAGCGCGAAGCGGACGGCGGTCAGCGCGAGCGTGTTGTCCACCAGGCCGGGGTACGCGCCACGGTAGACCTCGGCGAGGTCGTCGAAGGCGAATGGAAGCAGAACCGCGAAGACCGCCACGGCCAGCTCGAGCGCGCCGTACAGGCGCAGCGGTCGCAAGCCGCGGCTCGCCCAGCGGCCGCCCGCCAGGCTCCCGAAGCCGAGGCCGGCCATGAACGCGGTCACGATCGTCGAGACCGCCTGGGTCGTGTTGCCGAAGACCAGTACCAGCTCGCGCGACCAGACGACCTGGTAGATGAGCCCAGCCGCCCCGGAGCCGACGAACAGGGCGAGGATCAGCCCGCGTCGAACGGATCTGACCTGGGTCGACGGCCTGGTTCGGGAGACGGCGACGGCCACGGAGGGACGCTCCTTGATGCGGTCGAGGACGATGCCGTCCCGCAGGTTTCCAGAAACTCGGATCCGCGGCAAACGACTGTCCACAGGTCCCAGGAGCTGCTGCGATCGGTCGTCCACAGTCTCGCGGCACGGCCTCCCCCGACCCGCGAGGGGAGTAGTAGCCTTGGCTGGCAATCCGTCGGGCATCGGGAGGCTGCTGTGATTCCGCTGAACCAGCTCATTCCCGAGTGCCTGCTCGCCCTCGGTGGGGCCTACCTGCTCGGCAACCTCGCCGCCTACATCCGGCTCCGCCCCGCGTGGCGCGACGCCAAGGAGGGCCACGGCGGGCAGGCCGCCAAGCGGAACGCCAAGCAGCCTCAGGGCGCGCAGGCGGTCGAGCGCGGCGCAGTGAAGGGTGGTGGCGGGCAGGCCGTCAATGCCACCACAGGGACCAGGGGCAAGGCTGGCCGGACCGGACCGGGGACCGGCCGGGGGACCCGCCCAGCCGGGACCGCACCTGGGCAGACCGGATCCGGTGAGGGGCGGCGTGGCCAGGTGAGGCCCGAGAGCGCGAACGCGGCGGCTGGTCAGGGGTCGAGGGATGCGAAGGCGGCGGGGTCGGCGGGTGCCAACGCGGCTGGTTCGGGGTCGGCGGGTGCCAAGCCGGCGGCTGGTCCGAGGGCCGGCTCCTCGGGGCGGGTGAACGCCAGGGTGCGCGAGCCGACACGCTCCGGGTCGAAGCTGCCGTCGCGGACGCGGGTGCTGACGAACGTGCTGATCGGCCTGTTGATCTCGGCGGCGGCGCTGGCGACGCTGATCCGCGGATGACCGTGTGATCTACCTGGGCAGCTACGCCGGTGGCGATGCCCGGGGGATCGGCGTGGCTGCGCTGCGCGACGGGGTGCTCGCCCTCGACTCGACGGTCGAGTGTCCTGCGCGTCCGGCCTTCCTGGCGGCGGCGCCTGACGGTCGAGCGCTGTCCGCCGTGCACGAGCTGGAGGACGGGCTCATCAGCGGGTTCGCCATCGGAGAGGACGGGAGCCTTCGCCCGCGAGGCACCCAGCCGAGCGCTGGCGCGGAGCCCTGCCATCTGTCGGTGCACCCGAGCGGCCGGTACGTGCTGTCGGCCAACTGGGGTTCAGGGAGCATCGTGGTCCATCGGATCGGGCGCGGCGGCACGCTGGGTCCGGCGACCCACGTGGTCGAGAACCGCAAGCCGCACGCGCACATGGTGATGACGGATCCGGCCGGCCGCTTTGTCCTCGCGGTACATCTGGGCGCCGGTACGGTTTCGACCTACGATCTGGACCTCGAGTCGGGACGGCCGCGGCTTCGGAGCGAGCTGGCGCTGCACCATGGGGCCGGCCCTCGGCACCTGGCCTTCCATCCCCGGGGCACGATGGTCTACGTCGTCAACGAGCTGGACTCGACGGTCACCGCCTGCGGCTACGACCCCGCCACCGGCCGCGTCGAGCCGCGCGGGACTGTGCGGACCGTGCCGGAGGACGTCGCTGTCGAGAACTTTCCTTCAGCGGTGCGCGTGTCGCCGGATGGTCAGTTCGTCGACGTCGGCAACCGGGATCACGACAGCAGCGGCGTCCTGTCGACCGAGGCTGGGCTGCGGCTGCTCGCCACCTACCCGTGCGGCGGCCAGCTCCCCAGGGACCTGGCGTTCCAGGGGAACGGCCGGCTGCTCTGGGTCGCCAATCAGCAGACGGACACGGTGGTGGGCATGGCGGTGGACCCGGCGGACGGCAGCCTCGGCTCGGCGGGATGCCGGATGACGACGCGGAAGCCAACCTGCGTGTTGCCTGTGTAGCGCCTCGGGTCCCGGCCGTTTCGGTCCCATACGCCTCGTCCAGGCTGGCGGCCTCGTCACCGCGTGGGGCCAGTGGTCCCGCCGTGCCGGGCCGCCCGCGCGGAGCGGCAGCGGGGTGAACCCCGCGTCGCCGTTGCGGCGCAGGTACACGGTGCCCTCGGGGGCGCAGCGGCCTCCCCCGCGGGGACACCAACTCGTAGCCCAGCTCGGCGGCCTGCCCGCGCAGCACCAGCAGCGGTGGGGTGTGCAGCAGGTCCAGCTCGGCAGGCGACGTGCCGGCCGAGGTCGGGCTCCCCACCGCCGGGGACATCCCAGACGGCCCGGTTCCCTGGCCCTGGATGAGCCCGCCGAAGCTCGAGAAGATCGTGCCGGCCACCAGGCCGGCGATCACGGCCGGAGCTCCAGCGGCCCGCAAGGCTCAGCCGCTTTCCGCGCATCACGCCTCCTCCAGCCGATCAGGACGATCGCCCGGAGCTGGTATCGGACGGAAGATGGTCGAGGCTGAGGGTCCGTGGAGGGCACGACGGTCCGCGCTGGTATCTGAACCGGGTAGCGGGCCGATCACCCGAGAGGCCGAATGGAGCGGGCGAAGGGAATCGAACCCTCACTGCGAGCTTGGGAAGCTCGTGAAGGCCGTCCGCTGCCGTCCGGACCGATCCGGAGCAGTATCGCTGACCTGCGGATATCCGGCTTCTCCGTCCGTACTCGTCCACACGCGTCCGCTCCTGCTGTTAGCAAGCCGTTAGCAGGCCTTGCCCGCGCTCGTCCGTGGCCGCAGGTGTTGCCGTCCCTCCACGCAAACGGGGTCGCACGCGGCCTCACCACGCGGCCCCAAGCCACGGTGGCACCGCCATGGCCATGTCTACCCCCACTCCGTCCGAGGCTCGTTCGAGCCTCGGGTTGGCATCAGCTCGACCTTGGTGATCGGCCAGGTCGCCGGCGCAGTCGAGACACTCCAGATGACTTGCGGTATCCCGCTGCTTGCGACGCCACGGTGGTCGTGCTCGCCAGCCAGGGCATCCCCAGCGAGCCGGTCTCTGCTCGGCCTCGGCGAGTGGGATGCGCTCCGCCGCGAGCTCGGTCTGACGCCCGAGGGCGGTGAGGCCCGCCAGGTGCCGCGCACCCCGGCCAGGCGGACGCCTGGGGCGCGTTCCGTGAGCGCCTGCGGCCCGCCTGGGCAGCCAGGGCACCATCGACCGGTACTGGGATCAGCGGTGTCGGTGGCGGCTACGATGGGGTCAGCCACGATCACGGTGGCCTCCAAGCGGTTGAGTTCGCGGGCCCCGAGGCTAGCGATCCTTTGGTAGGGCGATTCGAACGATCGTCATGAGTTTGATGTGTGTGGAGATGTTTGTGAGAGCCGGGCAGGTCAGGCTGCCGTGCGCAGGCGGGCGTGGGTGAGGCGCTGGCTGACTGCCCGGTCGATGGCATGGAGGGCGGCGCGGAGTTCGGGTGGCGCGTGGGGCTGGGTTCGGGTGGCGAGCAGCGGTCTGAGGATCCGGTCGTGGACCTTGGTGGAGAAGACCGCGAACCCGATGCCGTCGGGGGTCAGGGTGTAGCGGTTGTGGTCGGGGACGCGGGTGATCAGGCCGTTGCGGCGCAGCCGGGCAAGGTCGTAGCTGGCCTGGTTCATGCTGTAGGGGCTGCCGAGCAGTCCG
>Ga0137366_10005294_pt1 | contig 10127 bp, 10 predicted proteins | sample SagtaG_8_FD_104938 | JGI IMG/M metagenome (GOLD analysis project Ga0137366, IMG submission 104938) | Vadose zone soil microbial communities from Sagehorn Ranch, Mendocino, California, USA - Sage1_L_60_16 metaG | ecosystem: Environmental > Terrestrial > Soil > Vadose zone | place: USA... | reverse complement strand
TGCGGACCTGGCGGCGGCGGCGGCGGTGCTGGTTGTCGCAGTCACGACAGTAGGCGGAGCGCCCCGAGGTCCGCGAGGCATTGCGGCGAAAATAGCACCAGTACAAATCGGCATTGCAATCCCGACATCGGCGGCGTTTCATGCGGGCCTCTGGCCTGGCGTGGGGGGAGAGGGCGATACCCCCCCCTCTCCCGGTTATGCTGCGCCCTCGCGCACCACAGTATACCCTCCTCCCCGGCCTTCCAGGTGATCCCCGCGGCCTACCTGGCATCTTGTCGGGCACGCAGAACCCTCAATAGGTGGCGTGTGTCGAGCAGCCTCTGCTCCAACTCCAGTACCCTGGCATGGACGGCTGCCGTCGCCTGCCGCAGTCCCGGCAATTGCGTGGGCACACTATGCGACTGCTCGTAGGCGGTGCGCTGGGCGAGTCGGCGCTGGAAGGTCTCCAGGGCTAACCGCTCGCTGTCCAGTTGGGTGGTGATCAAAACCACAGTCCTTTGTACATCCCACACCTCGGCGTAATCGGCTCGGCGTGGGGCGGCGACGTGGGCCGGGCTGGCCTTACGGACGTGTCGGGCCATCAGTGGGGCTCCTTCTCGCTACCATGCGTCAGAATGGACAATCGTTCTCGCTCTCCTTCGACGGCTCTACCGTCTCTTGCCTCTCTACCGTTACTACCGTCTCTACCGGATCTTCCCCAGGCGGGGCGCTTCGTGGCTCTCCTCCTGAAGATGCGGTAGATCCGGTAGAGACGGTAGAGACTGAAGAGAGGGTAGAGACGGTAGTAGGAGAGGGGGGAGAGACGACAGAGAGCGGGGGTAAGTGCCAGGTCCAAGGGTCGTCGGCATGCTCAGGGAGTTTCTTACTGATCACGCCGAGCGCCTTCTTGGCTCGGTGCAGCGTATCCCGCTTGTACTCTTCCGCCTGTCCGGCCTGGAGAATATCGGCGGCTGGCCAGGGAAGCCCCCCTTCCAGTCGTTGTTCGAGCCACAGGAGGCAGGAGAGGTAGGTACGCGGGTCTGGGCCTCGGCCACTGCCCGCGAGGTCCTCTGCAGTGATGCGGGAGACGCCACACCACTCAAAGCGGCCTTCCGCCTTGCTGAACACCTGGGTGCGTCCGAGCGGGCCAACGTTGCTCTTGTGCTGGAACAGGAGCGCTTTGCGCGGGTCGCCTGGGTGCTGCTCGATCCCTAACCCTGTCCGCGCCGCGCCGATGACATCCATGCCACCCATACCGCGAGTGAGCGCTTTCGCGCTCCCCTCACCCGGTTTCGTAAAATGCCGGATGACGAGGATGGTACAGGCAAAGCGTTCGGCCAGTGCCCCGAGTGCCTCAAGATGGGGCCGGGTCTGATTGGATTTCGACATGTCGACCTTGCTCCCAAGGTAGGCTTGCAAGGGGTCGATAATCACCAGACGCGGTTGGTGATCGGCCATGACACGTTCCAAGAGGGCCATCTCCTGGAAGGTAAAGGGCTGCGCGTGCTGGTCTGCGTCCGCGTAGCTGTGGAAGACCTTCACGCGTGCGGCATCGGCCCCTGCGGCTTCCAGCCGCGGCTTCACGGTGTCTGCCAGGCTATCTTCCCGCGCCATTAAGATGGTGGTCTGGGGTCCACCGTGCCATCCGGTAGGCTTGCCCTGCTGGTCCGGGAGCGGCAAACCACGCGAGAGGACGGCAGCCAACTGGAGAGCAAAGAGGCTTTTGCCGACACCAGGATCGCCGTCGAGCATCGCCAGCTTGCCCAGAGGCAGGTAGAGATTCCAGAGCCACTCGACGGGTCGGGATATCACCTGATCCATACTGGTAACCATGGGCTCGCGGAGGTCCACCACGGCGGCCTGGCGGGGATACACGGTGTCGATGGTCTGCTCCAGGTCTGGGGGCCAGCCACCTTTCTCCTTGCAGCAGGCTTTAATCTGGGCCCAGATGGGGGGATTGTCGCGGAATTTGGCGAGGGTGTCGCTATAGGGGTAGACATACCAGGTGGAGACGGGCTCGTCGCGGAGAATACGCCCAAGCTCTTGCAGGTCTTCGAACCCTGGGCCTGTGGGGTGGACTTGCCCATTGTTCTGGGCTGCGTTACCATTTATCATCATGGCGTGTCTGTCCTTTCTCAGGTGGGCGCGTCATGGCTCACGGCAAGCACCTCCATCGGTGGGAGATGCGCCCACGCAGTAGGGCATATAGGCGCGTTCGTCAGAGACTTCCTGCACCTCTACCGGGGTGCAGGGCTGACGTCTGCGGTGCTGGCTCCCCCCTACCGGGGCCAGACCGGGGTTTGTACACATCCCGCGATGTGCGAGCCGCTTGTAGTAGCCTGAAGACGCTGGGCTCTCGCAAAGCGGCGTCTTCGGGTGCTCTTCCCGTCAGTGCTCACGCGAGCACTACTCTCCGAGTTTATCCATTTTGTAACCTCTGAACAACCGGACCCCAGCCCACTTCTGATAATGAGGGGTTATGTCACCATTCCCCTGGGTGTATTGCTGTAATGCCGTAATACCGCAGGTGGGGCTTCCAGGGGTCCCCCGGTGTCCGCTCCCGGTGTATTACGGCATTATGGTAATACGGCTACGCGCGCCGTGGCTTTGCGGGGCCGCTTGCCCTGGCCTGGCTGAGGCACTGTGGCAGGCTGTCCCTCATAGGTCCCGGCCAGCACATCCAGACTGACGCCCAAGGTCCGCGCTAATTTCAGCGCCGTGCCAAGCCGTAACCCACTCCCCGGCCGTGCCCCACTTTCCACGTAGGACAGCACCGAAATGGCGACGCCTGAGCGCTGGGACAGCTCGCGTAAGGACAGTCCCCGTTCGTGTCTGATGCGGGATAACCGCTCGCCAATGATATCGGGCATGATGATATCCTCCTTAGCTCAGAAGGATAGCACAGAGGGAAATACTTCTCAAGGGGTAATATTAGCGCTTGACGTAGATTCTCAATTGAGATACAATTAGGGATAACAAAGGCGGTTGGCCAAGACCCTGCAAAAGTCAACCAACCGCCTTCGACCCCAACCCCTCGATCAAAGGGAGTAGAGTATGACAATGGTAACATCCTACGATTGGGAAAGCGACACCTACACCAACCACACCGATACCCTCGCCCAGCACGAGGCGTGGCGTGAGGCGGTGGAGGGCATGGCCGAGCGGGCCAAGCACACTTTGCCGGATTGTGCGGGCCGCGTGGACAGCGCGGTCAAGCTGGTGCTCAGTGGCGACGTCGAGCTCATGCCAGATGGCAAGGCCCGCGTGCGTTCGCAAAGCAAGGCCCGCATGACCTACCATGTGGTAAATGGAGAATGTACCTGTAAGGACTATAGTCAGGCGCCTGGTAATTGGTGCAAGCACGTGCGATTCGTTCATCCTAAACTAGCTAGGAATAGCTAGGGGACGGATGGGAAAGGAGATAACTCCTGACCAACTCTATCACCATGTGGGTGAGAGACCCACTCCGAGGTGTACGGTAAAAGCATATCCCCCAGGGTAGCGACTGATCCTCAATCCCTGAAGCGGGGATAAAAAGCGGTAACTCTGAATCCGACAGGGAATCCCGTCGAGCAGGCTCTTCATGGGTAAGGAAACTGAACCTATAACACATCGTTAACCAGAATGGCCTACGCGGAGTAATAGGCCAGGCCAAAACGGCACGGCTAGAGGCCAGGCACGGTGTTTATGACCTGGGCACACCCCTCACGAAACCCGGTGTAGGATAGGACCCTAAAAAGAGCAAGAATGGTGATAGGGAACGAAGTAACCCTGTGGCAGCTCTCTAGGATGGCCTAGAGCAGGTGTCAACCGCATGAGTCACAGGGTGGGATTCTTCAAGAAGCAAAGGCCTCTGGGAAAGCCAGAGGATACGCTGACGTGAAGACGGCTACTGAGAAGGTAAAGTTGCAAGTAGCAAACGAGGTAACTCGTGGATAAATGCACCATCGTAAGATGGGAGCGACGAGAAGAAGTGTCTCGCTTCTTCTGCTGCAAAAGCGAATTTACCAAGCGTGGGCAATATGACACGTGCCTCTGTCCAAGGCTCAGTAACTGAGGAGCCGTGTGCGCGGAAACGTGCAAGCACGGTTTTGAAGCAGAGGTGTGAGGGGTGACCCTTGCATCGACTGTAACCGGATTGCGATGGGTCTCGCCAAGAGGGCACGCACATTAGCGGAACGCCGCCCCCACGCCGCCCCCACGCCACAGCCCGACCAGGCGGAGACTGCCACGACTGCACCCACTGCACCTGAGCCCGCACCGCAGCCCGCCGAGACGCCCTCGACCATTCCACAACAGCACCTCGTCACCATTCAAGGGAAGGCGTTCATCCGCTACTGCGGGCTGCTCCAGATGGCCCAGCAGCGTGGACTGGTCAGCTTAACGGCCGAGTGGACGTACAACGATACTGAACTGTCGCTGGCGCATGCCGTGGCAATCTTTGCGGACGGTAGACGCTTCGAGGAATCCGGCGATGCCAGTCCAGCCAACTGGGCTTGACAGGAGGGTAGCTGTTCTAAGGTACAGTTTGTGAAGCGGATCTGTTATGTCTTCTGCTCTATATCTGCAAACACAGAGCGGGAGTCACCTCATGCAACAACATTGGTTACCGTATGAACTGAAGGAATTCTGGTCACTTTCTCCGGAGGAGCAGAGGCTTCTTGCAGGACGCAGTGCCAGCAACCGCCTTGGCTTTGCCCTTTTACTGAAATTTTTCCAGATCACTGGGCAGTTTCCGAAGGGGCCAATGGAAGTTCCCAGGCAGGCGATAGCCCATCTTGCCAACGAGTTAGGGACATCCATTGCTGACTTTGACGACGAGAGTTTCTCCGAGCGCCTGCTGAAATTCCACCGGGCAGATATCCGTGCTTTTCTTGGCTTTCGCGTGCCTACCAATGCCGATGCGACCATGGCCCAACAATGGCTGACGCAGGAAGCGCGCACAGAGCGGAGTATGGCCCACCTGCGAGAGCGTGTGCGGCAATGGTATGTGGATCACCGTATTGAACAGCCAACCCATGCCCGAGCCATCCGTATCATCAACGCCGCGGTTCACGCGGCGGAAACGGCGTGTTTTGAGGAGATCAGCCGCCGGTTGCCCGATCATACGCCGGGGCATATGGACGCGTTATTATCCTCACCAGTATCCCCACAAGAGGAGACGGAAGACCTGTCTATCGGCTTTCAGGCGCTGAAGTCTGACCCGGGACGCCCCAGCTTGGAGACGGTGCTGAAGGAACTGGCCAAGCTGGAACGCATCGCCCAGCTGACCTTGCCGCGTGATTTGTTCAGCGACGTGTCTGCCAAACTAGTCCACACCTATCGTTTGCGTGCTGGGACCGAGTCGATCACGGAGTTGCGACAGCACCCGAAGCCGATCCGCTACAGCCTGGTGGCGGCCTTTTGTCATGAACGCCACGCGGAGATTCTTGACGGCTTGGCTGACGTGCTGATGCAACTCGTCCATAACATCGGCGCACGCGCGGAGAAGCACGTGGTGCAGGAGTTGCTGGGCGACATCCGGGCGGTGCATGGGAAGCCGCGGCTGTTATATCAACTGGCGGAAGCCGCCCTTGGCCATCCTAACGGCCTAGTCAAGGACGTCCTGTTTGCTGTGGTCGACGAGAAAACGCTCGAGGCGCTGGTCAAAGAATATCAGGCGAAGGGACCGGGATACCAGCGGCAGGTGCAGATCCTCGTGCGCAATGCTTACCGTGGCCATTACCGGCGGATGGTCCCGAAAATTTTGCAGGCGTTAACCTTCCGGTCCAACAATGCGCATCACCGCCCGGTGGTCAACGCCTTGGAATACCTGAAGGGTCTGCAGGACTCTCGGCAACGCTTCATTGATGTGCAGGACGTGCCGGTGGAGGCGGTGGTGCCTGACGAACTGCGTCCGCTGGTGATCGAGCGTGACGAGAAAGGGGGCGAGCGCATCAACCGTATCCATTACGAAGTGTGCGTCCTGCAAGCGTTGCGTGAGCGATTGCGCTGTAAGGAGGTGTGGATCGACGGGGCCAACCGGTACCGTAACCCAGACCAGGATGTCCCCCAGGATTTTACGGACAAACGTGCAGAGTACTATGGCACCCTGGATCAGCCGATGGAGGCAGAGACGTTCATCACCGGGGTGCAACGGGAGATGCGCGAGGCACTCACCCATTTCAACCAGACCCTGCCACACAATGACAACGTCTCGCTGCGCGAGCAGGGCAAGAAGCGCATCCGACTCAGTCCACTTGATCCGCAACCGGAGCCGATACACCTGCGGGGTCTGAAAGGCGAGATTACCAGGCGTTGGCCGATGACCAGCTTGCTCGACGTGCTGAAGGAGGCGGAGCTGCGCATCGGGTTCACCCGTCTGTTCAAGGGACTCGGGAACCGAGAGATTCTTGACCGGCAGACGTTGCAACAGCGCCTTGTCTTGTGCCTCTATGGCCTCGGCTCCAATACCGGGCTCAAGCGGATTCTCTCCAAGGAACAGGGCACAACCTATGACGAACTCCTCTATGTCAAGCGGCGTTTTATCCATGTTGAACCGCTGCGGGCCGCCATTGCCGAAGTGGCGAATGCCATTTTCGCTATCCGACAGCCGCATATCTGGGGTGAGGGGACGACAGCCTGTGCCTCAGATTCCAAGAAATTTGGCGCCTGGGATCAAAATCTCATGACCGAGTGGCACATCCGGTACCGTGGCCGTGGCGTCATGATCTACTGGCATGTGGAGAAGAACGCCAATTGCATCTATTCTCAGCTGAAGCGTTGCTCCGCCTCGGAGGTCGGGGCGATGATCACCGGCGTACTGCATCACTGTACGCAGATGGCGGTGAACAAGCAGTATGTCGATACGCATGGCCAGAGCGAGGTCGCCTTCGCATTTTGTCACCTGCTTGGCTTTCATCTCATGCCACGCCTGAAGAACATCGCCCGGCAGAAACTCTCCCTGCCCGATGCGGGCGAGCGGGATGTGTACCCCCATCTGGAGCCGATTCTCACCCGTCCCATCAACTGGGAGTTGATTCGGCGGCAGTACGACGAGATGATTAAGTTTGCCGTTGCGCTGAAACTGGGCACCGCCGACCCGGAGGCGATATTACGCCGTTTCACGCGGGATAACACCCCGCAGCATCCCACCTATCAGGCGCTCTCCGAACTGGGTCGGGCGATCAAGACCACCTTCCTGTGCCACTATCTCTCGTCGGAACCCATGCGCCGAGAAATTCAGGAAGGACTCAATGTCGTCGAGAACTGGAATGGGGCGAATGCCTTCATCTTCTACGGCAAGAACGGTGAGATTGCCACCAATCAGCTGGCTGAACAGGAACTCTCAGTGCTGAGCCTCCACCTGCTACAAATTTGTTTAGTCTATGTCAACACCCTCATGATTCAGGAAGTGCTGGCCGAACCCACATGGATGCACCGCATGGGAGCCCGCGACCTGCAGGCCCTCACACCGCTCATCTACCCCCATATCAATCCCTATGGCACCTTCCATCTCGACATGACCACCCGACTTCCTCTCCAGCAAGAACCCCCGGGAGCCCTGGCGATGTAACGTGCAGTGCAGAAAGTATACTTTCTGCACGCCCCCCTGTAACCACGCGCACGCGCCGTAGCATCTTCCCAAAATAGTGCATAAACTGCAGCAACTATCACCGTGCAGAATGATCCCCCCAGCGAGGGTTTGTGCATCCGATGAGCGACATGGTCGGTTACGCCCGCGTCAGTAGCACCAGCCAAAACCTGGACGCCCAGATGGACGCCCTGCACCAGGCCGGATGCACCAAAACCTTCACCGACACTGACAGCGGAACCACGTCCTCACGCCCCGGATGGGAAGCGCTGCGCGCCTACCTCCGCCCTGGCGATGTCCTGGTCATCACCGAACTCAGCCGGATGACCCGTTCGCTCATGCATCTGCTGCACATTGTCCAGGAGCTTGAAGCGCGTCAGGTCGCGTTGCAGTCACTCAGGGAGCATATTGACACGTCGACCGCCACGGGCCGGGGCTTTCTGGCCATCATGGGCGTCATCGCCCAGATGGAACGAGAGATCAAAGCCGAGCGCGCTGCCGCCGGACGAGCCGCCGCGAAAGCCCGAGGGAAAACCGGTGGCAGGCCCCGCACCGATCCCGACAAGCTCGAACAGGCCCGCATCCTGTATCAGCACTCCGACAGGTCCGCCGCCCAGGTCTGTCAGCTCTTCGGCTTTAGCCGTCGAACCCTCTTCAAGTACATCACCGAGCAGAAAGTGTGTTCAGCATAAACTGTACCCCAGAGCAGCTACCCTCCTGTTGGGCCAACTGTACGCGTATGGTGGCTGGGCATTTTCGGAGAGTGGCTCTCACCAGAGCCAAGGCCCGCGTACTCCGCGATGCGCTCGGCATCGACCTCGTAGCCGTCGAGGAGTTGGCTGAGAGCGAGTAACCCTCCATCGGGGAGGGCACAGAACGCTCTCCCCACCTCCCGACATCCACCCCTGCACAGCACACCACCAATAGCGGTTCAACATGAACGGTTCAGCGGTTTAACATAAACTGTCAATGAAAAGACCGTATGGAGCTTAGCGTGCTCTCGCCTCGGTGCCCGCATACTATACATGTGCCGCCCCGTACTACTGCAACTATATACGTGTACGCTACCTCTCTAATATAGTACATGATGATATTAGTGCCCTGGACGCTACCGACTAAGTATAGTCTTCTTAGGTAGCGGCGCTCTGTACCCTACCGTCTAACTCCTTGTACAGGTGACATGTGTGGCAGGCATCGTGCAGGTGGCTGCGGACGCTGGCGCAGACGGACTATCGCCATCGGACTATATAGGCGTCCAGGTGAAAACATGCGGGGTCTTCCTCGCGTCCTGCAGTGGACTCTCACGGTACATACTGGGGGCGCTGAAAAGATCAGCAGTTCACGCTCATTGGACGTTTCTTTTACCCTCTCATGAACATCAGTCTGTGCTCTGCGACCCATGAACCGGTGCTGTGCTCTCCACGTTCGCCTGGGTCTCTCGCTAGGCGTCCTCGATCCAGGCAATGGCAATTTCCTCGCTGTCAGCCTGCCACACATTGTTATCCTGAATCTCCCAGGTCAGCTCCCCATCGAGGGCGCGTTGAGCGGCAATGGCTTTCGCGTCGTCCTCGGTCGCAGCGTCAACCACGATCGCCGTACTCAGGGTGACGATCCTTCTCAGTCCCACATCATAACGCGGCATCGCGCGCTCCTTTCGTCCTACGTCGTCGTCTGGGTCTCTCGTTGGGTGACATCGATCATACGCTCTACGCACGCATCACACACATAAGGTATGGGCCTGGCGTCTTGCGTGAAGCCATCGGGTGGGCAGTAGTGGCGACCATAGAAGCAGTACAGCCAGTCGAGGGGCACACCGGCGCGCTGGCGGTTGCGACGTTTGGTGGCAGACGGCACCGGCGCGGTAGTGCGGGGTAGCTGGCACGTGAACCAGTAGGGCATACGAGTCTCCTTACAGCAGAACCGGTGCAACGAACCTTCAGGTTGTGGCCTTGGCAGTGCCGGTGCTCTGCCGTTCCCGATAGCGGGCCTGGCGCTCCTTGTGACAGATGGGGCATTCCCGCTTGCTGGCAGGGTAGGGCTTGTGCCCAACACCGCACTGCTTCATGCCTTCCTCACCAGGACCAGTATGCTGTATTACCGTAGTACTGTTGTAGGACGGTATCTCATCCCTGGTCGGGGCTGGTGCCGGAGCTGGGGCCGTGGGCTCGGTGTCCTGGGTGGCGTGTCGCTTTGCCAGGTAGCGCTCTACGGCTGCCTCGACCAGCTCTTCTAATTGTGGTATTACGGTATTGCTATTGTCTGACGGTAAGAGGTCTCTGGGGTCTGCCGGGGTCTCGACCCAGAGGCGTACCGCTTCCAGTATGGCCTCGGTCATTGTGGTTCGGCGCTGGTTGACGCGGGCTTCTAATTGCTGGAACAGCTCGCGGGGGATGCGGACGGAGACAGTCCTGGGGCGCTCGTCCTCGGATTGGTAGGTAAAGGGTCTGCCGGTCTTGGTTCCTGCCATAGTGGGTGCTCCCTCTGGGATGGTGTATTACTGTATTTCACCGTAGTACAGTATACGGCTGGGCCGGAGGGATGGCAAGGCACGCGTCACACATCGGGGGCAGGGGGC
>Ga0137366_10005286_pt1 | contig 10133 bp, 5 predicted proteins | sample SagtaG_8_FD_104938 | JGI IMG/M metagenome (GOLD analysis project Ga0137366, IMG submission 104938) | Vadose zone soil microbial communities from Sagehorn Ranch, Mendocino, California, USA - Sage1_L_60_16 metaG | ecosystem: Environmental > Terrestrial > Soil > Vadose zone | place: USA: California... | reverse complement strand
TCTTCAATAGAATAAATATCATGATGTGGTGGCGGTGAAATCAATCCAACGCCAGGAGTAGAGTGTCTTGTTTTACCGATCCATTCATCTACTTTGTGGCCGGGCAGCTGTCCCCCCTCGCCCGGCTTGGCTCCCTGGGCCATTTTAATTTGCAATTCGTCAGCTTCTGTAAGGTATAAACTGGTCACCCCAAATCTTGCACTGGCGATTTGTTTGATAGCACTGCGCATGGAATCTCCATTAGGCAATGGATCATATCTTCTTTCATCTTCACCGCCCTCACCGGTATTGCTTTTGCCTCCAAGACGATTCATTGCAATCGCTAATGTTGTATGCGCTTCCCACGAAATGGAACCAAAGCTCATGGCACCTGTGGCGAACCGTTTATAGATATTTTCCGCTGGCTCTACCTCATCGATGGAAATGGACGGACGATTTTTCTTGAATTCAAACAAGCTGCGAAGAGTACATGCTTTTTCACTTTGCTCGTTCACGAGCTTGGAGTATTTTTTAAATGTATTGTAATCATTCATTCGTGTTGAGTACTGCAACAAATGAATGGTTTGCGGATTGAATAAATGAACCTCGCCCTGTTTCTTCCATTGATAAATACCTCCTACAGGTAAGCGGTCAATTGCCGTTTCTTTTTTACTAAAGGCAACAAAATGTTTGGCTAAGATTTCCTGTGCGATTTCATCCAGACCCATTCCCTGTATACGTGAAGTAGCACCTGTAAAATATTTATCGACTACATCTTTATTCAGACCAATGATTTCAAATATTTGTGCTCCCTGGTAAGACTGCAGAGTAGAAATTCCCATCTTTGAAAAAACTTTCAGCAATCCGTCATTGATAGCCTTTATATAATTCTTCTTTAACTCTTCATCATTTAATTCTGTTTGCAATCTTCCGGTTTCTTTCATGTCACGAATAGAAGAAAGAGCAAGATAAGGGTTAATGGCTGTGGCCCCAAAGCCAATTAAGCAGGCAAAATGATGAACCTCCCAAACATCCCCTGCTTCGACAATAATGCCCACTTTACCACGTAATCCTTTGCGGATAAGATGATGATGAACAGCTGCCGTTGCCAGTAATGAAGGAATTGTTGCATGATCAGAGTCAATCGCCCTGTCCTGTAAAATCAAAACTTCAAAACCATCTTCAACTGCATCTGTCGCATATCGGCAAAGACGATCAAGACCCGCCTGTAACGAACCTGGTTTTCCATCAGCACGGAAATAGCATTGCAATGTTTTTGCCTGGAAAATTCCTGTATCAATGCTTCTTATTTTTTCTAACTCATAATTATTTAACACAGGATGTTTCAAGGCTACCGTATGGCAGGTTAATTCATCTTCCTCCAGCATGCTGCCTATGTTTCCAACAAACGTGGCAAGGCTCATGACCAATTTCTCACGTATTGGATCAATAGGGGGGTTGGTAACCTGTGCAAATAATTGTTTAAAGTAAGAAGTCAGATGCTGCGGCTGATCACTCAGCACTGCCAATGGTGTATCACTGCCCATGGAACCTACTGGTTCTTTTCCTTCAAGAGCCATAGGAGCGATAATGGTTTCCAAATCTTCTTTTGAATAACCAAATACCTTTTGATATTTAAAAACCTGGTCATGCTCAAGATGAGTGAACATAACTCTTGGCTCTGGTAATTCATCAAGTCGTATCTTATATTTATTCAGCCATTCGGCATACGGTTTTTGCGAACAGATCTTTTGCTTCAATTCATCATCGCTGATAATTCTTCCCTGTTCCAGGTCTACTACAAACATTTTTCCTGACTGTAATCTTCCTTTTTCTTTGATCATCGAAGGATCAACGGGAAGAACGCCTGTTTCAGAAGCCATAATCACCCTATCATCAGTTGTTACACAATAGCGTGAGGGACGAAGACCGTTTCTGTCAAGCGTGGCTCCAATAACTTTTCCGTCTGTGAAAGAAATAGAAGCGGGTCCATCCCAAGGTTCCATCATTGACGCATGAAATTCATAAAAGGCTTTCTTCACGGGATCCATATTTTCATTGCCGTCCCAAGCTTCAGGAATCAGCATCATCATCACCAAAGGCAATGAGCGTCCTGTAAGCGTCAACAATTCTATCATATTATCCAAACAGGCGGAGTCGCTTTGATCACCGCTGATTATTGGCAGCAACATTTCCATCTCCTGTTTTGTAAAATAAGGAGAGCTGAATCCTTGCTCACTCGTTCTTAGCCAGTTGAGATTTCCCTGGAGTGTGTTTATCTCTCCATTATGCGCAATGAAACGAAACGGTTGTGCAAGTTTCCACGATGGGAATGTATTGGTCGCAAATCTTGAATGTATAAGGCCAAATGCACTTACTACTCTTTTATTTGAAAGGTCAGGAAAATAATGACGGAGTTGTAAGCTGGTAAGCTGCCCTTTGTAAACAATTGTTTTATAAGAAAGTGATGCCACGTAAAAACCAATTGCATCTTGTTTTACCGTGTTCCGTATAGTATGCATGGCATAATTGCGAAGCACAAATAGTTTTCTCTCAAAATCATCAGGATTTGAAATATGATCAGGGCAGGCAATAAACACATGCTCAATTTCCGGCTCAACGGATAGAGCTGTGGGGCCAATTCCGTCAGCATTTACAGGTACTTTTCGATAACCAAGAATTTCAAGTCTCAATTTTTCTGCGGCACGATTAAAAATATCCCGACATTCTTCACGCAATCGTATGTCCCGAGGGAAAAAAATAGTGCCCACTGCATATCTTCCATAAGAAGGAAGATGGAATCCAAGACGAATAGATTCATCAAAGAAAAATTCATGAGGTATTTGTATTAAAATACCAGCGCCATCACCCGTGTTAGTTTCACAGCCACAGGCACCGCGATGCTCCATGTTCTCAAGAATAGTGAGCGCATCTGCAATATGCTGATGTGATTTGTGCCCTTTTATATTGGCAACAAAGCCAATACCGCAGGAATCATGTTCAAACGAAGGATGATATAAACCGCCATTGCTCGCCATGCAAGATTTACTTTAAAGTTTAATTTATAATTGAACCGGAATTGCCTCCGGTGATATAGCAAGCAACACTTCGGAAAATACTAAACGTTTTTTATAGGAAGAGAAATTTTATTAATACTTATCCACAGACCTCATCATCCCTCGCTCCAATTGGGTTGGCGCTTTTACACCAAGTACCCAAACATTTTATCATCCTTATTAATCTCAGAAAAATCTATATGATGACTTCTCATTTTTTCCATTAGCTGCTTATAGTCCTTTTTATATTTCAATTCGATGCCTATCAATGCCGGTCCACTTTCTTTATTGGTTTTTTGCATGTATTCAAACCGTGTAATGTCATCATTTGGTCCCAACACATGATTTACAAATTCCTTTAATGCCCCCGGCCTCTGTGCAAAATTTACAAGGAAATAATGCTTCAATCCCTCATATTGCAAACTACGTTCCTTTATTTCCGGCATGCGGTCAATATCATTATTACTGCCACTTAAAATACAAACAACATTCTGTCCTTTTATCTCCTCAATATAATCATCTAAAGCCGCAATTGAAAGGGCACCGGCCGGTTCCACCACAATTGCATCCTCGTTATATAATTTTAAAATGGTAGAGCACACCCTTCCCTCGGGAACCAGGTGCATGTCATCCAGAACTTCCTTACAAATAGAAAAAGTTAGATCCCCCACCCTTCTTACAGCTGCTCCATCAACAAATCGATCGATACTTTCCAAACTAACCGGATGACCAGCTTTTATAGCCTCATACATGGCAGGAGCGCCTTCGGGCTCAAGACCGATAATTTTTGTTTTGGGAGAATATGTTTTAAAATAAGATCCCACGCCAGCACTTAAGCCACCACCACCAACGGGAATAAATAGATAATCAATATCATTTTTATCTTCTAAAATTTCTAGCCCCACTGTTCCTTGCCCCTCAATGATGCGATAGTCGTCAAAGGGAGGAATAAAGGTCATGCCATTTTTCTCAGTAAATATTTTCGCTGCATCCGCACAATCATCGTACGTATCACCAACCAAACGCACTTCCACGAATTTTTCACCAAACATTTTTGTTTGATTTACTTTTTGCTTCGGAGTTATGTTTGGCATGAAAACAACTCCTTTTACATTCAATTTTTTACAACTATAGGCAAACCCTTGCGCATGATTACCCGCACTCGCACACACAACTCCTTTTTCCAATTCTTTGGAAGATAGGCTGCTCATCATGTTGTAAGCGCCACGTAGCTTATACGAACGAACCACCTGGAGGTCTTCTCTTTTCAGAAAAATATTAGATCCATACTTTCGTGAAAGATTATGATTAAACTGAAGCGGGGTTCTGTTTACAATTTCTTTCAACCGCGAAGCAGCTTCGTGAAAATGAAATGATGCCTCTTTATTTTCCGAAATCAATGTCTCCGTATTTACAAGTTTTTGCTCCATAAATTTTTTTATTCTGCTGGTTCATTTTTTAATGCCTGCTTCCTGAATGTCTCTTTTGTAGATGAAGACGCGGTCGTGGAATAAGTCTGTGCAGCCTTAGGTTGATTTTCCGGTCTCAAACTTCTCACTGCTGTGCCTGCCTGCCACAATTCACTTTCACGCAATTCTTTCAATTCCACTTCCAGTTTCTCACGATAATCAGGTCGAGAATTAGAATCAATGGAACGTTGCGACTCTTTTCCTGCTGCCACACTTTCATAGAGCTCATTAAAAACTGGCAATGTGACATCACGAAATCTTTTCCACCAATCCAATGCACCACGTTGTGCTGTTGTAGAGCAATTGGCATACATCCAATCCATTCCATTTTCAGCAACTAATGGCATCAATGATTGTGTCAACTCTTCAACCGTTTCGTTAAATGCCTCCGACGGAGTATGTCCTTTTGCTCGCAGCACTTCGTATTGTGCCGCAAAAATTCCCTGAATCGCACCCATTAAGGTTCCTCTTTCGCCAGTAAGATCGGAATATACCTCTCTCTTAAAATCAGTTTCAAACAGATAACCGCTGCCGATAGCAATACCCAGCGCAACCACTCTTTCAAATGCTTTTCCCGTCGCGTCCTGAAATATTGCGTACGAACTGTTCAATCCCCTGCCTTGCAAAAACATTCTGCGCAACGATGTACCAGAGCCTTTCGGTGCAACTAAAAACACGTCCACACCCTTTGGCGGTACAATTCCGGTTTGATGATTGAACGTAATGCCAAAACCATGTGAAAAATATAAAGCCTTGCCAGGTGTTAGATATTTTTGAACGGTTGGCCATAACTTTATTTGTGCAGCGTCGCTCAATAGGTAGCAAATAATTGTTCCCTTCTCCAAGGCTTCTTCAATTTCAAAGAGGCTCACGTCGGGAATAAAACCATCGCGAACGGCTTTGTCCCAACTCTTAGAGTTTTTTCTCTGGCCAACAATCACACTAATGCCATTGTCACGTTGGTTCAGTGCCTGCCCCGGGCCCTGCACTCCATACCCGATCACGGCTACTATTTCGTTTTTTAAAACGTCTTGTGCTTTGGCAAGTGGGAACTCTTCACGAGTTACTACATTTTCTTCCACTCCGCCGAAATTTAATTTTGCCATTGTAGTGGTTTTTTTTAGTTTATATTTTTTTATAATTACCGGTTCTTGAATTTCTATTTGACTTTTCTTGCATCACATGCCGGCGTTTGCGGCCGGCATCCCGATCAGAGACGACCAAGGCGTCGGAACATTGAGCGTCGGTGACCCTTGTGCTTCCCGTTCACCATTCAGCTCTAAATCCACAATTCTGAGATCTTCTTCGCACAGTCCTCTAAAAAATCCGCGTCATCTTTATTAAACGCATTTTTTATTTCACTCTCTACATCTATCGTTCCTACTATTTGTTTACCCTCTTTACCAAAGATCGGTACAACAATTTCTGATTTCGTATCAGTAAACGTCAACAAATAATCTTCATCTTTTTCAATATCATTTGCGATAACTGCTTTCCCCTGCATCACTGCTCTTCCATTCAACCCCTTATCTTTTGGAAATGATGGGATGAGAGGTTCAGATCTTCCGGCACATGAGACAATTTGTATTTCTTTTTCTTTCACATCATACAGTCCCACCCATGAATACGCTTTCGCCAAACGAATTTTATCGGCAATCAATCTCGCCTTTTCATTGCGAGAGCTACCCGATTTCAATATGTCAACAAATGATAGTTCCATAATTCTTTTGTACGTCAAGTTTGACGGTTTACATGCTAAAAACTTTTTCGTTCTCACTTAAAAATTCATTCTCAACTACTTCTTCACTCGGCTCGCGCTTCTCAAACTCCTTTAGTTTTTCGTGAAAACCATGACTTGTTTTTATGATCGCCACTCTTGCGCTGCGAACAAATTCAATAAGTCCGTATGGCTCCAAAGCCTTGATCAATCCATCAATTTCTTCACGATGGCCGCTGGTTTCAAACACGATATAATCTGTACGGATAGCAACGGCCCTGGCCCCAAATTCGCGAAGCAATCGCTCTACTTTTACTTTTTCTGCAATTACATCAGTGGGTACTTTATACATCGCCAACTCCTGCCATACTATTTCTTCATTGGTGTTATAATAAGCTTTCAATACTTCCACCTGCTTTTCTATTTGTCGGCAAAGTTTGCGGACAACATCTTCTGTTTCATTGATGACAATCGTAAACCGATGAACGCTATCTATTTCGGATGGCGAAGTGTTCAGGCTTTCAATATTTATTTTTCTCCTTGAAAAAATGATTGCAATACGATTCAGTAAACCAATTTGGTTTTCTGTATATACCGTAATTGTATATTCCTGTTTGGTCATAAGTAAAAATTAAAAAGTTCAAAAATCAGAACGCCACCTATTTCAACCTTATCTCTGCCACACTGCATCCTTGTGGCACCATGGGAAATACATTGTTTTCTTTTCCTACCATCACTTCTAATAAATAAGGCCCATCATGATCTACCATTTCTTTCAAGGCATCCTTCAACTCTTCTCTCCTTGAGACATTGCGGCCATCAATCTTGTAGCCTTTGGCCACCTGTACAAAGTCAGGGCTCGTAATGTCAACAAACGAATATCTTTTTTCATGAAATAATTGTTGCCATTGCCTCACCATTCCGAGGAAATTATTATTCAGAATAATAAGTTTCACATTCACATGGCTTTGCATAATAGTTCCAAGCTCTTGTATCGTCATCTGAAAACCGCCATCGCCAATAATTCCAATAACAGTTCTGTCAGGTGCACCAAACTTAGCGCCGATAGCTGCTGGTAACGCAAAACCCATAGTTCCCAATCCTCCTGAAGTGATATTGCTCTTTGTTTGGTTGAATTTTGCATAGCGGCAAGCTACCATCTGGTGTTGACCCACATCAGTTACTATAACCGCATCACCTCTTGTAAGTTCATTCAACAATTTTATCACTTCACCCATTGTGAGGGTTTCACTCGTTGGATTTAACTCCGGAATAATACAGGTTTCTTCTTCCTCTTTCCTAAAATCATGGAAACGCTGCATCCATTCGGGATAGGTTTTTTGTTCAATCAATTCAGTCAACAATGGAAGCGTTTCTTTGCAATCACCCCAAACAGACACTGTCGATTTTACATTTTTATCAATTTCAGCGGGATCAATATCAAGATGAATAACTTTTGCCTGCTTTGCATATTTATCCAACCGACCCGTAACACGATCGTCAAAGCGCATACCCACTGCAATCAATACATCACATTCATTTGTTAATACATTAGGACCATAATTGCCATGCATGCCCAGCATTCCCACCGCAAGAGGATGATCAGTGGGGATCGCGCTCATCCCTAAAATGGTCCATGCAGCAGGAAGACCCCCTTTTTCAATAAATTTTTTAAATTCTTTCTCTGCCCTGCCGAGAATTACTCCCTGGCCAAAAATTACAAACGGTCTTTCAGCTGCGTTGATAAGTTTTGCTGCTTCTTCAATATATTTTTTTCTTATAATTGGTTTGGGGCGATAACTTCTTATGTGGTCTGATTTCTCGTAACCACTGTAATCAAATTTTTGCAATTGCGCATTCTTAGTAATATCAATCACAACAGGTCCGGGCCTGCCGCTTTTTGCTATGTAAAATGCTTTTGCTAACACCGAAGGGATTTCTGTTGCATCTGTTACCTGGTAGTTCCATTTTGTAATAGGGGTCGTGATGTTGATAACATCGGTTTCCTGGAAAGCATCGGTTCCTAAGAGATGCGCATATACCTGCCCGGTAATACATACAACAGGCGTACTGTCAATCATTGCATCGGCCAAACCCGTAACAAGATTTGTTGCGCCAGGGCCACTTGTTGCGAAGACCACCCCTGTTTTTCCTGAAGTTCGTGCATAACCCTGTGCAGCATGAATAGCTCCCTGCTCATGGCGAACGAGAATGTGTTTTAGTTTGTCAGCATAATCATACAAAGCATCATAAATAGGCATGATAGCCCCTCCGGGATAACCAAAGATGGTATCCACTTTTTCGGAAACCATTGCTCTTAAAACTGCCTCACTTCCTGAAATGTTGATTTTCTCCGTTCCCCGGGAAGGGGATTCAGAAGGCTTCTGTTCCTTTGAAGTCGCTTTTATTTTTTGTAGTGATTCCATTTTTCTTTTTTGAATCATCGAGTAAATAAATATTCGATCCGTCTAATCTATGAAGTGAACTCATTCATCAGTCACACATCCTTCTGCTGCTGTTTTCACCTGCCTTGCATATTTATAAAGAATGCCTTTCTTGGCTTTTAATGGTGGTTGTTTCCAATTTTTCCTTCTTTCGTCAATCTCTCCATCTGAAACTTTTAGCGTGATGGTATTTTTTGTTACATCAAGTTCTATTGTGTCACCATCTTTTACCAATGCTATTAAGCCACCTTCATAAGCTTCCGGCGTAATATGACCTACTACAAATCCATGTGTGCCGCCACTGAACCTCCCGTCAGTTATCAATGCCACAGAATTTCCTAAACCTGCACCAATGATTGCAGAAGTTGGCTTCAACATTTCAGGCATACCCGGTGCGCCCTTCGGCCCTACAAATCTTATCACTATAACATCACCTGCTTTTATCTTTCCTGAATTAATTCCATTGATCAATTCAAATTCCCCGTCGAATACCCTCGCAGAGCCTTCAAACTTTTCCCCTTCTTTCCCTGAAATTTTTGCTACACTTCCATCAGAGGCAAGATTCCCATAGAGAATCTGCAAATGACCCGTCGTCTTCATTGGTTTTTCTAACGGATAAATTATTTTTTGTGTTTCGAAATTTAATTCGGCTGCGCTTTCTAAATTTTCTGCAATAGTTTTTCCGGTCACAGTTAAACAATCTCCATGCAACAATCGCTTTTTAAGCAAATATTTCATTACAGCTGGCACGCCTCCATGTTGATGAAGATCATGCATCAAATATTTTCCGCTCGGTTTAAAATCGGCGAGCACAGGAACCTTGTCGCTGATCCACTGAAAATCATCCTGTGTTAATTCAACACCTACACTTTTCGCCATTGCTATCAAATGCAACACAGCATTTGTTGATCCTCCAAGCACCATCACCACCGTAATTGCATTTTCAAATGCTGCTCTCGTCATTATATCCGATGGCGTGATATTCTTTTCCAGCAATAACCTGATTGTTTTGCCCGCAACTTCACATTCCTTTCTTTTTTCTTCGCTTAATGCAGGATTGGATGATGAAAAAGGCAAACTCATTCCTAATGCTTCAATCGCACTTGCCATTGTATTGGCAGTATACATTCCGCCACAAGCACCAGCGCCGGGACAAGAATGCTGAACAATGCATCTAAAATCTTCGTCGTTCAATTGACCTGCTATCTTTTTACCGAGAGCTTCAAACGCTGAAACAATATTCAAATCTTCGCCTTTGTAATTTCCTGCAGCGATCGTACCCCCATACACCATTATCGCAGGACGATTCAATCTTCCCATTGCAATGACTGATCCCGGCATATTCTTATCACACCCCGGCACGGCAATCAATCCATCATAATATTGTGCACCACAAACCGCTTCAATCGAATCGGCAATAATATCACGGCTCACTAATGAATACCGCATGCCATCGGTGCCCATACTG
>Ga0137366_10005284_pt1 | contig 10134 bp, 10 predicted proteins | sample SagtaG_8_FD_104938 | JGI IMG/M metagenome (GOLD analysis project Ga0137366, IMG submission 104938) | Vadose zone soil microbial communities from Sagehorn Ranch, Mendocino, California, USA - Sage1_L_60_16 metaG | ecosystem: Environmental > Terrestrial > Soil > Vadose zone | place: USA... | reverse complement strand
GCGTGATCCGGCACCGCACCGGAGTGACGCGTGACGGCCGGATGACGGCAATCGAGATCGACGTGCTCTTGGACGGCGGCGCCTACATGACGCTGTCGCCGGTCGTCCTTTCCCGCGGGGTCATCCACGCGACGGGGCCCTACCGGTGCGACCACGTCCGGATCCACGGCCGGGTCGTAGCGACCAACACCCCGCCGAACGGGGCGTTTCGGGGCTTCGGCGCGCCGCAGACTCAGTTTGCGGCGGAAGTGCACATGGAACGGATCGCGGAGGCTCTCGGGATGGACCCGGTGCGCCTGCGCGAGAAGAACGCGTTTCGCCCCGGCGACACGACTTCGACGGGCCAGAAGCTCGGACGGGACACGAGCGCGCTTCGAGTGTTGCACGAAGCGGTCTCGCGGAGCGACTTCCGCGCGAAGCGCCGGGCGTACCGGGGCACGAATCGCGGAATCGGGCTCGCGCTCTTTTTCCACGGCTCGGGCTTCACAGGGGGGGGCGAGGTGAAGCTCGCCTCGAAGGCTTCCCTCGAATTGACCGAGACCGGCGCGCGCATCCTCGTTGCCTCGACCGAGATCGGCCAGGGCACGCGCACGATGCACGCACAGATCGTCGCCGACACGCTCGAGATCCCGTACGAGAAAGTCGAAGTCGAGGCGGTGGACACCGCTCGCGTTCCGGACAGCGGCCCGACCGTCGCGTCGCGAACGTGCATGGTCGTCGGAAAGATCCTCGAGCGGTGCGCGCAGGAGATCCGCCGGGAGCTCGGCGGCCGCACGGCCCGGGATTACCTGGCGGAGCGCGGACCGCTGGTCGTCACGAAGGAGTATTCCGGACCCGACGGTCTCTACTGGGACGACGAGACTTACCGGGGCGACGCCTACGGCGCCTTCGGCTGGGGATGCGACGTCGTCGAAGTCGAGCGCGATCCCGAAACGTGGGAGATCCGGCCGACGCGCATTACCGCCGTCTGCGAAATCGGCAGGGCCATCCATCCCGTGCTCGCCGCGGGCCAGATCGAAGGGGGCACGGCGCAGGCCGTGGGATATGCGCTCTTGGAAGAGGTCGCGATACGGGACGGCCGGATGGCGAACGCCCAGCTCACGAACTATCTCGTGCCGACGACTCTCGACACGCCGCCGATCGACGTCGCGATCCTCGAGAACCCTTACGAGCACGGCCCGTTCGGGGCGAAGGGCGTCGGCGAGATGCCCATCGACGGTCCGGCGCCCGCGATCGTCAACGCGATCCGGTCTCTCGGGCTCGACGTCCGATCGATTCCGGCCACTCCCGAGCGGATTCTCGAAGCACCCGCCGTCCAGAATCCCGGGTAGCCGACGACATGCGCTTCACGTTGAACGGAAAGAAGCGGCAGGTGCAGGCGCCGCCGATGAAACGGCTCTTGGACGTCCTGCGCGAGGAGTGCGGGCTGACCGGCACGAAAGAGGGTTGCGGCGAGGGGGAGTGCGGGGCCTGCACGGTGTTGTTGGACGGGATGCCGGTCAACTCATGCCTGATCCCGTTCGCGCAGGTGCGCGGGTCTCTCGTCACCACGATCGAAGGACTCCAGGGTCGGCATCCTCTCCAGGACGCCTTCATCGCCGAAGGCGGCGCGCAGTGCGGCATCTGCACGCCCGGAATGATCCTAGCTGCGGCGGCGCTTCCCCGTGGCGCGACGATGGACGAGATCCGGCTGGGTCTCGCCGGCAATATCTGCCGCTGCACCGGGTACAGCGCGATCTACCGGGCAGTCGAGAAGGCGTCCACACGCTCCGCACGCCGCGGAAGAGAGGCCCCGTGAGGACCGCCGTCTCCCGGCTCGAGCTCCTCCGGCCCCGCACGGTCCGGGAGGCTCTCCGGATGCTCCGCGACGAAGGCCCGCTCGTCCCTCTCGCCGGTTGCACCGACGTCTACGTCGGACTCAATTTCGGAACGCTGACGGCGAAGAGATTCATCGACCTGTGGCGGCTCGAAGATCTGCGCGCCATCCGGATTACCGACGGCATCCTCTCGATCGGCGCGCTCGCCACCTACACGGAGCTCGCCCGGTCCCCTCTCGTTAGCAAACGTCTCCCGATCCTCGCCGCCGCGGCGCGCGAGATCGGCGGCGTCCAGATCCAGAACCGCGGGACTCTGGGCGGCAACGTCGCCAACGGATCTCCGGCCGGCGACAGTCTGCCAGTCCTCGCGGTGGCGGAGGCCGGACTCGTGCTGGCGAGCGCGAAGGAATCCCGCCGGGTGCCGTTCCTTTCCTTCTACACGGGGTACCGGAAGAGCGTTCTGCGACCCGACGAGATCATCGCCGCCGTCGAGATCCCGCGCGTGGACGGGCGGCAATGGTTCCGCAAAGTCGGCACGCGCGCCGCACAGGCGATCTCGAAAGTCGTCATGGCGGCGGTTCGCTCCGACTCTCCCCGCGTCGCGATCGGGAGCGTCGCGCCCACGGTCGTCCGGCTTCCGAAGACGGAAGCGGTGCTGTCGTCGCGCGCTTCGATCGCGGAGGCCCGGCGGACGCTGGAGGCCGAGATCCAGCCGATCGACGACCTTCGCTCGACCGCGGAATACCGTCGGCGGGTCTCGGCAAATCTGCTCGAGCGATTCTGGAACGACACGGCGCGATGAGGCAGACCCTTTCGCCCGAAGACGTCCAGATGGTCCTCGCCCAGATCGGGGAAGCGAACCGCGCGTTCGCAAAGCGCTATCCGGGTGACTCGCCGCGGCGGCAGCCGGTCCACACCGTCTACGGCGGGGCGCAGGTCTTTCGGTCCGACAGCGCCCCCAGGCTGGGAGCACTCGCGCGGCGGGCGCTCGAAACCTACGCGCCGACACCTCGAGACTTCGCCCGGGCGGTCGGATTTTCCGAAGCCCTCGCCGGGAGGATCTCCGAGCGCGTCGTGTCGAAGCTCGAGCGGGAGCCGGTCGAGGACTTCCGCATCGACTTCGAGGACGGCTACGGGAATCGCCCGGACGCGGAGGAGGACGGCCACGCCGAATCGGCGGCGGTCGAGGTGGCGAAGGGTCTCACCGAGGCGACGCTCCCCCCGAACATTGGCCTCCGGATCAAGCCTTTCACCGAAGAGCTGAAGCGGCGCGCGATCCGCACTCTCGACCTCTTTCTGACGGCGCTCGTGCGGGAGACCGGCGGACGGGTTCCCGGCAATTTCGTCGTGACGCTCCCAAAGGTGACGGTCCCGGATCAGGCGGCCGCGCTCGCCCAGGTGCTCGAGCTCCTCGAGCGGCACCTCGATCTGCCCGAGCGGACGCTCCCTTTCGAGATCATGGTCGAGACGCCGCAGGCCGTGCTCGACGAAACCGGGAGCGCGTCGCTCCTCCGCCTCGTCGGCGCGTCGCGGGGACGATGCGTCGCCGCGCACTTCGGCACTTACGACTACACGGCCTCGCTGAACGTCACCGCTGCGTACCAGCAGATGACCCATCCCGCCTGCGACTTCGCGAAGCACGTCATGCAGGTCGCGCTCGCGGGGACCGGCGTCTGGATCTCCGACGGATCGACGAACGTCCTTCCCGTCCCGCCGCACCGCGCCGCGCCGGGCGGGCCCGCGCTCGACGCGCGCCAGGTCGCGGAGAACCGGGCGGCGGTGCACGAGGCGTGGAAGCTCCACTACGACCACGTGCGCCATTCGCTCGCGCACGGCTTCTACCAGGGATGGGACCTCCATCCGGCGCAGCTCCCGACGCGCTACGCCGCGCTCTACGCCTTCTTCCTGGAGGGTCTCGACTCCGCGTCCGTGCGGTTGAAGAACTTCGTCGAAAAGGCGGGCCAGGCGACTCTCGTCGGCGAAGTCTTCGACGACGCCGCGACCGGGCAGGGTCTCCTGAACCACTTCCTTCGGGCGTGGAGCTGCGGCGCGATCACCGAAGCCGAGGCGGTCGAGAAGAGCGGACTGACCCTCGACGAGCTCCGCGGCCGATCGTTCGTCAGGATCCTGAAGAGCCGGCGCTCCTAGGCGCCGACAACTTCTCGCCCTCGACATCCCCCGCGTAGCGCCGGAGGATCTCTGCGACCTGCCGGTGCTCTTCCGGCGACCAGTCGGCGAGCAGCTCGCCCAATCGCTCGCGCCGGGCGATCCTCAGGCGTTCGTTTGCCTCCCGGCCGGCGGGAGTGAGGTCGAACCCGTCCGGAGCGGCCGGCAGGATCAGGCCGCGCGTCTCGAGATCACGTTGCGCCTGCGCGAGCCGCTCGGCATCGACGCCGTACTTGCGCGCGAGCTCCGCGACCGGGCCTCCCGGACACCTCTCGATCTGAGACAGCAGCCAGCACGCCGCCGGTCCCAGGTCGACGCCCGCGCGCTCGGCGATTCTCTCGAGGATCCGGCGCTGGGTGTCCCGGTGCATCAGCACGGAAAGACCGTGGCTGATCTGCGTCAACGAGTCGTCGTCACAGGGCATAGCGAATCCCTCCCCGAGGCCGGTGCTCGCGGCGACGGTCTCGCGCAGAGGCCTCTCCTCGAGAAGCCACGAGAGAAGGAAACCGACGACCGCGACCGCCGCCGCGACGAGAAAGACCGTATGGAGGGAGTCCGCGAAAGCCGCCCGGTACGCGCTCTGCGCCACCGGCGCCAGGCGAAGAACGACCGCCGGGGAGATGTGCTCGACGTCCTGCGCCACCGCGGGAAAGGCGCGCGCGAGATTCGCGGCGAGGCGGCTTGCGAAGACTGCGCCCAGGACCGCCACGCCGAGAGACCCTCCGATCAGGCGGAACAGCGTCGCCCCGGAGGTTGCGACGCCGAGGTCTTCGTATTCGACGGCGTTCTGCACGGCGAGCACCAGGACCTGCATGACCAGGCCGAGCCCCATCCCGACCACCAGCATGAAGAGACCGGCCATCAGTCCACTCGTCGTTACGTGCATCCGAGAGAGAAGAAAGAGGCCGACCGCGAGAATCGCCGTGCCGGCGATCGGAAAGAGCTTGTAACGGCCGATGCGGCTGATGATCTGTCCCGAGGCGATCGAGGTCGTGAGCATCCCGGCCATCATCGGTACGAGCTCCAAGCCCGAAGCGGTGGGGCTCGAGCCCTGGACGAGTTGCAGGAACACCGGCAGATACGTGACCGACCCGAAGAGCGCGAATCCGACGATCAATCCGATTCCGCTCGTCACCGAGAAAACGGGATTGGTGAAGAGACGAAGCGGTACGACCGGCTCCGAGCTGCGGCGCTCGACTACGACGAACGCCGCGAGCAGAACGGCGCTCGCCGCGACGAGGCCGATCATCCAAGGGGAGCCGAACGACGCCGCCGTCCCTCCGAGATCGGCGATCAGAACGATCCCGCCGAGCGCGCCCGCGAGCAGCGCCGCGCCCGGGTAGTCGATCCGGCGCCGCACGCGATCGGGAGTCGCCGGCAGCGTGGCCGCGAGGACCGCGAGCGCGAACGCTCCGACGGGAAGGTTGACGTAGAAGATCCAGCGCCAGGAAAGGTGCGTCGTCAGGAACCCGCCGAGGAGCGGGCCGGCGATCGAGGACACGCCGAAGACCGCTCCGAAGATCCCCTGGTACCGGCCTCGCTCGCGAGCGGGAACGATGTCGCCGAGCGCGGCCTGCGTGCTCACGATGATCCCGCCGCCCCCGAGACCCTGCAGCCCGCGAAACAGAATGAGCTGCGTCAGCGTCCGGGCGAGCCCGCAGAGAGCCGAGCCCACCAGGAAGATCACGGTCGCGATCTGGAGCACCCGCTTGCGGCCGTAGAGGTCCCCGAGCTTTCCGTAGAGCGGGGTCGCTATGGTTTGCGCGAGAAGGTACGCGGTCACCACCCAGGAGAGGTGGGCCAGTCCGCCGAGTTCGCCAACGATGGTGGGCAGCGCCGTCGCGACGATCGCCGAGTCGAGCGCCGCCAGGAACAGGACGAGCATGAGGCTGGAGAGAACCGCGAAGCGCTGCTCGCGCGGCACGGCCGGCGGCACGGCTTCGATCGCCGGCGCGCGCGCGTCAGCGGGCGGGGTCAGTCGGGCCTCTGCGCGAGAGAGTCGCTCCGTCGGCTGGAGAGTCACGAGGGGAACTTGGCAGAGAAGGTCGCGCGCCTCACCTCACAGGTTGAGGATTGCGGACTTCGCGGCCTTGTCGATCTCGATGTAACAGGCGGTCGCACGCGCCCCCTTGACGTTGCTTCCGGAGGGAGGCTTCGAATAAAGCAGGTATGCGCCCGGCGATGGATCGATGCTCATGCTCATTCGCTCGGTCCACACTCCGATCGTGGCGCCCTGGGCGTCCAGCTCTTCCAGGACGACACGTTCGACCAAGACGGGGTTACTCCCACTCACGTAGTTTCCGTTCACCAGAATGTCTCCCGCGCCGCTCCTGCTCAGAAGAACCTTGAAGTTGACCGGCATCTCGAACCTCCCTTTCCACCAAAATCTGGAACTTGACCAAGGCGCAACTTGTCCTTCCTTCATCCTCTTCCCGAGATTGGGTCATTTCGACGCCTTCCACGCCGCCGCGGTCTCACGCGCGTAATCCTCGAAGCGGCGCGGCGGATGACCGAGCAGTTTCGTCTGGTGCTCGACGTCGGCGGCCGTGGCTCGGAGTCCCTCTTCCTGGAAGAACTGGTACATGAGTCGGAAATCGAACGCGAGGATGGCAGGCAGGTACCGAAGCGACTGTTTTTCCCAGGCATCGAGGTCATTGCCGGCGTAGGCGATCGGGCGGCCGAGCACGCGGCTCCAGATCTCCGCGGTGCTCTTCCCCGTGACCGCCTCGGGGCCGACGAGGTTGTCGGTCTTCCCCGCACGGGCGCCCGTCGTCAGCGCGACGGCTGCAGCCTCGGCGACGTCGCGAATGTCGACGCGCGAGACGCCCACGTCTCCGATCGGCTGCGGGTATACGCCGTACTGAAGCAGGGCATCTTTGAAGAACGCGTCGTTCTGGTAGAAGTTGTTCGGACGCAGGATCGTCCACTCGAAGGGCGAGGCCTTCACGGCGGTCTCCACCGCGATCTTCGAACCGAAGTGCGGCAGATGCGGCGCGGCGTCGACGTGGTGGACCGAGAGATAGGCGACCCGTTTCACCCCCGACAGACGCATCCCGTCCACGGCCATCAGACCTTCGTGAGTTTCCGTCGGGCTCACGGGGTTCAAGAGGAAGACCCCGTCCATTCCCCGGAAGACCGACCGAACGGTCGAAGGGTCGAGCAGGTCTCCGCGCACCGTCCGCGCGCCGGACGGCAGCCCGGAAGCCTTGTCCGGGTTGCGCGTGAGGACGTGAACGTCGACGTCTCGCGCGACGAGCTCGCGCACGACCTGCGACCCGACATTTCCGGTCCCTCCCAGGACCATGACCTTCATCGAATCCTCCGTTCTCCCTCAGGCCTCTCTCGTGATCGTCGCTTCGATCAATCCGTAAGGCTCCTCGGTCGCGACGAAGATCTCATTTTCGTTGGCGATCCCGAAGCGCGACAGATCGACGGGCAGGTGGTGCTTGTTCGGCATCGCCATGCGGATCTGCATGAGCTCCGGGTGCCTGCCGAGCGCCGCCTCTCCCATCGCGTAGAGCGTGTGCTGCACGGAAGCGCTGTCGTGCGCCGCGAATGTCTCGAGGAGCGTCCGACGCACGGCGGCCCATCCGGAGAAAGGGCCCTGCGGCGACGCGTGCGTCCACGCGGCGGTCAGCGACGTGGCCAGGATGCGATCTTCGGTCTCCGCAAGCGTCGTGTAACGGTCGCGGCGGAAGCCGGAAAAGGCGGAGTGCGCGCTCTTCAAGATCAAGAGGCCGGTCAGACCCGACTCGACGGTCGCGCCGCCGCGCCGCCGCGAGATCCGAGCCGTGCGGCGATCGGACCGCGACCCTTCGAACGCGGTTCCGTCGAGGCGGTTCCAGAGCCGCTGCTCGATCGAGATCTCGACCGACGAAACCGCGGGGTTCTCGTTCAGAAAATGCTCCGAAAGCGCGAGGCCGAGCTCCTCGATCTCTCCGGCCGGACGCTCTCGCGCCACCGCGTAGACGGTGTTCTTCATCGTATCGGTCGGAAGAACGGCGGAGTTGTCCCCAGCGACGTGCGCCGCTTCGAAATCCCCCTCGAAGCGCACGGCGACCGTCAGATCGGAGACGTCGTGCCTCTCGCCGCGGCGCGCCAGGCGCACGAGCCGGATTCCAGACTTGCCGTAGCTGTTGGAACCGAGCGGCAAGATCAACTCCCTCTGTAAGTGGAGTAGCCGAACGGCGACAGAAGGAGCGGGACGTGATGGTGTTGCGAGACGTCTGCGATCTCGAAGACGACCTGCACGACCGGGTAGAAGCCATCGACGCCGCACGTCGCGAAGTAGGCGGCCGTGTCGAAGGTCAGCCGGTAGACGCCCGCGTCGACATCTTCGCCGGAGAGTTCGTGCGCGCGTCCATCCGGGTCGGTGCGGCCGCCTCCGAGCATTTTCCAACCATCTTTCGATCGAATCTCGAGAGTGACCGGCACTCCCCCGGCCGGACGGCCTCGGGAGACATCGAGAACGTGTGTGGTGATGGCGCTCATTTCTCCGTCGGCGTGAGGAGCTTTTCCAGGCGAAGCCGCGTGATCTTACGCTGCTCCTCCACCGCGATCGCGAGCTCGGCCGCCGGGTCGTTGCCGAGGCGTGCCCACACGAGTCCGAGCATCTCGGCCGCGTTTCGGCCGGATGCGAACACGACGAAGATGTGGCCGAACCGCTCCTCGTAATCCCGGTTCGCGTCCGCGAGGTTCGCGAGCGTTTCTGGAGAGGTTCCCCTCGTGCCGCCCTGCTCCTCGCGAGAAAACGCGACGAAATTCGGTGATGGGTGCAGGTCCGCAGGACCTGTCCGCGCGGCACCGATCCGGGGGTGCGCGGCGAACGCCTCGAGCCAGTCTTCCCTCGAGAGCGATCGCCAGACGCGGTCGGCCTCGTCGGCGAGGTCCCGAAAGCTCCCGAACGGCCGAGCCGCCGCCATCCGGCGCGCCCACTCGGAAGATGCGCAGCAGGAGGAGAGCCGCGCCTCCGCTTCCTTCGTCGGAAGGGCGTTGAACCTCTCGAGCTCTGAGGTCATTCGACGACGCCATAGAGCCGCAGCCTCGCGACTCCTCCGTCCGGGTAGATGTGAAAGCGGGCGTGCGTGGCTGCGGGCGCGGACCGCACTTCCCCCTCGAAGACGTGCACCGCGTCGGGAGAGAGCGGCGTCTCCGGCAGAATCTCGCGCCATCGCGCGCCGGACGACAGCGGGTCGCCGTCCTCCAGGATCTCGAGCGAACACCTCCCCGGCGCGTTCCCTTTGAACCAGCTCGTGTCTACTTCCACACGCCGGATCCGGCCGGGAACGCCCAGTCGCAGGATGGCCCAGTCGTGCCCGGGGCCGCGGCGCCGGCGCGTCTCCCAGCCGTCGTGCATGCCGCGCGGAGGGCCCGGCAGGATCAGGCTGTGCCGCGTCCCGAAGAACATGTCGCTCGCGGCGAGGACGAGCCCGCCGTTCTCCAGGCCGGCGAGGTCGACCTCCTTCTCGCGAGAAAGCTCTTCCGCGTCCGGCGTCACAGTTCCGTAGACGCGCAACCGCGCGACTCCACCGTCCGGGTAGATGTGGAGCTTCACGTGCGTGAAGCTGCGGTCGTCGGCGACGGAGAACAGATTTTCGGAATCCCCGCGAAGCTCCGACATCGGGAGGATCTCCACCCAGGGTCCCTCGGGGCCTTCTCCTCCGTCGAGCGAGCACGATTCGGGGAAGTTGCCCTTGAAGAACGCGGTGTCCACGCAGATCCCGCGAATGACTCCCGACAACCCGAGGCGAACGACGCACCAGTCGTGCCCCGGATCGCGGCGCCGGCGCGTTTCCCAGCCGTCCATCCACTTCCCGCGGTCGGTGTACTCGTGCTCGAGAAATACCGGCCGGTCCAGTTTGACGAGATTCTCTTTGGCCGCGAAGAACTCGTCGTTCGCGGCGACGGCAGCGCCTCCAAGACGCTCGGAGGCGAGGTCGACGAGCTCGGTGAAGTCCGTCAAGTGTCTCCCCGCTTCTCGCGGAGCAGAATTCTTCCCCGCGCGGGCCCGGGGACCCGCCCGCGCTCGGAGATCTTCTCACCCGCGAGAAAGACCGCTTCGACGACGCCGGCGAGCGTCCGCCCGGTGTACGGCGTCAGCTTGTGGCGGTGATGGATCGCCTCGGGCCGAACCTCGAACGTCTCCTCCGGG
>Ga0137366_10005282_pt1 | contig 10136 bp, 9 predicted proteins | sample SagtaG_8_FD_104938 | JGI IMG/M metagenome (GOLD analysis project Ga0137366, IMG submission 104938) | Vadose zone soil microbial communities from Sagehorn Ranch, Mendocino, California, USA - Sage1_L_60_16 metaG | ecosystem: Environmental > Terrestrial > Soil > Vadose zone | place: USA: California... | reverse complement strand
GCGCGCTACATCCTGCGATCGCCGTTCTTCCGGATCCCGCGCGAGAGCGCGCCGAGATAACCCGGAGGTGTGGTCCTGACCACGACAATGCCACATCGCCGTGGTTGGGTGGCTCCATCCGCTGGTGCTGTTGTTGCGGGGGGCGGCTTCCGGGTTTGCTGGGCTTCAGCGCGCGAGGTCGGGTGGGGTGAGGGGGCCCTTGCGCCCGGTAGATGAGGGTAGGGGGCCCTCACCCCTGTTGGGGATGGGCGCGGGGACGGGGTGGGGCGGAATTCGGCGGGATTGTGCGATGAAATTGTCACTGAACGTATCAGTGCGACGACACAGAGGGAAAAGATGCAGGTAAATGCCTATTCACAATATGCATGCGAAAGATTACTCTAAGTACTAGATGCCCCGTTTGACCCGAATGCGGGGCGGTCCCAGCGAGAGGGGTCGGGAATGCCTGGGACGCGGCATGAACCGGCTGCGGCCGCCCCCGCACGGGTCACGACCGTGCGCGGCTGGCGTGACCTGCGCGCGCTAGAACCCGCCCTGGACGCGCTGCAGCGGGCCGCCAGGATCCCGGTGACGGCCCGGCTGGCCTGGTGGCGCGCGGCGCTCAGGGCGGACCGCGACATCGTTCCCTTGCTGCTGGCGCTGCGCGGGCCGGGCGGCACGTTAACGGCTGCCACGCTGGTCGCGCTGCGCGACCAGGACCGGGAGTGCCGGATAACCTCGGTCCGGCCGCACACCGACGACGTGTGGGACGTCGCCGCGGTGTCGGCGGGCGCCCGCCATACGGTGCTCGCCGGGCTGGTCCGCCACGCCGCCCGGCTGAGCTGCCCGTGGCGGCTGACCCTGACCGGGCTGCGCGACGGCGAGGAGGCGACCTGGCTCGCCGGGCAGCTACCGGACGGCCGCGTGCTACCCGCGCCGCCGGTGCCCGCCATCGGGTTCAGCCAGGACGAGGTCCCGCTCGGGCCCGGGATCCGCAGCGGCCTCGACCGGTCCGGGCACCGGATCCGGAAGCACGCGCTGACCGAGACGATCCGGTTCGAACGCGAGCCGGATCGGCTGGCGGACCTGCGCGACGAGATCGAGGCCGTGCACCTGGCCCGCGACCACGACGCCGGCCGGGTGAGCGACCTGGACGACGGGGCCGGCGTCGCGTTCTGGCGTTCGGTGTACGACGGGCACGCCGGCCGCGGCGAGCTCGAGGTCGCCACGCTGCGCCTGGACGGGCACCTGGCCGCGTACGTCGTGGCCCTGGCCGATCCCCCCGCGTACCGCGTGTTCGACGGGCGGTTCGCGCCGAAGTGGCGGCCGTACTCCCCCGGCCGGCGACTGGAGGTGGCGGTGATGGAACACGCCCGCCGCCGGTCCTTCCCCGAACTGGACTGGATGAGCAGCGTCGCCCCGGAGAAGCTAGTCGCCAGCACCCGGGTCGACCCGCGCTGGGCCGTCATCGCGGCGGGTGACGCCCGGCCGGGGCTCGCCACCGGAGGCGGCAGTCTCCTGCCAATGGCAGCGGCGCCGTGAACACCAGCACGGTGACGATGGCCGTCACCGTCGTGGGCAGCGCGCTCACCGCGGCCGCGGCGCTGCCGTACATCCTCGACATCGGGCGCGGCCGGGCCCAGCCCAGGATCGCGTCCTGGAGCATCTGGGCCGTCGTGCAGGCCATCGGCACCGTCTCGGCGTTCACCGCCGGGCAGCTGCCCACGGCGTGCTACACCCTGCTCTGCGCGGCGGGCTGCGCTGCCGTGGTCTTCCTCGGGTGGCGGCACGGGAGCAGGGAGTTCGGCCGGCTGGACACGGTGTGCGTGACCCTGGCCGCGGAGGGCGTGGCGCTGCTCGCGGTGGCCACCTGGGTACCCGGGTTCATCCCCTTGTCGTGGGCGGTCGCCGTGTCGGTGGCGACCGACTTCCTGGCCTACCTGCCGACGTTCCACCACGCCTGGCGCCGCCCCAGCGAGGAGCCGTGGGTTCCCTACGCGATGTTCGGCGCCGCCGCCGCGCTGGTCCTGCTGGTCGCGGACTACCGGATCCTCGCCGGGGTGATCTACCCGACCTACCTGTTCGCCGCCGACGCGGCCATGGTCATCATGATCCTGGCCAGCCCGCACTATGCTGCCTCGGGGGGGTTCGGGGGGGATCAGGGTTTCGTCCCCCCCGGAACCAGCGGAGCCCCGCTGCCGGCGGCAGGCCGCTCGCGATCGGTTCCGGCGGAGCCCCCGATGCGGCTGTCGGTCACGTCGGCGCAGTGGCGGCCGGTGACCGGCAGGGACTGGCGCCAGCCTGATCTCGTGCCGCCAGATATGCGGCAGCGGGCCCGAGGCGGCTACCGCTGATACCCCGCGCGACCCTGTCTACTAGCTGGGCCTACTAGCTGGTAACGTCGCTGACGTGGTGCGGCTAACTGGTCATGGCGGTGCGCATGCGGTCGCGGCCGCGCGGCGGCACGGCGTATCGGTGATGTTCACGCTGTCCGGCGGGCACGTGTTCCCGCTCTACGACGCGGTGGTCAAGGACGGCGCCGCCCCTTCAAGCCCGGCGATGCGCCTGGTGGACGTGCGGCACGAGCAGACCGCGGTGTTCGCGGCGGAGGCCACCGCACGGCTGACCCGAACGCCCGGGCTGGCGGTGGTTACCGCCGGGCCTGGCGTGACGAACTCGGTCAGCGCGGTGACCACCGCGTGGTTCAACGGCGCCCCGGTCGTGGTGCTGGCCGGGCGCGCGCCCGACTCCCGCTGGGGCTCGGGAAGCCTGCAGGAGATGGATCATCCGCCGCTGCTCGCGCCGGTCACCAAGCGGGCCTGGACCGAGCACGACACGGCGGGGCTGGCCGGGTCGGTGGACGAGGCCTTCCGGCTGGCGGCCAGCCCGCACCGCGGGCCGGTGTTCCTGGACATCTCGCTCGAGGCGATCTACGGCCAGGCCGAGGCGGCCCTGCCAGACGCGGGTCCGGAAGCGGCCCCGGCTCCGGCGGCCGCGGACGTGGACCGGATCGCCGGCCTGCTCCGGGCGGCCCGGCGGCCGGTGCTGGTGCTGGGCTCCGACGTGTGGCTAGGCGGCGCCGAGGACGCGGCCCGGCAGGCCGCGCAGGAGCTGCGCCTGCCGGTGATCGCCAACGGCCAGGCCCGCGGCGTGCTGCCGCGCGGACACGAGCTGCTGGTGACCCGGGCCAGGTCGGCGGCCTTGCGCCAGGCCGACCTGGTCATCGTGGCCGGGACGCCGCTGGACTTCAGGCTGGGGTACGGCTCGTTCGGCCCGCGGGACGCCCCGGCCCGGGTGGTGCACGTGGCCGACGCGCCGGGCGGGATCGCGACGCACGTTCCGCTGGCCGCCTCGGCAGCGGGCGACCTGGCCGCGTTCTTCACCGCGCTGACTGGGGCTGGCACTGGGGCTGGCACAGCGGCCGGGCAGGCGGACCCGGAGTGGGTGCCGGGGCTGGCCGAGGCGACCAGGGCCGCGCTGGCGTCCGACGGGCCGCTGCTGGCTAGCGAGGCCGATCCGGTGCACCCGGCCCGTATCTACGGCGAGCTGCTCAAGGTCCTCGACGACGACGCGGTGGTCATCGGCGACGGCGGCGACTTCGTCTCGTTCGCGGGTAAGTACATCGAGCCGCTCCGGCCCGGCGGATGGCTCGATCCCGGACCGTTCGGCTGCCTGGGAACCGGCCTCGGCTACGCCGTCGCCGCCCGGGTCGCGCGCCCGTCCGCGCAGGTCGTCCTGCTGCTCGGCGACGGTGCGGCCGGCTTCTCGCTGATGGACGCGGACACGCTGGTCCGGCACGGGCTGCCCGTGGTCATGGTCTGCGGGAACAACGCCGGCTGGGGCCTGGAGCGGCATCCGATGCGCGCCCTGTACGGCTACGACGTCGCCGCCGACCTGCAGCCGGGCTGCCGGTACGACGAGGTGGTGCGCGCCCTCGGCGGCGCCGGCGAGCTCGTCACCAAGGCCGCGGACATCGGTCCGGCGCTGCGCCGCGCCTTCGCCGCCGGCGTCCCCTACCTGGTCAACGTGGTCACCGACCCGGAGATCGCCTACCCGCGCTCGACCACCGGCGTGTAGGCGGCCGGCGTGGCCGCCGCGGGCAGGTCGCGTCGCTCGCGGAGTGTACCGATAGCGGAACCGCGCCCTGATGTGATCCTTTGGCGGACTAAATGAATCGTGGCAGGATATAAATCTGGTTGAGCCCGCCGCCGCGATTTGGCCCGGGCGGGCGCACGGTCGGCAGAGTACGCAGGAAATCGACCAGCCACCCAGGGAAGGGCAGGTGATGGCGCAGACCCGCACCCCAGGCGCGCACGTCAGCAGCCAGACCGCCGTCCTGATTCCGTCCGCGGCCGGCACGCCGGCCGGGACGCTTCCGGCACCGGCCTCGCTGCCGCCGCATCCAGATCGCCGGCGGGGGCTTGTTCTTCCGCTAGTACCGGCACACCGGTGCGACGGGCGAATCGATAGCTCCGCGCGCACCCGCCCGCTGAGTGAAGAACTCTTTCCCGTCAGTGGCCGTGAGATCAGAAACTGGGGGCCCCGCGAGCAAGCGCTGCAAGGAGGCTTTCATGAGCCGTAGTAGAGATAATTCGTCCGCCGGATCGCCATCGTCGGCGGGGACGTCCCCCGCGCTTCCCAGCCGACGCGATTTTCTCAAGACGGCAGGAACCGCCGGGGTCGTGCTCGGGTCGGGTTCGGCCCTGCTGACGGCCTGCAGCACGGCCGCCGGTGTCGGTGGCGGTGCCACGAGCAGTTCGAGCAGCAAGGGAACGATCAAGATCCTGCTGTGGAGCCATTTCGTCCCGCGCTACGACACGTGGTTCGACCCGTGGGCGAAGAAATGGGGCCAGCAGAACGGGGTCACGGTCGTCGTCGACCACATCAACCAGGCGGACCTGCCGGCCCGCACCGCGGCCGAGTTCGCGGCGGGCGCCGGCCATGACCTGATCGAATGGATCACCCCGGCCTCGGCGTACGAGCCGAGTGTCCATGACATGACGGACGTGGTCACGCAGGCCCAGGCCAAGTACGGCAACCAGATCAGCTTCTGCAAGCAGTCGAGCTTCAACCCGAAGACCAGCAAGTACTACGCCTTCTGTCACACCTGGACGCCCGACCCGGGTGACTACAGGAAGGGGCTGTGGACCAAGGCGGGCATGCCCGACGGTCCCGCGACCTACGCCGACCTCCTGGCCGGCGGCACGCAGATCATGCAGAAGCAGCACGTGCGCATGGGCATCGGCATGTCCCCCGAGGTGGACTCCAACATGGCCGCCCGCGCGCTCATCTGGTCCTACGGCGGCAGCGTCCAAGACGCACAGGGAAAGGTGGTGCTCAACTCGCCGCAGACCATCGACGCCGTCACCTTCATGGCGAAGCTGTTCAAGCAGACCATGACCAGCGAGGTGTTCAGCTGGAGCGCCGCCTCCAACAACCAGGGCCTGGTGGCCGGCCAACTCTCCTACATCCTCAACTCGATCTCCGCGTACCGGACCGCGGAGACGACCAGCGCTAGCGTCGCCGACGACATCTTCTTCACGCCGGCACTTAAGGGGCCTGGCGGGAAGGGCCTGGCCAGCCAGCACGTCGTCCGCAGCTACATGATTCCCAGGTGGGCCAAGAACGTGGACAAGGCCAAGCAGTTCCTGATGGACCTGGTGGCGGCGGCGCACGACGCCGTGTACAACTCCGAACTGTACGACTTCCCCGCCTTCCCCAATACCGCCGCCGCCTCGGCGCTGACCGGCTGGCTCAGCAACGACCCGTTCAAGTCCAAGCCCCCGAACAAGCTGGCGCTGCTGGCTAACGCCGAGCAGTGGACCACGAACGTCGGGTATCCGGGCGCGGCGAACGCGGCGATCGGGGAGATCTTCGACACCAACGTCCTCGCCACCATGATGGCGAGCGCGGCCCAGGGGAAGTCGACGCCGAAGCAGGCCGTCGCGTCCGCGGCGAGCCAATGCGAGGCCATTTTCAGCAAGTGGCAGGCCAAGGGCCTGGTGTGAGAATGCCGTTGGCCCCCCGCTACCGTCACGGCGGAAGGTGATCCCATGGCCGTGGTGGAAACCAGGTCGCTGCGCAAGAAGTTCGGGGCCACCCCCGCGGTGGACGGAATCGACCTGGTCACCGGCGAGGGCGAGTACCTCGTCCTGCTCGGTCCGTCCGGCTGCGGCAAGACGACCCTGCTGCGGCTCATCGCGGGCCTGGAACAGCCCAGCGAGGGCGACATCCTCATCGGGGGGCAGGTGGTCACCCGCCTGCCCCCGCGGGCCCGGCAGATCGCGATGGTCTTCCAGAGCTACGCCCTGTACCCGCACAAGACCGTGTCCGCGAACATCTCGTTCCCGCTCGCCGCCGCGGGCGTGCCGCGGGAGCAGCGCCCGGAGATGGTGCGCTGGGCCGCCAGCCGACTCGGCATCGACCATCTGCTCGACCGCAGGCCCCGGCAGCTTTCCGGTGGGGAACGCCAGCGGGTCGCGCTGGCCCGGGCACTGGTCAGGGAGCCGCAGGTGTTCCTGCTCGACGAGCCGCTCTCGAACCTGGACGCCAAGCTCCGCTCGTCGGCCCGCGACGAGTTGAAGGAGTTCCAGCAGCGGGTCGGGGTCACCACCATCTACGTCACTCACGACCAGGTGGAGGCGATGGGCCTCGGCGACCGCATCGCCGTGCTCAACGAGGGAAGGATCCAGCAGATCGGCACTCCCGACGAGATCTACCACCAGCCCGCCAACACGTTCGTGGCCACGTTCGTAGGCTCGCCGCCGATGAACCTGCTCACCAGGGACGGCAAACTCCTCGGGTTCCGGCCGGAAGAGTTCCTCCCCGTCGCGGCGGCGGGCGAACGGCCCGGCCAGGTGACCTTCGATTTCGCGGTGACCCGGGTGGAGAACCTCGGCTCGGACCGGTACGTGTACGGGCATCTCCCGGACGTGGACGCCGAGGCGAAGGTCATCGCGAAGCTGCCGTCGACCGTCGCCACGCCGGTCACCGTCGGGGACAGGGTCCCGTTCGCCGTGAACGGTGCTGACCTGCGCTACTTCGACCAGAAAAGCGGTGCGCGGGCAGCGGCGGGAAACGCGACGGTGACGCCATGACGGCCCCGGACCCTCCGGCGGGCGAGATCAGGCTGGGCGCGCGGCGGAACCGGTACCTGCTGGACCGGGAGCGGGTGCTCGGCCCCGCGCTGATGGCGCCGGCCATCGTCTACCTGCTCCTCGTCGTGGCCTACCCGCTGGTCCTGCGTTCGTGTACGCGTTCAGCGACGTGACGACGGGCAGCCAGAGCCTGCACTTCACCGGCTTCAAGACCTTCATCGCGGCGGTCGACGACCCGGTCTTCCTCACCACGCTACGCAACACCTTCGTCATCACAGCCACCTCGCAGGTCCTGGTCGTGGTGCTCTCGACCGTGCTCGCCTTCGTCCTGACGGCCAAATTCCGCGGCCGGTGGTTCGTGCGGTTCCTGATCCTGATGCCGTGGACGACGCCCGTCGCGCTCAGCGCCGTGATCTGGCTCTGGATGCTGGACTCGATCTTCAGCCCGTTCGACTGGTTCGCCCAACTGCTCGGCGTCGTCCCGCCGGGCGGCCACGTCGTCTTCCTCGGGCAGAGCGGCCTGGCGATGGGGTCGGTCATCGCGTTGCAAACGTGGCGTATCCTGCCGCTGGCGACCGTGATCCTCATGGCCGGGCTTTCGGCGATCCCGGCCGACATCAGCGACGCGGCCGAGGTGGACGGGGCGGGCTTCTGGCGGCGCCTGTTCGGGATCACGCTGCCGCTACTGAGCCCAGTGATAACGGTGGCGCTGCTGTTCGGGATCGTGTTCACCTTCACCGACATGGCGGTCGTGTACATTCTCACCGGCGGCGGCCCGGGGAACGCGACCCAGGTCCTGGCCAGCTGGGCGTTCTACAAAGGCATCAACGGCGGGAACCTCGGCGTGGGCGCGGCCGACGCGCTCATCATGTTCCCGGTGCTGCTCGGCCTGGCCGCGATCATGCTGAGAATGGCCAGCCGGGCGGAGGTGAGCTGACATGGCCGCCGCCCAGGCCCGGACCGTCCGTGGCCGGATCGCCGTCTACCTGCTCGCCTTCGTGTTCGCGGTGTTCTGCGGCTTCCCGTTCCTGTGGGCCGCGCTGACGATGTTCCGCCAGGATTCCGACCTCTACGTCACCACGCACAACCCGTTCGTGTTCGCCAAGCCGGCCACGTTCGGCCATGTCACCGATCTGCTGCGGAACACGCCCTACCTGACGTTCATCGCCAACAACATCGTGATCGGGCTGGCGACCGTCGTGATCACGCTGGCCCTGAGCCTGCCCGCGGCCTACGCCCTGGCCCGGCTCTCCGGCCGGTGGGGCGAGAAGGTGGGAATAGGGATCTTCGTGACCTACCTGGTCCCGCCCACGCTGCTGTTCCTGCCGCTGTCCCGCCTCATCACGACGATAGGGCTGCAAGACTCGATCTGGTCCCTGGTCGTCGTCTACCCCGGTTTCACCATCCCGCTGTCGACCTGGCTCCTGATGGGCTTCCTCAGGTCGATACCCCGGGACATCGAGGAGCAGGCCCAGGTGGACGGCTACAGCCGGATCGGGGCCGTGGTGCGCACGGTCTTCCCGCTCGCGCTGCCGGGAATCTTCACCGTGGTCGTGTTCACCTTCACGCTCACCATGCAGGATTTCATCTACGCTCTCGCGTTCGTGTCGAGCTCGTCGAGCATGACCGTAAGCGTGGGCGTGCCCACCGTGCTCATCCGCGGCGACGTGTTCTACTGGCAGTCGCTCATGGCGTCGGCGGTCATCGTCGCGGTGCCCGTGGCCCTGCTCTACAACGTCTTCCTCGGCCGCTTCATCAGGGGCTTCACGATGGGCGCGGTCAAAGGATAGCCCGGCCGGCGCACGACGGAGCGGCCCGGCCGGTGCCCAGGCAACCGGTGTGGTCAGCCGATCGTGGCGATCAGGTCGCCTTCCTGGATCACGTCGCCCTCGGCGACGTGCATCTTGGTGACCACGCCGGGGGCTTCGGCCAGGACCGGGATCTCCATCTTCATCGACTCGAGGATCACCAGGGTGTCACCGTCGTCGACGTCATCGCCCTCCGCCGCGACGACCTTCCACACGTTCGCGACCATCTCCGCGCGGACTTCAGCCACCGGTGACTCCTCTTGTCGTTACCTAAGACTGCTACCTGGGACGCAGCTTGCTCACCAGGGACGTATCGTAGTCCCCGCTGACGAACTCCGGGCTGGTGAGCAGGTCCGCGTGGAACGCCAGGTTGGTCTTGGGCCCGGCGATGCGGAAGGCGGCCACCGCCTCCCGCGCGCGGTCCAGGGCCTGCGCCCGGTCCGCGCCGTGGGCGCAGAGCTTGGCCAGCAGCGGGTCGTAGAACGGCGTCACCGTGTTGCCCGCCTGGTAACCGGCGTCCACCCGCACACCGTCGCCCGCGGGCTCGTCCCACTCGGTGATCGTGCCCGGGCCGGGCAGGAACCGGACCGGGTCCTCGGCGTAGATCCGCAGTTCGATCGCGTGCCCGGCGGGCCGGACGGCGCCCAGTTCGAAGGAGGCCGGATCGAAGGAGGCCGGATCGAAGGAAGGCGGCTCGCCCGCGGCGACGAGGAACTGCTGCTCGACCAGGTCGATGCCGGTGACCAGTTCGGTGACGGGGTGCTCCACCTGGAGCCTGGTGTTCATCTCGAGGAAGACGAACGAGCCCGCGTCGGCGTCCACCAGGCACTCGACGGTTCCGGCGCCGCGGTAGTTCACGGCCTCCCCCGCCTTGACCGCGGCGGCCAGCATCCGCTCGCGCAGGCTCGCCCAGACGCCCGGCGACGGGGTCTCCTCGGCGACCTTCTGGTGCCGCCGCTGCACCGAGCAGTCACGCTCGCCGAGCGCGAGCACCCGGCCGTCGGCCAGGCCGAGAATCTGCACCTCGACGTGCCTGGCCCGTTCCACGTACCGCTCCAGCAGGATGGCCGGGGAGCCGAAGAACCGTTCCGCGCGCGACCGGGCGGTCTCGAACGCCGCGCGCAGCCCCGCCTCGTCCGCGGCCGCGCCCATGCCGATCCCGCCGCCGCCGCCCGCGGCCTTGACCATGACGGGATACCCGATCCGTTCGGCCTCGGTGACCGCTTTGGCTACGTCGGTGACCGGCTCCCGG
>Ga0137366_10005281_pt1 | contig 10137 bp, 9 predicted proteins | sample SagtaG_8_FD_104938 | JGI IMG/M metagenome (GOLD analysis project Ga0137366, IMG submission 104938) | Vadose zone soil microbial communities from Sagehorn Ranch, Mendocino, California, USA - Sage1_L_60_16 metaG | ecosystem: Environmental > Terrestrial > Soil > Vadose zone | place: USA: California... | reverse complement strand
TATCGGCGCGACCGAGGACGCCCCAGCGCGCCGCGTGATCGCGGGCCAGGGGCCCGGCGAACGTTGCCGGTTACATCACTAGCACCTTGACCCTTCGGGCCGGGGTTCGGAACGAGGCGCACTCCCTGCGGCGAGCGCGACCAATCGCCGACCGTCGCCGTGGCCGCCGCGTCGATCGTCGCGCCACCCACTAGGAGGAAACTGCAATGGCGAAAGAAGACCTTAGGCTCGTCCGCTTTCTTCAGCTGGGTGACCAGGGCAAGGACGTCGTGGCGATCAAGCGGATGACCTCGCGCGCCGGCGTCGGCTACCCGAAACAGGTCAAGGTGAAAGGCAAGTTCAACGACGTGTTCGGCGCGAAGCTCGAGGCCGCAATCAGGCGCCTGCAGAAGAAGCGAGGTTTGGTCGTGACGGCGTCGTCGGCTACATGACCTTCAAGGCGCTCGTCCCGCTTGCCGACGCCTTCGACTCCAAGGCGCTGCGAGACTTCGCCGTCCAGCAGGTCGGAGATTGGGGGCTCATCGGGCGCCACTCGGCATTTGCTGGACTTGATATGGGCGTCGACTTCCTCGGCGCCGGGCCGATTCCGATGTTTGCCGACGGTGAGATCGTCCGAGTCGTCCACAAGGGCTCGGGCTGGCCGGGGATAGGCGGCCTGATCGTCGTCAAGTGCGACAAAGGGCCGATGTCTCTGCACCCGATCTACGTCGCCGAGGACATCAAGATCCCGGCCTCGCATAAGGTGGGCAAACGACTGAAGAAGGGCGAGCTGCTGGCAGACGCGACCGGCACCCGCGAAGCGCCGGGTATCGAGATCGGCTGGGCCGGGCCACCGCCCGGCCACATCGGCACCCTCTTCCAATCTCTCCACGGCCATTACTCGATGAACCCCAGGGCCACCTCTGAGGGGACGCACTTCTGGAAGACCCCTCTCGACCTGGATGGCGAAGGGCCTGTGACGGGCCTGGGCACGGCCGTCAGTCTTCCGAATCCCACCCCAGCCGAACCGGCCGGGTGCGGCCGTACTTCGTGAGCCGACCGAACTGCCCCTTCTTCTTTGGGTCCTTGGCGAGGACAGCAACACGGCTGCGCTTCTTGGCGCCGACCTGCCTCCAGCCGCTGCCTGGTGTGAAGACCGACATGTAGCCACCCGGAAGAATCTTCAACGGCTCGTCGATCTTCTTGTTGCGGTCGAACTGACCGGTCGAGCCCGGAATGAACCACTTCGGCAACACGAAATCCGAGACCTTTATCGCCGGGAAGCCCCCGGCCTTGATCGAGTAGGCGAACTCGTCGGCCTCGCACGGGTCGCAGATCTCTTTCGCGAAAAAGCGGGTATCGGTGATCTGGAAATTCTCGCTGATCCACGGGTCGGCGATCATCTCGGCGATCTCGTGCGTCGCGGTCACCGTCGGGCTCGCTCCGAACTTCTTGGCGTCAGCGGCGAAGATGTAGGAGATCGGGCGACCGTCGGGCGTAAAGTCGTGATAGCCGAGGTCGCCGGCCTCATCGCTCTTGTCGGCGAAGACCAGCTTCCAGGCGAGCTCTGGCTCCTTGTCACGCGGGCACCAGACAATCGAGACCGACCTCGGCCACCACTCGCGGACGTGATCCGCAAAGACGTCGAAGGCCGGAAGCCAACGCTGGATCTGCGCATCCTTGAGCACCGTGCTCTTGTTGATGACGTAGATGTTCATCCCTGGCCACGACACCTGTCTTGGGGCGTTACCCGAAGCTGCGGGGCAGGGACTCGAACCCCAACTTCCTGATCCAGAGTCAGGCGTCCTACCATTAGACGACCCCGCAACGGGTCGCGGCCAGTGTACCCACCTGTTCCTGGAAAAGGCTGATCCGCGCCAGGTCCGCGCCCGGCTCTCGCTACAGCTCGAGCCTGTAGGTCTGCACGAGGCGCTGCTCCGTCTCCGTGTCGATGTGTGCGACGACCTCGACGTAGGGCTCGAGCCCTGACCCGCGGAGCTTCGCCTTGAGCAGTCCGTCGATCTGGAAGATCCCGGAGGAGTTGTTCATCCGGATCTCGATCGCAATCGGGCGCTCCTCGCCGTCGGTGATCGTCACGTCCTCGATCGCCGCGGCGGACAACGAGTGCATCGAGACGCGGCCCCGCTCGAACGGGACGCGCGAGCGGCCCTTCGCCATGTCGAGCGCGTCGGCGACGCGGACAAGGCCTGCTTCGATCGTCAGCGGCTGCCCGTCGGCGCGATGGCTGATGATCGCCTGCAGCACCTCGGACACGATCACGGTGCGGTCGGGCTCCTCGTAGATCTTCTCGAGCAGCTCGTGCAGCTTCGGCTCGGCGAGGAACAGGCTGAAGTCCTCGTGGCCGTGCCGGTGGATCGACATGCCGATGCAGTGCGTCAGCGCCGCGAGCGTCACGACGACCTCGGCGTCGTCGCGCGTCATCCCGTAGTCCCGCACAACCGACGGCTCGACGTGATGCTTCGTGAGCTGGCGGAGGAGCTTCAGTGCGATGTTCGCGACGATCTGGATGTGCACCCACGAGTGGTCGTTGATCTCCATGCGCGCGACGGCGTTCACGTTCGAGACGTGCCACCAGCCCTTCAGCTGCTTGTCCTCGTTGACGCGATCGATCAATGTGCGCAGCTTGCGGTTGCCGCGCACGGGCACGTTGATCCGCATCCGCTCGATCGCCTCGGCGGGCGTGAGCCGCGTCTCCTGCTCCGCCTCCTCGGCGATGGGCTGGTCGATCCGCTCGGCGGTCTCCTTGTCGATCGCCATGAATGGAGCATAGTCCGGCCGAGATCCGACGGACCTGACATCAATGCCGCATGCAGGAGCATCGAGAACACCCCGTCCGGCTCGTCGTCGAGGACAATCTCCGGCGCAATCGCCTGACGGTCTTCTTGCGGCTGATCCTCGCGATCCCGCACCTCATCTGGATCATCCTGTGGACGATCGCCGTCATTTTCGCCGCGATCGCGAATTGGATTGCCACGCTCGTGACCGGAACGCCGCCGGCCGGCATTCATCGCTTCATGTGCAGGTACATCCGGTACTCGGTCCATCTCGGTGCCTACATCCATCTGGTCGCGAACTCGTACCCCGGGTTCGTGGGCGAGGAGGGCGAGTACCCCGTCGACGTCCGGCTGCCCGGGCCGGAGCCGCAGGCTCGCTGGAAGACGTTCTTCCGTCTCTTCCTCGCGCTTCCGGCGTTGCTGCTCAGCAGCGCGCTCGGCGGCGCGGGCGGGCCGACCTACGGCGGCGGCAGCAGCCGCAGCGGATCGCGGTACTCGGTAGGCGGCAGCGGCTTCCTGACAGCCGCCGTCGCCGTCCTCGGGTGGTTCGCGAGCCTCGTTCTCGGACGAATGCCCAAGGGCCTTCGGGACGCCGGCGCCTACGGTATCGGCTACAACGCGCAGGGGCTCGCCTACCTGCTACTCGTCACCGAGCGCTACCCGAACGCGGACCCGACGGAGCTCTTAGAGGACGTCGAGCGGCCGCCGCAGCACGTCGTGCACCTGATCGGCGACCCCGAGGACCTGCGGCGCTCCCGACTCACCGTGTTCTTCCGGGTACTGCTCGCTATCCCGCACCTCATCTGGCTCGTGCTCTGGACCGTAGCGGCGGTCGTCGTCGGCATCATCTCCTGGTTTGCGACGCTAATCACCGGGACGCCACCGGCGTCTCTGCACGCGTTCCTCTCGCGCTTCGTGCGGTACTCGCTCCACGTCAACGCATTCCTCTATCTCGCGGCGAACCCGTTCCCCGGCTTCGTTGGCGAGCCGGGCAGCTACCCGCTCGACCTCGCGCTTCCCGGGCCGGAACGGCAGAACCGGTGGATCACCGCGTTCCGGATCGTCCTCGCCGTTCCCGCGTGGATCGTGAACGTCGGGCTCGCCTTTGCGCTCGTGGTTGCGGCGATCTACACGTGGTTCGTTGCACTCGTCCGCGGCGTCGCGCCGTGGGGCCTTCGCAACCTGATGGCCTACGCGCTGCGCTACGGCGCGCAGCTGAACGCGTACCTGTATCTCATCACCGACGCGTATCCGCATGCGAGCCCGCTCGAAGGAGCGGGGGAGGCTCAGCGCCCGGTCGACGAGGAGCAGTGAGCCGAGTCACCGCGCCGCGGGCGCTAGCGCTCGCCGCGCTGGCCGGCGCCTGGGCCACAGCGTCCTGGTTTCTGTGGCAGTCACGGGTTCCCGGATCGCTCCACCTCCCGCGCCTCGACGAGCAGGACTACTTCTCGGCGGCTCAGCTGCGCGCGAGCGCGTCGTTCTCGAGAATAGAGCTCTTGTTCTGGGTCCTGGGCATCGTCGTCCAGGTGGTCGTGCTCGCGTTGTATGCGTGGCGGGGTCACCGGTTCATGGGCGAATCCGCGGCCGGGCCGTTGGGAACCGGGATGCTGCTCGGCATGCTCGGCTTCGCGATCCTCTGGCTCGCGCAGCTGCCTATCTCGGTGCTCGACCTGTGGTGGCAGCGCCGGCACGACCTCGTAACGCTCGGCTACGCGGACTACCTCTTCCAAGGCTGGTTCGCGCTCGGCGGCGAATTCGCGTTCCTCTGCCTCGCGCTCGCGATCGTCATGGGCTTCGCCCAGCTGCTCGGCGATCACTGGTGGCTGCCGGCTGCGCCGATCTTCATTGGTCTCGCCCTTCTGTTCGCGTTCGTGTACCCGTACCTGACGCCGACGCACAGGCTCGAGGATCCGCAGCTGCGAGCGGCCGCACAGCGCTTCGAGAAGATCGAGCACGTCGAGCACACGCCCGTCGTCGTCCAGAACATGCGTGACATCACGTCGATGCCGAACGCGGAAGCGATGGGCCTCGGCCCGAGCCGGCGGGTCGTGCTCTGGGACACGCTCGTCGACGGGCCGTTCTCCAACCGTCAGCTCGAGGTCGTTGTGGCCCACGAGCTCGGCCATCTTTCTCGGGACCACATCTGGAAGTCCCTCGGCTGGTACGCGCTCTTCGCGTTCCCGGGTGCCTATTTGATCGCGCGCGCGGCTCGTCGCCGCGGTGGCCTGGCCCGGCCGGAGGCCGTGCCGCTGTCGCTGCTCGTCCTCGTCGTACTGAGCCTATTGGCGTCGCCCGTCGAGAACGTCATCACTCGTCACATGGAGGCGGAGGCGGACTGGATGTCGCTCCGGACGACCCAGGACCCGGTTGCGGCGAAGCAGCTGTTCCGCCGCTTTGTTCCGACAACGCTCAGCGAGCCCGATCCGAACACATTCGAGTACCTGGTACGCGAGACGCACCCGACCATCATGCAGCGCATCGCCATGGCCGACGCCTACGCCACGTCGGCGGCCCAGTCGCCGTAGAGCGAGGTGTAGAGCCCGCGCTGCGCGAGGAGCTCGTCGTGCGAGCCCTGCTCGATGACCCGTCCGTGCTCGAGCACGACGATGAGGTCTGCGTCGCGGATCGTCGAGAGGCGGTGCGCGATGATGAACGCCGTCCTGTCGGCGAGTAGCACGCGCAGCGCTTGTTCTATCCGCCGCTCGGTTCCGATGTCGACCGAGGAGGTCGCCTCGTCGAGGATGAGGATGCGCGGGTCGGCGAGCAGCGCACGCGCGAACGCGACGAGCTGTCGCTGCCCGAGCGAGAGGCGGGAGCCGCGCTCGCCGAGCTGTGTCTCGTAGCCGTCCTCGAGCCGGAGGATGAACTCGTGCGCGCCGACGGTCTGGGCCGCGCGGACGATCTCGTCCGCGGTCGCGTCGGGCTTGCCGAAGGCGATGTTCTCGGCGACGGTACCGGCGAAGAGGAAGCCCTCCTGTGGGACGACTCCGAGCTGACGTCGCAGCGACGCCTGCGTGACGTCGTTCAGGTCGACGCCGTCGATCGTGATGCGACCGTGCGTCGGCTCGTAGAAGCGGGCGAGCAGCTTCGCGATCGTCGACTTCCCGGCTCCGGTATGGCCGACGAGCGCGACGGTCGTGCCGGCCGGAACGTCGAGTTCGATCCCGTGCAGCACCTCGTCGCCGCGCCCGTACGTGAAGCGGACGCTGTCGAACGCGACGTGACCGCCGATCTGCGCGAGCTCGCCGGCTCCCGACCTGTCGACCACCTCCGGCGCCTCGTCGAGGACGCCGACGATCTTGTCGAGTGCCGCCGTCGCCGAGAGAAACGTGTTGTAGAGCTGCGACAGCTGCTGTACCGGGTCGAAGAAGTTCTGGACGTAGAGCATGAAGGCGAAGAGCGTGCCGAGTGTCAGCGAGCCGCCGAAGTAGAGATGGCCGCCGTAGGCGAGGACGACGGCGAGCGCGACCGACGAGAGCAGGTCGACGACCGGGAAGTAGAAGCTGTTGAGGACGACCGTCTGCATGTTCGCATCGCGGTAGCGCTGCGCCACGGAGCGGAAGTTCTCGAACGCCGGCTGCTCGCGCGTGAATGCCTGGAGGACGCGCATCCCCGCAATGTCCTCGGCGAGCGTGGCGGTAACGAGGCCGAGCCGCTCGCGCACCGCTGCGTACGCACGGGCGGAGCGCGAGCGGAAGATCGCCGTCGCGAGGCTCATCAGCGGGATGACGGCGCACGTTGCGAGTGCGAGCCGCCAGTCGAGGACGAAGAGGATGATCGCGGTGCCGACGAGCATGAGGGTGTTCTGGACGAGGCTCGTGACACCGTCGGTGACGAGCTGATCGATCGCCTCGACGTCGTTCGTGAGCCGGCTGATGATCACACCGGCGCGGTTGCGCTCGTAGAAGCCGAGCGAGAGCTTTTGGAGGTGGTCGAAGAGGCGGTTGCGCAGGTCGGCGAGGATGCGCTCGCCGACCCAGCCCGTGAGGTAGGTCTCGACGTACGTCATGCCCCAGTTCGCGAGGCCGGCGCCGACGAAGATGGCGACGACCAGGTAGATCTCGTTGCCGCCACGCTGCTGGATTGCGTCGTCGAGTGCGAGCTTCGCGAGGTAGGGCGGGGCGAGCGCCGTCGCGGTGGCCGCGAGCAGCGAGAGCACCGAGAGCGCGGTTCGCCCGCGGTACGGCCGGGTCAGGCGCCAGAGCAGGCCGAGGCGCCGCCGCGTCTTGCCCCAGGACCAGTCGTCGACCTGCGCGCCTCGCGGGTCCATGAGACTGCTGCCGGCCTGGTAAACCTTCACGCGACGTCCTCCATCTCGCCACGCGCCTCGACCGCGTCGGCGAACTGCCGCTCGAGCAAACCGTGCTCGTAGATCTCGCGGTAGACCGCGCTCGTCTGCACGAGCTCGTCGTGCGTACCGCGGGCCGCGATGCGGCCGTTGGCGAGCACGACGATCTCGTCGGCGAGCGCGAGCGTCGACAGACGATGCGCGATGATCAGCGTCGTCCGGTTACGCGTCGCGGCTCGGAGGCCGGCCCGGATGCGCGCCTCGGTCGTCGCGTCGACGGACGCGGTTGCGTCGTCGAGGATGAGCACCCGCGGGTCGACTGCGAGCGCCCGCGCGATCGCGATTCGCTGCCGCTGTCCGCCCGAGAGCGTGATCCCGCGCTCCCCGATCACCGTGTCGTAGCCTTTCGGCAGCCGTTCGATGAACTCGTGGGCCTGGGCCGCTCGCGCGGCCCTCTCGATCTCGTCCTGCGAGAGATCGCTACGCCCGAAGGCGATGTTCTCGCGCACGGTCGCCGAGAAGAGGAACGGGTCTTGCGCGATCACTCCGATCTCTCGTCGCAGTGAGTGGAGCGTCACGTCGCGAACGTCGACGCCGTCCAGCTCGACACAGCCATCGGTCACGTCGTAGAACCTTGGCACGAGCGACGTCAGCGTCGTCTTCCCCGAGCCGGTGTGGCCGATGAGCGCGATCGAGCTGCCGGGCGTGACGTCGAGGTTGACCCCCGCCAGCACCGGTCGCCCCGGCAGGTACTCGAACGAGACGTCCCTGAAGCGAATGGCCCCGTCGCCCGGCGGCAGCTCGATCGCGTCCGGCTTGTCCGCCACCTCTTCGGGCTCGTCGATGATCTCGAAGATCCGCTCGCCGGCTGCAGTCGCCCGCTGCGCTTGGCCGATCCACATGCCGAGGGCGCGCAGGGGGAGCACGAGCATCCCGAGGTAGAGGTTGAACGCGACGAAGCTGCCGGGCGTGAGCGAGCCGTTCCTGACCATGCGCGCGCCGACGAGGAGCACGGCGGCCTGGGCGAGCAGGGGCACGAAGGAGATGAGCGGAACGTAGGTCGCGCGCTGGCGGTTCGCGCGCAACGTTTGCTCGAAGACGCGCTCGGAGCGCGCGTTGAACTTCGCCTGCTCCGCCGGCTCCTGTGCGAACGCCTTCACGACGTGGACGCCGACGATATTCTCCTCGGCGACAGTGGCGACGTCGGCGAGCCGCTGCTGAACGTCGCGCAGCGTCGGGTGGGCGATGTGGCTGTAGCGGTACGCGAGCGCCACCAGCAGCGGCGTGACGGCCAGCACGATCAACGCGAGCCGCGCCTCGAAGAAGAAGAGGACAGCGGTCACCGACACGACGGTCAGCACGTTCTGGAAGAAGAAGATCAGCCCGTAGCCGAGGAAGAAGCGCACGCCCTGAAGGTCGACGCTCGCCCGCGACATGAGCTGTCCGGTCTGGTGGCGGTCGTAGAAGCCGAACGAGAGCCGGACGAGGTGCGAGTAGAGGCCGCTTCGCATGTCCATCTCGACGTCGAGGGCCTGGCGGCCGGAGATCAGGCGGCGGCCGGCCATCAGGACGGCGCGGAGCAGCCCGAGCCCGACGATCGCGGCGACGGAGATCCACAGCCTCCGGGTGTCGTGGTGGAGGAGCGCCTGGTCGATCACGTCGCGGCCGGTGATCCACACGAGCGCGATCTGCGCCGCTTGCGAGCCGACTGCGAGCACGACCGACAGGATGAGCCCGGCGCGGTAGGGCCGCAGGAAGCCGAGCAGCCTCATGAAGGTCGAGCGATACGGGACGGCGCTCACCGAATCAGGGTACGTTCCGCAGCCTGACTTCAGTCAGGCTGCAGCCCTTTCGAAACGACTGCGGCCCCTGATCTAGCCAGCGCGCGTGGGCCGAATTATGCGCGGCGCAGCAGGACGAGCAGAGCCTCCCTTACCGGAGGCCTGAGAGCGTAGACAAGCATGAACAGGGATTCGCGCGCGAGCCGCTGTGCGTGCTGGTCGAGGAGGACGGTGCGGCTCCCCTCGGTCACCATCAGCGTCGCGGCTGCTCGGTGCCCGAGCTCCGCTGCGGCGGCGCGAGATGCGTTGATGTCCGCTTCGTCGAGCGAAGCGCGGACAGCGGCGAGCTCGTCGTCGAGCGATGAAGGCCCGAGCAGCGAGCAGCAGCGGCGGACAATTCCGAGCGCGAAGGCGGCGTGGATGCGTAGCACCTCGGACGGCGTCGGTCCGTCCACGTACGGGTAGCTCGACGTCAGCCGATCGCCGGGGACCAGCAGCCGGTCGAAGTCCGCACGCACCGTCGCGCTCGCCTGGATCGCGACGAGCTCGAGCGGGGTCACCGAAAGCTCTGGTCCTGTGACGGCGTCGACGAAGAGCCAGACGACGCGCCCGTCCTCGTCCCGCGCGGCAGTATGGACGACATCGATTCGTCCCCAGCCGGAGAGCCACGGCGATCTCCCGCTGAGGAGCCAGTCGGCGCCGTTCCGTATGGCGTGCAGGGTCGGCTGCGGCAGTGCGCCGCCCAGGGCGAGTCCCGCGCGCATCGTGCCGCGCGCGAGCGGCTCCAGCCAGCGCTCCTGTAGCTCCGGCGAGCCACCCTCGGCGATTGCGTGCACGGCTCCGAGGTGCTGGCCCCAGACGAAGGCGGTCGTCAGGCATCCGCTCGCGAGCGCTTCGATCACCGCACAGGTCGTTTCGAAGTCTCCCTCGAGGCCGCCGACGGACGCGGGCGCCGCGAGCCCGTAGAACCCGGCCTCCGCGAGCGCATCGAGCAGCTCGACGGCCACGACGTCGGCTCGGTCGGTGTCGAGCGCGGCCGGGAAGAGGACCTCATCGGCGAGCTGCTGTGCCATGGTCACGACCCGCTCGTCCACGAGCCGAGCCTATGTCAACCGGGTGAGCTCGTCGTGCACGAGCGCGACCGCGACGTCGAGGCGGGCGCGGTGCGCGGGCAGGTTGAGCCAGCCGCTCGCGCCGGAGGGATGCGGCAGCGGGATCACCGGGACGTTGTCGAGCTCGTAGCGCCTGCCGATGGACTCGGTCAGCTGCGAGAGGCCGAGCAGGCGCCGAAGTG
>Ga0137366_10005280_pt1 | contig 10137 bp, 9 predicted proteins | sample SagtaG_8_FD_104938 | JGI IMG/M metagenome (GOLD analysis project Ga0137366, IMG submission 104938) | Vadose zone soil microbial communities from Sagehorn Ranch, Mendocino, California, USA - Sage1_L_60_16 metaG | ecosystem: Environmental > Terrestrial > Soil > Vadose zone | place: USA: California... | reverse complement strand
GCGTATTCGTGTGGAACATGCCCAACTTCGCGCGGATGATGTACACCGGCATCATTGGCCGGCGACGGGTGAGCCTCGTGGAGCCGCCGATTTGCGAGCGCTGCGGGAGCGTCCTGCTCCTGCAGGCGAAGCATGTGGCCTACGCCCGTGTGGTGCGCCATGCGCATGCCGACGTCGCTCTGATCTTGAGCTGCCCGACTTGCCGCACCGAAGGGGCGATGCTCGTGGGCCCGGACGCGCAGGCCGCGCTCCGCCAGGGACTCACCTATCTCGCCCTCGCCCGCGGGAGCCGGCAACGCGTCGAGGACGCCGCCCGTCTGGTCGAAAGCGCAGGCGGGCCCGATCGCCTGATCAGCGACGTGGCCCGTCGCGAACTCACCCTGCGCAGCCTCGGCGCGGAACGGCGCCTCGCGCTCGAAATGGCCGTGGACGAGCGCGCGGAGGTCGAAGATTTGGAGCGCCACTGGAAGGAGGCCGAGGAGATCGCCGAGATCGCCGATGGTATGCTGTCCACTACAACGGACCTGGAGGAGGAGTTGCGGCGCCTAAAGCAGCGGGAGCGGCCAAAGGGCGATCAACCGTCTAGTTGAAATTCAGTCTTTTGCCGTCCCTCCGCGGCGACTATCTTCAGAATCCTCATGGCCGACACGCTCACCCACCTGACCGCCCGCAAACCCGCCTGGCTCAAAGTCCCGGCACCCGGCGGGCCTAACTACCTCTCCCTGAAGCACCTCATGAGGGACTTGAAGCTCCACACGGTGTGCGAGGAGGCCCATTGTCCCAACATCGGAGAGTGCTGGGAGCACCGGGCGGCCACGTTCATGATCCTGGGTGATGTGTGCACGCGGAACTGTGCATACTGCGCCGTCGCGCATGGGACCCCGGCTGCACTCGACACGGACGAGCCCGCCCGGCTCGCCGCCGCAGTCGACCAGATGGACCTCCGGCACGTCGTCATCACCAGCGTGGACCGGGACGACCTGCCGAACGGTGGCGCCGAAATATTCGCGGCGGCGATCGCCGAGATCCGCCGCCGGCGGCCCGGGATCTCGGTCGAAGTGTTGATCCCGGACTTCAAGGGGAGTGAGCGGGCGCTGCGGCTCGTCGTCGAGGCGAAGCCCGATATCCTGAACCACAACCTCGAGACCATCGAGCGACTGTACCGGCTGGCGAGACCCGGCGGCCGGTTTTCCCGGGCGCTCGAGCTGCTGCGACGGGCCAAGGAGATGGACGCCGGCATGCTCACGAAGTCGGGGATCATTTGCGGGCTGGGGGAAGACTGGGATGAGCTGCTGGTGGCGATGCGGGACCTGCGCGCGCAGGACGTGGACATCTTGACCATCGGTCAGTACCTCCGTCCCTCGAGCCAGCATCTCCCGATCGCGCGGTACTACACGCCCGACGAGTTCGCCGCGCTCCGCCGCCACGGCCTCGAGATGGGCTATCGTCACGTAGAAGCCGGCCCGTTGGTGCGCTCGAGCTACCACGCGTGGGAGCAGGTGGAGCGAGCGACCGCCACCCGTTAGACCGCTCACCGATCGCCATGGCCACGGCAACCGCCCAGACCACCGACACGCCTGCCCAGCGCGAGCTGGAGCGGCGCATGCTGCGCCAGATGCTCCTGATCCGCCGCTTCGAAGAGAAGGCCGCCGAAGCGTACGCCCTGGGCAAGATCGGCGGCTTCTGTCATCTCTACATCGGCCAGGAGGCGGTGGCGGTCGGCTCGCTCTCCGTACTGCGCGACGACGACTACGTGATCTCCTCGTACCGCGAGCACGGGCAGGCGCTCGCGCGGGGCGTGCCGGCGAGTGCGCTCATGGCCGAGTTGTTCGGCAAGGCGACGGGCTGCTCGAAGGGGAAGGGTGGCTCGATGCACCTGTTCGACGCCGGCAGGCGGTTCATGGGCGGCCACGGGATCGTTGGCGGCCACATTCCGCTCGCCGCCGGGCTCGGGTTCGCGATCCGGTACAAGGGCGGCGACCAGGTCTGCCTCTGCTACTTCGGCGAGGCGGCGGTCAACATCGGCGCCTTCCACGAGACGCTGAACATGGCCTCCGTGTACAAGCTGCCGGTGATCTTCTTGTGCGAGAACAACCGCTACGGCATGGGCACGGCGTTCGAGCGGGTGGCAGCCGTGACCGATGTCGTGGAGCACGCCTGCAGCTACGACATGGCGGCGGAGCTGGTGAACGGCATGGACGTGATCGCGGTGTACGAGGCGACCCGGCGCGCCGCCGAGCGCGCCCGCAAGGGCCGCCCCACCCTGCTCGAGGTTCGGACCTACCGGTTCATGGGCCACTCGATGTCCGACCCGTTGCACGGCGTGTACCGCACTAAGGAAGAAGTAGAGGAGCAGCGCAAGCGCGACCCGATCTCGCAGCTCGCCGGGAAACTCAAGGAGGAGGGCGCGCTGGACGACGCGGGGATGGACGCCCTCGACGCCGAGGTGCGCGCGGAGGCCGAGGACGCGGTGCGCTTCGCCGATCAGAGCCCCGATCCCGATCCCGCCGAGCTCACCACCCACGTGCTGGCCGATTGATGGCGACGCTCACCTACCGCGACGCCCTCAACCAGGCGCTGCGCGAGGAGATGCAACGCGACCCCGACGTGTTCCTCATGGGTGAGGAGGTCGGGGTGTACCAGGGCGCTTACAAGGTGAGCCGCGGCCTGTTGGAGGAGTTCGGGCCGATGCGAGTCGTGGACACACCGATCGCCGAGCTCGGCTTCGCCGGTATCGGCGTGGGCGCCGCCATGGCGGGCCTGCGCCCGGTGATCGAGTTCATGACGTGGAATTTCGCCGTGCTGGCCCTCGATCAGATCGTCAACTCGGCCGCGAAGATCCTGTACGAGTCGAGCGGCCAGATCCCGATCCCGATCGTGTTTCGAGGGCCCAACGGCGCGGCGCTGCAGCTCGCGGCGCAGCACTCGCAGGCGTGGGACTCCTGGCTGTCCCATATCCCGGGGCTGAAGGTCGTAGCGCCCGCGACCCCGGCGGACGCGAAGGGCCTCCTCAAGGCGGCGATCCGGGACAACAACCCGGTCATCGTGCTCGAAGGCGAGATGCTGTACAACCTCAAGGGTGAGGTTCCGGACGGCGAGCACATCGTCCCGATCGGGCGGGCGGACGTCAAGCGGCCGGGGCGCGACGTCACGCTCGTCTGCCACTCGAAGACCGTCGCGGTGACCCTCAAAGCCGCCGAGCAGCTGGCCGAGCAGGAAGGCGTGTCGGCCGAAGTGCTCGACCTGCGCTCGCTGCGCCCGCTCGACGAGGAGACGATCCTCGGCTCGGTCGCGCGCACCAACCGCGCGGTCGTGGTCGAAGAAGGGTGGCCCCACGCCGGCATCGGCGCGCAGGTGGTGGACGTCATCCAGCGTGAGGCCTTCGACCAGCTGGACGCGCCGGTGCTGCGGGTCACGCAGGCCGACGTCCCGATGCCCTACAACAAGCAGCTCGAGCGGCTCGCGAAGCCTTCCCCCGACCGCGTGGTTGCCGCGGCACGCCGCGTCCTCTATCTCGACTGACCCCCTGTGGCCACCAATGTCTATATGGAAGCGCTCTCTCCAACGATGGAGGAGGGACGCGTGGTGAAATGGCACAAGCGGGACGGGGACCCGGTGAAGACGGGCGACACGCTGGCCGAGGTCGAGACCGACAAGGCCGTGATGGAGCTCGTGGCCCGCGCGGACGGCGTGCTGCGCCAGGTCGCCGCCGCCGAGGGCCAGACCGTCGCAGTCGGGAGCGTGGTGGCCGTGATCGCCTCGCCCGGGGAAACGGTTGGCGCAACTGTAGCCGCGGCTCCCCCGCCCGCCCGTGCGCCGTCGGGAAGCGGGATGCGGGATGCGGGAAGCGGGAAGCGAGATGCGGGAGGCGGAGCGCCTGCTCCGGCCGACGCAGCGCGCGTGAAGGCTTCGCCGCTAGCCAAGCGTATCGCGAAAGAGGCGGGCGTCGATCTCAAGGTCGTCACCGGATCGGGACCAGGGGGCCGAGTTGTCAAGCGCGACCTGGAGCGTGCAGCGCCGCGCGCCCCAGTATCCGGCGCCACCCCAGCGGTCGTCGAGTCGCATCCCGCATCCCGCATCCCGCATCCCGAGGTCACCGGGGCTCCGTTTGAAGACGTGCCTCTCACCCAGATCCGTAAGACGATCGCGAAGCGGCTCGCGACGTCCCTCGGCCCCGTTCCCCATTTCTTCCTCACGACGGAAGTGGACATGGAGCGGGCGAACGAGGCGCGGGATGCCCTGAACAAGCAGCTCGGAGACCAGGGGAAGGTCTCGTTCAACGACATCATCATCAAGGCGACCGCGCACGCGCTCACCAAGCATCCGGCCTGCAACGCCTGGTTCCAAGAGGACCACATCCGCTACTGGCACGAGGTCCACATTGGGATGGCGGTGGCGGTGGAAGACGGGCTCATCACACCCGTGATCCGGAACGCGGGACTCAAGTCGCTCGCCGACATCGGCCGCGAGGCGAAGGAGCTGGCCGAGCGGGCCCGCAACCGCCGGCTGCAGCCGAACGAGTACACGGGGGCGACGTTCTCTGTCTCGAACCTGGGAATGTTCGACATCGACCAGTTCACCGCGGTGATCAATCCACCGGAGGCCGGAATCATCGCCGTCGGCTCGATCGTTCAGAAGCCGGTGGTCGTGGACGGCCAACTCGGGGCGCGGCGCCGCATGCGGATCACGATGAGCTGCGACCACCGGGTGATCGACGGTGCGACGGGGGCGGCGTTCCTGCGCACCCTCAAGCAGATGTTGGAGAATCCACTAGCGATGCTCTTGTAATGCGGAATGCGGAGTGCGGAGTGCGGAATGGACAGGCTGGCGTCGTAGCGTAACCTCGGGGTTCGACCCCCGCACTGACACTCCGCATTCCGCATTCCCCATTCCGCACTGGGGGAGGGGGAAAATTGGCGAACGTGTTTGACGTGATCATCCTTGGGGGAGGGCCCGCCGGCTACGTCGCCGCGATCCGCTCCGCCCAGCTCGGCATGAGCACCGCGGTGATCGAGAAGGAGAAGCTCGGCGGAGTGTGCGTCAACATCGGGTGCATCCCCACCAAAGCGCTGCTCCACTCCGCCTACATCGCAAGCCTGCTGCGCGACGCCAAGGAATTCGGCGTCGAGGCCGGCGCCGTGAAGACCGACTACGGCGTCGCGATGCAGCGTTCCCGCAAAGTGAGCGACCAGAACTCCAAGGGCGTCGAGTTCCTGATGAAGAAGAACAAGGTCACGGTCGTGAAGGGCGCCGGGGTGCTTCAGCCCGGCCGCAAGGTGAAGGTCGGAAACGACCTGCACGAGGCGAAAAAGGCCGTGATCATCGCGACTGGATCGCGCGTGAAGGGCCTGCCGCAGATCGGCCTCGAGATCAACAAGACCACGGTGATCTCCTCCGACGAGGCGCTGTTCCTCGAGAAGGCCCCCGCGTCGATGGCGATCATCGGCGCGGGCGCCGTCGGCATGGAGTTCGCCGACATCTTCCACGCCTTCGGCACCAAGCTGACTCTGATCGAGGCACTCCCTCGGATCCTGCCGCTCGAGGACGCCGAGGCGTCGGACGCCCTGGCGAAGAGTTACAAGAAGCGGGGCATCGAGGTGATCGCCGGCGCCAAGGTGAAGAAGGGCACGCCCGGGAAGGACAAGGTGACGTTGGAGGTCGAGGCGGGCGGCGCCACGCAGAAGATCGAGGTCGCGACCGTGCTGATGGCGGCGGGTCGCGCGGTGAACACCGAGAACATCGGCCTGGCGGAATGCGGCGTGCAAGTGACCGACCGCGGCTTCATCAAGGTCGATCAGAGCCTGCAGACGACGGCGCCGGGCTACTACGCCATCGGCGACGTAGCGGGGCCGCCGATGCTCGCCCACAAGGGAATGCGGGAGGGCGTGACGGTCAGTGAGCTCGTCGCGGGCAAGAAGGCGCACGCCATCAGGTACGATAACGTGCCCAGCGTCACGTACTGCCACCCGGAGGTGGCCAGCATCGGGCTCACCGAGGATCAATGCAAGGAGCGGAAGGTCGAGTACGTGGCCGGCCGCTTCCCGTTCTCGGCGAACGGCCGGGCGCGGGGAACGGGCGAGACCGAGGGGTTCGTGAAGATCCTGCGCGACAAGAAGTACGGCGAGATCCTGGGCGCGCACATCGTGGGCGGGCACGCGTCCGAGATCATCCACGAGCTGGCGGTGGCACGGGAGAACGAATACACGGTGGAAGAGGTCGAGCTGGCGATTCACGCGCATCCGACCATGTCCGAGGCCGTGGCCCAAGCCGCGCTCGATTCGCTGGGCCGCGTGGTGGACATGTGACCGGTCCCGCGCCCGCTCGGGAAAAGGATCCGCTCGCCATCGGAATCGGCGCCCTAGGCACGGGCGTCGGCTTCGGGGGTGCGTGCCTGACGATCGTGCTCTTGCTCGTGCGCTTTCTGCAGCGGACCGAGATCAGTCGGTACGGCGAAAGCGTGCGCGAGATCGATCCCATCTGGGGCACCGTCGGGGGGATGATCGTCGCCGTGATCTTCAGCTGGCGGCGCAGTCAAGAACTCGAGAATATCTGGCAGCGCGGTGTGATCAGCGCGTTGTCGGTGTTCGGGACCTTCTTCCTGGGAATCCTCGCGGTTCCGGTGTGGCACTTCCTGCAATTCACCGGCATGGCGCTCCTGACGGCCGGCAGCTTCGCGCTGGGCATTGCGGGAAGCCGCTGGGCGGTGAGAGGACGTGCGGCATCGTGAGCGGCCGCGTCCTCGACGTCGTGCAGGCCGGCGTGGTCCCGTACGCCGAAGCACTCGCGTGGCAGCGCGCCCTCGCCCAGGCCCGCATCGACGGCGGCCTGGCGAACGACCGGCTCCTCCTCCTCGAGCATCCCGCGGTGGTGACGTTGGGCCGCAACTCCGACGCGGGCCATCTCCTCAGTCGCGACGGAGTAGAGGTCTTCGAGATCGAGCGCGGCGGGGACGTGACGTTCCACGGCCCCGGCCAGCTCGTCGGCTACCCGATCATCGACCTGACCCACCACAAGCCGGATCTGCACTGGTATCTGCGCACCGTGGAGCAGGCGCTGATCGACGCGCTCGCCGAGCTCGGCATACCCGCCGCGCGGAACCCGGGTTACACCGGTGTCTGGACCGGGGGGGGAAGCCGCAAGATCGCGAGCATCGGGATCCACGTGAAGCAATGGGTCACGTGGCATGGGTTCGCGCTGAACGTCACGAACGACCTCGCCCAGTTCGAACGCATCGTGCCGTGCGGGATCCCGGGTGTGGAGATGACGTCGATAGAACGGGAGCTGGGAGCAGGGGGCAGGGAGCAGGGGCTTTGGGACGAGACTGTTGCGGCGGTGGTTCGGGGCTTCGAGTCAGCATTCAACCTGACCGCCAGGGTGGCTCCTCGTGACGGAATTCCTCGAGAAGTTGCGCCGACGTTCGCCGGTGGCTGAAGACCGCCTGCCACCGGGCCAAGTCCTGACCACCAAATGGCCGGTGCTCCACTACGGCGACGTGCCGACGGTGGACACGCGCACCTGGACCTTCGAGGTGTCCGGGTTAGTGAACCGACCGTTCACCCTCACCTACGACGAGCTGCTCGAGCTGCCGCGGAAGTCGGTGCGCTGTGACATCCATTGCGTCACGCGCTGGAGCCGGCTCGACAACACGTTCGAGGGCGTGGCGGTGCGGCTCCTGCTGGAACGCGCTGGGGTGAAGCCCGACGCGCAGTACTGTCTCGTCTCGGCCGAGCAGGGGTTCACCACCAACCTGCCGCTCGGCGATCTGGATCGCCCGGACAACCTGATCGCGCTCAAGTGGAGCGGGGAGTGGCTCACGCCCGAGCACGGGGGGCCTGCCCGGCTGTTGGTGCCGCACCTGTATTTCTGGAAGAGCGCGAAGTGGGTACGGGGGTTCACGCTAGTCGACCAAGACGTTCCCGGGTTCTGGGAGCAGAACGGGTACCATATGCGCGGCGATCCGTGGAAACAGGAGCGCTATGGCGGACGGGGTCTCACGCAACACGACATCAACCGGCTGCGCAATCTCAGCAAGAAGGGCACCTAGCACGATGTCTCCGCTGCCATGCCTTGCGACCCTGGCCGCGCTCGTCGCGCAGGCCGCACCGCACCGGGACACGGTCCCCCTGTACACGGACCTGGGCGACCATCACGTCCCGATCACGACCCCGGTTCCGCTCACCCAGCGGTATTTCGACCAGGGCATGCGGCTCGTGTACGGTTTCAACCACGGTGAGGCGATCCGCTCGTTCGACGAAGCCGCGCGACTCGACTCGAACTGTGCGATGTGCTACTGGGGCGCGGCCTATGCGTACGGCCCACATGTGAACGCCGGAATGGACTCCGCCGCCGGGCTCGCGGCATACCAGGCTCTCGAGCAGGCGCGGTCGCGCCTCCGACATGCGAGCCCGCGGGAGCAGGCCTACATCGGCGCGCTCGCGAAGCGGTACGCACCGGTCCCCCCGGCCGCGCGCGCGGCGCTCGACGCGGCTTACGCGGCAGCCATGGGCGAGGTCGTGCAGCGGTATCCCAACGACCTCGACGCCGCGACGCTGTACGCCGAGGCGCTGATGGATAAGCGCCCGTGGAACTACTGGGACAAGAAGACGGGGCAGCCGTATCCCGGGACCCGCGAGATCGTGGCCCAGCTCGAGCGCGTGCTGCGGTCCGAGCCGCGCCACCCCGGTGCATGCCACTATTACATCCACGCGGTCGAGGCGGTGGCTCCGGAGAAAGCGGTCCCGTGCGCCGAGCGGCTCGCGGCACTCATGCCCGGCGCCGGGCATCTCGTCCATATGCCCGCCCACATCTACATCCGGGTGGGACGCTACGCCGACGCGATCGCGGTCAACGAACATGCGGTCCACGCCGACGAAGTCTTCATCGAGGGGCAGAAGCCCCAAGGCCTGTACCCGCTCGCCTACTACCCGCACAACCACCACTTCATGGCGTTCGCCGCGACCCTCGCCGGCAAGAGCGCGCTGGCCATCGAGGCGGCGAAGCGGACCGCGGCGACCACTCCCGTCGGGGCCGCGAAGCAGGTGCCGTTCCTCGAACCGTATCTCCACTACACCTATCTGACCCTCGTGACGTTCGGCCGCTGGGACGAGCTGCTCGCCATGCCGCTGCCGCCGGTGGACCTCGCGTACTCGCGGGGCATGGCCCACTACGCGCGCGGCGTCGCGCTGGCGGCGACGCGCCGCTTCGCGGAAGCCCAGGCGGCACTCGATACGCTGCAACAAATCGCCGCCGGTGGAACGCAAGCCTACGCCTCGGCCGGGTGGACGACGCCGAGCACCAATCTCCAGATCGCGACGCATGCGCTCTTGGGCGAGATCGCGGCACGGCGGGGAGGGCTCGAGGAGAGCATCGCGCATTTTCGGGAGGCAATGAAGATCGAGGACGACCAGCTGTATACCGAGCCGCCCGACTGGTATTACCCGATCCGCCACTCGCTGGCCGCGGTGCTCCTCCGGGCGGGCCGCCCCGCGGAAGCGGAACACCTGTATCGCGAGGACCTCAAGCGGTTCCCGGAGAACGGCTGGTCACTGTTCGGGCTGGCACAGGCGCTGCGCGCGCAGGGGAAGACCAGCGAGGCGGCGGACGTGGACACCCGGTTTGCACGCGCCTGGGCCGGGGCGGATGTGACACTCACGGCCTCCCGCTTCTAGGCCAAGAGCTCCGCGACTTCGCGCGCCGCCGCCTCCTGACGGCGGCCTTCCTCACCCATGTCGCGGACGAGATCCCCGAGCGCCTCCGCTCCTTCCGCTGCGATCGTCCCAGCCTGCCAACCGCTCAGGGCGGCGCTCGCCTCGAGCAGCCGCTGGGTCAGGACATCACGGCCGCGCTCGCAGCGGCTCAGCGCATCGAGCCAACCCGGCGGCGCGTCCGCCAAGCGATCGCGCCGCGCATCGAACGCGGCGAGATGCTGCTCGAGCGCCGCGAGATCCCGCGCGGCGTCGCACGCCGCGATGACCAGCTGCTCGAGTCGGCTCGCTCCATCGCCGGCGGCGGTGACCGCATCGGCGCGGCGCAGCAGGTCGATCAGCAGGGCGCGGGCGGCGCCCGTCGGCAAGGCCGCGAGCGCGCGCACGGCGGCGCGCTCCCCGTCGGCCGGCAGCGTCGAGCGCCGGGAGGACG
>Ga0137366_10005274_pt1 | contig 10144 bp, 9 predicted proteins | sample SagtaG_8_FD_104938 | JGI IMG/M metagenome (GOLD analysis project Ga0137366, IMG submission 104938) | Vadose zone soil microbial communities from Sagehorn Ranch, Mendocino, California, USA - Sage1_L_60_16 metaG | ecosystem: Environmental > Terrestrial > Soil > Vadose zone | place: USA: California... | reverse complement strand
AACTGGCAAAGCTGCACGACCCGGCGCAGCCCAAACGGCTCAAAGAAGTCAAGCAGACCCGTCCCATGATTGCGCCGCAGTCGCAGCGCAATCAGGACCGCTTGCTGGCGCTGGGCCTCGGCTTTCCGCAGCTGCGCGATGTCTTGCTGAAGCTAGCGCCCGAACATTTTGACGGCAGCCTGCGCCGCGCGGTTTTCGAAGTTATTCGGCGGTTGGATGACCACAAATTGACTGCTGAGCTCATTGAGCGATTGCGTCCAGATGAATTATGTGTCAAAATAAAGGAATTAGAATTATTGCAAGAGCAAGAGTATGCATTTTATGACGACTCGCTCTATTATAAGGCAAGTGATTTATCAAAACTGGTCCTACGTGACTTCAAAACAAAACAAAAGGACGCCTTGGCACACGAGATGAGCCAGCTGCCTGATGATCAGCAGCGCCGGGCAAAAAACGAGCAGTACAAGCAGCTCATTAAAGAGATCCAAGCACTTAAACCGTAGGAGACAACGCATGGCAAAGAAAAAAGTAACAGATGACGAAGTCATACAAACACCGGCCGACGACCAGGCTTTTGACGACGGAGCGACAGATGACGCGACTCTTGGCGATGACACCGTCCTGACCCACGATGACGCGCTCGAACCAGTTCCTGACGAGCTGGAAAGCGAAGAAGAATGGCAGGACGAAGAGGACGTAACCACCAATCCATCGTATCTGGATGATATCTCGGACGATTCGGTTCGGCTGTATTTGCGTGAGATCGGCAAAATTCCGCTGCTCAACCCAGAGGAAGAGCTCGAGCTGGCGCATCGGGTCAAGGCCGGCGACAAGGACGCCAAGGACAAAATGGCTGAGGCTAACATGCGCCTGGTGGTGAGTATTGCCAAGCGTTACAGCGGCCGTGGATTGGACTTTTTGGACCTGATCCAGGAGGGCAATACCGGACTGCTGCGTGCGGTGGAGAAGTTTGATCCGGACAAAGGCTTTAAATTTAGCACGTACGCCACCTGGTGGATCCGCCAGGCCATTACCCGTGCTATCGCCGACCAGGCGCGTACTATTCGTATCCCCGTGCACATGGTCGAGACCATCAACAAGCTGCTGCGCACCCAGCGTCGTCTGACCCAAGAAATTGGTGGCGAGCCAACCAACGAACAGATTGCCGCGGCCATGGATATGGACGTCGACAAGGTCGAGTACGTGATGAAGATCAAGCAAGACATCACCAGCCTCGATGCCAATGTCCGTGACGACGATGATGACTCCGTGCTCGGCGACTTTATCGAAGACGACGAGGCTGTCAGTCCCGAGGACGCCGCCACGACCCAGCTGCTCAAAGAGCAAGTCAAGGCCATGCTGAATGTCCTGACCGACCGCGAGCAGAAGATCCTGAAAATGCGTTTTGGCCTAGAAGACGGCAAAAGCCACACGCTGGAAGAAGTCGGCCAGGAGTTTAGCGTCACCCGCGAGCGTATCCGTCAGATAGAAGCCAAGGCGCTGAGCAAACTGCGCAAGCACAAGGACGCGAAGAAATTGTACGAATATTTGCAGTAATTCGTCCAAACTACATAACTAGCCCGCCTGACCTCACTCTCTCTTCAAAACGGCCCTCGCCGCAAAAGCGGCTCAGTCTGCGGGAAACGCAGATGTTTTTCAGAGAGAGTGAGGTCAGGCGGGCTGCGCGTAAGATTGGTCGGTTAGCCTGCGTTAAGGTTACTCTTTTATTTTTTGCCACTTAATGGTATAGTCTGTCCTGCGTAGACCGACAATGACGAAGGGATGCGTCAATGAGTTGCAGGTTGACCTCGCGCCTCACGAGCAGCCGCAACACCCGCAATATACTGTATTTGCAGTTGATCAGAGTCTGTGCGCTTGCATACATTGCGGCACCGCAGAAGGTGACGTACATGATGCATCACGGACTCACCAAGACCCAAGCAGTTTTGATTCTGACCGGAGTAGGAGGTGTGGTAGCGGTCCTGGCCCAAATACCAACGGGCTGGTTGGCCGACCGGCAGCTCAAGTGGAGTATCGCCCTGGGCGGCAGTGCCATGGCGCTGGCATACGGGGCGTACAGTATCGGTGGCAGCATCGGTTGGTTTGTCGTGTACGAGGTTTTCATTGGCCTGGGCATGGCGGCCATCGCAGCTGGGCCTGACGTACTACTGCGTGAGACCGACCTCGCGATGGGTGGGGGTCCCGAATCCTACACCGCAAGAGGGCGGGTCATGCAGGCCATCGAGGGCTACAGTGAAGCCGCCGCAACAGCCATCGGTGCGCTGCTGGTTGTGCGTTACCACGCCGACCTGCGCGTGCTGATGATCTTGCAGGCACTGGTGTTCGTGGCGCTCACGTACTGCTCGCTGCGACTGCACCGGCCGACGGATGTTGACGAGCTGAAGGAGCGGATTGAACCGATCGCACTCCTGAGGTCCGTCAAAGACTGCCTGGCAAACCGCTCCCTGCGGTGGCAGTTGCTGTTCGCGGCCGTTGCCAGCAATGCCAGCCTGACTATGGTCTGGCTGACGCCGGTGTATCTGCTGCAAGGGCAGTGGCCCGAAACCTGGCTGAGCCTTCCGTGGGCTGCGCTGTGTCTGGCGCAACCCGTAGGGCATTTGCTGGGCCACTGGGTCCGTGCGCTCACACCGTGGGAAACGGTCCGGGCGCTGGCCATCGTATCTGTAGTGACCTATGGGTTGCTCGGGTTCGTACGGCCGTGTCTGTGCAGTTTCCTGCTCATCTTCCCGCTGGGAATTGTCCGGTCGCTTCAATACCCCCTCAACAACGAGCTGATTCAGCGACAGGTTCCTTACGGGATGCGAGCTACGGTACTGTCGGTACGAGAAATCGGCCAATGGCTTCTGTACCTGGTGCTGGGTTCTATCCTGGTGCTATGTACGGGCCAGTGGGGCATCCTGCGCGCCATGCAAGTGGCGGCGGTGCTCTACGCGGCACTGTTCGGGGTGACGTTGTGGAAGATTCGTTCGGATCTCCCTGCACGTTTGCACGATCTGTAGGGTCTACGCCGTGCCCCCTTGTTCCTGGGGCTCAACCCCGCAGAATAGTAACTGCTCCGACGTTTGTCGTGAGTGGCGGCTATTCTGCGGGGAGAATCTGCTATTATTTGTCATGTATAAGGCCAAGCTGCGCTGTGAGTTCATTGACGACGTACTCATTGAACGCCTGAACGTCAGAGCCGTTATTCTCAAGGAATACGTCTGCTCGTTCCTTAACGGCGTCCATATTTAGGGAATTTTTGTCGGCATCTGGTGCGGCATGCATCTCTGTCGCTTCCTCAGCTAGGAACTCCTCAAAGGTGCGGTTATCCTCATCGGCCCGGCCCCGGGCAGCAGCATTTGCCTGGATACGCTCGTAACGGATGCGCGGGTCAGCATCTATCCAAATGACCTTACCGCCCAATTCGTGGATGCGATCCGCCTCGTATGGGTTTCGCAGGGAAGAGAAGACAGCTCCGCTGTAATGGTTATCCTGTTCTTGAAATTTATCCATCGAACGATCTATCAGCACGTCCGGTCCAGATTCGCGTCGCCACTGGGTGCTCACAAGCCTGGTGTTTTCGCGCGTAACAGGAATGCCTCGGTGTCGGCACTCTTGCCGGAACAGCTCCGTAAATGAGAAAAACCAGAAATTATATTTTTCGGCGAGCACAAAGCCGACGGTATCTTTGCCTGAACCGTTTGTGCCGCTGAGGCCCAAGAGAACGAAATGTTGTTGCATCACCACGAAAATTATACTACATTGATTCAATTTTTCCAGAGGTAGTTGCCGGGCGTCCATGCTTTGCGTGGGAGCGATTTAACGCTATGCTACTGTGGTCGCGTTGGACAAGGCCAGGAGGATAGATGAACGTAACGCGTGGATCGTTGTTGCAGCAGTTGCTGCGCGTCATCGAGGGCAGTGCAACTGAACAAGATAGGAAAGCGCTCCTTCGGGATCTCCGCATCTTTCTCGGCAGCGGTCAGGCCACGGAGGAGGCGCTGCTCATTCATAGCTACTTGAAAGCTGCTGACGCGCTGGACCATCAAGCGACCAACCTCTGGCGGGGCTTGGGAGCCACAAGCTACACGTAAGTCAAGGCGCGCGTTTGAAGTGGGCTGGGCGACAGGATGTTCATCCGTTGCCCGGCCCCACTTACTGATATACTTATAGCTATGAGCAAGCGGTTAGTGATAATTGACGGCAAGTCGGTGTTTTATCGTGGCTACTATGCCATGCCGAATTTGAGTACCAAAGATGGCACGCCGACCGGCGGCGTGTACGGTTTTGCAGTGCTGAGTCTGGAGATTATCAAGCGCCTCAAGCCCGATTACGTCGCTGTCGCTTGGGACAAGCGCCACACCAACATTCGTTCGCGCCTGGAGCTGTACCCGCAGTACAAGGCCAACCGCAAGCCCGCCCCGCCGGATTTTTACGAGCAAGTGCCCATTCTGCATGATCTGCTGCACGCACTCGGCTGGCCAGTATACGAAGCTGACGATTACGAAGCGGACGACCTGATGGGCGCCTTTGCCAAGCAAGCTGGCGAGCAGGGAATCGAGAGCTACCTGGTCAGCAGCGACCTCGATCTGCTGCAGCTGGTCAATGCACACACCCATATTTACACGCTCAAAAAAGGGCTGACCAATATCGAGGAGTTCGACGAAGCATCATTCACCCAAAAGTATGGTGTCGACGCCCACCAGTGGGTCGACGTCAAAGCGCTGAAGGGCGACAGCAGCGACAACATCCCCGGCGTCGCCGGTGTGGGCGAGAAGACAGCGTTGGAACTTATCAGCAAGTACGGCGATTTAGACGGCGTGTATGCGCATCTGGACGAGCTGAAGCCAGCGGTCAAGGCCAAGCTGGAAAAGGACCACGACATGGCCTACCTCAGTCAGAAGCTCATTAGGCTGATGGTCGACGCGCCCATCCAGTTTGACTTTGAAAAGGCCAAGCTGAGAAACGGAGTCACACCAGAGTTCGTGGCCATGCTGCGCAAGCTAGAGTTCCGCAACCTGCTACGCCAGGTCGAAGACAAGATGACGCCGGCCGAGCTCGAGGCAGCCGAGCAGCAACTTGAAGCGCACGAGATGCCCCCCGTGCAGAAGAAAAAGTTCAATCCAGCTGACTTTATACAGGGCAAAGAGCGGGTGATTGCTCTCAACCCCGAAGGCACCACGCTGTGGGTGAGTGTTGGGCCGGCGCGCTACAGTGTATTGCCCCTGCTGGAGAGCGGCAGTAGTCAAGATGCAGCGCTGCCGCTCCTTAAGGACGCCTCAGTCGTGGCCTACGGCGAGGGCGGCATGAGCGACGAAGCCCGCGAGCGGCTTAAGGTTGTTATGAATGGCCCGGTCATCGGGCACGACCTCAAAATGATCTTTCGTTCGCTGCTAGCCGAAGGTGTGGAGTGGGCTAGCGAAGTCAGGCATGACACGCGCATCGCTGCCTTTGTACTCAATCCGCTGGAGCGCTCGCGCGAGCTTAGTGACATTCGGGCCCGCAGCGTTGACTTGAGCCGCCCCGAGCAAGTTATTGCCTCTATCTGGGAGGCTTACAAGGATCAGCAGCTTGAGTTCGAGCAAGCGCCGGATCTGCAGAAGGTTGCCGAGCGGTTGGATTTTCCCATGATCAAGCTGCTGGCGGCTATCGAGCACCGCGGCATTCATCTGGACAGCGCCTATTTGCAGGAAATGTCGGGCAGGTTCGCGGCTCGCATTGAAGAGTTTGAACAAAAGATTTATGAGTTTGCCGAGGGCCCGTTCAATATCAGCTCGCCTGCCCAGCTGGCCCAGGTGCTGTTTGAGGTGCTTGGGCTGCCAACCACCGGCATCAAGCGTGGCAAGACCGGTTACTCGACCGGCGCCAGCGAGCTGGACAAGCTGCGCGGGCTGCACCCAGTTGTGGATCTCATTACGACCTACCGCGAATACACTAAACTCCTCAATACTTATATCGAGCCGCTGCCCAAATTGGTGGACCGCGAAGGCAAATTGCATACCACCTTCGCCCTTGACGTTGCGTCGACCGGCCGGCTGAGCAGCAACAATCCAAATTTGCAGAATATCCCGACCCGCACCGAGATCGGCCAGGCGATTCGTACTGCCTTTGTGCCGGCTGACGGCAATGTCTTTGTGGGTGCCGACTACAGCCAGTTCGAGTTGCGGCTGGCTGCCGTCATTGCTCATGACGACGACCTGCTCCGTAGCTTCAACAACGACGAAGACATTCACGTCAGAACCGCGGCCGAAGTCTACAATGTGCCCATGGACCAAGTCACCAAGGCGCAACGGCGCGACGCCAAGGTGGTGAATTTTGGCATCCTGTATGGCATGAGCCCGCACGGGCTGAGCGCGGCTACGGGCATGAGCTTTGCTGACGCCAAGGTCTTTATCGATACATATTTTGAGCTGCGCGCACCCATTCGCACGTACATGGACGACACCATCGCGAAAGCGCTGCACGACGGTTACGTGCAAACCATCTTTGGCCGGCGGCGTCCCACGCCTGACCTAAAATCAAGTAACTTTATGGTTCGCGAAGGTGCCCGCCGCGTGGCGATCAATATGCCCATCCAGGGCACTGAGGCTGACCTCATGAAATTGGCCATGCTGAAGGTAGAAAAAGAACTCGACGGCCTTGGCCAGCAGCTGCTGCAAATTCACGACTCCATTCTGGTGGAATGTCCCCAGGCCAACGCCGACCAAGTCGCGGCCATCCTGAAAGACACCATGGAACACATCTACAAACTCCCCGTCGCGTTGAAGGTGGATGTGAAGGTGGGGGGAAACTGGGGCGAATTGTAACGTGTGGACGCAGGATTTAGCAGCAAGAGATTTTGGCGTCAAACTGGTGAGCCCACATATTGAACGTGATGCATTACTGGGGGTGCACTGGCTGGAAGGCGAACCGGGGCGCGATACCCTGCGGCTGATGGGTGTGAGCGATCAAAACAACCGGTCGTCGACACTCGAGCAGGAGCGGGCGCGAGTCCAGGACTTCCTGAACCGGCAGGACCAGCTGAATTGGATGATTGAGGTGTATGGCCAAGTAGCCGGTGCAGTGTGGGTTGATCTTGAGCCAACCGGAAACCTTGGAGCGCTAGCAGTTCACCTGATGATCGGCGATCCGGCCATGCGCGGTAAAGGCGTGGGCAGTAAAGTTATGCAATTGGTGCTGGGCTATCTGCATCGGCAAGGATATCGAACAATCTTTTCGCGCCATTTGGCGGATAATAAAGCGGCTGCAGCACTCCTCGCCAAAGCGGATTTCGAACCAAGCGGCGAAGTATGTGCAGATGCTGATGGCTTGCGCTGGCAAAATATAGTGGAGGAAGGTTAGCCATGCAACGAGGCACAGATTATATTGGCGTTGGCGTGGGGGTGATGATCTTTGACGAGCAGGGAAGGCTGTTGCTGACGAAGCGCGGGCAAGCAGCCAAGAACGAACGTGGCATGTGGGAGGTCCCCGGCGGCACAGTGGATCTGGGCGAGAGGCGCGGGGCTGCGGCAATCCGCGAAGCATTTGAGGAGCTAGGCGTGGACGTCGAAATCATCGAGGAGCTCCATACCATCGACCATCTGATTCCGGACGAGGGCCAGCACTGGGTGGCGACACCGTTTTTGGCCCGGATTGCCGATGGTCAAACGCCCAGCATCATGGAGCCAGAAAAATGCGAAGCCATCGAATGGTTTGCGCTGGACGCGTTGCCATCGCCGCTTTCCATCACCACTCGGCTGAATCTTGAGGTTTACGAACGCCGCCAGAAATAATTGCAGATTTATTGGGTGTGGGGGCCGTGCAGGTTCACGGCCGCCCACCCCATCGGCGAAGGGCTACAGCGGGTCGAGCACGCCGCAGCTGGTGAGCTTGGCGAGGAACCGCTTGAGGCTCTCGGTTGTACCTCGGTTAATGTTTGACAGGGACATCATCCAATCGTCAAAATCGGGCCAGTAGGTAGCGTAACGAATGACCGTGAGATTGTAGGGCAGGCCCAACGGCTGCCATCGATACCGTACCACTCCGAGCCCTCGCGAAATGATCTTGAAGCGGTCGTACTCCCCCACCAGACGGACCAGCTGCGCGAGGCCCTCCTGGTCGTCCAGATTTGTTCGTTATGTACATATGCGGCCGGATGCGCCGGCTGGAAACCTCGACTCACGGCCGGACCGATGCGGTATTCTGTGAGGAGCCTTTGCTGCCACCGGTCGGCGATCATGAAGCTGCTGAACAGCTGTTCGAGTGCCTCTCGTTGACGTCCCGTGGCGTTTGTGATCAAGCGCGGCATTGACTGGGCCATAACGGACTCTCCGTGGGTCGGTTTGGACTCGATCCCTGGTATTGTATGAGTATAATCGAACTATTTCAAGGGGTAAACTTTGGGGGAGTGCGGGCCGGAGTTGCTACTCGCAGCCACTCTCGCCACGACATGCCCTCCCGCGCCTGTTCGAACTTGCCCTTGGGGCCAGTGCATGGTTACGGCCGGCTGGATCTGGGAGCACATCCCCAAAATGGGTTTACACTCGTACTGAGCAACAGTAAGCTAAGACCATGAGTCAAACGAATCTTCATGATACGCTTGTTCAAGCTCGCCAGCTCCTCCAGCTTATTCCTCATGTCGTGATTGCCACGACTAATGACGATGGTTCGCCCCTGGCAACGCCGGTGTTCGGGGCCTTTGATGACGATCTCCAGTTTTTTTGGTCCTCGTCACCGCACTCGCAGCACTCTCGCAATATTGGCAGAGACGGGCGAGTATTTGCAGTCCTATTCGATTCGAAAAGTGGCGGCGGGGGACTGTATATAGCTGGCCGGGCAACGATGGTTGATGACCAGGCGCTGTTTGCGCACGGATATGATCTTCTTAGTAGGGCAAAGGCGCGTCACCATGCTACAATGGCCCAGCGCGATAGTTATGCGGATGACGGACCTCAACGATTGTACCGGCTGACGCCCGAAAAATTTTGGATATGCCAGCCAACGAAAGATGATCGCGGGGCTATCGTTCGTGATCAACGTGTCGAAATCACCGCTAATGATTTGCGCGCGTAAGAGGGATGATATAGTAAGATTATATGGAACATGGCAGATATCTTGTTGACTTAGTTGATGAAAACGGCCTGGTGGTCGGCAGTAAACCGCGGCGTGAGATCGACAAACATCGCGATTTGTATCATGCGGTGTTCACCTTGCTAGTGACGCCAGTGGGGCAGGTCATCTTGGGCCGGATACCGCGTCGTGACGATTTGCCAAATCTCTACGCCGATCAGCTTGGTGCGCCAGTTGGGACCATCCGTCGCAGTGGCGAATCGCCCATGGCGGCCGCCCTGCGTTCGGCCGCCCGCGAACTGTACATCGACAATGCCCGTTTGGTGCCGCTCGGCGGGGGATTGTTCCGACTGGATGATGGACGGCAGTCTTATGTAAGCGTCTACTACATTGTGGCCAACCCGCCAGAAACTTATAGTTCGACCGATATCACCGAGCTAGTCACCTTCACGCCACGTGATCTGCGCCAACGGATAGAGGAAGCGCCAAAGGATTTTGCGCCAACGTTCCTGATGCTGTGGGGGAAATATCAAGATCGGCTGCCGCTGTAAGGGAGCAATCTGGGCGATTTCGCAGAGCAAACCGCCAAATCCCTCGACAACTTCTCGTCATCGTCGATGATGTCAACGGGCGGCCCTGGACCACAGGTGCGAACTTTGGCACAATAGAAGGTATGAGTGAAGTACAGGTTCGGGTGGTTAATCGTTCCCGGCATGCCTTGCCCACATATCAGACGCAGCATGCTGCGGCGGTGGACGTGTGTGCCAATCTGGAGGCGCCGCTGACGATTGGATCGCTCGAGCGCACGTTGGTGCCGACTGGTTTGTTTTTTGCCTTGCCGCTCGGGTATGAGGCACAAATCCGTCCGCGAAGTGGTTTGGCCATCAAGCATGGCATCAGCCTCGTCAATGCTCCCGGTACTGTTGACGCTGACTATCGCGGCGAGCTGCATATTATATTGATTAACCTCAGTAACGAATCATTTACTATCAACGACGGCGAACGTATTGCCCAGATGGTCGTGGCGCGTCACGAGCAGATTGTGTGGGAAGAGGTGACCGAGCTGGACGAGACGGCGCGCGGCGCTGGCGGCTTT